>Ga0315336_1004332_pt1 | contig 17043 bp, 8 predicted proteins | sample ASW5metaG_FD_204512 | JGI IMG/M metagenome (GOLD analysis project Ga0315336, IMG submission 204512) | Ammonia-oxidizing marine archaeal communities from Monterey Bay, California, United States - ASW #5 | ecosystem: Environmental > Aquatic > Marine > Intertidal zone | place: USA: California...
CCTGCCCGTAGTGGCGAACCTTCCGCGCCGCGCCGGGGCCCAGCGGTTTGCGGCGGCCACCGCGGCCTCGGCACTTGCTCTGCTGGTGATCGCCTACGGCCTGGCGGGCGACGTGGTTGGGCATTACAAAGGGATGCGGTCGCTCGCGGCCGTACTCGAGCACGAGTTGCCCGCCGAAATGCAGCTACGGACCTTCCGCGCACCGCCGCACGCGGCAACTTTCTACACAGGCAGGGTCGTCCCGGGCGTCGCCACGCCCGCTCATGCCGTTGCACTGCTTCGCGCCGAGGCGCCGGCCGCTCTGGTGCTGCGCCGCAGACACCTGGCGCGCCTCGGCCGGCCGCTTCCGGCGGGTGTCATCGAGCGTTGGGCAAGCCCTGGAGGCATGGTGCTACTGAGCAACACCGATTCTCGGCAATCCGCATCTGAGAACAATTAACTAACTGAAATTGTTAGGGTTCTCACAGGCGGAAAAATGGCGGAGAAGGGAGGGAGTCGAACCCTCCGTCGACCGTTAAGACCGACATCACGGTTTTGAAGACCGGCCGGGCCACCGGACCCGTTCCCTCTCCCCTGTTTTGCCCGATCGAAGCAATGACGCACTGTGCCCGATCCAACGACGTTTACCCCAGACACACGCGCGATCAGCACAGATACGCCTATCGGCGGCTTCCAGTAGCAGCAAACGCCCGCAGACAGCCAGCTTCAGTTGATCCACTACGGCTTAGGTGATAGCCAAGCCAAATCTGGGTTTCCTATTGCGGGGCCTTAAGAATAGCCACATTTACTGCTGTGGGGGCATTCATGAAACGACTGTTCGGAGTCCTGACGTTCTTCCTCTTCATTGCTAGCGCATTCGTTATTAGCGCACCGGGAACCGCTAACGCGCTGTACCGCACCAGTGATTTCGGTGACATCGACCTCGGTGGTCGACTGCGAACGATAAATATCGTTCGCCACCCCAATCACAAGACGTACGCGTTCATCATGCAGCGCAACGAGCTCAAACTCCGGTTTGAGTGGAAATGGCTGCAACGCGGCAAGGTGGTCGGCAAGTACAAGGTTCCATGGCTGGAGCGCTCCGACATTTTCATGGTCTATCGTGGGATCTATGAGTCCACGTACGATACGACTCCACACCAGATTGAGCGCGAGGATTTCCAGGGCGATCCGATCTCCAGCGAGTCGGCCCAGCTAACGTCGATCCCGAAAAACGTTCGCGATAACTTGAAGTTCAACAATCGGATTCGCGACGCGTACATCGATCTGTACTTCAAGCATATCCCGCTGACGCTGCGCATCGGTAGGCAACAGGTCGTCTGGGGCGAGTCCGACGGCTTTCGCATGCTCGATCGTGCAAACACGCTTGATCTGAGCTGGCACTTTTTCCAAGAGCTGCCGCCTCCTGGATTCGGCTTCGACGAAATTCGCCAGCCGTTTTTCATGATCAAAGGGCTCTGGGACTTCAAGTCACTCGGCCCACTCTCGCAGCCTTTCCTCGAGTTCTATTGGAACCCCGGCGATTGGAATCCCGGCAAGATCGCGTTCCTGCCGCGTCCTTGGGGTGTTAGGCTGCTCGACCCGATCTCGAACGCGGCTGGCAGCGGAATCCTCCAGCTACCGGAGTGCCAATCGGCAAACCCCATCACCGGTGAGTGCGCGAGCCTGATGAAAGGCACCGAATTGCTCAAGCAGGGCGACTGGAAACGCAATCCGCTCGAGAACAGCCAGTTCGGAATTCGCTTCCACTTCATTACCCGAGGTGGTTACGAGTGGACTGTGAACTACCTGTACGCGCGGCTCAGCCCGGACGGCTCGCCCGTGGCGTTGGTTCGCGGCGTGCCGACCAACAAGACATTCAACGTCGATAAGCAACCCGGACCTGGCGTTAACATGCAAACGATCGGGGCGGAAGAATACTGCAACGGCCTGATGAACACGCCGGGATCGTTTCAGGCCCCCTATGGCAAGAGCCAAGTGTGCATCGAGTACTTCGCCCCGTACGTCCACACGGTGGGCGCATCGCTGAACTTTTTCGAGTCGCGCTGGACGCAGACGGTTTGGCGCCTAGAGACGGTCATTGATTTCGATCTGCCGTTCTACGACGGAGATAAGCAGGTCGCCAAATATGGTAGTGGCCCCGGCGATGCGTTTTTGTTCCCCGGCATCACGAACAAGAACATGTGGAAGGGTATGCTCGCTTTCGATCGCCCGACCTGGATTCGTTGGCTGAACAAGAAGACGACGTTCTTCGTTACCGGCCAACTGTTCTGGCATTACATCATCAACCACGAGCGTCGCCGTTGTGCGATAGACGACGACCCAGCCAATGGCTACACCTCGGGCATCACCGAGAACTGTGGAAAGGCTGCCTCGGGCGGAGAGCCCGGCGTACGCCTACTACCGGGCGAACAGACCGGTCTGATCGGCGGCTTCGATCTGCCCAAACTCTCGGCACCAGAGGGCGCCGGCCGTGACACCATCCACCAGTGGGAATCACTATTCACGCTGGCCGTGCTTGGTTTCTACAAAGGCGGCTCGCTTGTTCCGGCGTTCATCTACTTGCTGGATCCGATCAACAGCTACGCGCAAGAGGTTGCGTTCGGTATCGACTGGTTCTTCACACCAGACATCGCAATCAACTTTTCGACGCGTATCATGTGGGTTGGCGCACCGTGGGATCCCTACGGGCGGCCCGGCAACGACATCAACGATGGTTTGAACTTTGAGCCGTGGACCTTCGGCGGCATAAGTAAGGGCCGATCGGAATCCGGCATCATGCTGACCTGGCAGTTCTAACCGAACGAGACAGGACTAGACGACAAAGGGGCGCTGCAGCAATGCAGCGCCCCTTTTCTATTTCTGCTGCACGCCGACACAGACCTACCGGCGCTATGGCGGCAAAACGGACGAGACCCCTAGTCGTCGGCTAGCTAGTCGCTTGCTTCCTCGATCTTGCAGCAAATCGCCATAGCGCGCGTCCGCTCTTCGATGTGGCATTCGGTTCCGCCCGTTTGCAGACAGGTAAAAAACGACCCCGCCGTCGTGGTCGGCGACTCTGCCAACGTTTGAATGATCCCCATTGCCGAGGTCTGACAGGTGCCATCGGCGTTTGGGCGCACTTCGGGGTAGCAGATGCCACCGGTGAGGAATTCGTCGCTGCGACATCGCGCCCGCGACGCCTTCAGCGCGTTCGAGCTCTCCCCGGAAGCTTCACTGGCTACCACCTTGCGGCAGGTCATCCCCCCCGCTTGGGCAGAGGCGGGCAGGCCCGAGAGCAACAAAGCGGCGGCAACAACGGCCGCGCCCGCTATGCGCGCATAGGCCATCGGCGTACGAGAACTCAAAACAGTCAATCGAAAGGTCATCATGTCTCCTTGGGTGAAAAGCGAAATATTCTTCCACACGTTGGGGAAGTGCGATTATTGTTGCCGCACCCTGCGCGCCCGTCAACGGGGCCTCTCATCTCTAAATGCAACGCGTTGCGCCCTAATGCCCGCTCTTACCCAGGTGAGGCACGCTTAATTCCTCTTGACACCTTTCCACTCAGGCCACTAGTGTCGTCCTAGATTTCCAGGGCGCTGGGGAGCGCCTGTGCCCCGTATTGCATCCACGGGCAGGTAAAGACGGATGCAGGAGGACTTCATGCTAAAGTATCGACGTTTGGTCGCGCTCATGATTGCGGCGATTGCTATCTCGTTTGCGGCAGTGGGGACCACTGAGGCTGCGTTCGATAAGGACGAACTGAAATGCCGTAAAGGTCTGGCCAAGGGCATGCTCAAAGCCATCTCGACGGCTGACAAGGTTAGCGGCGGCTGCCATAAGAGCCGCCACAGCGGCAAAGAGTCGGCGTCTACCGATTGTAACGATCTCGGTTCAGCGCCCGGGGTACCCGGTGCAGCAGACGGCAAGGGCAAGTTCGCCAAAGCCCAGCAGAAGCTCATCGACACACCCGCCAGCAAATGCGCTGGGCTCGACGACGACGTATTGAACACGTTCATCTCCTGCCCGGAACTGTGTAACACCAAATTGGGACTCGGCGGTTCGCTCGACAACCTCGATGAAGTCGCCGCGTGCATGGCATGTGTGGCCGCCGACGTCGTCAGCACGAAGAACGCCACCTTGCTCGGCGCACCTGACCCCGTACTCATGTCCAAGGACGACGCGAAGTGCGCGCAGACCATCGCTAAGGGCTACGGCAAGTATCTCTCGACCATTCTAAAGACACGCACCAAGTGTCAGGACACTTTTGAGAAAAGCGGCGGCATGGGACTCGACGCCAACTGCCAAAACGCATCCGACCCCGACGGCAAGGGCAAGATCGGAAAGGCGTTCGTGAAAGCCGAAGCCGGTGTCGACAAGTCCTGCGCAGCCGCGAACCTGACCAACGTCGGTTCCTGCTCAACGGTGGACCTTCCCACCCTCAAGACATGCGCAAAGACAGATTCGAGTACCGCAGACGACGTTGGTTATCCGCCGCACTACGCGATGGCGGCGACCATCTGCCCCGTTGCTGTGCAGTCAACGATCTTGGCCGGCAACGGATCGGGCGGTAGTGTTTCGAACACCTACCTCGATGTCGGCTGGACCGGTGAGGGCCATAACTTCGATATCCCAGGCGAATATGCGTTCGAGGCGGCCATAACCTGCCCGAATCCTTCGCCTCCTTGCGGGGCCTGCACGATCGACGGGGTCAGGCCCACCGGTGCTATCTATGATCGCTTACTCCGTTGTACTAACGACTTCACCCTCAGCTGCGACGAGCCTTTCATGGCCGACGCCGACGACTGCGGCGGCAGCCTCTGCACCTATGTTGTAGGACCGCCACTACCTATATCGGCTGGTGGCAACCCAACCTGCAGCGTCAACTCGCTGGCCCTCGACCTCAGCGGTACGGTGGACGTCGAGGCAGGCCAGAGCGACCTAAACCTCAATCTGGCCACGAAGATCTTCACTCCGGGTGTCCAGCTGCAACCGTGCCCGGTGTGCGTGGGCGACATCACACCCAATGACGATGTCAAAGACGGGCTCTGCGAAGGCGACACAGCCGGCGTTGCGTGCGACACGCACGGCTTCGACGAAACGTTCGCGTCGGCAGCCAACAACCAAGGCCTGAGCCTTGACTGTGCGCCGCGTGCGGTGTCGAACATTTCTGGTTCTGGATTGCAAATCGACCTTCCGTTTACGACCGGCTCGTACACGCTCGGCGCCGACAACGCCTGCGACTCGCCACTGGGGTTCCTCGACTGCTTCTGCGGCCAGTGCAGCGGCGACTCGCTGATGGCGTGCCGCAACGATGCTGAATGCGCGGCGGTCGCGGCCGGCACCTGTAGCGTCAAGGGTGGTAACGGTACGAGCCGTCAGCCAAACGCCTGCGGGAGCTTCGGCAACTGCGTGGACCAGGGCGACGAGAAGGGCGAGTGCAGCGACGCCAACCTGTTATCGTGCGATGGCATTTCCAAGGCCAACGGCGGTGGGTTCGTCAGATGCCTGTCCAACGCCGAATGCGATATCACCTGCGCACCGATAGGAGGTTGCGGAACCTGCTCGCACGTCGAGCCGACACCTTGCTTCCTCGATCCGATCGAGGACACCGGCGTAGCAGATCCGTCCAATCCGACGCTAGTGGGCAATTTCTGCTTGGCGCCGACGGTATCGCTGTCGATCAACGCAACCACCGGGACCCCGGGACCGGGGCGCGTTGCGATCTCGCAATCCGTGCAGTTGATCTACTAGACCGAAGTCGCGAGGGCGACTCGCAGAAAAGCCCCCGGCACCGTTTGGTGCCGGGGGCTTTTTCTTGTCGAGCCTAAATGCAGTTCCAGCCGCCCGGTCGGGGGGCAATCGACAGTGTCACTGTCGATTCTATCTTGACAGACCGCGGCCCGGACCCCTACGCTCGTCTTGTTTATGTCCGGCTGGGAGCCCAGGGGCAGGCACGCCTATCGAGCTAAGGGGATAACTCATGCGCACTAGATTTTTCACACTCGCAATCGCAGCGCTCGCGATCGGCTTCGCCGCCCTGGTCGGAACCGCCGACGCGGCCTTCGATAAAGCGGAACTCAAGTGTCGTAAGGCCGTTGCGAAGGGCTTTCTCAAGGCGATAACCACCGCCGACAAGACCAGCCAGGGTTGTCACAAAGGCCGCGATAAAGACGCCGCCCAGATCGGCACCGACTGCAACGATCTCGGCCCGACGCCCGGCATGCCCGGCGCAGCCGACGCGAAAGGCAAGTTCGCCAAGGCACAACAGAAGCTCATCGATACACCTGCGAAAAAGTGCGCGGGCCTCGACACCGATATCGCCGACCTGTTCATCTCCTGCCCGGAACCATGCGCCACTGAAATTTCATCGCCGAATCCGCTCAGCACTATGGATGACGCCGTCGCGTGTCTGGCCTGCTACGCGGGCGACGTCGCCGACACCAAGAATGCGACCAACCTCGACAGCCCCGATCCCGCGCTCCTATCGGGCGACGACATCAAATGCCGCGGTGCCATCGCAAAAGGCTACGGCAAGTATCTCGCGACAATAGTGAAGACCCGCACCAAGTGTCAGGATGGTGCAGACAAGAACGGCTCGATGGAACTCGACAACAGGTGTCAAACCTCCGAAAATCCCGACGGCAAAGGCAAAATCGAAAAGGCGTTGGAAAAAGCCGAGGACGGTGTCGACAAGTCCTGCGCAGCCGCAAACCTCACCACGCTCGGGTCCTGCGCTACTACGAATCTCGTGGATCTAAAAACTTGCCTCGCCGACGCAGTCGACCTTGCCGACGTCGACGGTTTTCCGGCGCACTACCAACTCGATGCCACGGTCTGTCCGACGGGCTTGACCACAACCATCGCTGCCGGCAACGGAATCGCCGGCCCGACCGTCAGCCGCCTCGATATCGGCTGGAAGGGCTTGGGGCATAACTTCGATGTTCCCGACGCATACAGCGTCGTCGTAGACGTGAGCTGCGCGGCGGTTGAACCACCGTGCGGCGAATGCATAACAACGGGCGTCAATCAGTCGCACCCTAACAGCCAAAGGTTCATGCGTTGTACCAACGACTTCTCGGTCATGTGCGATGAGCCGTTCACCAACGATGCCGACGACTGCGGCGGCAGTTTCTGCACCTACATACTCGGCCCGCCCGTTCCGATTTCAGCCGGTGGCAACCCGAGCTGTAGTATCAATGCGCTCGCGGCAGACGTGAGCGGCACCGGCAATGTCGAAACCGGCGTGGGCGCCGCTGAGACGAACTTGGCGACGAAAGTGTTCACAGGAGGATCGTCTTCGTTAACGCAGCCCTGCCCACTGTGCGTCGGCGACACCACGCCGAACGACGGAATACAAGATGGTCTTTGCGACGAAGGCTCGCGTGACGGCCTGGCATGCGACACCAACGGCTACGACGCGACCTTTGCCAACCTCGACAACGGCGTCGGGCTGAGCCTCGACTGCGTACCGACCTCGCTCGAGAACATCACCGGTACGGGGCTCAAGATCAGTTTCGAGTTGACGACCGGGGCGAGTTCGCTGGGGGCGGAAGTCGCGTGCGACTCGCCTCTGGGTTCGTTCGACTGCTTCTGCGGACAATGCACCGGCGACACGCTGCTCCCTTGCGTGAACAACGCCGACTGCGCGGCTGCGGCTGCGGGCACGTGCACCGCGAATACCGGAGGTGTGGGCCGTCAGCCGAACGACTGCAATAACTTCAACAACTGCGCCGACATTGGCGACGAGAAAGGGGAATGCTCCGACAAAACCGACAAATGGTGCGAAGGCTTCCTCAAGGCCAACGGCCGCGGCTTCCTCGGTTGCCTGAGCAACGCGGAGTGCATCAACCCGAGCTTCCCTTGCCCAGGTGGCGACTGCGGTCCCTGCATGCTGGAGCAGCCCCGCCCCTGTTTCCTCGATCCGATCGAGACCCAGGGCGTATCGAGCACCGAAGACCCGGTGCTCGCGGGAACGTTCTGCGTGCCGCCAACACTGAATCCGGCAATCAACAGCGCCTCGGGCCTTGTCGGTCCGGGCCGCGTCGTCGTGCAGCAGAGCATCGATCGCTCCTACGACTAGAGTTCAAAGCGTGGCACACGAAGCCGGCACCCGGGAAACCCCCGGGCGCCGACTTCGCTTCGTGCCTAGCGCGCGTTCCGTTTCACCCCCAAACGCGTTCCTCACGCGGGGGGGTGTTGATTAGAGCTCGCCGATTCGGCCTTGACAGATCTGGCTCCAAGCTCTTACGCTCTATTTGCTTGAGGGATGGGCTATCCCTCGCGACGTTTTCGCGTTTTCGATGAGTGCTTCGCGTTAGGCTGAAGCCGAGCTAAGGGAGAACACATGCGCATCAAATCCATAGTCGTACTGCTCGCAGCCGCGCTAATAGCGTTTGGCGGCGTTTTTGCGGACGCAGCGTTCGATAAGGACGAACTGAAATGCCGTAAAGGTCTGGCCAAGGGCATGCTCAAAGCCATCTCGACGGCTGACAAGACCAGCGCCAGCTGCCACAAGAGCCGCCACAGCGGCAAAGAGCCGGCAGTCACCGATTGTAACGATCTCGGTTCAGCACCCGGCTCGCCCGGTGCTGCCGACCTCAAAGGCAAGTTCGCCAAAGCCCAGCAGAAGCTCATCGACACACCCGCAAAGAAATGCGCAGGACTCGACACCGACGTGCTCAGTCAGTACGTCTCCTGCCCCGAGCCCTGCAACACCACGTTAGGGGTCAACAACCCGATGACGACGCTCGACGAAGCCGCTGCGTGCATGGCATGCATGGCCGCCGACGTCGTCAGCACGAAGAACACCACCTTGCTTGGCGCACCTGACCCCGGACTCATGTCTAATGATGATACGAAGTGTGCCCAGTCGATCGCCAAGGGTTACGGCAAGTATCTTTCGACCATTCTAAAGACACGCACCAAGTGTCAGGACACTTTCGAGAAAGACGGCGGCACGGGACTCGACGCCACCTGTCAAACCTCATCCGACCCCGACGGCAAGGGCAAGATCGCCAAGGCGCTCACCAAGGCCGATGACGGCATCGATAAGTCCTGCGCCGGCGCGGACCTCAACAATGTCGGTTCCTGCTCAACGGTGGACCTTCCCAACCTCAAGACATGCGCGGCCGGTAGCACGGATACCGCAGACACTGATGGTTACCCGCTACACTACGCGATGGCGTCCACCGTCTGCCCCATCGCCGTCGATTCGGTCATCAAGGCCGGTATACGCAATGACTTCACAGCGACCGCGACATCGTTGAATGCCGGCTGGAACGGTATCGGCCATGGCCAGGATCTGGTCGACGGCTATACCCTGAGCGCCGACCTGACCTGCCCCGGCTCGCCGCCTTGTGGCAGCTGCACAATCGACGGCATCTCAGCGACCGGGCCGCAGTACGCCGATTTCGCGCGCTGCCGCGAAGATACGGCAATTCCGTGCACCAATCCGTTCGGCACCGATCCCGTATGCCCGGGCACCCAGGACTGCTCCTACTTCGCCGGGCCGCCGCTGCCTGCATCGGCGAGCAACGTGATGACCTGCATCCTCGTTCGGTTCGCGAACGATATCAGTGGATCGTTCAATCCTGACGACGGATCGGCCGAGCAGAATCTCGACATCAGCGTCCTCATCCACCTCGGCCTCACGCTGACCAAGCCGTGCCCGATCTGCGTGGACGACACGACGCCGCAGGACGGCATAAAGGACGGGACCTGCAGCGGTGGTATCGTCGACGGCGACCCTTGCGACGTTCAGGGCTTCAGCCCAACCTTCGCTCCGGGCGCGGGCACGAGCCTCGATTGCCCGCCGTCAATCGATACGAACATCTCGGGCGCCGGCTTGGCACTCGACGTTCCTTCGACCACTGGTTCAACCTCGCTACCCTTCGGTACAAAATGTGACTTCCCACTGACCGCGCTCGATTGCGCCTGCGCGATGTGCAGCGGCGATACGTCGGTCTCGTGCAACTCGAACACCGACTGCTCGATGATCGCGGCCGGTACCTGCACGTCGAAGGGCTCCGGCGAAAGTCGGGCACCGAACGGCTGCTCCGATGGCAACTGCACCGCAGGCGAGTGCCTCGCCGGCGTGGGCGACGATATCGTCCAATACTGCGACGGTCAGCTGCGCGCCAACGGTGTCAGCGGATTGATCACCTGCAACGCAAACAACGACTGCGACGCCGTGGCTGTGGTCTGCGGCGACGGATCACCCGGCTCTTGCGGCACGTGCACGCTGCTTGAAACCCGCCGCTGCTACAACGATCCGATTGTGGCAAGCGGCACGCCGGACCTCGAGAACCCCGTGCTCGCGGCCACGTTCTGCACCTCGCCGACGAACAATATCGGCGTGAACGGCGCAACCGGTCTTCCGGGCGCGTCTAGTGTGACCATCGAGTCGGCAACGTCGTTCCGATACTGAGGGGCCGGGGGCGAGGCTGAGGGCCTAAAACCCCCGACCGCTCCGACCCTCATCCGGCGCGCCGGCCCCAGCCGGCGGGCGCGCCGCAGCCAGCCCACAGCAGTAATATGGATCTGGTGGACGCGCCCTCCCCCCCCAAACGGGTAGAGGAAGCCCGGCTCGGCTGTTTCGACCTTGACAAGATTCGGTCTTGCCTCTTACGTTAACGGTGGTGCTACGCGTTCGCGGGCACCGCGGTTTGTATAAGCTCGCCCACACAGTTGGGGCTCGGCGAGTGCTGAAAAGATAACCACCGGACCTCCTGGCACGTAATGAGGAGCCGTGGGTCACGTTTCTTGAGGAGGACGACATATGTTCCAGCGGAGAATCATCGCGCTCGCAGCTATCGCCACAGCGGCAGTACTAGCTTTCGGTTGGCCGACAACCGCCCAGGCCAATCTTGGTGGTCAAGACAAGCAAGAAACCAAGTGCGGCGGCACGCTCGGCAAGAGCGGCGAGAAGCTGAACAAGACTTATCTCAAAGAAGTCGGCAAGTGCCGCGATAGCGACATCAGCGGCAAAGCCATAGGCGCCTGCCCGACCGCCTCCAATCTGGCCAAGATCCAGAAGGCCAGCGACAAGCTCGCCAGTTCGGTAGAGAAGCACTGTGGCAGCACCTGTTCTGTGTCGGGGCTCCCTTGCATCGGCAACCAACTGTGCGAGCCGAACGTAGGCGGTGGTTTTAGTGCCGAGTGTACTGCCGGCGCGAAAGCCAAAGACTTCGACCTGCGCGACATCAACTTCCCAGGCCCGCTCTGCCCTGCGTTCGAAACTCCAGCAGACTGGTCATCGTGCGTCGACGCACTGACGCAGAACACATCGGCTGAGATCATCGATGTGGTCTATGGGTCGATCAGCTGGGCCAGCGGTATCACCGGCGACGCGCAAAAATGCCTCTCAGGTCTCAGCAAGGCGACGCAGAAGCTCATCTCAACGATCTATAAGGGTGTCGCCAAGTGTCGCTCGAGCAATAACAAACTGCTGGAAGATCCCCAGGCCAACGGTAACCTCCTCATCAACCCCAACGAGTGCCGTCAGGTTGACGCCAAGCTAGCGAGCAAGATCACGAAAGCGCAAGATAAATTAACGGCAGCGGCGGCCAAGTGCGCCAGCGATGCCGCGGTCCTCGAACTCGATCTCTGCGACGCTGGCGTCGGCGGCATTGCGGATCGCGCTTCTGCCGCAGAGTGCCTGATCACAGCAGCGACCGAACTGGCCGACTCGCAAGATCTTCCGGCCGACAGAGCGTATGGAGCTGACAGCCTGGTCGAAGTCACCTTCCCACGCGCGCAAGGCTCTTGCGGTGACGGCATCGTCAATCAAATCTCGAACAACTTCGCCAAGCTCGGCGAAGAGTGTGACGGCGCCGACGATACGGCCTGCCCCGGCAACTGTGGTCCTCCCGGCGACATCTGGGAGTGCACTTGCTTGACAGAAATCGACGGCGTGACTCCTAAATACCGTCACCGCTATATTGCCGACGGTTTCCAGGCCGACTTGGATAGCGGGTCGAGCGGTACGTCTCACAACTCGGGCGTTACCGACGAAGCCGGATACGTTCTCGAGATCGACCCGGGTAGCTGCGACTGCACCGCGATGGACGATCTGGAGTGCACCGGCACAAGCGGCGACTCCGTCTGCAACACGTCCGGCACACAGCAACCGTTCTGTTCCTGGGCCGGACTCGATGGCTTGGGCTGTGACTTCCACGGTACCGATGCCAGCTTCACCCACAACGACGCGGACTGCTACATCTGTGACGGCTTTGCCAGCAACTCGGGAACATTCTGCACGGGCGACGGCGATTGCAGCGCCCAGTGCTACCCCCTCGCGGGCGGCGCGGCGACGGGTGCGTGTGTCACACAGGCTGATTGCGCAGCCGGCGAGATCTGCCGTGGCCAGTGCGACCGAAGCCAGACCTGCGAGATCGTGAACAACGGCGCGCCGTTGCCGATTTCGTCGGGCGGCACCGCGGTGTGCGTGCTATCGCAATTCCGCACCGATGCCACCGGCACGATGGACATCGTCACGGGCGAGCAGGAAACCAACTACCAGCTCTACTCGATCGTTCATCTCGGTGTGACCAACGAAATTCCTTGCCCGGTCTGCGGCGGCTTCTGCTCAGACGGCCCTCGTGAAGGATCGCGATGCACAGGTACCTGTTCGGTATCGCTTACCGAATGTCGCTTCGACGACGATTGTCCGGTGAGCGAGACCTGCACGAATGCGTCGCCCAAATGCCCGGACAGCACCTGCAACTTGAGCCTGGTATGCCGGGGCGGAGTGAGCGCGGGTCAGCCTTGCCGAATCGAAGCACCAACAACGATCTTCGGTTTGGTATCGGGCGACTGCCAACCTGAGGCGGCGAAAAACATTTCGGGCCAAGGCCTCGAGATCAACTTCCTACCGGCCACATCTGAGACCGTCGGGCTGCCGGACAGCCTGTCCTGCGATTCACCCGGCTTCGAACTGTACGACTGCCCATGCCCAACCGACGGCGGTGTAGCCACCAAACCGAATCGCTGTGCGTTTGCTTGTAACGCGGGTCCCGAATTAGGCGTGGGTTGCGGTGTAAACGGTGCGGCCATCAACGGTGAACCGACCACGTGTTCCGCCGGCGCCAATGCTGGCCGTGGGTGCGACGAAACCTCGGACTGCCCGGGCGGCGACTGCACGGTCAACCCGACACACTGCACCGCCGGTGATCCGGGCGATGAGGGCAAAACGTGCACGACCAACGGCGACTGCGGTGGTGGTGGTGTGTGCGGCGATGCCTGCCCATCGGGCAAGTGCGTACCGCTTTGCTCGGGCGGCTTAGACGGCGACGCGGAAGAAGGCTTCTGCAGCGCAGGCCCGCCCTTCTACCACTGTGACGGTGAAGAGGACACGTTCCGCATCTGCTCGGAAGGGCAAGAAGGCGAAGGTTGCCTCGCTACCTGCCACACCTCGTGTGAGGCAGGTGTCGGCTCCGGCGGCTCGGGCTCGGCGTGCATACCGGGCTCCTCCCCCTGCGGCGGCGGCGAAACCTGCTGCGGCAGCTGCGCGGAATCGGCGCTTTGTGCAGGCGGCGTGGACGGCATTCTCGGAACTTCAGACGACGTTCCGGGTGCCGGCATCTGCGTGACTGACGAGCGCAACTGCTTCGAGTCGATCGGCGGTGTTAGTGCCGTCGCACAAGGCCAGGATAAGCTGGACGATCCTATCTACGGTCCGAACAACATCGTCGCGGTGTCTGCTTACTGCATCGGCGCGACGAGCAACTCGGCAATCAACAACACTGCTGCACTCGGCGGCCCAGGGCGACTGCGCCAGCCGGCGAGGAACGAAACCAACGGTTACGCTTCGATCCCATAACCGCTAGGTTCCACCCGCGGAGACAAGAAAGCCCGCGGCCGCTCATGCGGTCGCGGGCTTTTCTTTTCCAGCCTCCCCGATTGCCGCCCGAAGTTACATCCGATGGCGCCGCCGGGAGAAGACCGGCTACGGAACGTCCGGCGCGGTCTCTACGTCGTCGTTCTGCTCTTCCTCTTTCGGCATACGCTTCTTCATCGCTTCAACGTCCTTGTCCGAATAGTCGTCGATGCGGGTCAGCGTGAACATTCCGTTGAAGTCGATAGAGATCGGAAACGGCGCGCTGGCGAGTGTCGACTCGACATAGGTGCCGATAATCTTGTCCGGAGACATTTCGAGAATACCGTAGATACCTATGTTCTGACCGACTTGGCCGGCCAACGGATTGCCCTTCACCTGCGAAATGATCGCGAAGCGCGTGTCGCGCAGAGCATCGTCGCGCTTGAGCGACTGGTCGTAATCAGAAGCGGCAACGATTCGATGCTCCCCCGAAACGAACGGTGACATCGCCGGAACCGGCAAATCGAACCACGTGGCACTGAGCCCGTCAATCTCGTCGGCCGTCGCCTGGTACAGGCTGCGCTTGCGGCGCGCTTCTTCGATCGCGTCCCTAAACGGTAACTCCTGAGGTAAGATGCGGAACTGGATCAACTCAGAGCCGATCGACGACACACCGTCCTCCTCGACTTCGTTGGCCTCGTATTTGATCTTGACGAGGCGGGCTTTGGTGTTGCGAAGGGCCGGGCGGCGTACCGTCACCAGGAACCATTCCTTCACCGTCTCGAGCGCAGCGTTGTACTCCTCAACATTGTCCACGAGGATTGTATTGACCTTCGTGATGAGGTCGCCCTCAAAAATGCTGTACTTACCGTTGACTCCCGGGTCGGTGAGTTCCGAAATAACCACCCCACGGGGAGTCTCGCCCATGATCGGCTTCAGTTCGTCACCGATCGGGGCAACCTTCCAAGGTGCTTTGGGGCCCTCTACGGTATCTATCCGAACCCGAAACGTAGGGGCTATATGAGCTACGGCCACCCAAATACCCCCGATATCGTTGCCTATCGTGCCTTCGACGGTAGTGGTCTGGTAGAAGGCGCCGGCCGACCCGGGCGAAAACGCCATCAACGCGGCCAAACTCAGCACTATTAATCGATTCTTGGAACTCTGCGTTGTCATTGGTCCTCCGGAGCCTAGCGGGCTTCGTCCTGGCGGTGTCCGCTCCCCAGCCGTGTTGGACGCGGCACAGAGCCGTCCAGTTCACGTAAGTTCGCGTCGGTAGTAACAGTTTTCAGCTATACACTCGGTAGGCCTCAGTTTCCAAGGTACGATCTGAGCAGGATGGTGCCGGGTGGCAAGCGTAAACACTTGCCAGACCTAGCATTCTGGGCACCGGGTCAACTTGACAACCGATGGAAGCGCCAGATAAAGGTACACGATCGAATATCACCCGGGCTTCGGTGCGACAGTCCATTTCCAGGGCGGTCCATCTTACGGGTAGCGCTAACAAAGCCTCGCAGATTTTTATGACTAGGGAAGGAGAATATCGGATGGTGAACTTCAGAGGGATGGTCGTAATGGCCGCAATTGCCGCACTGATGGCCTTCGGCTCAACGGCCTGCAACGACGACGACCGCGGCGGTGGCGGCAGTACCACCACGTCGACGACCGCCACATCGACGACCAGTACCACAACGACCTCCAGCACGACGTCGACCACTATGGGCGGTCCGACCGGGTTTACCTGCGACGTGACGTTCTCCGTAACGAGCGGCGAGACCATCGGCGCACTTCAGTACGACGTCGACTACGACGGTTCGGCGCAGCCGGGCGAGTTCACCGGATCGGCCGACCTGGTCGACTGCACCCCGAATGCCGGACTTGGCGGCGTCATCGCCACGTTCAACGACGATGAGGCCGCACCAAACGTGCTCAGCACAGCGGTGATCGCACTCACCGGCTTCACCGGCCCGATCGACGTAGCGACCTGCGAGTACATCAAGTGCAATGCAATTGAACCGGTGGCCGGCGACTTCCCGATCACGTTGGTTGACGCATCAGACACGTCGTTCGGCCCCATCACGCCGGGCTTGGCGGCCACACTCAACTGCGTACCCGGTGGCGGTGGCTGCGCTCCGGCGTCGACGACGACGACGACAACAACAACAACAACCACGTCGACGACCACTACGTCGACGACGACGACCACTACGGCGCCGAGTATGGGCGGCGGTTCGTTCGCGGTGGCCTTCCAGGTCGAGGAAGCGAATAACTACGGCGCGTTGCAGTACGACGTTGACTACACCGGTGCACCGGGTGGCTTCGAAGGTGCGGCCGACAGCGTGACTTGCGCCGCGGACGGCGGCCTCGGCGGCGTCATCGCTACGTTCAACGATAACGAAGGCACGACCACACTGAGTTCGGCCATCATCTCGTTGGGCGGCTTCGCCGGTCCGACAACCGTAGCAACCTGCACCTTCGTCAGCACGGGCGCAGCGCCGGTAGCCGGTGATTTCACGATCACCGTGATCGATGCATCGGACTCCGGTCTGTTGCCGATCAATCCGCTACCGACCGTGTCCATTGAGTCGATCGTCGCGCTGTAAGCGACGCGACACAACACTGAGAACCCTACGGAAAGGGGGCCTTCGGGCCCCCTTTCTTTTTGCGCGGAGCGCCACAGCGCCGATGGAATTGTGTCGCCAGCCGCCAATCCCCCCCTAGTGCGATTGCGCCCCAACGCGATGGATGGGTTAAGACCGTAACATTTCTTGGTTTTCGCGGTCCAGAGGCTTGAGTAGCCCGGGAACTTTACCTATTGTCGGGGCGCTTCTAACCGCCCACATTATCCCAAGGAGGATACTTCGGAATGACCAGGCGATTTCTTTTCAATGTACGCACGATCGCATTCATCGCCGCGCTGGCGATCACAGCGTTCGGCACCCCTCAGATTTCCTTCGCAGCGCAAGGCGACTGCGGACAGCCCGTCTCCAACGGTAACAACCCGGTTGCTTCCGACGCACTGAACGCGTTGAACGCAGCGGTCGGGCTCGTCGTCTGCGACCTCAGCGTCTGCGACGTCAACTGCAGCGGTACTATTACAGCGCCTGATGCTCTGAGTATTTTGAACGTAGCAGTCAGCCTACCCGTAGAAGGTTTCTGCGATTGCGGTCCGACGACGACCACGACGATGGGCTCGACGACAACCACAACGACAGGCCCGACGACGACGACGACCATGGGCG
>Ga0315336_1004333_pt1 | contig 17041 bp, 3 predicted proteins | sample ASW5metaG_FD_204512 | JGI IMG/M metagenome (GOLD analysis project Ga0315336, IMG submission 204512) | Ammonia-oxidizing marine archaeal communities from Monterey Bay, California, United States - ASW #5 | ecosystem: Environmental > Aquatic > Marine > Intertidal zone | place: USA: California...
TAGAAATAGAAGATAATTCATATGCTTTAGTTTCTGTTGATAATGAAATTAGAGGTGTTGATTTAATAGGTTATGGTTCATGTACTGGGAATAGCCAAAGTAAGGCTATTGATCGAGCATTTATTACAGATGAAACTATTTGGAGACCAGAAACTTGTAATAGTGGAGGTATCTTTAGAGCTAAAAATACATATACCAATCTTACAACCGATGGGTTTGGTGACACTACTGGCTATAGTGGTAATTATTATGGTATTAGGAAATTTACTGGATTAATTCCAGATAATCCATATACTTCTATCCTTAAAATTACTACCGGTTCTACAGAAGCGATTAAGGTTCCTAGAAACTTTGAAGATTGGGAATATGGAACTTGTGGACCATACTTTGGTGCTAGTGGTTGTTGTACTGAAGATTGCGATCAAAATTTAGCATATTCTGGGGTTAAGTTAGTTGGTGATTATCCATTTTTAAGTGGTGATGCATCTATAACTCCACCTTCTGGTAGAATGGTTGGAGATAAATACGGAAAATCTGTTTCGGTTGATGGTGATTTAATGGCTGTTGGATCTCCATTTGCAGACATTCCAGATGGTTCTGGATATATACTTCCAAATGCTGGAACTGTGTTTCTCTATAGAAGAGAGGATGATGTAGCTGGTACAAAGGCTGATTGGCAAATGGCTGATAAGTTGATGTTACCTTCTGGATATAGAAGGGACTATGTTACTCCTACAGATGATATCATAATAGACTACAAGGACTTCTATATAAATGCTAACAAATGGAATATTGGTCAAGAAGGTAGACAATTTGGCCATTCAGTTGATGTTTGTTCAAGCGGAGATCGTGAAACCGTGGTGATTGGTGCTCCACATGCTGCTTGGACTAGACAATTCACAGATGTTATATCGTCTGGTATTCCAATTGGAATATTGGTGTTTACTGATAAATTTACCAATAAAGAAGAAGAATACGTAAGTCTTCAGGATATTACTAATTCATATCAGAATCTTTATAAATATTTTTCAGCTCCTTGGAATGCAGCAACATCGTATGAATTTCAACCACGTATTGATATTAAAGTAATTGTTTATGAATTTGCTGAACAGGATGATTCTAGACTGACACAGTCTCATAGTCATGGAGATTGGTTTAGGCATTTATATTTAGACAGACCCGATGATTCAGCGTTTGAAACAATAGAGAAAAAACAGGAAGTTTATGATAAAATGTTGGATATTGTAAAAACTACCTTTTTTGAAGTGTTTCCTAGTGGTCAGGAAGCTCCTCATAGTGGTTTACCTCCAATCCTTGGTATCTTCCAGGAACATTCTAATTCAGCCAAGAACGCATTTAAAAGACCAAATCCAGGTGGAGGTCCAAGACGCCATCTTGTTACAGACTTTAGTGATTTCTATAAAGATTTTTCTTATGCTAGTGGCGTGATATTTCCAGAAGTTAAAGATGGAGTTTTAACAAATAATCCCAAAGAAGCTTATATAAATAAAGTTAAAAGAGCATCAGATGATTGGTCTTCTGCAACACATAAAATGCTAGATAGTACTGTAAGTACTGGAAACTTAATTGATACAAACAATTTAAATTTCATAACAAGCGGTGTTGGTCAAGAATGGTCATCAGAAATTATACCTGAAATTCAAATTCCACCTAATTCTGGTGGACGTATTTTTGTGTTTGAACAAGAAAGTGGGTTATTTAATTGTGTTCAAGCAATTCAATCCAAAACAGACAGAACTTCATTAGCCCAAAGTTATTTTAGTTATGGTACAGAATATCATAACAGGTTTGGACACGCCGTATCGATTAGTAAAAACTCTGAAGTAATTTCTGTTGGTTCGCCATATATGACAGAAGGAGCTTGTGAAATATTTGAAAGAAATGATTCTGAGAACCAAAGGATGTATGGTAAAATTAGGGATTGGTTAGTCTCTGTTAGTCTTACTGATGAAGCCACGAGATATGATGAACTTCTTGCAGCTTCTGGTGCAACAGATGCACAAATTACCACTTACCACGAACTATCTCACAGTAATAAGTTTCGATTAAGAATTGATGAAAGTTTCTGGGGAGAGAAGAATGCAATTCAATTATATAAACCTATTTATGATTATTCATACGGAGATATTGAAAGAACTGGAACTTGGGGCTTTATCCTTGATGAATTTTTAGGTACATCAAGACTAGGATATAGTACATCAGCCAATGATGATGGAAACACTGTTGTGTTTGGTGCTCCTACGGATTCTACGAACTTGTTTGAAGACACCAATGTTTGGTACAGAGGAAAAGAAAGTTGGGCTTCTTATACCAATGCGGGTGCTGTAAGAATTTTTGAATCAAGGAATTATTATCCACATAGCGGTGTAGTAGAGTTTACTAGATTTGGTAACCTGGATAGAAGTATTCATAAAGAAGAACGTGACGCAGGGTACTATGATCAAATAGGTTTGTATTTTGGTCCCAATAATCCAGTTGGTTATAAATCATTTAGAAGAACTAAATTTTCAGAAATAGAAATACCTAGAGATGCTGGACTTGCACTTATTATAACTCCAGAACTAGATGCTGCAAGTGATGAAATTATTAGCAATATTAAAGATTGGTTATCTTTAGGAGATAGAACTTTAGTTCTGGTTGGAAACGATCCGGTTTATGAAGAAGATGGATTGTATTTAAAATCTAACGAGATCTTACATAAGATTCTTAAGAAGCTTGGTTCTAGGATGCGTATCCATCCAACTAAAACCAAGTATGAGTCTTTACAGGATTGTGTAAGTGAAAATGATACTTATCAAAATAAATACAATGTTATTTCAGCAAAAGTTCCTGAAAATGCTCATACAAGTATCCATCCTTCAACTATAAGTAGAGATCCTATTTTTGCAAAGGGTGTAGGAGATATTCGTATAGATCTTTCTGATGTTGAGTTAGAGAGCTTAGTACAATTTATGCCGTGTCTGGAAGAAGACGATCCTAATACCGGACCTTGTAGTACCCCTCTGCAACACAATGGAGATTTAAGATCACAATGGATTGAAATATGTTCAACTGGTCCAAGGAATAGCATTCCTTATAGTATGAATTGGCCTTTCCATTTTGCAAACGATAATCCTGCAACAAGGTGTGAAGATTATCCAGAGAGTCCAAGACCACTTATAAACAAGCCGTATGAAGATATTGTTCCAGTATTGACTGCTGCGGAATTTTTACCTCCAGTATATTGGGAACAACCGGAAGCTAACGGCGTTAATATAATTTATATACCCATTGAAGAAGAACGATTGGTTGTACAGGGTAGCAAAGAGTTTGATAGACATCAGCACAATGAAATAGTGTTTAGTGTATCTGGAGATCTTAATTTTGAAATAGATGGTATATACGATGAGTTTTCCTTGGGTTCTCCACCATTTAATGATCCAGACCCTGTTAGTTTTGGAGATGAACAGTTTAGAGATGGAATACTTCAGGCTGAAGGAACTTCTTATGATTCAGTAGAGGACAAAAAGGAGTATTGGACAACGTTTTCTGAGGACAGCACCTTAGCAGCCCAAGAAAAATATTTTTATGAGATTGATGGAGTTAATACTGAAAGTAATTCTCATGTTATTTTAGTGGCTTCGGTTGCTGGTGAAAATGAAAGAAGTTTCGGAGGTGAGAGTGACAAAATTTCTGGTAATAATGATGGGAATTATGATTTCTATTTAAATATGATAACTCCGAGATGCTCTAAGTCGGCTGATGAAGATGATATGCGTCTTGTTCAACTTGGAGGTTGGACCGGAAGAACTTCGTTTACAGATGCTTATCCACTTTCAGTATTAAAAAGTAAATTAACAGATTTCATCAACCGAGACCCAGATAAACCTTATCTTACTATTGATGAAAATGTTGAATATGAAGCAGGAGATCATATTCCCGCGAATGTTGATGTAGTTTGGATTGCAAACCCAGGAGGTCCAAATTATTCACGACCTACTAATAGTGAGATTGGAATTTTAAAGAATTGGCTACAACGTGATAAACCAGGGAAACTTATTATTACATATTCAGCCAGAAATGATGAAGCACAAGATAATGCAGGAAATGTTGATTATATTTGTGAACAACTTGGTATTGAAAGTAGACCATATGCATTAACCTATAATCCAACTCCTGACCCACCTGTTGGACCATATTATGTTAATAGAGGTCAATTTCGAACCATGATTGGTGATACTAAGACCCTTGTTGAAGCAGCAAATAAAGAAGATTATAATATAAATATTAATCTATGTGATAATGCTCGCTATGAAACTGAAGAGGATTGTGAAGATGCGGGAGAAGTTTGGCATGGTCCAATTCCAACACCAGAATTCCCAATTCAGATAGTTAATCCTGACGTAGATTCTATCAAGGGTTGTGAATATGGATTTAATTTTTATCCATATGCGGATCAAGAAAATGACAGTACTAGAGTATTTAAGGTAGCTTTATGGTCATATATTTACCAATCGGTTACTGAATTTCTTCCCGAGTATGAAGATAAATATCCTGATTTCTATATTCCAATAAATGTTGGAGCAAATGCTGAAAAAATCATTTCTTACAACGAGCCAATAAAAGAGAAGTATTTTGTCGTTCCTAATAGATGGCAAATTGATGCCAATACTGACATTAAATTCCCAGTATTGCCGGGGTCTGGCTATAGAATGTTTATTAATCGGGTTTCTGAATTCGAAAGTGAGAAATGGGAAATTTCTGCTGGAATTTCTGATGTAAATCTTGATCCAATAGCAGAGGATGAAATACAAAACAGTATTACTAAACGTATTGCTTTGATTCAAACATCTATTAGAATTCCAGAAACAGAAATTATAGATTTTCAGGCACCATGGATAGAGGGAGATTCTACTTATATCCAAATAAATGTTAACTTGAATACAGATCTCTGGAATAGAGGTGCTGGGGGAATATCCTTAGAAGATTCTCCTGTTGTTCCTTATACACCAAGATTATTATCTATATCTGGGTGTTTATTGCCTATTGAAGATGTAGTAGAGTCTTATACTGATACAATAATAGTTGGATATGAAGAAACGGAGGAACCTTGGCATATACCTGCAAGTAGTGGCTATTTCGATCCAGAATTTAGACCAATTAAGGGTAAGTCACCGTTTATTATAGAAGAGGTTGGTATAGGTAGGACACATTGCGATACAGATAATGAACATTGCGAAGGAAGAGACGAAGAAATAGAAGATAGTGCCGTTATTGTTGCAGAAGAATTTGAGCATTTCTCTTCAGCCGCTAATGGTTACCAAAGATCTAAAATTGTGGTTATTTCTGATTCAACGATTATTCAGGGTCAATGTCCACATTACAGAAGAGATGCACTGAATGAAAACCAAGAGTTTATTAGAAGTTTATACCCAACAAGTCCTCACGAAAGAAGTTCATCTCAACTTGGTTTTACATTTTCTTCACAGAGTACTGGTGGAAGACAATTCAACTTTACTCAAAAAATCCGTAGTCCTGAACGTGGTAGTCCAGCTAAATACTTTGCGGTATCTGGAATTCCTGGTACGACGGAAATGTTTGGATTAGATGGAGTATATGGTAACTTAAGCAACTATATTGACGGTGAGGATTTATTTGATCCATCAGATTCGGGTTGGTTACCAAGTTATGTTAGAGAGAAAAATCCAAAAACTGAAGAGGAAAGAGAACTAGCAATTGAAAACTTTGACACTGGTACATATGGTGTATATCCAAGATACAGCGGTGACTTTTTAGATATTGGTTCTTATACTATAGATGGTGTTACTAGCGATGTTTTACTTGATGCAAGGGCTGGTGGTGGTTTACCAGATTTAATGAAGTTTAATAACACAGATTACTTAGATTTTGATATATATAACTCTGGATGCCCTGGAGACCTCTTTGGTTATTCCGTAGATTTGACACAAAACAAACTAATTGTTGGTACTCCATTTAATGCATTCCATATCGAAGACTCAATTAGCGGTGTTAGTGGTTTGGTTCCATGGGCTTCAATTTCTGGAGATAATAACCCTCATCGTTCTGGAATGAAAATAAGTGCAAACGGCGGTGCTGGTGCAGCTTTCTATTTTGAAAGAACTGGCAGTGGATCAAACGTTGTTTCTGAGTATCTACCTTGGGAGTTTAAACAGAAAATTAAACCAAGTAGTGTCAATGTAGGAATGGACAACGCCAGTATAGCTGATTTACAACTACATAGAGGTGATCATGATTTAGATTCAAACTATATTAAAGAATATGCACAGCGTACAGATCAATTTGGATATTCTGTAGCTATTGATTCTGATATGATAGCTGTTGGAGCACCTAACCACGATTTTGAAACACTTCATTATCATATTTATTCCGGCGGATCTGCTTTTCAGCGTAAGAGCTTTAACCCAGAGTTTACCATTCCAGGACACGAATTTTATGATCTTGGAGGTTCTGGTGTAAGATACGATCAATTCGGTGGTACTAGTGGTGACATGGTATTGAATAATGGTGCCGTATTTAATTACAGACATGAAATGATAGACTGGCCGAACAGAATTAAAGAGTGGAAATATGCAGAAAAACTTTATCCTCAAGGATACGCTGATCGAACAAAAACAAAACATACTGGTGATCGTGTAATTGAGGTTAGCGGTTGTGAGAACGATTCTTTTGGACAATCAGTTGCGATGAGTCGGGCCAAACGAGGTGATAGTGATTATACATTGGTAGTAGGTTCACCCAATCATGATTTTAGAGTAAGTGGAGAATATGTTCCTCCTTCAGCTTTCACAGGTCTAGCTAGTGGTATGGCGGATGCTGGTGCAGCTTATACTTTTGATGCAATGCTCAGAGAACAGATTCCAGCTATACCAAATATTGGTAGTTTCATTGACGTAGAAATTTTTGGAGAGAGACCTACAGATGTTGAAGCAAAATTGACAAACAGGGTCTATCAAAATGTTACTGGTGAATCAATTACTTATACTACTAGCGGTACTGTATTTTCAAATAAAAATGGAGATATATTTATAGAGGCTTCTGGATTTGATCCAGCTTCCAAGGGTTTCATTGCACATAGACCGTTTGTTGAATCTGTTGTTGGGATAACCCAAAGAGGAACACCCTCAAGTGGATCTTTCAACCTGTTGACATTTGGTAAACCTGTACAAATAGATAATGCATGGTCTCATTTAGAATCTGGTAAACCTTATGATTTATCATATTCTTCTTCCTTTATTAATACTGGTCTACGTCCTTCTGGTTTAAGCCTTATGATTGCGGTTCCAGGGTCTGCAATTGTGTATAATAATATGGGACTTTATACACCCGCTTGCCTTGGCTTAGATAGTGGATCATTACCTTTACGTGTTGCAGTTGCAAGTGGAATTATATCTAGTGGGCTGAACTTATTAGTTAGTTCCAACACAATCATAGAACAATTAAATCTCAAAGTAAGAGGTATATAATGCCTGTCCAAATCAGATATCAAAATAATTCAGATCAAGAATGTATTATTAGACCTACGCCACTAGTAAGTATTTCTACAAATATATTGAAAAATGGTGCAGGTGAAGCATTTGGAGTGTCTTATACAATTACGTTAACTGGGACTCTTCTCCCAGAAGAAGGAACACCATATGCCATAAATCACATAGGATCTTCTTTATATGGTTTTTTTGATGAAGGTGAGCATGGAACTAGAGGTCCATACAATGCTTTTGACGGTCAATCTTATGCAAATGGTACAAAACCTCCAAGACAGAAAATTGATACTAATAATGCTGCTTCTGCTATTTTTAGCAAACAAAAAGTTTTAAGAGCATTATTTGCACAAGATGGGCAAAAGGTAGAAATTACTGATATTATTCATAGTACTCCAACTGTTACCTGTTATCCAAGATTTGTAGATATTAATTTTTCTGAGGGGATATATGTAAATAGATGTGATTATACTATAACTTTAGAAGCTGACACCTTGTTAATTGGTGATGGTAGTGATGCTACAGTTGAATATGAGGGATCACTTATTACTGGTGGAATTCAAACCGATAAAACTGAAACTCAACTTCTTGATGATTTAAACGGTGCGTTTATTTCTGATTTTACTGAGGACTGGTCAGTTGAAGTAGATGAATCACAGGGAGAAATTATAAAAGTTAGTAACGATGAGAAAATTATACCACGTTCATATAAAATAACTCACTCCTTAAATGCCACCGGAAAAACTCATTATAAATCAGATGGTACAAAATTAGATGCGTGGGAGCAAGCAAAAACTTTTGTTCAAAATAGATTATCTGATAATATTGATGGTTACCCCAATATTCTGGGCACAATAGGAAAAGGTACTATTGATTTAGTAGATACTTACGGTGGATTTAATCATGTAAGAACAGAACAGGTTAGCGAATCTGCTGGTACATATAATGTTTCGGAAAATTGGTTAATAGCCCAGGGAAAAGATTATGAAAATTATAATCTAAGTACAGCTTCTTCAAGCACAGATCCTTTTATAAGTGTTACTATCGATGGTAATATAAAAGGTTTAAGTCAATTAAGTCCTACTGGATATCGTCCAGCTAGTGTTGATGATGCTAATAGTGCTTACGATAATGCTAAAATTAAATATGATATTATTTCTAATGCCGGTGATTTTGGTACTTCAAGTGAAGTTTATAAACGTGCTAATAATTCCATAGACGGTATTACATTAAATTCACAACCCGTTTCATTTTCTCTTGGTACTAATGAATTCACTGGAGAAATTACTTATAATTTAGCATTTAATAATCGTCCTACAAATTTAATAACAGGTGCTGTAACAGAAACTCTGTCTATTAATGATACGTATCCTGGAGATATGTTTGCCGTTATACCGGTGTTAGGTAGAGCGACTGGTCCCGTTTTGCAATATATTGGTGGTAGAACGGAATATAGAAGGGATGTATCTCTTAGTTTAACTATGGATCATTCAACGCTTGCTGATCCCTTAGTGTCTTCAAGAGCGGCCTTGATTTTATACAAACCAAGTATTAAAGAACCTACGGCAACTCAAATTGCTAGTCTTTTACAGCAAGTAAGTCCTCAAGGTGAACCAGGAATTAGAAAATACTTTGCTTCTCCAGCAACGGAGAATTGGAATCCTAAAGAAGGAACATATCAACTTACCATATCGTTTACATATGAATTAGACAGATAATAGGAGAAAAAAATGGTTGTTATAGATAAACCCAGCGTTCTTAGCTATAATTATTTATCAGGATCATTTTCAAATGCTTCTGAAGCTACAATGAGATCAATAACGGATTTTACAGTCTACAATGATTATATTCATCATTATGGAGCGGTATCAATACCTTATTTATCTACTTTAACAGTTGCTGATCAATTTGATCCATATCCATTATCTAAGTCTTCATAGCCGGTTAATAGATTAAGTTTCATATATAGGAATTAAATAAAATGAGTGATTATGGAATTATAAAAGCTCTTCCAACGGGAATAAACAACTCTTTATCTGTAGCTGGTACAGTAGGTAATGAGGGTTTTATTCAGCAGACATTTCTTGGAGCTTCTATTAGAAGTTTTAATGTTTCTGCTGGATTTGGCAATACTTCGTCTAATTTATCAGTTCAATTAGTTAATGATGAGTTTAATAAGTCTGATGGAATTACTCTAGGAAATGGTGATGATCCTTATCATAATGGTTTATACGACGAATTCAAACCTCCAATTGTAGGAACTCCCGTTTATTTTAAATTCGGAAAAGAGTTTGCTACCGTTGATCAAGCATATCAACAAAATTTTGATGATACTTATGGTACGTATACAACGAGCCCAACTGTGGGTAGAAATCACTTTGCTTTTGGTGGTATTCTACAAAGTTATACTCAAAATCGTGGCCCAGGAGGAAATCCGTTATATTCAGTGGCCATTACAGATCCAAGGGAAATATTAACTAATTGTATGGTGCTGTTTAATAACTATCAAGGAACTACGTTTAATAATAAAAATTTATTTAATGTTTATGGATTTTTAGAATATGATTTGAGTGAAGATAGTCTTTCTGAAGTTCAAGGTACAGATTCAAAACCTCTTTACAAACGGGAAGTTCAAACGGCCACAAAGAATGTTTTAACAAGACATGTGGATGATGTAGGAAACGTTACTTTTATAGGAGATGATACATATATTTTTCCTGATGGAAATAAAAAACCATTTCCAATAACTGGGCAGGGATTTTCTAGGAGAAGTGAAAGGGGCATTCCTTGGTATAGAGTTCATCAAAGTTTAAAAGCCCTATTTAGTGCAGAACAAACTCTTCCACAAGAATACGTTGATGCTGGATTTGGTGGAACAGTTGATTTTCGTGGATTTAAATATGTGGTAGATTTTGGGGGTATACCTCTTGATAAAATTGACGACATGTACTACCTTGATTTTGATCAATTAAGCTTGCTAGACATTGCTCAAGAATTGTGTGATGTTATTAGTCATGATTTATACATAACATTGCTTCCAGTTATTAATCATCCAGCATCTGAATTTTTATATAAAGAAAACAATAAACGTATTGCAAGTAATGATCCTGAAGAAATGATTGCTGGTATTATTAGGGTGGATGCAATTGATAAAAGTAAACAACCTAAATATGGTGCAATTAAATCATATATAGACACCTTAGATGAGAGGGGTATTGTTACTGAAAATCAAGATATAGGATTTGAACTTTCTAATTTGATTACAGATAAATTTGTGGTTGGAGCACAAGAAGTTGAAATGTATTATTTTAATGATAATAAGGATAGAGACTTTTTAGAATTGAGAAAATATAAAGCTGGTCAAAAAAATGCTCATGAAGAATTGCAAAGAGATCAATGGAGTTTAAGGACTTCATTAAAGCAACAGATTTTACCTTTTTATGGATTTATTGGAAATAATGCAGTTACTATTCCAAAAGGATTTGGTGAATATAAACAAATAATGTTAGATGCCAGAGATTTACATGCATATGGTGTAGGTAATTATTACGTTGCTACTGAAATAGAACTAAGGGCCGCAGCAGTATCTTATGAGCAATGGAAAAAATTCTTATTGACATATAATGATGCTTACATTGATGAACTAAGTCCGTGGATGGGATTTCATGCTAGATTGGCTAAAGGAATGTCAGAAGAAATTGAAGGAATTAATGATCAATTTGATGAAGGTACAACATTGAGAGAGTTGTTAGAAGGCTTAAAAAATGATGATGGAACTACAAGGGAATTTGGAGTTGGATGTCCACGTAGTGTGTGGAATTCTGATAAGAATTATATGGATAAATATGGGTTTCCTGCCAGCCCCTGTAATCCTCCCTATGGATATCCATTGTATTATAAACGTGCAACACATATAGGAATACCAGAAGGTGGATTAGCTAATATTATAACAGGAAAAACGACCATTGTAACTAATATTGAAAATTTACAAAATCAAATAGATGAAAATAAGGCTTTTTTTAAGGCATTAGAAGATGATGCACGAGAAGGGATACGTATTATAGAGAAAAAAATGGAGGTATCCCTGAAAAATTATTTAACCACTTATTCGGGTGTTGATCAAGCTTTAGGACTCGATCTTTGGAAAGAGCAACCTCAAGTAAGACGTTTATATGTGGAATTAAGAAAGGCCAAACAATATATAGTTGATCTTAGACAAGAACTAATTCAAGCACAGGAAGAAGGAAAGGCCGCTTTAGTAAAATTAAGATCAGGTATGGAAAAAAATAAAAAACTTCTGACATTTCTTAAGTATACAGAAAACAGACATAAAAATAATGCTAGAAAAGTTTATAATTTTGTAAAGAAGGTTGCAGATGAATGTTTGGGAAGAAAGTTTCTAGTAAAAATACCCAAGGCTTGTAATCTTAATTACGATAGTAGTATTATTACTGAACCCGCCCAGAAAATTTGGATGTTGTCATTAAATGAAATACATAGAGGTCCGTTTGGATTTAAACCTTTGCCTATAAATTCCGATGCGGGTTATCCTGAAACCCCTGAGTTTAAACAAAAAATATCATCAAAATCACTTGGAATTGCAAAAAAAACGGGGGCTATCACTCCAACAGGCCCTGTTGCAGATTTTTCACATTTTGAACACTATTTAGTTAATGAGCTTAATCATAGTGTTTCGGGGTACACTTATGGTGCCTTAAAGTGTAATTTTAATCCAATTGCTCAAAATTGGGAATATAACTACAAACCAGAACCACAAGGTGGGTTTTTTAATTTTGAGGTATGTCCGAAAATTTTAAAAGAAGAAGAGAGTATAGTTATTCCTGAGAATAGATTACCAAAGGGTACGAGAGATTTATTAATACCAACAGATCCTACAAATTTGATAACCGATGGAAATAGGATATCTTGTTATGTTAGATATGATCATAGCGAAAATTTAGAATTTTTCGATGTTCCTGGTAAAAGTATATCCCAACAAGAAGTTAAAGGTAATATGATTATTCCAGATGTTATGGAAGATTCCGCTAATTTATCTGCGAATACAGCTCTATCTTTTCTTGAAGTGGCGAGTAGAGAACCAGGAGATTCACTTCCAGATGAAATGAATAAAAATTTAGTTGCGTTTGTAAAATGTAGTGTTGATGAAAATCTTTATATGGCTCCTAAAATTATTGATACCGTAGTTGATACTTGGGCAAGAAAAGTTGAAATATCTATTCCTATAGAACCACCGGAAATAATATATGAAACAGGTGATGATGGATGTCCTGAACCAAAATTTGCTAAGAGAAGAATTACTCCAATATTTACTCCCGCCAAAGATGGTGGTAGAGAAGACTTACCTCCAAGTGAGGATAAACCAGTAGAAATAACTGTAAAGGTTCCTATTTATGGTAATTGTATGCACGCAGGAGTTTCTGATGAACAACTAAGAACGATGCAGGGAGATGAATATATGTGTCGTATTAATGGTGGGGCATGGCTTGACAAGAAAATAATCATTGGTTATAACGAAGAAAAAAAAACAATTATAGAAACGTTTCAACCGCCTCGTAAAGGACAAGGAAATGTTACAGATTTTGATCGGTATCTTGATTTCATTGGACATTTTGAAACAGGCCCCACTCATGAAAGATTTAAAACTAAACCCGAAGAGCTTGATCCAGATCATGTATACGCATTAATTACGGTGCCGGGTAGGGTAAAGCCAAATGTTGATACTAGATATCAAGATGGTCCCCATCAATCTTTTCATGCTACCGAACTTAAACATTTGCTTACAATTGATGTAGTAAAGGGGTTAGAACATGAGGGATTTGATAAACCGGCTTTTCCAGATTATAGACCTAAAGAGATAGACTGTGAAATAGCAGATTTTTCCTTTGCGGAATTATCAGAAGCTCTTCAAGCACATAGAGATATCTTGAAGGGTAAAGCATTAGATCAAAATATTTCATTTATAGCACCTTCTCCTGTTTATCCAAATATTGTTGCTATACCGTTAATGTCTATGGAAAGATGTTATGGTCCTTGGTTGTCATCATTTGCTGGTGATGATAAAATTAGATATACAGATATTGGAGGAAAAATTGACTTTGTTAAGAAGGAAACTCTGGCTCCTTGGAGTTTTGCTGGATATCAATTAATGAATGAGGCTGGGAAAATAGAAGCAGAATTTTCTAATAGTTTGTTATTATTTAGTGAACGTGGTGGATTTGTTATTCCAGATGCACCGGCAGGTATATCTTTAGCTAAAGCTCTTCAAGTTGAAGGACCACTTGTAACCTCAATTAGTGTAGATATTAGCAATTCTGTTAAAACTACTGTTCAAATGAATCTATATACTGATAGTTTTGGTAAATTACATAAGCAAAAAGAAGCTGATATAGCCCGAATAAGTAGAGAACGACAAAAGATTATAGATCAAACTAACCTTCAAATCAGAAGAGGACAAGGGAAAACTCAGTCTAATAAAAATATTTATCAAGAGTTACTTGCTGCGGGTGGAGATGAAATTATTAACGTAGCAAAAGAATCAACGCAGGAATATTCCGAACTGGAAACACAGAAAACAAAGAAGCTTGATTTAATTTCATTTAGAGCGGTGGAAGATGAACACGATGCTTCTGCAAGTCCTTTTACTTCTGTAACCGAACATTCATATAGTGCCGTTTTTGAGGACGAAGAATCTTTTCAAGATAGTTTTTCACTTACTCCAGATAGTGTAGCTTTTCAGAAAAATTGGTCAAAGACAGCTTCTGATTACCTTAGTAATGTTGGAAAACCAATAAGTTATGCTCATAGTCCACATTTTCCTGATCCCTATGTTAATGGAAGAATGGTGAATGAAGCTGCAAGAAGATACATACATAATCAATCGATAACATAGGAAGGAAAACAGTATGGCTCATTTACCTCTTACAAAGGGCTTATCTATTGATGATGATAATCCTGTATATCACCAAATAACGACAGATCACCCCTGGATGAACGAACTTGGTTTAGGTGTATTCACTATCGATATGCTCTACGAAAAGTGGAATGAGAAAAATAAAGCCGGTGAATTTACATACCGAAAAATCTTTGAAAGAGGTAATCCAGATCCAAATGTGGTATTAGGTGGTGATGATATTGGTAAAAATTCTTCTTTTTGGGTTTGGCATAAGTCTGGTTCATCAGGAAAATATATAGAGATGAGTATTGAGCAGGGTTTGGCGGCAGGTGCTTTACGCGGTTGGAATAACGCTGGTCATACTTTGGATGATGTTAAACTTGATGAATTTGATGCTGATAAATTTCTTCAGCATCATGATAATAATGGAGACGATATATATGCTCCAGATGATTGGGATTCGGAAGATTTACTCGTAGAAGAAATGATAGGCCCCCAGCGTATAGGCATTAATCCAATTACAAATATTGTAGCTCTGAATGAATGGGTCACATCCTATCAAATTTTGGGAGAACATGGTTCAGATATAAGTAAATGGGAGCCAAGAGATCAAGCAAGACATCAGTTTATTTTAGATATAAAAGGTAGTAGAGAGGGTTTTATTCAATTTAGTGGAGATGTTACTTTTAATTTAAATTTAGCTGATGGTAATGTTAAGTGTGAAAAAGAGAGTTTAGTTACATATAAATTATATTTGTATGATGAATCACAAAAAAGAGACGCTGGTAGAAGTATTACGTTTGCAAAACCTGAATTTGCTCACCCCCCCGTAGACTCTGTTAGAAGGCAATATGGTACAAGAGTGGATGGAGAAGCTAAGTCATATGTTGATCGTCCTGGTAACGAAACTCTTGCTGATTTAGATATAACTTATAATGAACTTACATCGCACTGGGAAGCTGGAACTAAACAGGTAGTAGCTAGGCTTATGACAGATGTTCCTGCTGCAACATTTAGTGCTGGAACTGATAGATTAAAAGATATAAATATTTTAGACGATATGCTCAATAAACCAGAGGGAGATGATCATATAATTTTTGGTAAAGGACAAGCAATGCCGATTACCATGCAAAATGCTAATGAAAGTCAATGGACTCCAAACTACAAAATAATTGCAGATGGTGATTGTAGAGCAGAAGATCTTACAAAACATACTGTTCCTGTTGTCAATCCTGATCCAGCCAAACCATTTAAAAAAGACAAAGTAGTTTTACTATCCTTTATAGACGGAATGTGGATTCCACAGGATTTTGGACCTGGAGAGGATATTCCTGATGGACCCGCCGTATTTGAGGGAAAGTGGGAATTTTCATACTTTGCAACGAATGTGGATTATTTTTTCCGTGGTTATACGGTTGACGAGAATGGTAATGTACTTAGTCCCTGGATGCCAGTTGAACCAAGACTCATGGAACAAGAATTTCATAGGATGTATTATACGGGCAATTCTTTTGAAGACGATTATAAAGATCCCGGTATCAATCCATTCTCGGCTTCTAGATTTGGTGAACCTGTCTTAAAGGTAGAAAATGGTTATCATCAGTTGACATCTTTTGATTTTATGGATAATAATGCGGGAGGTACTCGTGGGACAAAACGGTCAATTGCTACCACTCAGTTTGGATTTGATCCAGAAAATAAGTCAATAGAAGATTCAAACGGTGATCCTACGGATGGAGTGGATGCCCCAGGAATACGGTCTGGTCCATTTTTTGGTTGTGTATTTCCTGATGGATATAGCGATGATAAAATTAGTCAGGTCAATACTGCTCGTGACTTTGATATAACAGCATGGCATGGAGGAGGAGGTCCGATTTCTCTTTCACCACCCTGGACATATTTTACTGATATACCTAAAGATGTAGTTCCTTTTAAGGAACTACAGTATGATCCACAAACTCGTTTTTCATCTAGGAGTGATTGTCAAACTGATCTTTCTAGTTCTGACCCTGCTGTTCCAATGTTTGCTAATGATGATCTTGTTTTGAAACATCTTCCTGCCGATATTGGAACAAATGCTTCACCAGAGGGAACTAATGGAAGACCAATTACTAATATTCATTTTCTTGATAGGTTTTATGATGGGAAAGAAGGAGGTTATTTACATGCGGAAGTAAGGGGTTATTTTATTGACGCATATAATTGGTTATATAAAAGTAAAGTTAATACTTCAACGGGAGAAGATGAGTTCACTTCCAGTGATAGTGCATTTGATTTTAAACCAGCTAAACCAAGTAAAATTCAGTTTAGACCCCTAAAAGCGGAAGTTTATGCCTCTATAGATTTGGTAGATGAGTTGTCTGGTCGTCAATTCCAAACATATCCATCTAATGTTATAAAGCCTAGGGTAAATTTTGGTGGTAAAGCTTGGCAATTAATGGATAGCAAAGAATGTCCAATATCTAAAACATCGATTACCCGAGAAAAAAACAACGATACTAATCCAATTTATGTAGGAGGTCCAGGCCCTGGGGGGGTAATGGGACAAAATCCCCGGTTGTTTACTCCGACAACGACAACGGTACTGCCAGCAGGATTAAGATGGACA
>Ga0315336_1004334_pt1 | contig 17036 bp, 14 predicted proteins | sample ASW5metaG_FD_204512 | JGI IMG/M metagenome (GOLD analysis project Ga0315336, IMG submission 204512) | Ammonia-oxidizing marine archaeal communities from Monterey Bay, California, United States - ASW #5 | ecosystem: Environmental > Aquatic > Marine > Intertidal zone | place: USA: California...
CCCAACGATTCACGCAAAAAATTCCTCCGACCGGTCGGCAGTATTACTACGTCGTGCGGGCCCGCGAACACTCCGGGCTTGAGAGTCCGTATTCGCGTATCAGCAATCCCGCCTTCGTCAAGACGGTTGAATCATCGAACTGATTCGACTGCCGGAGTCCGTGGATTCCGATTCGGTGTCCCAGCCCCCCCAATCCTGACCCGGCCACAAGCACAAAGGAACCAGCCGACATGAACAACTTCAGCATGATCACACTGTGCTTGTTTCTGACCTGTTCGACGCACGCCGCGTGCGGACAGGACGATGCCACGCCCTGGAAAGCCGGCATCGCCTCCGCCAAGATTACGCCGCAGCGGCCGTTGCGCATGGCCGGCTATGCCAGCCGCAAGGAGCCCGCCGAAGGAACAGCTCAGGAACTCTACGGCAAAGCGATCGCCATCGAGGATCGGCAGGGACACCGTGTGGTGATGATCACGCTCGACCTGATCGGGGTGCTCGCCGAACTCCGCACCAGCGTGGCCGAACAACTGCAGCAAAAGCATGACCTGCCGCCCCACGCGTTGTTGATGAATGCCTCGCACACGCACTGCGGGCCTGCGTATGGCCGCGACGACGCTCGGGACTATTCGCAACAACTCACCAGCACCCTGGTCCGGATTGCCGGTGAGTCACTGGAACGGCTGCGACCGGCAACGCTGTCCTACAGTGTCGCTCGAGCCAGTGTGGCCATGAACCGCCGCACCCCAACCGACGGCGGCTTCCGCAATCACCCCAATCCCAACGGTCGGGTTGATCACTCGGTACCCGTGCTGAGCGTCCGTGATCCGGACGGCAAGTTGCGGGCGATCGTGTTCGGCTACGCCTGTCACAACACCACGATGGGCTTCCGCAGATGGCTCGGAGATTACGCCGGCTACGCCCAGGAGTACCTGGAAGCCGATCATGCCGGCGTCACGGCTTTGTTCATGATGGGTTGCGGCGGTGACCAGAATCCTTATCCCCGCAGTGAACTCAAATACGCACAGCGACACGGACGCACATTGGCTACCGCCGTCGAAGCCGCTCTGGAAGTCAATCAGCGCACGCCCCGTCATCAAAGGACGTTGACTGGGAGTTTGCAGTCCACACTCGAAACCGTGGATCTGAAATTCGCGGTGGCCGATCGTCCGGACTTTGCCTACCCCGTGCAGGTGATCCGCGTGGGCGACGGCCTGACGCTGATCGCCCTGGGCAGCGAAGTCGTGGTGGATTATTCGCTGCGTCTGAAATCCGAGCTGACCCGAGTCGATGGACCGGCGATCTGGGTTGCGGGATACTCGAACGTTTACGCGGGCTATATTCCCAGCCGCAGGGTCTTGCTGGAAGGCGGTTACGAAGCCCGCAGCCGTCCGTGGCAACCGGATCTCGAACAACGCATCGTGCGCACCGTACACACACTCGTCACCCGGCTGGCCCGCTCCGCAGACGGCAATTCCTCGCCCAGGGAATAACGGGCGAACCGGGCAAATCACAGCAAACATCTCCAGCGATGGCGATCCTGATCGATCCTGATCGATCCAGACTGACCCGGCAATGCCGCTGATCGACTACGGCGAATCGGCAACAGAAATGGAATCATCAGACGGAACGGATGAACGTCATGCACATTTCACGACGCACCGGCTTGCGGCGGGCGGTGGGGCGTAGCCCCATTGTGCTGGGATTGGGAACGGGAGCATACCTGCCGACTCTGCTGGCCCAATCCCCAACGCTCAACGACGACCAACAGGCGGCTTGCGACTGGCAGTCATGAGCCCGCCACTGGGTGTTTCTATACAGAGCGGTGAATGATTGTCTGGCTTCTTTCGTCCGTCGATTCCGGTTAGCCTGTCTTTGCTCCTGCAACAACCGATGTGTCTCCGTCGACCACCTGAGGCGAGCATGCCATGCGACATTTGACCACCGGAGTGATCTCAGCGTCCGTATTGTGGGCCGCAACCGGAGCGTGTGCTCAGGAGGTCCGGGACCCCGCCTTTCAACACTTCCTGTGGACCACGGCGCACGCGGTACCGGCGGAGACCACCAGCGAGCAAAGCGGCTACTTTTCAATCGTCGAAGGCCAGAATCAAAAGATCTACGTCGGCACGGCCAAGTATGGTTCCAACGCTTATCTGGTCGAATTCGATCCGGGCACGCGACAGATGCGGGTCGTTGTCGACGCGCAGCGGGAAATCGGCAACGATGCGACGGGATTTGCGGCGCAGGCCAAGATCCATACCCGCAACAACGTCGGACGCAGCGGTCGCATCTATTTCGCCACCAAACAGGGATACCCCAAAAAGGGCGAGAAACGCTCGGATTACGCCGGCGGCTTTCCGATGGTCTATGACCCGCAAACCGGTAAAACGCGGGTCTATCCGATTCCCGTAGCGGGCCAGGGGGTGATCAGCATCACACCCGATGAACCCCGGGGGGTGGCTTACATCTCGACCTGTTCGGACGAGCGGCCCACCGAGAGCACACACTTCATGGTGCTCGACCTCAAGTCGGGCAAATACACCGACTTGATGGACTGCCGGCACATGTATGCGTTCATCGTCGTCGACCATCTCGGACGGGCCTACCATCCGATCCTCGGTGGTGACATTGCACGCTACGACCCGGCAACCAAGAAGCTCAAGCGGTTGCGGCAGACGATCGACGGAAAACCGCCATCCGCGCAATCATTGCTGGCCACGGCGGCCAGCCACCCCATCAACTGGGACATTTCACCAGACGGCAAAACCCTGTACGCGGTCGCGATGAGCGGCAATCAGCTGTTCGCTTACGACTTGACTCAATCCACCGACGCCGGTGTGCTCGCCGGTCGAAGCCTGGGCCCGCTGATCGCCACCGCCCAAGCCACCGACTGCCGGGCTCTGTGCGTCGCTCCGAATGGAACCGTCTGGGCCGGCATTGCGGCCACGTTTCCCAAACGGGGAAAGTTCCTCCACCTGGTCAGTTATCGCCCGGGATCGTCAGGGCCCGTGGACCACGGACCGCTGGCCATCGGCAATCCGGATTACGTGGAAACCCAGGCCGCCGACGGCAAAGTCAAACCCTGGCATCACGGTGTCTATCGCCTGGCGGACAACAAGCTGTTGCCGCGGTATGTGATCATGGGCATCTGCGCTGCGCGTGACGGCACGGTGTATGTCACGACGCTCTATCCGTTCACCGTGCACGCCATCCGCGTGCCCAAAGTGGCCGGCATCACCACCTGCTACTACCACAATTCACACGCGGACATGTTCTTGAGCCGCCTGCTGCAAACCGACACGCTCGACGGGAAAGGGCACAGGCCTCCACTGAAATTGGTCTCTCTGCATACCGAACAGGTGCCAGCAAACGACCTCAGCCGCCGTTTTTCGCGTGAACATGACGTTCCCGTATTCGCGACGGTTGAAAAAACGCTGACACGCGGTACGGACAAACTGGCTGTGGACGGAGTCCTGCTGATCGCCGAGCATGGCGAATATCCGGAATCTGATACCGGCCAACTGGTCTTTCCCAAGCGGAGGATGTTTCGCCAGATCGTGGAGACATTCCAGGAAGCAGGTCGTACAACTCCGGTGTTTCTGGACAAGCACCTGGCGGACAACTGGAAGGACGCCAAGTGGATCTACGACACCGCGAAAAAAGAACAGATTCCGCTGATGGCCGGCTCGTCGCTGCCCGTGTTGTGGCGCTACCCACCCACGGACGTTGAACGCGGTGCAAAACTCAAACAGATCGTCGCCGTGTCCTACCACCGGCTGGATACCTACGGCTTCCACGCGCTGGAAATGGTCCAATCCCTGATCGAACGCCGCGCCGGTGGGGAGACCGGAGTCAAATCGGTCCAGTGCATCGTCGGCGAAGCTGTATGGGAGGCGGAGCGACAGGGGGTCTACGATCGCAGGCTATTAGACGCCGCTTTGTCTCGCTTGCGGCGGCGACCATTGCCGGCTGGAAAGGACATCCGCCAACTCGTTCGCGAGCCGGTCTTGTTCGTGATTGACTTCAACGACGGGCTACGGGCCAACATCCTGACGCTCAATCAGGCCATTGTCGAATGGGCGGCCGCATGGCGGTACAGCGAGACCAATCGGATGGATTCCACTTTGTTCTGGACTCAGGAACTGCGACCGTTCCAACACTTCAGCTACCTGCTGATGGACATCGAACGCATGATGTACACACGTACTGCTTCCTGGCCAATCGAACGAACCTTGTTGACCAGTGGTACTCTGGATGCTCTATTAACCTCCAAGCGCGATGGAGGGAAAACACTGAAAACGCCCTGGCTGAACATCTCCTACCACACGCATTGGAATTGGAGACAGCCCCCCCCGCCCCCGCCAGGTCGCCCCATTCGTGAACAATAGGATGCGCCTCAGGAGCAGCTGCCCACTGGTCACCGACGCCACCTCATGCAGCACAGCAATGATCCTCAATCAGGGCCAGACGACTCATGGAGCCTCCGGAATTCGAATTGACCATTTGTTTCCATGCCGACGGCGGACTGGGATGCACTCCGATTCCCAGTTGGACCGGCTCCCCGGAATCCGTGGTTTTTCGAGATGTCTCTCGACGGGGCGGGCAGGTTTCCATTCGCTGCGAGGTGGATCATGACTGTGTCTGGTGCTTTGTTTCCAGTTCGCCACTGCACTGGTTTTTGCCACTGTTGATGCAACCGGACAAAGCCCAGATTTTTCAGAAGTGGAGCAGCGCTGCCCCCTGGCTGCTGGATCCCCAGATGCTGAATGAGATCAAGAGACAAGCCGTCGAACTCGACAATCAAACCCAACGTGGCTTCTGTCTGGTTGTCTCTTTCCCGGTCACCGTCAACAAGCCGTTCGGTCTACCGATGTTCAAACGCATCACTGTGGAGGACGGTACGGCAACCCTCGTCCCACGGCAGGCGAGCGAATGACGTCTCAGCCGGCACGATGCGTGCTGACCGACCGTCGACCGTGCGAGCCCATGGAATCGACGGCGGCCTCATGAACCGGCGGCGTCCGACGGCGTGACCGCGACCGTCTGTTCCGTGATCGGACCATAGTATTCGACCCGACGGTTGTCGGCGAAATTGAACACGAATTCCCGGTAAGTCCTCGTGGCATCGAGATCGCAGGTGTGCATCACCAGCTCATCCGCCCGCGTCTGGCTTTCGGCTACGATCTCTCCCGATGGAGCCACGATGGACGTCAGTCCGATCTGGCTGACGCCGGCTTCCACACCCGCCTTGGCGGCGGCCACCACCCAGCATCCGTTCTGGTATGCGCCGGACTGCAGGCAGAGTCTGTGGTGAAAGTCTGTCAGCGGATTCAGCTCGGGATGTTCGGGGATTTCATCGGGAGTGTTGTAGCCCATCAGGATCAACTCCGCGCCTTTCAGGGCCAGCACACGATAGGTTTCCGGCCAGCGTCGATCATTGCAAATACACATGCCCACCACACCGCCAAAGGCATTCCATGTCTGAAAACCCAGATTCCCGACTTCAAAATAGCGTTTTTCCAGATTCTGAAACGGCGTGTGCGGGCGGTGATCCGAGTGTCCGGGCAAGTGAATCTTGCGGAACCGGCCGATCACCTGGCCGCGCCCATCGACGAGTACGCTGGAGTTGAAGCGACGTTTTCCCGCAGCTTCCTCGACAAGTTCGGCAAATCCCAAGTGGAATCCCATACCAAGACGCCGCGCCTCGTCGAACAGTGGTTGCGTGCTGGGACTCGGCATCGACGTTTCGAAGTAGGCGTCCAGCGCGCGCTCTTCGTCAATCCACCAGTGCGGAAAAAAGGGAGTCAGCGCACATTCGGTGAACACGATCAATTGACAACCACACCGATGAGCTTCGCGGAGTTGGAGCAGCAAGCGATCGACTACGTCTTTGCGGGACGTTTCGCACTGCACGGGACCGCTCTGGGCGGCGGCGATCGTCAGTAAACGAGACATTTTCTGGTGAGCCCTTTCTGGCAGGACCGGAGACTTGTCTTGAGTCGCTTGCCGCGGAGTGCAACACGTTCCCCAGCGATGCGAACACAGCCGTTGCTTCCCTGCCCTTCCGCCGGAATACCGTGTCGGGCAGCGTTCGATGTCCGTCTCATGCTGCCGCAGACCGAGTGTGAGATCAAGTTCAGCGGAGCGTGTCAGCTGGAAAGACCATCGGCGAACACAGCGTCGCGGTTGCGCTGAGCTACGGTGACATCGATCACCGTCTGAGGATTTCCGGCACCATCGTCTGGAAACCGATCGACAGGATTCCCATAATCGACACGGGCGGAATCAGGCCGGAGGCGCCGTTGTGCGGCGCGGCGGCCAGACGTCCGTCGGCACTTCAGATGATTGGACTTCGCTATGACTCGATCTCGGTTGATCCTGGCCTGCCTGGCATGCGCTGGCGTCCTGAACCATTCTCTGTCCGCGCAAGCCGAAAATCCCTCGGCGCGGATGTTAATCCATGAGGGACAAGCGGAGGGGGTCCATTTGCAGACCGGTGAATGGACGCTCCAGGATGGGGCGGTGCAGGGCAGTGGTGAACGCAACTATCTGTTTGCGCGGTGGACTGTCGCGGGTGACGCGTTTCGAGTACGTGCCCGCCTGCGGATCCTCAATCAACAGGCCAGTGCGGCTTCGTTTTTCCTGGGCAACAACCATTTTGGATTTGAAGGAGCCAAGCAGACCATCTATCTCAATGGACCCTTGTTCGGCGGACTGCGACTGCTGGGATCCCCCCAGAAGTTTTTTCAACGAGGAGACTGGTTCGATTTCGAGGTGGTCGCAGCAGACGGACGCGTGTCGTTTCTGCTCAACGGCAAGACTGTGCACTCCACAAAATATGCCGGCCGGGGTTTCGACAACCTGGGATTCAGCCCTTGGCGGGGCACGATGCAAATCCGCCATTGGTCGCTGTCCGGCAAGTCCGTCCCGTTCTCGGCGCCTGCCGCACGCGGCTATACGATTCCCACCATCGATCTTTCGGCAGATCGCGCTCGACAGGTGGTCATCGATCGCCAGGAGGGCCAGTATCTCGGTCATCCCACAACCGTGCTGCTCGAAGACGGAAAGACCATGCTCTGCGTCTATCCCAAAGGCCACGGCCGGGGAGCGATTGTCTACAAGCGCAGCCAGGACGCGGGCCTGACCTGGAGTCCGCGACTGCCGACTCCCGCCAGTTGGTCGACCAGCAAGGAAGTGCCAACCATCCATCGGGTTGTCGATGCCCGCGGCAAGAAACGCTTGATCGTCTGGTCGGGACTCTACCCGGCCCGGTTGTCGGTGAGCGAAGACGATGGCCTGAGTTGGTCGGAACTGAAGCCGGCCGGAAAATGGGGAGGGATCGTGGTCATGGGATTTGTCGAACGGTTGGCCACACCGGGACATTACCTGGCCATGTTTCACGACGACGGCCGCTTCTTCACCGCGACCGCGCAGACCAAGCGACCCGTGCAATTCACGCTCTACCAAACGCGGTCAACCGACGGCGGACTGACCTGGACTACGCCGGAAACCATCCAGCAGGATACCGCCGTCCATTTGTGCGAGCCCGGATGTATCCGCTCACCCGACGGACGCCAACTGGCGGTGTTGTTGCGTGAAAACAGCCGTCGGCTCAATTCGCACGTGATCTTCAGCGACGACGAGGGCCGAAACTGGACCGCCCCCCGCGAACTTCCCGCAGCGCTCACCGGTGACCGACACACGGGCAAGTATCTGCCGGACGGGCGGTTGTTCGTTTCCTTTCGCGATACCACACACGTCAGTCCCACCAAGGGGGACTGGGTTGCCTGGGTGGGCACCTACGAAGATATCGTCCGCGGTCGGCAGGGCCAGTATCGGGTGCGATTGATGGACAATCATGTCCGCGGCGACTGTGCCTATCCCGGAGTCGAAGTGTTGGCCGATGGTACAATCGTCACGACGACCTATGGTCATTGGACGGCCAAGGCCGCGCCGTACATCGTCAGCGTGCGGCTCAAACTCAGTGAACTCGACGCCCTGGCCAAGCAGAAGCCATAGCCCTGCCTGCGCTGCCGGCGGGGGGTTGTCCGGTCAGGGTGCGGGATCGGTCAGGCCGCGGGCTTCGGCAACCATGCCGGCTGGTCGCTGGTTTTTGCCAGGCCGGCCTCGGTCACCGAGATCGATTCGAGCGGCTGCGGCCAGTTTCTGTAAGCGGGCGACTTCTTGAGGATGCTGGGCCGCGACATCACGGGACTCGCCGATGTCCGCTTCCAGATCGTAGAGTACTGGCGTGAACGGCTTCTGCTGGGCCTGGTTGCGACCGCGCACGGCGACCCGCAGCTTCCAGCGTCCCGACCGGACACACTCCAGCGTGTCCATCTTGTAATAAAAGAACGCTGCGTGCGGGCTGGCAGCTCCTTCGGTGCCTGACAGCAACGGCCAGATGTCCTTGCCGTCAATCTTCCGCTGGCTGTCCAGCCGGGCACCGGCCAGCCCGGCCAGTGTCGGCAACCAATCCATGGATGTGGCCAGTGCATCGACGGTGGTTCCCGCCGGAATCCTTCCCGGCCAGCGGACAACACAGCACACGCGCTGTCCACCTTCGAACGTCGACCCTTTGGCACCTCTGAGCGGAGCGTTGGATGCGCCGTGCCGGGTGGCACCACCGTTGTCCGACATGAAGATCACCAGCGTCTTGCTGTCCAGCTTCAATTGCTGCAACGTGTCCAGAATCACACCGGTGGACCAATCGACCTCTTCCACAGCGTCACCCCACTTGCCGTTGCGGGACTTCCCGGCGAATCGTTCGCTGGAGTATTGAGGCCAGTGTGGCATCGTGTGTGGCAGGTACAAAAAGAAGGGGCGATCCTTGTTCTGTGTGATGAACTGCACGGCGCGTGCGGTATAACGTTGAGTCAGTTCGCGCTGATCCGGCTCCTGCTCGATCACTTTTTCATTCTCGAGCACGGGTAGCGGTGGATAGCGTCGCTGCTTGCGATCTGTCCAGCCCATGTCGTTGGAATAGGGGATGCCGAAATAACTGTCAAATCCCTGCCGCGTGGGCAAGAACGCTGGCTGGTCTCCCAAATGCCATTTGCCGACGATGGCCGTGGCATAACCCGCTCCGCCCAGGACTTCGGCCAGCGTGATCTCATCGGGATGCAGTCCCTTCCTGCCGCGGGGAAACAAGACCCAACCACCCTTGTGGTCCACATGCAGGTTCACCCGTCTCGGATAACAGCCCGTCATCAGCGAGGCGCGCGAAGGACTACAGACTCCGCTGGTAACATAGAAACTGGTCAGCCGCATGCCTGCGGACGCCATACGATCCACGTGGGGCGTACGGTGTTTCGTAGACCCGAAACAACCAATGTCGGCATAACCCAGGTCGTCCACGAAAATCAGGACCACATTCGGTCGCTCAGCCGCCGATGACCGGGTTGCCAGCAGTCCCGCGGTCAGCAACACAACAGCGACAGGAATCCGTGTCCACAAGAAATGCATCACCCCACTCCTCCAACCGTGCGTCACTCGAATCGACGTGGCTGCAGTCTATCACAGTTGATGCACAAATGCCGCGATCGCGGCGTTTCACCGATGTTGGCCACCGCGAGGACGTCGGCCGACGAACCGTTGACGCATCGCGAAAGTCTGGACCGTGTCTCACACTGCGTAAACGGTCTCCGGCGGGTACACGGCAAATGCAACCCGGCGACCCACACGCTCCGGAGAGTCGCTCATTCCGGCGTAGACAGCCGAAGACAACGACAGATAAAATGGAACCGTCGTGATGCTCACAATGGATTCAAAAAACGAACCGAATCCATCACCGCCGTTCCATCACCCTGTTGCACTGGAGTCACCAACCATGCCGTCACGTCACGCACTGCGCAGTGGATGCTCGTTGGGAAGCTTGTTGCTCTGCACGTTGCCGTTGCTGGCCGCGGACGATAGCGCGCCAGCCTGGCAGACCAGCTTCGCTGAGGCGCGTGAGCTGTCCCGGAAAACAGGCAAGCCGATCTTCTTGGTCTTCAGGTGAGAAAGGTGACCGGATTGTTCCGGATTCGACGAGCAGGTTGTTCGTCTCGACCCCAGCAAAGACAGCGTGCTGCGACAGTTTGTGCTACTGCGCGTGCTCGACATGCGCGGCGTGGACCTGACGCGGTTTGATTTTGACTACGACCTGACATGGGCCGGTTTCTTTGTGAACCACCGCGATCACGTTTACGGACGCTACGGTGGCCGCGATGAAGGTCCGGCCGACAAGGGCCTGTCGCTCAAAGGCCTGCGGTACGCCATGCAGATGGCACTGAATGAACACCGCAGGAATCCGAATCAAGCACCTCGCCCGGTCGACAAACAGACGTCGCGCGTCGAACAGTTTCCGGCAGCTCAGCGCGTCAAGAAAGGTGCCTGCATCCACTGCCATCAGGTGTACGACTTTCGCCGCGATCAACTGGTTCGCGGCAAACGCTGGACACAAGATCAGATCTTCGTCTTTCCGCCACCGGAGAACATTGGCCTGTCGATGACGGTGGATCAGGGAGACCGCGTGAAACAGGTGCGGCGATCCTCACCCGCCGCCGCGGCGGGACTGCGGCCCGGTGATGTGCTGCAATCGGCCAATGGTTATCCCGTGGCTTCCTACGGTGACCTGCAGTATGCCCTGCACAAAACCGACGCCACCGGGCCATTGAAACTGGTCTGGAAACGTGGTGGCCGGAATATGTCGCGCGCGGTCCCACTGAAACCGGGTTGGCGGATATCGGACATTTCCTGGCGCGGCTCGATGTGGGGACTGGAACCCAACATCGGGGTCTATGGCGACGATCTGACCGCCAAACAAAAACGCGCCTTAGGTTTGTCCAGCGATCGCCTGGCTTTCCGCCAGGGAAAATTCGTACCCAATCAGTCACGACGGGCGGGAATTCGCGGCGGCGATATCATCCTGGGCATCAACGATCGGCCGCTGAAGATGAAAATGCTGCAGTTCAACGCTTATGTGAGACTCAACTTCAAAGTCGGGGATTCGATCGTGTTCAATGTCGTGCGTAACGGAAAGAGGCTACGGCTGCCCATGAAGCTGACGTCCCAGATCAACAAGTAGTCAGCAGCAGGACGCTCGTCGGAATCGTCTCGGACATTCGGTCGTTTCAGCATCCGGCGTTCGATCGGCGGGGAAACGGCATCTCCAACCCAGTGGAGTGACGGACACGAATCTCCTCGGGAATGCCGCGATCGCAGGCACCCGCGGCCGACGGACTCCCGGTTCACCATTGCAATCGCCACCGTCAAAGGTGATCCTACTCCTAAGCTACGGATTCCGTGATTTGAGTTATCGTGATTGTTTTCTTTCGGAGGTTGCCATCCATGTCGAGGCGCATGCGACGAGGCTTTACGTTGATTGAGTTGCTGGTGGTGATCGCCATCATCGCGATTCTTGTGGCCCTGTTATTGCCCGCGGTGCAACAGGCGCGCGAAGCCGCTCGACGATCACATTGCCAGAACAACCTGAAACAAATTGGCTTGGCCCTGCACAACTATCACGACGTCAACGGGATGTTCCCAGCGGGCGGTCTGACGATCGGTCGTTGCTGTGGCACACCCAGCGGCATCACCTGGACGATCTCTCTGCTGCCCTACCTGGATCAGTCGACATTGTTCGACCGCTACAACAGCAAACTGCCCAATGAACACACCGCGAACAAGTTCGTGCGTGAGCAGTTTGTGGATGTGTATCGCTGTCCGTCGGACATCAATACCGACAGACTGGCCATCCCGGCCAGCGGACCGGGTCGGAGCGTTAATTATGCTCCTGGTTCGTACCGCGCCGTTTCTGGACGAACGCGGCGGCACCCTAATTGGGCCGATAACGAACAGATCTGGAGAGACGGCGGATTCGCGTACCGGTTCCGCGGCGTCTTGCACCATACCGGAACCGGCATGACGCGTCCCGAACGCATCGCCGATTGTACCGATGGATCGTCAAACACGGTGTGTGTGGGTGAGTACCACACCGTCACCAGCAACCGCCGACGCACGTTTTGGGCTTACACCTACACGTCGTACAACCAATCTTCGATTTGTCCCGAGTGTGGAAACCGCACGCTGCTGCCCGACTATAACAAATGTCGCCAGACACGTCCGTGTGGCGGGAACAGCTGCGACAACCCCTGCAAACGCGGTTTTGGGAGTATGCACCCTGGCGGCATTCAGTTTCTACTGGCTGACGGATCCGTGAGAATGGTCAGTGTGAACATCAACATGCATGTCCTGGGTGGCTTGGCCTCGATCAGCGGGAATGAACTCCCAACCCAGTTTTGAAGCAGCCAGGTTCGCGGCGCGCGAAACAAGGTCCGACAGCGTTTCGGTGCGTCCCACATGACAGGTTATCCACGGAGTTTTGTGCGATGCGACAGTTGCTGCTGAGCCTGATTCTGACAACCAGCGTCTGCGGGTGTGGTGGCGGCAAGACCGTCGAAACGGTACCCGTTTCCGGGCTGATTACGATGAACGGCGAACCGCTGGTCAACGCCGCCGTCATGTTTCAACTCAACTCAGAGACAGAATCCACGGCTCCCACCTCGGTGGGAATTACCGACGACGACGGAAAGTACACTCTGAAGCTCTCCATCTCCAACACGTCCGGTGCGGTAGTCGGCGAACATCGAGTCCGTGTGACAATGGACGATTACGAAGAGGATGAAGAGGACGATGGCGACAGCGAAGCCACCGAGTCGATTCCCGCCAAGTACAACGTCGACACAGAATTGGTGTTTACTGTCCCTGAAGGCGGAAGTGATCAAGCCAACTTTGATCTGCAAAGTGAATGAGCAGACTGCGTCCCACGGAACTGGCCGGCAAAGGCTGGGATCCGTGGTGGCACCCTGAATGGAATATGTCGAGGCTTACAATGCGCTGGTCACCGCGAACGATCTGTTTCATGACGGTTCTAGCAACTGCAGGCTGGACCTGCATTCCGGGTTGCGGCGGAACCAGCGACGATGGCTCGGCGGACAGCGACTTGAGTGATCTGCTGATCAACATCGCTGCGGAAGTGCAGCGCGACGAACAGAATCGCGTTGTGGGCCTGGTATTCATGATGGATCCCGTGTCGGACACGGACATCAAGGCCATCGGATCATTCCCTCACCTGCGGACGCTGCGAATCCAGGAATGTCGGAACGTGGGCGATGCCAGCTTCAAAACGATTGGGGGGTTGCCTCAGCTGACCAAGCTCGAACTGCTGCATTCCTCAATCACCGATACAGGACTGGCCGATTTGGGACAGGCTTCCAAGCTGAACGATCTGTCGCTGATTCACACCAAGATCACAGGCTCAGGACTGACCCATCTGTCCGATCTGAATCTGCAGCGACTATGCGTGATTGGTCACACATCGACAGCTGAAGGACTGGCCACGGTGTCCGAACTGACGACGCTCCAAGAACTCGAATTGAACAATCCGCAAGTCGCTTTTGCCGATTTACAGCCACTCAACAAACTTCAGCAACTGCGGACACTCAAGCTGCGGTCACTGCAGGTTGACGACCAGTCATTGAAGAATCTTGAAGGACTGACCGAACTGGAGTTTCTGGATTTCGATTCGCCCCAAATCACGGATGCCGGCGCTCTGCGACTGGCGCTGTTGTCCGGATTGCAGAAACTGGACCTGACGGATTCCAAGTTAACCAATGACGGCCTGTCCGCCATCGCGACTCTGGAAAACCTGGAATCCCTGGTTCTCGGCTCCCAGATCACCGATGCCGGTCTGCAAGTGCTCAAGCCGATGATGAAACTGACAAATCTTGATTGCTGGGCGGCAAAGGTGTCGGGCACGGGACTGGAACACCTGGTCGGCATGCGGACTCTGCGGCATGTGGATCTCCGGAAAGACTCGGTGAACCCGGCCGGACAGGCAGCCATCGCAGCCTTCAAAGATTCCCGACCCGAGTGCGAAGTGCAGGTGTGGGAGGTCGGGGAATCCGACCGGGAAACGCCGGCCTTGGCCGCTCCGTCATTCCGATAACGCCCGGCCCGCGGAATGTTCTCGGTGCCGCTGTGCAGCGCATGGTCGACAGTCTGCGACGGGATCTGGATTCCCAGGCGTGCCGCTCACCCACACGCCCGCACCGCCGCGTGTCAAATTCCGGTAACGCGGCCTTGTGGTGCTCCGCCGCATTGGTAGGCTATTGGCGTCCCGGCGTGCGTGCGTCCGGTTGGTGATCAGAACATTCCAGCGGACACAAGGGTGATGCGAGGCAGTCTTGGCCGAGAATTAGCTGCCGAGTTCCTTGGTACATTTGTGCTGATGACATTCGGTACGGCCGTGGTGGCCCAGGTGGTGCTGGGTGATGGCGGCTATGGGGACTACTTGTCGATCAACCTCGGCTGGGGCCTGGCGGTGACATTAGGAGTCTACGCCGGAGGAGGCATCAGCGGAGCCCATTTGAATCCGGCGGTCACACTGACGCTGGCGCTGTTTCGAGGGTTTTCCTGGAACAAAGTCCTGCCCTTCATTCTGGTTCAGATGACTGCCGCATTCCTGGCGTCGGCGCTGATTTATGCCACCTACCACGAAGCGCTCAACGACTTTGACGGAGGCCAACGACAGGTGACCGCCGTCGACGGAGAAAACCCCACGGCCGGAATCTGGGTCACGTTTCCCCAATCGTTTCTGAGCAATGTACCCGGAGGGCTCGTCGACCAGATTGTCGGCACCGCGATGTTGTTGCTGATGATCTTCGCCCTCAGCGACCAGAAAAACCTGGCGCCGCCAGCGAACCTGGCACCCATCCTGGTCGGTGCCACCGTGTTCATGATCGGCATGACATTCGGGCTCAATTGCGGCTACGCCATCAATCCCGCTCGAGATCTTGGACCACGGCTGTTTCTGGCCATCGCCGGTTGGGGCAGTCGCGTATTCACAGCGCACGATTACTACTTTTGGGTGCCCGTTGTCGGTCCCTGCGTTGGTGGCCTGATCGGGGGGCTGGCATATGATCGCCTGATCACGCGACTGCATCCGCAAGACAGTGAAAACTGACGCGACAACCTCCGGCGGAGGGATCAGCGAAACCCGGCGGCAATGGTGCCCGCAACGGGACTCCAGGCAAAGCAACCGATCTGACCCGTTGTCAATTCCGTTCATCGGGCGACGGCCCGCGGTTCTCGGCTTGACGGAAGCCCAGGACCGGCTGAGGATGAGAGCCTTGAGATCCTGATAGCAGACGAGCCTTCCATGAGCGAAGCCTTCAGCGACAACACGACGATTCCGGCGGTGACACTGAGTCAGCGCTGGCACTGGGCCAGCAAACAAGCCGTCAGTTTCCTGATGCAGCAGGCGGTCGAAAACCCCGGCTGCTTGTCGCTCGCCGCAGGCTTGGTCGATTCCACAACTTTGCCAGTGCAAGCCGCGAACACGGCCTTCAACACGTTGTTTTCCCAGAGCGAACAGGCACGCGCCGCTCTGCAATACGGGTCAACCGCCGGAGCGTACGTCCTCCGGGAGCGGATCATTGACCTGCTCGCAGAACTCGAACAGCGGTCCCGGGCGGAGTTGGATATCTCCTCGGATCAAGTCGTACTGACCACCGGGTCACAGCAATTGCTGTCTCTGGTCGGTGAAGTTCTGCTGGATCCCGACGACATCTGCCTGGTCGCCGCTCCCACTTATTACGTGTTTCTGGGCCTGCTCGAAGGACTCGGCGTTCGGGCCGTATCCGTGGCTGCGGATGAATGCGGCATGCAACCGGAAGCCCTGGAACGTACGCTGGAAAAGATCGAAGCCGCTGGAGAATTGCATAAGGTGAAACTTGTGTACCTGGTCAGCTACTTTGAAAACCCCAGCGGCGTCAGTTTGTCTGAGGCACGCCGCACAGCGGTGCTGGACATCGTCCAACGGTACTCGCGTACGCAGCGCATTCTGATCCTGGAAGACGCCGCCTACCGCGAACTGCGATATGACGGTCCCGAGCTGCCCAGCATCTGGAGCCGCGACGAAAGCCGCTCGTGGGTCATTCTGGCCCAGACGTTTTCCAAAACGTTTTCACCCGGGCTGCGCGTGGGATTCGGAGTCCTGCCCAGCGACCTGGTCCAGGCAGTTTGCGACCGCAAGGGCAATGAAGACTTTGGATCACCGCACCTCAACCAGCAGTTGCTGGCCACCGTACTGGAAGGTGGCCTGTACCGGGATCACGTGGAATCGCTGCGCGGAGCGTACCGCCAAAAACGGGATGCGATGCTCCAGGCCGCCGACCGTTATTTTCAAGAACTCAGCGGTGTGGAATGGGTGCGTCCACACGGTGGCCTGTATGTCTGGATGACGGTTCCCGAACACATCGAAACCGGATTCGCCAGCCGCCTGTTCCAGCAGGCCACACAGGTCGAACGTGTGATGTATGTCCCGGGAGAACTGTGTTTCGCGGCCAGCGATGGCAAACGACCCAATCATCATCTGCGGTTGAGTTTCGGCGTGCAGACCCCGGACGGCATCGACGAGGGCATGCAACGACTGGCACGCGCGTTGCGACACGTCCTCTGAAGTTCCCCGCTGTGTCCGGTCCGCAGTGACGGCGCGCGCCATATGTCCGTCTTCCGCGACACTTCAGAATTTCCAGCAGGCCGCCACAGGTGTCGTCGGGCCACACAGCAAACACCGAGCAGCGCGGACCAAGCGGACGCAGCCCCCATCCATCCCATAAAACAAGTATTGCAATTACATACCATTTGCATTAAAATCCATTCTGTGACTCATCTTCATCTTCATCTTCAGAGCCACAAGTGACATGACACAAGACATCCCGAGGACGGAAGCAAATCCGCAGGCCCGCAGGAGTGTGCAACCTGGCTTCACGCTGATCGAACTGCTGGTTGTGATCGCCATCATCGGCACTTTGGTTGCGCTGCTGCTGCCGGCAGCACAACAGGCCCGCGAGGCCGCCCGACGCGCGCATTGCCAAAACAACCTGAAGCAGATCGGCATCGCGGTGCACAACTACCACGACCTGCATGGTGGACTGCCACCGGGGTGGATCGGCGTGACGCAAGAGCAACCCGACGTCAACGGATCATCGGGT
>Ga0315336_1004335_pt1 | contig 17036 bp, 14 predicted proteins | sample ASW5metaG_FD_204512 | JGI IMG/M metagenome (GOLD analysis project Ga0315336, IMG submission 204512) | Ammonia-oxidizing marine archaeal communities from Monterey Bay, California, United States - ASW #5 | ecosystem: Environmental > Aquatic > Marine > Intertidal zone | place: USA: California...
ACGCCGGGAATAACGCCGTACATGCTCACCCGTCCCCAGGACGGTCTAAGTCCGACGCAACTATTGTGGGCGGCGGGACGGCGGATGGAGCCGCCCGTGTCTTCGCCAAGGGAACCGGCGCATAGGGCTGCTGCCGTTGCGCTGCCGGAACCGGTGCTGGAACCACCGGCGTCGTGGTCTAGGTTCCAAGGATTGCGGGGGTGGCCAAAGGGAAACTCCAAGGTGAGGGGAGTGGCCCATTCGGTCATGTTCAGCTTGCCTAACATGACTGCGCCCGCCTCACGCGTCTTGGCCACGGCGGTTGCGTCATAGTCAGGGAAGAATTCGGACAGGATGATGGATCCGCACGTCGTCAGGACGTTTTTGGTGTAAAACTCGTCCTTGTAGGCCATGGGAACACCGTGCAACTGGCCGAGGGTTTGTCCTGACGACACGGCTTGTTCAGCGGATTCGGCCTCCCGTCGAGCGTCATCGGCAAGGACCGTGATGTATGACTTCAACTGCCCGTCGAACTTGTCAATTCGCTCCAGGTATAGGTTGGTCAGCTCCAATGGGGATACCTGCTTGGTGCGTACTAGGTGGGCCAACTCGGTGATGGGCTTGTAGGCGAGGGGTTCGCTGGACTCCGTCGCGACGTAAGGCGATGAACCGGCTGGCCGGCTGACGGGCATTTCGAAGGGGTGTTGTAGGGCTGGCAGGGCCAGTTCGCCGACGAGGGGATACTGGTCCAGAACCTCCAAGGACTCCATCAAGGCGTTGTAGCGCATGGTCAGATCCTCAACGTCCTCTTCGGGAAGCTTCATCTGAGCGGCACGGGCCAGAGCAAGCAGTTCTTCCTGCGTGAAGTCAGCCATGGAAGTTACCTCTGTTGTTCATATTGACGGGTATGGATCGGATTTCAGAACCGATGATGATGCGAGCCTTCAGAGGTCCTGGGATGATGGAAGCTTTGCCGAGTCTCATCCAGCCGGGAAGTCATCTGATTACTTGTCCCAGCGGTGTTTGATCAACTCCCTCTCGTTCAGGTCGGCGCCCCAGCCAGGCCTCGTGGGAATGGTCATGTGACCGTCGATAATCTCCGGGGGCTGGGTTACCAGGTCGTCTTTCCAGGGCACGTCGTCGATATCTATCTCCATGATGCGAACGTTGGGCAGCGTGGCGCAGAGGCTGGCGCACATGTAGGTGGATAAATGACTGTAATAATTGTGGGGCGCTATGTTTAGCTGGTAGACCTCGGCCAGGTCGCCTATCTTCTTTGACTGGGTGTATCCGTTCCAGGCCACGTCAATCATGAAAACGTCGGCCGCCCGAGACTCGAAATAGGGCAGGAATTCCCGCATATAGAAGAGGTTTTCGCCGGTGCATATCTTGGTGCTGGTGGACTCTTTTATCTGCTTGATCGCTTCATGATCGTACATGTCGATCTCCAGCCAGAGCATGTTGAACTGCTCCAGCACTTTGGCGATGCGCATGCAGGCTTCGGGTTTGAAGTTGAAGTTCAGGTCCAGGTTGATGTCAACGTCGGGACCGACGGCGTCGCGGAAGGTGCCGATCAAGTTCTCGATGTGACGCAGGACCGGCGTGGAGACGGCGCCATCGGTAGTGCCAGAACCTGGGGTGAAGCCGCCCCCGTACACCGAGGCAGGCTCGCCAGGAATGACTATGTTGGTCTTCAAGGCGGTGAAGCCTTTCTGCACCACTTCTCGACCAAGGTCGGCGATGTCTTCGAGGGTGCGCAGGGGCGGGACTCCTATCAGCTCATGGGCTCTTGCCCGGGAAGTGCCGCAGTGGGACCAGTAGACCCGCACGCTGTCCCGGGTGGGACCGCCGAACAGCTCCGTTACGGAGATGCCTAGAGACTTGGCTTTAATATCCACCAAAGCGCAGTCGATGCCGGCGATGGCTTTGGCTGCGATGCCGCCAGGGCTTTGGCGGGAAGCTCGAATCATGTCCCAGAAGCGGATCTCGAAGGGCAAGGGGTCCTGGCCGATAAGGACCGAGGACAGGTCTTTTACGGTGGCCACGACGCCTAAAGGGGTCCTCTGGTCGCTGCACTCGCCGTATCCGGTGATTCCCTCATTGGTTTCTACTTTCACGAATATCCAGGGCCGCCATCCGGCGTTGACGATGAATGATTCGATGTTTGTAATCTTCACGTTGGCCTCCAAAATTGCGCACGATCGAGCTTGAGGAAGTGGGTTCATGCTACTCCAGGCTTCTGGGTGGCACAAGAGGTATAGCGATGGGGGATAATCTTTAGTGACGCCCGATTCGCATCCGACCTTGATTAGTGCGACAATAGGCCGGGCAAAACGGCAACCGAGATTACTGATAGGTAGGGAGACATCATGGCAGGCAAGGACATCCGGGGAGTAATAGTCCCGATTCTGACACCGTTGAACTCCGACGAATCCGTGGACACCAGTTCCATGCGCCGGTTGGTCAATTATTTGCTGGACAACGGAGCCCACGGCATCTGGGTTTCCGGGACGACCGGCGAGTTTGCTAACCTGACCAACAAACAGCGACTCATCAGCGTGGAAACGGTGGTGGACGAAGTTGCCGGGCGGGTCCCCATCATTGGCAATATCTCTTGCCCCAGCACCCAGTTGTCTCTGGAATTAGCCTTGGCAGTTCAAGAGATGGCTCTGGATGGCATCGCCGTGACGCCTCCTTACTACTACAACAACGCTCAAGACGAATTGCTGGACCACTACCGGTTCATCGGAGACAGATCGGGATTGCCTCTGTGGGTCTACAACATTCCCCCGACGGTCAAGACGATTGTCGAACCCAACACCATCGCAACCCTAGCCGCCGAAGGAGCTGTCGTTGGAGTCAAGGATAGTTCCGGATCTGGGGAGCCGTTCGCACAACTGAACGTGCTGTGCGAGCAAGGCAATCTCAACCTGCTGCGGTTCTTGGGGACGGTATCCAGAATCACCACGTCGACTGCGCTCGGCGCGGATGGCGTCATTCCAGCCATCGCCAATCTGGCTGCCAGCGCTTCCGCCCGGGGTTGGGAAGCAGGCGAGGCCGGAGACATGGAGACGGTGAAGGAGTGCAACGCCAAGCTCATCGCCGCCAGCAAGATAGCCCAGTTGGCCAAGGGCGGTGGACCCAACGCGGCCGCATTCTCGGGGATGAAGTCGGCTTTGAAGCACATGGGGATATTGGACAGTGACACGGTGTCCCGTCCCCTTCGGGCTCTCACGGAAGAAGAGAAGAAGGGGATACCGGCAATTCTGGAAGAGGCGGGCATAGCCAATGGCGCCTGAAACTAGAACGGATCGATGAAACACTCAATGAGCGGGGCCGATTTCGGCCCCGTTTATTTTTTGGCTGGTTGTTGAATTGCTGAGTCCTTACTGCCGGGCGATTCGCCCGCTGTTCTGGGAGATAACTTTCCCTTGGCCGGTGGAGTTTATCAGAGTGTTTGTGGCGTTGTCGGTGACAAAGACGTTTCCGAAGACTTTTCCCCTCATTCCCTTCACTCCGAACCATCGCGTTTTCCAAGTGAGGGACGATTTTCCTTTGACTGGGGTTCTTAGCCCGGTGGCTTAGGCCCTCTGACTGTGGTGTATACTAGTAGCGTCCCGCGGTGGGATTGGGAGAAGTCTGACTAGTTACTTGGCGTCCTGGACTCGGATCAATCGTTTTAGGATAGAACCCGTATTTCTTCGCCAATTTGCTTAATATCCTGCCCTACATCGGCTCTCAAGTTTGAGGGACTGACGAAGAGATGCCGATGATGCAGCGGATGTAAGGAGTTTAGATATGCCCCTTCCGGAGCCTAGTGAAGAATCTGTCAAAAAGATACGAAACATGGTGGAGAAGTTCACTGAGAAATCAGGCAGTTTTACACATCCGATAGAAGAGATTGCTGAGGACGTTATCCTGGGATTAGCCCGGCACGCCGATGACCTTGGCAGGCCCTTGTGTCCATGCCGCTTCTACCCGGATAAGAACGAGGAAGTCAAACATCGGACCTGGATCTGTCCCTGTGACGACATGCAGATTTACAAGTATTGTCATTGACTACTTTTCGTTAATGAGGACGGAGTCCCCATAACTGAACACCTACCGTCAGACCATGAAGGATTGCAGATGCACGGTGTAGTTAAGGACCAGATACCCGACAAAGGTCGGGCGTTACGCGCCAAGGCCGAAGAGCGGGAAAAAGAGCGGAAAGAACGGCCTTCTTAGGAATATGCGAAATGAGGGTTCACTGGTAGCCTACCACCAGTCCCGAAGATTATCAGCCCCTGCTAGTTTGCCTATCACATGAATCACTTCTAGCTCTTTTATCATTTCCGAGGTTAATCCGCAGAACAGACGAAGCACATTTTCCGTGTCCCAGCCGATTGGGTTGCCGGCCACTTCGATGTAGCCTGGCGTGCCAGAATATAGGGGCACCGGACCCTGGGCCTTCCGGATTCCATACAAGGGGTCGTTTATCTGCTGAATCTCTCCCCGTTCCTCGTAGAGAGGTCGGGAGTAGGCGTCTTCCGCGTTCTCGACTGGCAATGCGCCAAAGCCGTAGTGCTTGGCCAGTGCCTCAATCTCTGCCAATAATTTCCCGGCCGCCCATTCCTCTATGATTCCGTAAATCTCGTCTTCGGCGGACTCGTTTCGTAGACACTTCAATCCCAACCCTCTCCCTTTACCGGGGAAGGTTTTTTCTCCACAGTTGTAACTGATAGCGTAGTTAGTCTTCGCGTACCACGAGTCCCTCAGGTTTTTTGCCCCAAATCTTCTCAGGATTTCCGAATCAACGGTGTGATTGGTTCGCAACCGCGGTAGTCCATGTCACAGTTGATGGTAAAAATTTGCACTTGGAGACTGTTGACTAACTCAGTATTTACTCCTCCAATGTCGTGATATCCCCTGGGTCCAAGCCCAACTCCTGGGCTTTTAGCAGTCGTCTCATAATCTTGCCAGATCGGGTCTTGGGTAAGGTAGGGGTAAATTCCAACTCGGCTGGCACGGCTATTGGGCCAATCTCTTGGCGCACGTGGAGTTTTAAGGCTCTAACCATTTCCTCTGATGGCTCATTACCGACACGCAGAGTTACAAAGCCTTTGATGATTTCGCCACGTAGCTCATCGGGTTTGCCTATGACTGCGGCTTCTGCTACCGCTGGATGGGACACCAATGCACTTTCTACTTCTGCGGACCCGATGCGGTGGCCGGCTACGTTTAGCACATCGTCGGCACGGCCTACAACCATGTAATAACCTTCCGAGTCTCTGAGTGCCACGTCGCCGGTGAAATAGTAGCCTGGGATAGTGGACCAATCTCGATCATACCTGTCGGGATCTCCATAGACATCACGGTAGAAGTGGGGGAAAGGTTGTTTGATGACCAACAAACCGCCTTTGTCAGGTTCAGTAACTGGCTGGCCTTCTCTGTCAACTATGTCCAACACGGCTCCTGGCAATGGGATACCAACTTTGCCCGGCTTAACTGGAATGGTCGCAGGTGTGCCGAGGCAAGGGCCTCCGGTTTCAGTTTGCCACCAATTGTCCACGATGTGACCCCATTCTCCGTTGCCGCAAAGATATTCGTAGCTCCAGCGTAAGGCTTCGGGGTTCAGAGGTTCACCTGCGCAGGTTAAAAACCTCAGAGAACGCAGGTCATACTGCTTCGGGTAGGACTCTCCATACCGCATCAGCATCCGTAGCGCCGTGGGAGCTGTGAATATCACGTTAACCCCGTATTTCTCTATCACTTCATAAAAAATTCCTGGATGAGGGTAGTCTATAGCTCCCTCTCTGAACACTGTAGTAGCCCCAGAAATTAAAGGCGCGTAGACGATATAGCTGTGTCCCACAACCCATCCTATGTCAGAAGTACACCAAAAAACGTCGTCGTCTTTAACGTCCCAAAAGGTCTTGAAGTGATAGGATGTACCCACCATATATCCGCCATGAACGTGGAGTACGCCTTTAGGTTTCCCAGTAGTTCCGCTGGTGTAGAGTATGTAAAGTGGGTCTTCCGCGTCCATGACTTCGGCATCGCAGTGAACGCTGCTATTTTCTATGAGCTCGTCGAAGTCCACCTGTTTGGCATTCCTGCTCCCTCCATGTGCATCGTCCTCCTCGGTCTCCCGCCTCCAGACTACGACATGTTCCAAGACATCTAAGCCTTCAACTGCTTCGTCGCTGATACTCTTAAGGTCCACCTTGTTTCCTCTGCGATAGCCAGCATCGGCGGTTATCAACACTTTGGCTTGAGCGTCTAGAATCCGTTCCCTCAAAGACCCTACGCTGAACCCGGCGTAGACCACGCTGTGGATAGCGCCGATTCTGGCGCAGGCAAGCATGGCTATGGTACCTTCGGGGGCCAAGGGCATATATATGACTACTCGGTCCCCTTTCCCCACTCCTATCGACTTGAGTCCATTTGCAAGCCGGTTGACCATTTGAGCCAGTCGCCCGTATGTGTACACGCGTTCCGAGCCGTCTTCGCCGAGCCAGACTAATGCGGCCTTGTTTCTCTTGCCCGATGCCAAGTGACGATCCAAACAATTGTAAGTGATGTTGCATTTAGCTCCCAAGAACCATTTGAAACGGGGATAGTCCCATTGGAAAACCTTATCCCAAGGAGCGAACCAGTCGAACTCTTCGGCCACACCACTCCAAAACTCCTCAGGGTCGTCAATGGACTGGCGGTGGGCCTCTTTGTGATCTTTAAGATAAACCTGCCGAACAAGACTATCAGGTGGTTGTATCTGTCCGCTCTCTTGGAGCAAATGGTCGATTTGTCCTTGGTTTACCATGGCACTTCCTCATTGATATTTTGCTGTTAGAGTTGAGCGATTACCCTCCGGGTAATCGTAGGCCATACAAAGGTATTGTGTTGAACGCGGGGATATAGATCCATTTTATGAAGGAACCGGACATCGGAATATCGAATCGCTCGTAGTCCCCCGGTGCGCTTCATTCGAAACCCACGTACGAGCGTAGGGTCAACGGTTCTCACCATCACGATACTATATGCTGGGAACTGAGGTTACAATAGATTCCCGCTTTCACCTTGTCAATTTAGCCATGAGCTCTGGCCGCGCGGCGTTGTAGCGGTTTAACTTAAGGGCAGATAGACCGTAGCATGTCATTGGTTTTACGTTCAATGAGTGTTTCTTGTCACTCGATTGGCTGAAAGATATCTAGGTGTCCACGGGTTTTTTCGAATGTGAAGAAAACCTCTTGAATTAACGGCCCCTTTCCAATAATAGGCCTGATTGGGATAACACTGGGGAGTAAAATGGAACTGAGAGTCTTAGGGGCTCACAACGCGGAGAGCAAGACGACCCGTCTGGAATCCCACCTTATCGACAAGGTGTTGGTTCTTGATGCCGGCGGTCTTACAAGGTCGCTAACCTTCGAAGAGCAAGAGGGCATCCGCGCCGTGATTCTTTCCCACCGCCACTTCGATCACGTGCGGGATCTGCTGCCCCTGGGTGTTGGACTGCTTACCAGCGGCAAAACTATTGACGTCTACGCCATCGAAGACACGGTGAAGTTCGTCTCCGAGAATCTTATGGACGGTAGTTTGTATCCGGATTTCCGCATCTTCCCCAGCCCTGAAACCCCCGTGTTCCGCTTCCACACCATCGAATTTTACAAGGAATTTCAGGTCCTGGGTTACAACGTAATGGCGGTGCCGGTGTACCATGCCGTTCCGGCGGCGGGCTTCCAGATAACGTCCGGCAGCACCACGCTGTTTTACACCGGGGATACAGGCAAGGGCTTGAGCCAGGCTTGGCCCCACGTCGATCCCAACGTCATGCTGACAGAGGTTACTTTTGGCAACGGCGACCCGGATCGGGCGGCGGTGGCGGGGCACCTGACTCCGAATTTGCTGGAAGAGACGCTGAGTGACTTTAAGGAACTTAAAGGCTACATCCCGAAGATTATCGTCGCCCACATGAACCCGGCTTGGGAGGCTACGGTTAGACGGGAGTTGGCTGAGGTGCAGCGGCGGTTGGGGTTTGATTTGCAGGTATCTGAAGCAGATATGGAGTTGGATATCTAGCGGCAGGGTTGCTGTGAGGCGAAATCCCGCCCGAAAGGGGTAGTTACCAGCCCATTGCGTAGCAGGCTCGTCTGGGGTCGGCTCCGGTGCTTAGGGTGCCGGTTTCCGGGTTTCTTGTGGAGATTGTGGCGCCCATGCCGCAGTTGACTGCTCTCTGGACGTCGTGGCCCATGGCGTGTAGGGCTTGGGCTGTCGTCAGGGGAATTCCTTCTTCCAGGTTCAAGCGGCCCGGATGGTAGACGTGGGGGTAGAAGGAGTTGGGGAAGTTTTCGGTGGCGAAGCGGTGGGCTTCCACCGACTGTTGCGGGTCCATGCCAAACACTACTGCGTTCAGGAATATCTGTAGGTTGGCTTGGGCCTGATCGTCGCCGCCGGGGCAGCCGATCGTCATAACCGGGACTCCGTCTTTGGTGGCGATGTAGTTGATCAGGGTGGTTCTGGGCCGCTTGCCGGGTTCAACCACGTTGGGGTGTCCCGGTTCGTTGTTGAACATCTCGATACGGGTACTCAGGGCGCAACCAATCTTGGGGAAGAACACCGACTTGGAGAAAGAGCCCCCACTGATGGTGCCGCAGACCATATTTCCTTCACTGTCCAGCACCGAAACGTGGGTTGTTCCGTCTTCGTATCCGCCTCTGGACACCGGTCCCCCGTTGAGCCCTGGCTCGGTGCGAACAGCAGATCCGACATCGGATCTCTTTGAGAACGCCCAGGGATCGCCTGCAGGGACCATACTCGTGGATGCACGGTTGGGGTCGATCTCCTGGGACCGTTGGTTTGCGTATTCCATGGATAGCAAGCCGTCGATGGGGATTGTCGAGAATTCGGGGTCGCCGTAGTGGGCTTCCCGGTCAGCGAAGGCCAGGTTCAATGCCTCGATGACGATGTGTATGTAGTCGGGGGAGTTGTGACCCATGGACTTCAGGTCAAACCGGTTCAGCATGTTAAGGGTCTGCATCAATACCGGGCCTTGGGTCCAGGAGTCGTGGCCTAGAATCTCATAGCCTTGGAAGGTGGTTTTTACCGGCGATTCAAACTGGGCGTGGTAGCTGGCCAGGTCGTCCAAGTCCATGATACCGCCGACGCTTTGGGAACACTCGGCGATAGTCCTGCCGATGTCTCCCCGGTAGAAGCTTCGGCGGGCCTCCTGTATCCCTTCCAGCCTGTCGCCTGCCTTGGACCCTGCACTAGCCAATCCTTTGAGTACGTCTGCTAAACCCGGCTGGACCAACTGGGCACCGGGACTCGGCACTTGCAGGTTCTCATAGAAGATTTCCAAACCGCCTGGCGGGAAGTTCCGGAACTGTTCCAAAGTGGACGGAGACTCTAGCCGCGCCAGCATGTATTCGTAGTGGGGGATGCCCTGCTCCGAATATTCGATGGCAGGGGCGAGAACATCGCTGATGGACATGGTGCCGTATTGTTCCAGCAGGGTCAGGAAGCCGTCGACCACGCCGGGAACTGTGAACGACAGAGGCGCTTGTATGCCAGGTCCGGTAGGGATGCGATCCACGCCTTGAGACTTATAGTAGTCAACTGTCGCATCGGCGGGCGCGACGCCTTGGGCGCTGAGGGACAGTAGGTCGCCACTGGCCGGGTGGTACAGCATGAACACACCTTCGGCGGCCAGCGAGTAGGAAGCGATGGGCTCAACCACGGCAGCGGCGAACCCGGCGGCTACGAGGGAGTCGAAAGCGTTGCCTCCATTCAATAGGATGCGCATGCCGGCCATGGATGTCAGGTAGTGGCCGCTAGAAATCACGCCTTTGTTGGCATGGATGACGGGACGCCCTGACTCAGGCAACGCGACATCGCTCTGCTCCAACTCATGTCTTTCCTGTTGACTGGCCATGCCGTGTCCTCCCTGTGTTTAGCGGATAATCTTAGCTGACCGGAAATCGTGCGCCGTTTGCGGCTTCAAGTATGCCCGGCCCTTTCATTTGGGTCAACCGGCGGGATTGACTGGGCACGAGCGTGGCTGCATACTTTGGCGACCAGGCTTGTTCTCTGGACGGAGCAGGCCAAGGGGGTCTTCTATGGTTAAAGAAGTGATGTTTTTCACCGAGATGGGATATTCAGCGTATCCCCAGGAAGAGGCGCTTCAACGGGGCTACAACAATCTGATGTTCCCCAACGGATTCTTCAGCGCCGAAAAAGCCAACGAACTCTACGGGATGTACTTCGAAGAACTACAGCACTGCACCGAGGTGGGTTTCGATGGGGTGATGATTAACGAGCACCACAACAACCCGCTATCGATGATGCCCTCGGTCAATGTGATTGGCTCGGTGCTGGCCCGTCTGACAAAGAAAGGGAAGATTTGCTTCCTGGGTAACGTTCTGCCCATCCACGAGAATCCGCTGCGAGTGGCGGAGGAAGTGGCGATGATTGACTGCATCTCCGGTGGCCGGGTGGTCTGCGGATTTGTCCGCGGTATTGGCCAGGAGAGCATGGCCACCAACACCAACCCGATTTACAACCGGGAGCGTTTCGACGAGGCTCATGACCTGATAATCAAGGCGTGGACTGAGCCGGGTCCTTTCCGTTGGGAGGGCAAGCATTACCAATTCCGGGTGGTCAATCCCTGGATGATGCCCATGCAGAAACCTCATCCGCCCATATGGATCCCGGGTGTGGTCAGTCCGGAGTCGGTCACCTGGGCAGCCCGGCATCAGTATCCCTACATCGCCCTTGCGCCGCCCTTGGACCTAATCTCGGAGATTTACGAGCTATACGACAAAGTGGCTGCCGAAGAGGGGTTCACACCAACGCAGGACCACCGTGGCTACGCTGTTAGGGTGAATGTGTCGGACAGCGACGAAATGGCCTTTGAAGAAGGCAAGAACTTCTACTGGCAGCAGGGTACGTCCTTCGGGACTGCGCCGCGTCACTGGCAATCCCCTCCGGGCTACATGACTCGGGCGGCGGCGCAAACCGGCAGGGCCGCACGGCGGGAAACTACCCGGAACATCGCTGATGTAACTCCTGGTGGACCTAGTTTGGATTACCAAGAAGCTCATGCCACCCACCAGATCGTCACCGGGAACCCGGACACGGTCATTAAGAAGCTGAAAGAGATTGTGGATATCGTGGACCCGGCCACCCTGGTGCTGTGGGGCCGGGAAGGTCCCATGAAGCACGACACGGCGATGAAGTGCATCGACCTTTTGAGCCAGGAAGTGATTCCGGCCATCAAGGAGTACGTGCCGGCTAGGGCTAGGTAGGGACCGTGGTTTTTGCGGGGAAATGATGAGGGCATTCTGGCATAACCGGAACGCCCTTTCTTTGTGGGGGAATCCCCCTCGGTCCCCATTTGCGAAAAGGGGAAGTTAGTTCGTGGATGCGCGTAGGGGCGCACGACCGTGCGCCCCTACGTTGTTGGTTAACCGATGCGCTGGCGAGGATTAGCTCCTGCGGGGAGTGGCGGGGGCGGGGATGGGCGGAGCGGGCCAGGCGCCGGTTAGGTAGTCGTACAGGTTTCCGGCGCTCATGCGCATGACTAGGGGCGCCATGCCGTATTGGCCTACGTCCATGGGATAGCGGTCGGTCATCTTGGTCAGGCTGGACACCGCTTGCGCTCTGGTGACGCCCTGATCGATGGCCCCTTTGACGTACTCTTTCCATTCCAGGATGAAAGAACCCTGTTCGTCCAGGTATCCTTTGTCGCAAAGCTCCCCGTGACCGGGCACGAATACCTCTTCGTCAAGCTTCCTCAATGAGTCTAGCGCCGTTAGCCATAGGTCGGGATTTGCCTCGTGGAGCCAAGTCTGGACACCGCGGAAGATGTTGTCGCTGGTGAACACCACGCCCTCTTCCTTGATGGAGATTGCCGCTTGGTAGAGGGTGTGGCCGGGCATGTGAACCATCTCGAACGTGTGGTCACCCACGTGCATCGTCATCCCGTTCTTGAAGGTTATGACCGGATAATTGAACTCGTAACCCTCCAGCAGCGCTGGTTCTTCAGGACCGAAGGCTGCGACCCGGGAGACATGGTCGGCCAGGTCGGTGTTGAGCATGCGAGTCCGCACCCCCTCGTGGGCGATGACCGGCACGTCGAAGAAAGCGTTCCCTGTCCAATGGTCGCCGTGGGGCTCGGTGTTGATGATGTACTTAAGCTGCCCCTTGCCGGCGAGCTCAGCCTTTAGCTTCTGGGCATCGCTGGGCTTGTGCGGGCTGTCGATCATCACGATGCCGTCGGAGGTGGTGACGTACCCAAAATTGCACCCCCTGGCATCGGTCTCTACGAAAACATTGCTGGTTACTTGTTTCATGGGATACCTCCGTTTGGCTCCATATGGGTTCGATCCGTTTGAACTGAGGGAGCTTATCGTAGCCTTGCACGAGCGTCAATAATCAAAGGCTGAATCAATTTGATGTCCAACCGCATCCAACGGTTTGGATCGGCTGGCCAATGGCTTGTGGCACTACCGGACTCCCAGGTATTATTGGGTACTCCGGTGGTATGCGAACCCGAGGCAGCGACACCCAATCTTGGGAGGCATCATGGCTGAAAAACTACAACAGGCAGACCGGTTCCCGTCACTCACGCTGAACCTGTTGGACGGGAGCAAAATTAAATTTCCCGAAGAAGCGCCTTCGCGGTATACGGCGTTGCTCTTCTACCGGGGCCATTGGTGACCCTACTGCGCTCGGCAGTTAGCCGAATGGGAAGCAGCCAAGGCTGAGTTGGAAGCGCTGGAGGCGACGATTATAGTTGCCAGCGCGGATGACGAGGAACATGCTCAGGAGATGGCAGACAAAGGATTCTCTTTCAAGATGGCCTACGGCGTTTCGAAAGAGGAGTCCGACGCTTTTGGGGCCTGGTGGTCCGAGGACCGGGGCGGCTACATCCAGCCCGCCGAGTTTCTTATCGGCCGGGGCGGAGTAATCCTTGGGTCGATCTACGCGTCGGGTCCCGTGGGCCGGATGGGAGCCGATGAAGCTCTCCGGCAAATTAACCGGCGGGAATCCACGCGCAAGGAACAGGAAGGGCAGGGGGGGTAAAAGCCGTTTCACGCGGGGGGCGACAGGTTCACTAAGAACGGAGAGCATCTTCTTCCCCGTTTGCCCTGAACCTGTCGAAGGACCTGCTCGCAGGATTAACTAACAAGCTCCAAACAATATCGGGAGGCACCGGCAGGATTTATGAGCGACCAGGAAGCCGTTAACAATATGGAGGCAGTTTGGCGTTCCCTCGACGAACTGTGCTCGAATCTCGAGGACGGGGAATGGGGGACGCCGACGGACTGCCCCGGTTGGTCGGTACAGGACCAGCTATCCCACCTGGTAGGTAGCGAGTGCCGATTATTGGGAAGGCCGACCCCGGATCACGTTCCCGAGGAAACCGGCCACGTCAAGAACGCCATCGGGCAGAGTAATGAGGTTCTGGTTGGTGCCCGACGTTCACTATCGGGCGGCAAGGTTCTTGAGGAATTTCGTGAAGTGACCAGGCAGCGGTTGGCGATTCTCCGTGGGATGACAGAGAGCGATTTCGACGAGGAAACCGATACGCCCATCGGACGCGCGCCGGTTCGGGATTTGCTGGCCATCAGAATATTCGATGCCTGGGTGCACGAGCAGGACATTCGCCGGGCGCTTGGAAAACCTGGGCACATGGACGGCGCTGTGGCCCGGCATGCCATGGACCGGCTGGTCACGGCCATGCCTTATGTGCTGGGAAGAAAGGTTCAGCCGGAAGACGGCACCGGGGTGGTGATGAACGTCAACGGAATTGCGGGGCGAGTCTTCGCCATCGCCATGCAAGGTAACCGGGCCAACCTAGTCCCCTCGATACCCCTTCCAGCGACGGTTAGCTTCAACATGGAGCTGGAGACGTTCGTCTGCCTGGCCTGCGGGCGCTGGGAACCGAAGGATGTTCTAGACAAGGGTTTGGTCCGCATCCACGGCGACCAGGCACTGGGCGAGACCATCGTGGAACAACTGAACTTCATGATTTAAGGCAGCGGTTCTCGCCATGACTATTTGGATGGGAACCGGGCCGCCAGGATGTCCACTATCAGCCGGGCAGCTAACCCTATGGTCACTTCGGAGTTGTCGTATGGTGGCGCAACCTCCACCATACGACAACCGATTACGTTGGAACGATTTACCAGAGCCGTAATGCACTCACGAGCCTCGTGGTAGAACAGCCCGCCGGTTTCCGGGGTGCCGGTTCCGGGGGCTTGGCTGGGGTCTATCACGTCGATGTCGAAAGTGATGTAAAGGTTTTCGCCCTGGGGACAAGGATCCACCACGCCTATGGGCCCCATTTCCCGGAACTGGTTGGTGGTGATGATTAGGGTGCCGTCTTGCTTAGCTTCCTCGTAGGGCTTTCGCCGCGCTGCCCGGATACCCGCTGACGTGATGTGCTCGACGAAGGGAAGTTCCCGGCAACGGCGGATGGGCCTGCCGTGGGTGTATAGCACGCGTTGAACGTCATGGGTGTAGTCCAAGTGGGCGTCAAAGTGCACGATATTTAACGGCGTGAACTTCCCTAGCCCCCGGACCACCGGAAAGGTGATGGCGTGGTCGTAGCCCACCACCACCGGGAAGGAACCCTGCTCCACAACTTTCCCCCACCGTAGTCAGCTTCCCAAAACTCTCCACTACTTCCGAAGGCACTACGCTGATGTTGCCGCAGTCGGCCATGGTAACGCCCCGCAGCAGCTTGTCTTCAACATCTATGCCGTAGAGCCCCTTGGCCTGGGCCTGGGCGCCGTAGGGCTCCGAATAGTTGTAGCCCAGAGGATCGTCACGGATGGCGTCGGGACTGAATCGGACCCCGGGCCGGCCCAAGGTGCCCTGATTGAAGGGAACGCCGATTATCGCGACGTCGGCATCCAGTTCGTCAAGATTGGTGCACAAGGGAGTCTTGAAGAAACTCCGGGGCTGGGCCTTGATGATGGGCCAGACGTCTCGGGGGGGCTGGTTGGATTCTTCTAGTCGAGTCATGTCTTCCCTCGATTGGCGATGGCTGGTTGATATGTGGCACAAGTTTAGTGGTATGGCGGGAGAAGACGCCTTAATCGGGCAGCGGCCCTTGCTAGACAGCCTGTACCTTCGGAAGGCTGGTGCCCCTACACGGTGGGCCAAGCGCATTGGGATTTCCTGAAGAGGTTTGGCGTGCCAGCGTTTCTTGGTAGCGCGGCAACTGGGATTTGCTTATACTCGTGCCACCAAACGGGCTACTGGCCCGGAAATTAGGAGATAGCGATATGGCTAAGACCGTACTGAAAAGTCCGATACTAATCACCCCGAATGGAATCATGTCCCATGGGGTTAAGGTTCCGGCGGGAAACATGGTGTTTGTTTCGGGGCAGGTCGCCCGCGACTCTAAGGGCCAACTGGTGGGCAAAGGGGACATAACCGCCCAAACCAAGCAGGTATTGGAGAACCTGAAGTCGGTGCTGGAAGCCGGCGGTGCTACTTTGGATGACGTGGTCAAAGTGACCGTGTACGCGCTCGACGTATTGGGCCACTACGACCAGATTCACGCGGCCCGCGCTGAGTACTTCAAGAGCGACTACCCGGCGAGCACCATGGTTGAAGTCAGGTCTCTGGTGGACCCGGACATGCTGATTGAGATTGAGGCGATCGCGGTGGTGTAAGGGGCGATTGCCATTTTAGCGGGGATACCTAGTTGCATCGCAACACAAAAATCAGGCCCGGACTTATGAGACGGGCCTGATTTTTTTCTGTATTGTGCCATCTAGGAGACGGATCGGTTCCCCTAGATGCGGGGTCGCTGGTCCTTAGCCAAGCTGCTTGGCGATGAACTCCGAAGCTATCTTTACGAACTCGTCCGCCTCGGGGCCTGCCTCCCTAGCCCAGCCGTGGCCTTTACCCTGCCAGGGCACCAGTTGAGCCTTTCCGCCGGCCCCGTTGTAGGCGGCCACGAATCTCTCGGACGCTTCGATGGGCATAACGTCGTCGGCCGTGCCGTGCATGACCATCGCTGGGGGTAGAGTGACCTTCTCGCTGCTCTGGATGATATTTATCGGCGTGGATTCGTGCATCGCTTCGTCGCCTTGGAAGAAGATGTGATGCTTTTCCATCAAGTCTGTGTTGCCCTTTTCCCTGGCAATTTCATACCTGAAGTAGGGTTCTATGACCGGCCAGCATGAAATCGTAAACGCAAAGTTCGCGTCGACCTGGGATGAACCTTCCAGGGGCAGCGCAGAATATCTGGGGTCGGTGGGGCGCATGGCGGCCAAGGGCAGGGTGTGTCCACCGCTGGAGTAACCGATCCCGCCGACAGAATCTGGGTCTCCCTTGAAATCGCTGGCATGGGCTTTAAGCCAGCGGACGCCATAGTTGATGTCCTGAAGCTGTAAGGGGTAAGGGAATCCTTTTCCCACCCGCTGGCCGATGGCGGCGACAACGATACCGGTGGCGGCCAATGGAGTGCTGGTAGATTCGTATTCGGTGTGATCCTTGTCAGTCCAAGCCCCGCCGTGGATGCTCAGAAGCATGGGGAAGGGCCCTGGTCCTTCGGGCTGGTATATCCGCACCAGACGGGTTACGCCGTCGACATTGAGGTACTCCACGTCATGCTCTGTTACTGCGTAGGACGCTGACGGGTCGTAGCGGTAGGCTTTCTTGGTTGTCATGGTTTAGCTCCTTGGGTAAATCTGGATGCCCTAGGCAAAACTGGTTGTCACTGATTTGTGGCGTATTGGGATAGGGCGAACTATAGGGCGGTAACCGTGGGGAGTCAACTGCGCTACAGATACTCTCCGTACCACTCCAACGTCTCCCCCATAACCTCGCTGAAGGCTGGTTCTGAGTAGACTTCGTAGTGGCCGTAGCCTTTTAGGACTACTAGTTTTTTGGGTTCTCCGGCGTGGGCGTAGAGTTGTTCGGATTCTTCGGGTAGGACCAGACGGTCGTCTTCGCTGGTGATGAAGAGGATGGGGCGCGGGGATATCTTGTCCACAATCCATTCGGGGTTGAAGCCGATGGTGTCGTCCACGTATTCCATGGGTATGGTGCCTACGGCT
>Ga0315336_1004336_pt1 | contig 17034 bp, 26 predicted proteins | sample ASW5metaG_FD_204512 | JGI IMG/M metagenome (GOLD analysis project Ga0315336, IMG submission 204512) | Ammonia-oxidizing marine archaeal communities from Monterey Bay, California, United States - ASW #5 | ecosystem: Environmental > Aquatic > Marine > Intertidal zone | place: USA: California...
GGACCGGGTTTGGATGTCCAGTATCCAGATCGAGGCCTGCCGTGTCGCCGTAAACAGGTGCATGAAGAGGAAAGGCAAAGTCTGGATCCGCGTCTTTCCGGATAAACCGATTACGAAAAAGCCGCTCGAACAGCGGATGGGAAAAGGAAAGGCCGCTACAGAAGGATGGGTCGCGGTCGTAAAGCCGGGACGGATCCTTTTCGAAGTAGATGGTGTAACCGAGGCCCTTGCAAAAGAAGCTCTTCGGCTTGCGGCGACGAAGCTGCCGATCAGAACCAGGTTCGTCACCAGGAGTCGCTGAGCGCGAGATTATGAAACCCGGCGATATCAGAGAATTATCGGAGGACGAGTTGACTCAACAACTCGCCGAAATGCAGCAGGAAATGTTTAATCTGAGGATGCAGAAATCGTTCGGGCAAATGGAAAACCCGGCGAGGCTCCGCATCGTGCGCCGCGATCTGGCCCGGATGAAAACCATAATCCGCGAGAAAGAGATGGCGTCCAAGTGAGCACGACACAGGAACAGACCCGCAAACTCCGTCGCCAGAAAGAAGGCGAAGTGGTCGGTACGAAAATGGAGAAAACCATCGTCGTCCGCGTCGACAGGCGCATCCGGCATCGGCTTTACAAAAAGGAGCTGAAACGCTCCAAAAAGTATTACGTTCACGACGAAGCCGGAAAGGCGGCGGTGGGTGATTGGGTCCAGATTATGGAAACCAGACCCATGAGCAAGCTGAAGCGCTGGCGCCTGGTGGACATTGTCCGGGCAGGTAAGTCGCGATAGCGGGATCCTCTTATGATTTGCCAGGAAACAAGTTTAATGGTTGCGGATAACACCGGCGCAAGGCGCGTGAAGTGCATTCGCGTGCTCGGACAGGGCAAACGCTTTGGCCGGGTCGGGGACATCGTCCGGGTGACGGTGAAGGAAGCGCAGCCCACCGGGCTCGTCAAGAAAGGCGAAGTGCACCGGGCCGTGATCGTGAGAACGAAGAACGGCGTGCGGCGGGCGGATGGATCATTGCTGCGTTTCGACAACAACGCTGTCGTGATTATTGATGACCAGCAGAACCCTCGCGGGACCCGCATTTTCGGGCCGGTGGCCCGGGAACTTCGGGAGAAGAATTTCATGAAGCTAGTGTCGCTTGCACCGGAGGTCCTTTGATGGCGAACCGGGAAAAACGGCGCCGGACAAGCGTCCGGCAGGGAGATGTCGTCGAAGTCATTTCCGGGGCACACTCCAGTTCACGGGGGAAAGTCATGCGGGTCATACCGCAGACCCAGCGCGCGGTGGTGGAAGGCGTAAACCTGGTCAAGAAACACATTCGCAAGAGTCAGGATTATCCGCAGGGCGGTATCGTGGAAAAAGAGGCTCCGATTCACGTGTCAAATCTGAAAGTTGTGGAGCCGTCATCCGGGTAGAAGACCATGAGCAACATGCGCGAAAAATATAGGAATGAAATACTTCCGGCCCTGAGCAAGTCGGGCGCATACTCCAACCCGCTCCAGCTGCCGAAAATTGATAAAATTGTCGTCAACATCGGGGTGGGAACCAAGGTGGATCGCGACGGACTGAACCAGGCCGTTGATGAAATCGCGAAAATCACCGGCCAGCGGCCCCTGATTACGAAGGCGAAGAAGAGTATTTCCAATTTCCGCTTGCGGGAAGGGATGCCTATCGGGGCCAAGGTCACCTTGCGCGGCGTTCGGATGTACGAATTTCTCGATCGCCTGATCAACGTAGCCCTACCGAGAATCAGGGACTTCCGCGGAACTTCCGCGAAGGCGTTCGACGGTCGAGGCAATTACTCTCTCGGCATTCATGAACACAATATTTTTCCGGAACTCGATCCGAATGAAATCAAGCGAAACCAGGGGATGGATGTCGTCATCGTGACGACTGCGAAGACCGATTCCGAAGCTACCGAGCTGCTACGAGGATTCGGGATGCCGTTCGCTACCGTGTGATGGTCGGTCAGATCCGGCAGGAGAGATAGATGAGTTTTCAAGATCCCATAGCAGATATGCTCACGCGCATTCGAAACGCGTACAGCGCCGGGAAAGAGTCCGTGCAGATTCCGCATTCAAATCAGAAACACGAACTCGCCGGAATTTTGAAACAGCAGGGATACATCCGCGATTTCAATTCGGAATCCCAGGAAGGCAAGCGGGCGCTCCGGGTTTTTCTGAAGTACAGCGCGGATGACGAACCGGTAATCCAGGGCTTGAAGCGAATCAGCAAGCCGAGTTTGCGGAGATACGAAAAGGCGAAGAATCTTCCGCGGGTTCTCGGTGGACTCGGTGTAGCGATTGTCAGTACCTCCTCGGGAATTCTCACAGACCGGGAAGCGCGCCGGAGAAATATTGGAGGAGAAGTGCTCTGCTACGTTTGGTAGCGCCCGGGCACGGAGAAGAATTATGTCTCGCATTGGAGTACAACCAGTTTCGATTCCGGACGGCGTCACGGTGACGATCAGCCAGGGAGTCGTGACCGCGAAGGGGCCGAAAGGAGAGAATTCCATTTCGGTCCCGGAGTCTCTCTCCGTCGATCAGGGAGAACCGGGAATCAGCGTGACTCGACGGAGCGAAGAGAAAACCGTGCGCGCACTGCATGGAACGATTCGAAGCTTGTTGTCGAATCTGGTGGAGGGCGTCAGCAAGGGATTTGAGCGGCACCTCGTGATCGAGGGTGTCGGCTATCGCGCCGTGTTGCAGGGCTCCGAACTGGTGCTCAGTCTCGGATTTTCGCATCCGATCCACTACCAGGTGCCTGCGGGCGTCGACGTGAAAGTCGACGGGCAGAACGCGGTGGGCGTGAGCGGTATCGATAAACAGCAGGTGGGCCTGGTGGCAGCGCGCATTCGCGCTTTTTCGCCCGTGGAACCCTACAAGGGAAAAGGGGTCCGGTATCGCGACGAACAAGTTCGCCGCAAGGTCGGAAAGGCAGTATCTTAGCATGAAGATCACTACAACAGCCGAAGCGCGAAAGCGGCGCCATTTTCGGATTCGCCGGAAAATTCGGGGTACGTCGGGGCGGCCCAGGATTTGTGTCTACTTGTCGAACAAGCATTTGTATGCACAGATCGTGGATGATGATGCGTCGCGTACGCTGGCCCAGGCTTCAACCCTGGAGAAGGATTTGCGAGGCAAGCCGAACAATCGGGAAACCGCAGTGGAAATTGGCAAGCGGTTGGGAGAGCGGGCCCGCGCCCAGGGGATCCAGGAAGCCGTGTTTGACCGCAGCGGGTTTGCTTATGGCCTCCGGATGAAAGCAGTCGCGGATGCGGCCCGCGAATCAGGTTTGAAATTTTAGTTGGGGAAGGAGTCAATCGTGGCAGTAGGAAATAGACGAGAACGAGACAAGTCATCGACGCCCTCGGAATTCGACGAGCGAGTGATACATGTCAATCGTTGTTCCAAGGTCGTCAAGGGAGGCCGGCGGTTCAGCTTCGGCGCGCTGGTCGTCGTCGGGAATCGTAAAGGGCGCGTGGGGTACGGACTGGGCAAGGCGAACGAAGTTGCGGACGCCATCCGGAAAGGCTCCGAGATTGCGCAGCGTGATATGATGATGGTGCCTTTGAATGAGCACACGATTCCCCATGAAGTCATCGGCAAGTTCGACGGCGCCCGGGTGCTTCTTCGTCCGGCATCGGAAGGTACCGGTGTTATCGCCGGCGGCGGCGTGCGCACCGTTCTGGAACTTTCCGGCGTCCGCGATGTGTTGGCGAAGTCGCTCGGAAGCAATAACCAGCTCAATGTCGTCAAGGCCGTCGCAGATGCCATCGGACAGCTCCGGTCGCGGGATGAAATCAACGCCGGTCGATGGGGGAAGAGCGCCGCGGTATGAGTTTGCACACCATAGAAACCTCTCCCGGAACGCGGCATCGAAGATCGAGAGTCGGGCGCGGACGGGGTTCGGGAAAAGGAAAGACCTGCGGAAAGGGTACCAAGGGTCAGATGAGCCGCGCCGGCCATAAACACAAACTTGGGTTCGAGGGCGGACAGATTCCTCTTCTGCGCCGGCTCCCCAAGCGTGGGTTCAAGAATCCGACCCGGATTTCGTATACCCCGGTCAATCTTGCGAAACTCGCCGCATTCGACGATGGAGCTACTGTTGGGATGGAAGACCTGGTTCGTGTGGGTCTTGCCCGGGGGCGCGGCGTGCGCGTGAAGATTCTGGGTGTCGGCGGTTCTCTGGATCGAAAACTGCATGTCAAAGTCCATGCGTTCAGCGCGTCTGCCAAGCTTGCGATCGAAGCGGCGGGCGGCTCTTGTGAAGTCATTACCTGACCGGTCCGGAGTTTCCTCCTGCAATGCTTTCCGCCTTCGCGAACAGCCTGAAAATTCCCGAACTTAGGCAACGTATCGGTTTTACGTTCGCCATGGTTTTCATCTGCCGTATTATCGCCGCGGTGCCAACGCCCGGGGTGGATGCGGTGGCGCTCAAGGACGCCATCGATGCCGCGGCACAATCTGCACAAGGCGGCTTCCTGAGCCTCATGAATCTCTTCAGTGGAGGTGCGCTCGAGCGATGCGCAGTCGGCGCCCTGGGTATCATGCCCTACATTTCAGCGTCCATTATTCTCCAGCTCATGACCGCGGTGGTCCCCACCCTGGAGCGCCTGGCACGCGAAGGCGACACCGGGCGGGAAAAGATTACCCAGTATACCCGCTACCTGACCCTGGTTCTTTGCGTCGTGCAGGGGTACGCATGGGCGGTTACGCTGGAAAATCCCCAGGCGCTGTTCGGAATCGACGCGACCTTGGTGGCGAATCCCGGCATGCCGTTTCGGCTCCTGACCATCGTGGTGATGGCCACCGCCACCATGTTGCTGATGTGGCTCGGCGAGCAGATTACCGAGCGGGGCATCGGAAACGGAATTTCGCTGATCATTACCATTGGTATTATCTCCGGCATGCCCGGGGCCGTCATGTCTGCGGTTCAGATGTTCAACCCCAGCGAAGGACCCGCCCAGTTCAGCGTCTTCCATCTCGTCGGTCTTTTGCTCATGCTGTTCCTGGTCGTGGCCGGGACCATCGGGGTTACCCAGGCCCAACGGAAGATCCCGGTACATTACGCCAAGCGCGTCGTGGGAAGGAAAGTGTACGGGGGGCAAAGTACCTACATGCCGTTGCGGGTAAACTATTCCGGCGTAATGCCGATCATTTTCGCCCAGGCGATCCTCATGTTTCCGGCACGAATTTTCGGAATGATGCCGTTCGATATTGCCAAGCGAATCGGTGCCGCAATTGATTTTGGAACCATGTGGTACAACATTCTGTACGCATCCCTCATTTTCTTCTTTTCCTATTTCTGGGTGGCCACGCAGTTCAATCCGATTCAAATCGCGGACGATCTCAAGAAATACGGAGGGTATCTCCCTGGAATCCGGCCCGGTCGCCCTACCGCGGAGTTTTTGGACCGTACCATGACGAGGATCACTTTTGCCGGTGCCCTGTTCCTCACCGTCATCGCCACGATCCCCAACCTCATGTATCAGCAGTTTAGTATTCCGTTCATCGTGGCCCAGTTCTTCGGGGGCACCAGTCTCCTGATTATCGTCGGTGTCGTGCTCGATACCATGCGACAGATCGAATCGCATCTGCTCATGCGAAACTACGACGGGTTCTTGAAAAAGGGAAAACTGCGCGGCCGGCGCTGATTCTCATGAAGGCGCTCGTTCTTCTGGGACCCCCTGGTTCGGGGAAGGGGACTGCGGCCAAAAAATTGAGTGGCCGGGTGGGGTTCAGGCACGTTTCTACCGGGGATCTGTTTCGCGAGGCGTTGAGCGATGACAGCAAGGCGGGAAAAGCGATCCGGCCCTATATGAACAAGGGTCTCCTGGTTCCCGACGATCTGGTTCTCGATGTGATCCGCGACCTGGTGGCGAAGCTTCCGAATACGGCGCGTATCCTCATGGACGGGTTTCCCCGAACCCTTGCGCAGGCACGTGACTTCGAAAAGGTCCTCGCCGGTGAAGGATCAGCGGTTTCGCACGTTTTCCTGCTCGACGTGGAGCCGGATGTATTGGAACGACGGCTGGTAGGGCGTCTCGTATGCAGTTCGTGCGGCGAAATCTTCCACCGGGAGTCCAAGCCTCCGGCCGTGGAAGGCCAATGCGACGAGTGCGGTTCCGCCGTGGAACAGCGATCTGACGACAACCTTGAGACGATACGAAAACGGCAGAGAATTTACGAAGAGCTCACCTTGCCGGTGATCGCGTTTTATGAGGAGAAAGGGATCATGCATCGAGTAAACGGCGATCGGCCCCAGGATGAAGTCCTGAACTCGTTGCTCGAACTCCTCTCCGATGGCAACGGAAGTCACATGTGACGGCGCTCGGGAACTTCAGGGTCGTGCAGGCGAGAGACCGATGATTAAAATCAAGTCACCCGACGAAGTCGACGGGATGCGCGAAAGTTGTCGCATCGCGGCGCTGATCCTGGACGAGGCAGCCAACATGTGCGCTCCCGGCGTAACCACTTCCGACCTTGATGATTTTGCGCAGTCCCGGATGGAGGAATTCGGGGCGGAAAGCGCATTCATCAATTACCGCGGGTACCCGGCCCACATCTGCACTTCGGTGAACGATGAAGTGGTTCACGGCATTCCCACGAATCGACGGCTGAGACTGGGAGATATCGTCAGTATCGACGTGGGCACGATCTACGATGGATGGGTTGGCGATAATGCGCGCACGGTGATGATCGGAGTTCAGGATCCGGAAGTAATTCGGCTGGTCAAAACCACCGAGGAGGCGCTCCAGGCTGGAATATCCAAGGCGATCGCCGGCGGCAGGCTGACCGACATCTCCCATGCGGTTGAGAGCGTCGCGACGGAAGCCGGGCTCAATGTTGTCAAGGAATTTGTTGGGCACGGCGTGGGCCGCAAAATGCACGAAGAGCCCCAGATTCCCAATTTCGGTCCTCCCGGAAAGGGGCCCAAGCTCCGCACCGGAATGACGCTGGCAATCGAACCCATGATCAATCTGGGGACCCCGGAAGTTGAGGTTTTACCCGATGGGTGGACCGTTTTGACCGGCGATCGGATGCCGTCCGCCCATTTTGAGCACACCGTTCTCGTCAAGGACGGGAATCCCGAAATCCTGACATGCAAAAAAATGAGCTAATTCAGCTGGACGCCACCCTGGTAGATGTGATAGACGATTCAGTCTTTTCCGCCACTCTCGAGAATGGGCACCGGTTTATTGCGCTCGCCAAGGAAAAGGGCGGGCGGAAGTTCGGTCCGTTCAGGCTTACGGACCCGGTGAAAGTGGTGTTTTCCCCGTATGACATGTCGGTGGCGAGAATCGAGCCGACCGGAAGCTTGGAAAGTTGAAGTGCGATGAAAGTAAGAAGTTCAGTGAAGAGAATGTGCGAGCGGTGCCGCATCATCAAACGACACGGCGTAGTGCGGGTCATTTGTGTGAATCCGCGCCACAAGCAGAGACAGGGATAACAAGTCGAAAGCAGGTTGAAGCATGCCGAGAGTAATGGGAATCGATATACCGGGTAGAAAGAGACTGGAGTATTCTCTTCGCTACATCTTCGGCATCGGGCCGACGCTGTCTCTGAAAATAATTGCCGAAGCGGGGCTGGACCGAGCCAAGTACGCCGATGATTTAAGTGACGATGAAATCAAGGTGCTGACACAGGTCCTTCAATCCACGGACTACCGGATTGAGGGGGACCTTCGGCGCGAAGTGCAGCAGAATATCCGCCGGTTGATCAGTATCGGCAGTTATCGCGGGCTGCGTCACCGGCGCAGTCTTCCCGTACGGGGTCAACGCACTTCAACGAATGCAAGAACGCGGAAAGGGCCGAAGAAGACAATCGGTGCCATCCGCGATAAGACCGCAAGAAAGGCCGCGCGCGTTTGATCGGGCCGGTACAGTCATAAAGAAAGTTTAGGAACGAACGATGGCCGAAGAAAATACGCCTGAAAAACCGCCCGAGAGCGACGCTCCGGAGCCCAAGGCAGAGACCACGCCGCCCGCGAAACCCGAATCGGCCGAGCCGAAGGCCGACGAAGCTGCGCCCGCGAAGCCCGCACCCGGGGGCACTGCGGCTGAAAAGATCCTTGCCGGAATGGAAGCGGAGGCGGCGCCGGCGGCGAAAACCGTTGCGGGTCGCCGTCGTTCCAAATCGGGGAAAGTCGTCCCGGTTGGAATCGTCTTCATCAAGGCGACTTTCAATAACACCATCGTTTCGATCACGGACGTTAAGGGGAACGTGGTGGCATGGTCTTCCGCCGGCCGAGGCGGATTCAAAGGCTCGCGAAAAAGCACCGCGTTCGCCGCTACCGTGGTTTCACAGGAGGCGGCACGACAGGCCGTGGCCATGGGGATGAACGAAGTGGAAGTCAGGGTGCAGGGACCGGGCGCAGGCCGGGAATCGGCCATTCGAGCCCTTCAGTCAGCAGGGCTTTCCGTATCAGCAATTAAGGATGTAACGCCGGTTCCGCACAACGGATGCCGGCCCAGAAAACGCCGCCGGGTATAAGGAATTCGCAGAACATGGGACGCTACATCGGACCAGCTTGCAGACGATGCCGACGTGAAGGCATGAAGCTATTTTTAAAGGGTGATCGTTGCTTTATGGCAAAGTGCGCCATTGAGCAGGGGAAGCCACCTCCCGGAATGCACGGGCAGCGACGAACCAAAACGTCGGACTACGCGGTTCAGCTCCGCGAGAAACAACGGCTTCGGCGCATGTATGGTATGCACGAAGGACAGTTCAGGCGGTTCTTCGAGCGCGCAGCGCGTCAGAAAGGCGTGACGGGTGAAAACTTGCTTCAACTCCTCGAGATGCGTCTCGACAACATTGTCTATCGGCTCGGCTTTGCGCCTTCCCGCCGGTCGGCACGCCAGTTTGTTCGCCATGGGCATGTAAAGTTGAATGGCCGGAAGGCCACCATGCCCGGCACCGTTTTGAAAGCCGGTGATACCGTCTCGGTGCGCGAAAAAGCCGGGAGTCGTGAGTATGTGTCCCAATGGATCGAGCCGGCGGAAAGCCGCGGGTTGGCCGCCTGGGTCACGGTGGATAAGAATAATTTGCAGGGGCAGATCAAGCACATTCCATCTCGCGAAGAGATTGCCCCGATTGTAAACGAACAGCTCGTTGTTGAGCTCTATTCGAAGTAACTGGAATGGATCTGTATCGCGCGCCTTGCGGTACGGCCGTTCGTGGAAGAAAAAGTAACCATACGGGCCGTTTAACGGGCGGTCCTGGGAGAAAAAGATATGGCACGCAGACTTGGACGCTTCGAAATGCCGAAGCGGATTGTTAAAGACGAAAACGAATACGCCGATAACTACGGGCGATTCGTCGCTGAACCCCTGGAAGCGGGATACGGAAGAACCATCGGGAATTCCCTCCGCCGCGTCCTCCTCTCCTCCCTGGAAGGGGCCGCGATCTCTTCGATCAAGATCGAGGGGGCTCTTCATGAATTCTGCACTCTCCCCGGAGTTGTGGAAGACGTCACCGATATCATTTTGAATCTGAAGAAAGTGCTCCTGAAGTCCTATTCGCGGGAGCCACGCCGGCTGACTGTTAATGTATCCGGGCCCGGAGAAGTGACCGCGGGCGACATCCAGACGGACGGAACCGTCGAAGTGCTGAACCCGGACCACCGAATCTGCACTCTGGATGCGGACGGCACATTCGCAGCGGAACTCGAAATTCGAATCGGCCGCGGGTATTGCCCGGCGGAATGGAATAAGACGGAAGAACAGGAAATTGGGGTAATCCCCATCGACTCACTCTTCTCGCCCGTGACCCGGGTCAAATTCGCCGTGGAAAACACGCGCGTAGGACGTCGCACGGATTACGACCGGCTGGTTCTTGAACTTTGGACCGATGGCCGCGTATCCGCGGACGACGCCCTCACTCTGTCGGCGGCAATCCTTCGACATCACCTCGATGTCTTCGTCAGCTACGATAAAGATCTTGTCGAATTTGAGGAAAGCGAGAAGCAGGTAGACACCGAGCGCGAAGACCTTCGCAGAAAACTGAACATGAGCGTCAACGAGATCGAGCTCAGCGTGCGTGCCGCGAACTGCCTGAACAATGCCAATATCACGACCGTCGGAGAGCTCGCGCAAAAGACGGAAGCTGAAATGTTGAAGTACCGTAATTTCGGAAAGAAATCGCTGAACGAGATCAAACAAAAGATCTCCGACCTCGGTCTGGCTCTGGGCATGACGTTTGACAACGATCTGCTCAAGCCGCCTGCAGAGTCGACAATCCATGAGTAAGAGGCAGGTGGGGCCATGCGCCATAGAAAACGTACTGTTAAGTTAGGTCGGCCGACGGCACATCGGGAAGCGATGTTGGCGGGATTGGTGTGTGACCTGATTCACGAAAAACGAATTACCACCACCCTTCCAAAGGCGAAAGCTGCGCGCTCGCTGGCGGAAAAGATGGTAACCCTCGGTAAAAGGGGCGACCTCTCTGCACGAAGGCGGGCAATATCAAAGCTACGTCGGCCGGAGCGCGTAAAGGAACTCTTTGACGGCATCGCACCGACATTCGATGGACGCTCGGGAGGATACACGCGGATCATTAAGCGCGGACGCCGTCTAAGTGATAACGCGGAAATGGCGATTTTGGAGTGGATCGAACAGACCGCCGGATCTGGGGCCGCCCCCGTACGGGACGCTGGAACCAATGCGGTGGTTGAGAATTCAGATGAAGATGCCGGAGAGCATGCCGGGGAGTCGGCTTCCGACGAGGAGCCGGGGAAGGCCTGACTCACAGTTCAACCGAAGAATTGCGAACGACCGGCCGGGAACCTCCTCGGTCGGTCGTTTTACTATGCATCGGATGGAAAGGGACATGATGAGTGATAGGAAAGCAGCGATTGATCGCAAGACCGGGGAGACGGATATTCGACTGGAGTTGAACGTGGACGGCACCGGTTCGTACGAGATCGAAACGGGGATTCCGTTTTTCAACCACATGCTCGACCTGCTGTCCAAACATTCTCTCATTGATCTGAAATTGCGCGCGAAAGGAGATCTCGAAGTAGACTACCACCACACGGTGGAAGACGTGGGCCTGGCCCTGGGAAGCGCCCTGGACGAGGCTCTGGGTGACCGGGCCGGAATCCGAAGGTACGGCTCCAGCCTTCTGCCCATGGATGAAGCATTGAGTCGCGTTGCCATTGATCTCGGCGGCCGTCCGTACCTGGTCTATTCCATTGCAATGAAGGCGCGGAAAATCCGGGACTTCGACACATGGTTGCTTAAACATTTTTTCGAATCGCTTGCTCAGAAAGGGCGAATGAATCTTCACATTGAGCAACTCTATGGAGACGACGTTCACCACGCGTACGAATCCGTATTCAAAGGAGTAGCCAGGGCGCTTCGCGATGCATGTGATAAAGATGCGCGAGTGAAAGGAGTTCCTTCCAGCAAGGGTACTCTGACCGACTGAAACGGAAAGCTGACGATGATTGGAATTCTCGACTACGGAATGGGAAACCTGGGAAGCGTGCGCAATGCGTGCGCATTTCTGGAATTGGATGCGGACCTGATCAGGACGCCCGCAGAGATGGCCGGTTGCTCCGCTGTAATCCTTCCCGGTGTCGGCGGCTTCGCGGACTGTATGCGGCACCTGGAAGGGGAGGGGTTCCTTGATCCGATTCGTTCATGGATTGCGGACGACAAACCGTTTCTCGGTATTTGCCTGGGGCTTCAGATTCTCTTCGAAAGCAGTGAAGAGGCGCCCGAAGTCCCGGGATTGGCCGTGCTAAAGGGAAGAGTTCGAAAATTTGAAGAAGGTCCCGGTCGCAAAGTTCCCCAGATCGGGTGGAATCGTGTAGAACAGATCGCCACCGCTTGCCCGCTTTTCGATTCCATTCCCTCGAACACTCACTTCTATTTCGTTCACTCATACTTCGCCGAGCCCGCGGAACCGAATGCCGTCGCCGGCGTGACCGGGTACGGTAAAAAATACGCATCGGTTGTCTGGCGCAATAAAATGATGGCCGTACAGTTCCATCCTGAGAAAAGCCAGCGATCTGGTTTGCAACTTCTCCGGAATTTCAATGTTCGGATTGTGCAGCCCGCAAACGCAGAATCGGTGTGAATTTACGCAAGGGTTAACCCGCAGGGCCTGAAATCACACGGGGTGGATTCGCGAAATCCTGATATCGAACCGCTACTGTCGATGTGCGATTGTCGGGTTTATGAAGGTAGAGACGATACCGGAACGCAAGGGACTCCCCGTCAGGGATTGTATGCGTACCGTCTTGTAAGAAACTGCTCTGGAAATCGGAGTATCCAAATGGGTTGGCGGTCATGAGTCCGTAGTCACGCACGTGCCAGCAGGTTGGATGTCGGAAATTCAGCGGATGATCAAAAATCGCGATGCCGACCTTCTTTCCTTCCACTTCGCCCTGGTAATCACACCAGTGTGCCGGTTTTCCCCAGCACTCGTCCTCGCCGAATCCTCCTGCGCTGGTCCGAATCATACCCCCCCTGTCTCCATCCATGCTGGTTGCTACCCGCACGCTGCAAATCCCGCCCTCTTTCGTGTCCCCGAGGCAGACGTTGCCGTTCGAGGCGATGAACTCTGTTCGCAGATCGACGCATCGGCTCGAGTCGGGCGTCGCGTAAACTCGAATGGTTCGAATCTCTTCCATCACTTTGTTGTGCTCGTGATCTTCCCAGTGTAGCCGTTCGCGGAACTCCGCAAATATCGGGCCCTCGATGATGTAGTCGAAACTCTGATGCACTTGCCGGCCGTGGTTGCCGTCCTCCGTCCAATTGTCGGTGCCGTTTACGTCTCCGTGTGCCACCCAAACGCCGCGGTGATGCTTATGATCCGCCGTTTCGCCGTCAATCTCCTCCATCGGGTAGGCCCGAGTCATGGGCTTTTTGAACGGACCTGACAGGGGATGAAGGAACGGCCGGGGGGTGTCCATCGAATAGTGATAGGTTGTGAAAGGGCGCCCGAATACGCGGAAATCGATCGAACGGGTTCGATTCCTCTGACGGATCGTGACCCCCTTTGACGCCGCGGCCGACTCTTCACCGGGATGAAACAGATAGTAGCCTTCGATGCCTGCGGGAATTGACTCCAAAATGAAGAACAGCATGTTGTCAAAAACTTGGCAGGGAATCTCCTCTCCAAGTTCTTCGTGAATCAATCTTCCGGTCTCGATGTTTTCCGGGAGTGCAAAAGCCACGGGAGTATAATACCGGTTGTGTGCGCCTGCCTGGACCGTAAGCCGGATTTGATTCATACGATAGTTCGCCTGACTTCTGATTCGTGCGCTAGCTCATCGTAACCGCCGCGCCGTCGAGACGACCCGATTCGTACACCGCGGCAAGCAATGCAATTGATTTTCTCCCTTCCATTGCATCGCACAGAAGCGGCGTTTCATGGAGTACAGCAGACACTGTATCTTCAATGATGTTGTTGGCCGGTGTCAAACGCTCGAATCGTTGTCTTCGATTTTCCAATCCGTCGAGAAAATACCATTCCGGTTTCGGGCGCGTGGATATGAACCCGCCTTCATCACCATGAATTTCAAGCCCCGCGTATGGATCTCCGGGAAAGGTCGTGGTCCCCAGGATTCCACCCATGGCCCCGCTCTCGAACTCGATCATGGCGCTGCCAAAATCCTCCGTTTCGATCGTGTGAGTCAGGGTTGCCGTCTTGGCCCATAGCCGACTCACATCGCCCATAATCCATTGCAGCAAGTCTACCCAGTGAACGGACTGGTTGGTCAAAGCGCCGCCTCCATCCATTTCCCAGGTTCCTCGCCACCCGCCGGCGTCGTAGTACGATTGGCTCCGATACCATTTCAGCCGCGCCTCTCCCAGGACCGGTTTTCCCAGGAGGCCTTCATCCATAGCAAATTTGACGTACTGGTTTGATTCTACGTACCTCTCCTGGAAATCGATCCCAAGCAACTTTCCGGTTCTTTGCTGTGCCGCGATCATGATGTCACATCGCTCCGGAGTAACTTCCATAGGCTTGGTGCTGATGGTGTGTTTACCGGCCTCGAGGGATCGCACCGCGAGTTCGGCATGAAGACCCGAAGGGGTAACGACAAGAACGACGTCCACCTCTTGGTTCGTAAGTACATCATCCAGATCCGTGGTCCAACCACAGGAATGTTGTTCTGCAACTTCTTGGGCCAGGGTTTCGTTGAGATCGACTACGCTGACAAGACGCGCGCCCTGTGTGTCGATAATTTGTTTAGCGCGTGACCGGCCCATGCCGAGCCCAACTACTGCAAAACCTACTTCGCTCACAATAGGTACCTATCCGAATTCAGATCGTCTTGATGATGTGACGCACTGCTATGCGATCCTTGTTGCATGAACTGAAAAAGAACATCCGATCTAATCTTTACTTCAATGGTGAGCCCCTTTTTAGGGCAGGTAATTTCCAGCGTAAGGGTTGGATACTTGCTCTGCTGTGCCCCGACGTCCAGCAAGGGTGTCAGGCTGAATCGAAATTGACCCTGCTCATCCAGGAGTCCGCTGAATTCTGAGAAAAAGCCGGGGCTCTTGGACAACTCGGGGATTCTGACGATGATTTCGTGGTGTCCAACGGTCTTGCGCTCCGGTTCCCACTGCCAATAACTCCAAACTGCAAGCTTTTCGACTTTTGACTTTTTTTGACTGGAGAAAGTTCCCCGGGTCACCACTTCGTGACTTTTCTTTACCGTGACATACTCTCTTTGTCTGAGTTGAAAGAGGATATGGGGACCAATCGGATCCGATTGTGCTCCGCTTTTTTGAAAATCATTCAGGGTCAGGTCGTATTCTGTCGGAATCTCGAAGGCCGTGAAGGGCCGTTTTCGGTCCGCTTCGTAGTCTGTTTGAAGCCAGACCTCTCGCCGGGATTCGTCTTCCTTCACGTAGGCTGGCTCGGGCACGGCAACTTCAAGAAACAGGCGGCTTTCGCCTCGCTCCTCAACTGATGCCGCCCCACCTTCCTCCGTCCAGTCGACCAGACGGGTTGACTCAAGACTCTGACATCCGGTGAGCAAGGCTACGGAAGCAAGGAGTGGAGCCGACAGGGCCCAAGTGAGTGAAAACGGTCCGGTTGGCTCGAGGGCACGATTGGAACGACTGCATCGTTTCATGACAGAGACGGATTCGGGCATGATAGGGAGATCAATTCAGAAATTCACTTGGTTTTGTGCGCGATGAAAACCTCTTGGGGGACGACGATTTCCGCGCGTAGCGCATCTTCCGGGCACGTGAACGCAATGGTCAATCCTTCAGAGGAAGATGCGCCAAAGTCCAGGTAGGGTTGCAGATCGAACGTGATGGAGCCGTCATTATCCAGAAGCCCTTTTCCGGCCAGGATGTGTCCCGGGCTTTGGTCCTTGCCTCGCACGGCGAACCAGATGGGGCGCCGGGGCCGGATTTTGCAATTCGGGTGCCAGATCCAGTCATAATACCGTGGATACTTTTCCGTTTCCAGGCGTTTGCGTACGAAACTGTCGTTCTCGTCAAACAACGAAGTTCGGATCTGGTAGACTTTTGCCTTTAGGATCTTTCTACGCTCCCTGAGTTGAAGTACAAGTGACAAATCCCCTCGTCCACTGAAATCGTCGAGGTTGTGAAACGCATCGGGCGGAATCGTGTAGATGGTCGGGATATCAAGAGTTGTGGGACGGTCGCGATTCGCCTTGTCGGAGTAATACATGGACCGGTCGATCGAACTGCGCTTCAACTTGCGGGCCTCGGCCTCTTCGGATTCGGGATGCACGCACTCGAGAAAGAGTCGGCTGTCCAATTCTTTGATCACTTCCGTGCCCACGAACGATGCCGAAGATGTTTTCGGTTTTAGCGATGTGCAGCCGAGAGGAAGCAGCGCGAGAAGTACAAAGAGTAAGAAACGGCTCATACTATTCACAGTGGCGATTTGGGAAATCGAGGAACACTTTGATCGCTCCGTCTTTTCGGCCGCTGAAAATGTCATAGGCGGTTTGGATTTCATCTAGAGGAAAGTGATGGGTGACAAGGGGGGCGACATCGATGCGGCCCTCGCGAATCCAGCGCATCGCCAGCCCATAGTCTGGATCCGGATCCGGCTCTACGCTCGTAATCAGTGAGAGATTCTTTCGAAAAAGATCGTCCAGATGAATGGATGTTGATCCGCGGGCGGGAACGCCAAACTGCAAAAGAAGTCCCGAGTTCCTGCACATCTGAATGCATTGATTCAGGGCAAGATCGTGGTGACCCACCGCTTCGATAACAAGATCTGCGCCAATTCCCCCTGTCAGTTGGTTAACTGCATCCACCGGGTCCATTTCCTGAGGATTTATCATGTCCGTTGCACCCATCGTTTCACTGACCCGAAGGCGGGCGGCGATCGGATCGATGCAAATAATGCTTCGGGCCCCCAGGTTTCTCGTGGTTGCGGTGAATAGTTGGCCCATGGGCCCCTGTCCGAGAATCGCAACTTGTGCGTCCACGAGGTTGGGAAGTTTTCTGGCCGCGCGTATAACGGTTCCAAGCGGTTGCGACAGCACGCCTTCTTCAATTCTCAGTTCTTTCGGCAAGGGATTGGCTTCAACCTCGTTCATCCAGATCCGTTCTTTAACGCCCGTGTGTCCCGGAACTTTGCTCATTGCCAATTCCCCTTCACGGTGGCGCGCACCGTTGGATTCGAGGACTCGGCCAACCACTTCGTGAAGAGAATGCCCCGGTTCCGGGTCGTAGAATGGTTCCCGCAAGAAAAACGGCACATCAGATCCGCAGAGACAGCCCATTTCCGGTTGAAAGAGGATTTGTCCGGGACCCCGGGCCGGTTCTGGCTCCGGCACATCAATAAGGCGTATTTTGCCCGGCTCGTAAATCTCACTCGCAAACATCAGAAATCTCCTTCCTCCAGCCCCAATCATGCCCACACCTCCCCCCATCGTCAAGACTAGATTAGGGACAGACCCTTAATAGTTGACGGGATGAGGGGGGGGTGGTAGGGGTTTGGGATGAGGATGCGTCGGATTATTGGGGATGCGGGTGCGGCGTATCATTGTATTTCCCGTGTGGTGGACCGGCAGAT
>Ga0315336_1004337_pt1 | contig 17031 bp, 11 predicted proteins | sample ASW5metaG_FD_204512 | JGI IMG/M metagenome (GOLD analysis project Ga0315336, IMG submission 204512) | Ammonia-oxidizing marine archaeal communities from Monterey Bay, California, United States - ASW #5 | ecosystem: Environmental > Aquatic > Marine > Intertidal zone | place: USA: California...
GGTGGAGCGCGTCAGATGATGGTCGTCTTCGGCCAGCAAGCGATCGCGGAGCTGCAGGTAGTTGGCCAGCTGTCCATTGAAGGCGAAGCTAAACCATTTGTGTTTCTGCAGATGGTGCCGTTCAAAGGGCTGCGCGTAGCTGGCGTCCTCTTCCCCGCAGGTGGCGTAGCGGACATGTCCGATGGCCGCCCGACCGGAGTGTTGCCGCATCAAGCTCTCCGACTTGCCCTGGTGGCCTAGTCGAAAGACCTCGCTGACGGTGCCCAGTTCACGATAGGTGTCGATCAGCAGCCGGCGCTGGGGATTGTAGCTGGTCATCCCGGCCGAAAGTTGGCCCCGGTTCTGGATATCCAGCAACATCCGCGGTATCCAGCGAGAGATTTCATCCGGCCCGTGCTGGGGACACAACGGACTGGCCTCGCCCGAGGGAAGATGGTAGATGGCCGCCACGCCGCACTCATGGTGCAATTCACTCATGGCCACTCAAACAAGCTGTTGGTGAAGAATATTTCGAGAGCAAAGCAATTGGCGCGATCCGTTTCGCCGTTGGGCCAGCCACCTTTTGCATCAGCAATTGTACGCGTCACTCAACCCCTCCACAACCGGACCGCCACGCTAGGCTTTTGCCAGAGGTCGCGAGCAGAGGTCGGAGGTCGGGGTCAGAGTCCAGGGCAGGAAGAATCGCTGCCATGTTCTGGCCCTCAACCCTCGACCCTCATCTCTCAACCTTTCCATTTCGCACTCCGCAATCCGATTTCCGCATTTCCCTTCTGGCTCTCGACTCTAGACTCTGGTCTCTCGTCTATTTTGCGCGCATGCGAGGGGTCCCAGTTTTTCGTGCAAAATTCACCTATTCTGCGCGGGACTCCTACGCTTCTGCTCTGCAATCGTAGTCTCACCACGATAACAGTCCGCGCAAAAAGGCGTGAATTTACGTTTCTCAATGCGAATTTACGCGCCTTTTTCTGGCCAGTGAAGCGGTCAACGCGAGTTCTAACCTATCCCAGAAGCGTCGGGGACTGGCTCATTTTGCACACTCTTCGTTTTCCGGTAGCAGGGTTCGGCAGTCAGGGTTCCAGTCTCCATTCCGCATTCCGAAATCCGTATTCCCCTTGTCCCCCTTCCGAGACGCCATTGGCGGCGCAAGCATCTAATAAGTTATCAAAGAACGGCGCAGTCGCGCGCACGTCGATTATCGAGGATCGGAGTGAAAACGCGAGTACGTTTTTTGGCCACCCTGCACGTAGTCCTGCTCTGTGCTGTCGGCATGATGTCTAGTACGTAGCGTCTGCCGCAAACGCTCTAGTAGCCGGGGCGGCATGCAAATGTGTGTTCCGTTTCCAGAGTTACTGTACACTGCCGACATGCTTCCCCCCCGGTCGGTGCTCTACAGAACGTGTACATATGCATCTATCCCCTGGATAGCCTAGCGACAAGGGTTTATACTGTTTTCTCCCAAATAAACAGGACATATTTGGGATATTACCACAGGTTATTTGGCAACAAAGTATTTGGCTGGAAGTACAACAGAATGACAGAAAACGGCACGTCGCTTGCGCGAGTCAAGGTAATCGCGGAAGTCGCGGGGATTACGACTGCTGTGATCGCTCTCGGGGCTCTTGCGATTACTCTGCTTCAGATCAAACAGAACATCGATGCGGAACAGCTCCGAAACTGGCAGGAAGTCGTCGTTTTTTCGATCGTGGAAGACGCGGGTGCCGCCGGAATCAAGTTCGATGCTATCCACGATGCCTATCTGAAAAAAGAGCGACTGCTTGAAGATTTCAATGTTCCGAAAAGTGAAATCCAGGTTGCAGCACTCAAACGAATAGCTATTCGGCTCATGTCGAAACGTGCTGTAATCATGACGGACGACGGGAGCTATAAGACCCTGCGCGAGCCATTGTTTGCGGCAGATTCACGGGGTAGACGCATTGTCGCAATGCAGCCGATAATAGATCAGGTCCTCTCATATATTGCGAAAAACGAGGGCAAGTACACGATTGACGAGGTACGTAGAGAATTTCAAGACAGGCTCAAGTTCACGAATGTCGAATACGATTCGTTCATGGCCGAGCTAAAGGCTTTCAACGTAATTGTGGTCTCAGAGGATGGTAAGGTGCACATCGGACTTAATGGTCCACCAAATCCATGATTACTCAAAGCCAAATAACCATACGGTGAACCCTAGCGGCGGATCAGGCTAGGCCAGTAGTCAACGTCATTTGGCCGCCGCGGGGTTACCTCAGTCGTTAGGTGGCAATAACGAGTGGAACTCCCCGTTTACAATCTCAAATTTCGACCGAGGAGCTTGCGCCTCGAAGTTGGCGACTACGTATTTGAGCGAGTCTCGAACTACGCTGAACAGCAGGCGAAGCTGCAGCACCTTGTTACTTCTCATGGGTCCGAATTCTCCACGATCGTCCAGACCGGTGGGCACGCTCACACTGCGAACGTGACTGGTCCAGACACCCCTCCGGCAGCGGTAATCCCATGGCAGCATGCCAATCCGTCCGCGCTGGATGACATCACTCTTCTCTTGCGCTTATTCACGAATCGAGACGTGTTCGTGTTGAATCCCGCGCCCGATCAGGACGACGGGCCGTTCGCGATTCTTGCGGACCCGCGAAGTTTTCCTTGGGGTGGTGTGCTGTCGTGTTCGATCCCTTACGAGTGCCAGCGATTTGACGATCCGTACGAAACGATTGACACAAGCCTCTCGGTTCACTTGCCGCAAGTTTATGCACGAATGCGAGACGATGATTGGCAACGCGACTACAAGGGCGGGTACTTTCTGGTGCTGCTTAGTCATGCAATTCAGCAGCGATTGCTTGAAGCTGCTTTTGGTCAGTGCTGGACAATCTGGGAGCATCTATTTGCGTGCCTGACTGACTCATGGATGTCTAACCGCGCAAATCGGCACCTTGGTGCAAAGGAGAGAATCGCGTTCCTACTGATCCATTTTGCTGTCCGCGTGAATCTCGACGACTCTGAAAAATCACGACTCGAGGACCTCGTAGCGATTCGTAATCGTCTCCTCCATTTTGGGCAGTTTCCCGAACGCGATGCCGTTCGTTCCGATGCCATGATGTTCATTCGGATGACCGAATACATCACTGCAAAGGCGTTGGGGCTGTTTCCTTCCAATGTCTTCAATACAATTGAACGCTTAGAGGAATTCTTGGTAAATGACCCGAATCGCGACATCTAACAATTGCGTCAACCGGAGCGGCGAATCCGGCGAAATCGGAAAACAACGCGTAACGTCGGCGCCCGGTTAAGCAGGTCGTTAGATAGCGGAGATAGCGTGTGCTCGAAACTCGTCCCGGTCTCTTAATCCATATTCCGCCTCGTAGAGACGCAGCGACATGAACGATGACCAGTTGCGTCAAGCAATCGGCCTCGGCCGCGAACAGCGCGGCACGGAGTTTAAAGGCCCCGGTAAAAGAACCGACAAGCCATTCCGAGCGATAGTTGTACGCGCTATTCTCGGGATGGCCAACAAGCCCAATGGCGGCGTCGTGGTGATTGGTGTCAAAGACGACGGCGCGACCCTGCATCCCACTGGGTTGTCTTCCGATGAACTATCAACGTGGTCATACGATGATCTGGCAAGCAATGTCTCCACATATGCGGACCCATATGTTGACTTTGACATCGAGGTGGCCTTAATGGATGGCGCGTCCTTCGTCGTCGTTCAGGTAAGCCAATTCGACAGACTTCCGGTGATCTGCAAGCGGGATTTCCCCGGTACCCTACGTAACGGTGCGCTTTATGTTCGTAGACGCGGGAAGAACGAAACGATTGAAGTCCCATCGCACGTCGAAATGAGAGAAGTAATAGAACGGGCAGCTGAGGTGCTTGCCCGCGATATGGTCGCAAGGATTGAACGACTGCTCGATCACGCGCGGTATCAGCAAGAAGCTGAGGAAGAGTCCTCAGATAGCTTTAACGATGAGGCGGAGGACTTGCTGTGAGCGACGTCTTGAATAAAGTTCGATCGCGCGGATCGTGGACCGTCCGAATCCGTCCGGTCGAATTCGACTCCACACGCGTTGCAAAACTTGGCGAACTCGTGGATGCAGTCAGAACTTCACACGTTGAGCTGCGCGGTTGGGATTTTCCACATTTTGACTACAAGACGGCACCCGAACGCAGTGCGGACTACGTTGAACAGCAGCTTGACTGGGAACACTACGTGGAGTTGTGGCGAGCCTACAAAAGCGGTCAGTTCATTTCGATCAGCGCTTTGTGGGGTGATTGGCGTGACCAATCCCAGTTGTGGGCACCGAATCCTGGATGGAAAGCCGGTGCGACTTTAGGCGTTGAAGACGTGATCTTTCGCTTCGTTGAAGTCTTTGAATTCGCGGCAAGATGGGCGCGCGTGATCCCAGTGGGAGATGAAATGTGCGTGGAGTTCACGCTGAGTGGCTTGCAGAACCGTGCGATTGAATTGAACCCAAAGCGAATGGGGTTTCGATTCAACTATGTGAGTTCGGCAAAAGAGTTCAAGTGGGCACAGCAGTACTCTACGTCACTGCTATTCTCTGCACCTCGGGAAAACGCGGTAACGCCAAGTATCGCATTGCTTGAGCTTTTCGGTTGGGACACTACCGAAGAGTTTGTCAGTGACGTCCAAAACGAATTGCCTAATTGATTCGCCGAGTGCCACTTGGCTATGCCACTGTTTCTTGATGGCTGTTAAAATCTAGAGGTGGAATATACCTTTCTGCTTTTTCGACAACAACGTATTGAACTGCAACTATGGAGCACTGGCAGAGCCAGTGACACTCAGCAGATGAAAGATCCTTACAGTCGGCGACTGGCTGCGTTTCTAAACGCGACGGTTCTGTGCGCGGCAATTCTGCCGGTGAGCCGGCTTTCCAGTCCGAGTTGGGCGGGGGAGACCATTCCGGATGAGTACGACCTGGTTGTTTACGGTGGAACCTCCAGCGGGATCGCCGCGGCCGTGCAGGCGCGGCGGATGGGCAAGCGTGTGATTGTCATCGAGCCGAGCGCTCGGATTGGCGGGCTGACGACCGGCGGGCTGGGGCAAACTGATATTGGCAACAAACGGGCAATCGGTGGCATCGCCCGTGAGTTCTACGAGCGAGTGCGACGTTACTACAACGACGAGAAAAACTGGAAATGGCAAACCCGCTCCGAGTATCGTTCCGCCGGGCAGTCGCGCACCGCCGATGCGGAACAGGCCATGTGGACCTTCGAGCCCTCGGCCGCCCTGGCAATCATGCACGCTCTGGCCGAGGAGCATCAGGTCCCGATCGTTTATCAACAGCGACTTGATCGTTCCGGCAACATGGGCCCGGGTCAAATCGCTGCGGGAGTAATAAAAGACGGGCCGCGGATTGTTTCGATCACTACCGAATCAGGAAAAACTTATCACGGCAAGATGTTCATCGACGCCACCTACGAAGGCGATCTGCTGGCCGCCGCGGGAGTCGACTACACCGTCGGCCGCGAGGCGAATCGTACGTACGGCGAGACACTCAACGGCGTGCAAACCGGCCAAGCCACCCATCATCAGTTTCTACCGGGTGTCGATCCTTATCGGACGAAGGGCGAAAGGGCCAGCGGTCTCCTGCCCGGTATCGATCCGAGTGGGCCTGGAACCGAAGGGGAGGCGGACCACCGGGTGCAAGCTTACTGTTTCCGCATGTGTCTGACCGACCATCCCGACAACCGTATCCCTTTCGATAAGCCGGTAGGGTACGAACCGACGAACTATGAGCTACTGCTGCGCAACTTCGAAGCCGGCGCGACCACCCTGCCCTGGCACAGCGGGTCGATGCCCAATCGCAAGACCGACACCAACAACAACCAAGGTTTCTCCACCGATTTCATTGGCCAGAACTACGACTATCCCGAGGCAAGTTACAAGCGGCGAGCGGAGATCATCGACGAGCACCGCACTTATCAACAGGGCCTCACCTGGACGCTGGCCAATCATCCGCGGGTACCCCAAGCCATTCGCCGGGAGGCGTCGCGTTGGGGCACCTGCAAAGACGAATTCGAGCGCCCTGACGGCTGGCAGCAGCAACTTTACGTTCGCGAAGCGCGGCGGATGGTCGGCCTGGTCGTGATGACGCAGCACCATTGCCAGGGCCGGCAGCAGGTGGCCGACTCCGTCGGTTTGGCGGCCTACGGCATGGACTCGCACAACGTACAGCGCTACGTCCACGCCCAGGGCCAGGTTCGCAACGAAGGCGACGTGCAAGTCAGCGGTTTTTCACCCTACCCAATTTCGTACCGGGCCCTGATCCCCAAGCAGCAGCAATGCACCAACCTGCTGGTGCCGGTCTGCCTGAGCGCTTCACACATCGCCTTCGGCTCAATCCGCATGGAACCGGTCTTCATGGTGCTAGGCCAGTCGGCCGCCACAGCCGCCTGCTTGGCAATCGACGCCCGCTGCACCGTTCAAGCGATCGACTACCCCCAACTACAACAAACGCTGCAGGCTGACAAACAGGTCTTGGCTTGGCCAGTGTCCGACGGAAAACCGGTCGAAGCTGCGCCTCCCGACACTTCGCCGTAGACAGTCGCGACGTGCCAGCCAGATATCCATCTTTGTGTCCTTCGTGCCCTTTGTGGTTTTCTTGTTCTTGAACCACAATGAACACGAAGAATTCGGTAGCATGTCTGCAGCACCTACTCTACCTAGCCCGTTTGGTTTTCACTATACTTCGACCGAATCGAGCGAGAACAGGAAGACGCTGGAATAGCCACTGGCACGCTGGCCAAGCCAATGAGGTTGCGGTGATTGCTGCTAAGCGATTTGTGGTCGTGGTGAATCCGCGGGGAGGGACTCGGCGCGGACTGGCTGTGTTGGAATCGGTCAGGCCGGTCTTCGATGCCGCTGGAGCCGAGGTGGATGTTCACATCACCACGCATGCGGGACACGCGCAAGAGCTGGCAAAGACAGTCAACCTGGAGGAGTACGACGGGTTCTGTGTTGTGGGAGGTGATGGCACGATTCATGAAGCCGTCGGCGGGTTGATGCAACAGGACGACCCGAGCGCGACACCACTGGGAGTCATCCCTGGCGGATCGGGGAATTCCGTACTGCAACACCTTGAATGCCTCGACCCTCTAGAAGCAGCCCGGCGTATTGTGGCGGGCAACGATCACCCGCTCGACGTGATTCGGGTCACCATGGAAGACGAGGTGGCGTACTGCGTCAACATCGTCGGTTGGGGTAACGTCGTCGATATCAATCTCACAGCCGAGCGGCTCCGAGCACTCGGCCCGTCGCGTTACGCTTTGGCCGCGTTGTCACATATCGTGCGGGCTAAGCGGCACCGGGCGACGCTTGTTCTTGACGGGAAGGCGATCGAAGCCGAATTCGCGTTTGTACTCGCCTGCAATACGAAATATACCGGGAAGGGGATGCTGCTGGCTCCTCAGGCGGAGATGAACGATGGCAAGATCGACGTTGTCGTGGTGCACCGCACGTCCCGCTGGCAGCTCTACCGACTATTGAAAAAAATCTGCAACGGATCGCACGTTTCGCTCTCGTGTGTCGAGTACCACCAGGTGGAATCGTTCAGCATCAAGTCAGAAAAACCTGAATCGCTGAACCTGGACGGGGAATTAAAAGGCTCGACGCCAGTTTCTGCAGACGTTATTCGCGGTGCACTGCGGATCTTCGTTTGAGTATCGAAACGTTCTCGAATGGGCGAACAGCGGTAGGTCAGGTGCCCCACCTGACATGGAACGATTGTCGTTACGGTGGTGCTCGCACCCATGTTGACCGACGAATTAACCTGCAACGCAGCCAGGTGCGATAGTCCAGCAGGAAACGGGATAGAATTCCTTACCGGCCAGATTAATCACTCGCAATTGGCCGCGCGGTCTGCAACATTGCGCATGGCAGACCATTGCGCGGGTTCTTTGACATCCAGAAAACAGAGTCAGAAGGGAATGCAGAATATGGAGTGCGGAAGGAAAACTGGGCGGCACTACGGCAGAGAGACGGCTCGACGAAATTGGAGAGTTATCATCCCGAGGAGCAGTGCGATCCATGTCGACGGCTCGGGAACTGCGGATGTTGGAGACGACACGGGGCCCGGCGAGCCGGTGTGCTCCTGTTGCCAGATGAGCAGGTCGGCTCCGTTGGTGAACCCGTCGCCGTTAGCGTCGCCGGAGGCGTCCAGACCATATCCGGCCTCCCAAATAGACAGGTCACCGCCGTCGACCAATGTGTCCAGATTAAAATCAGCCACCGACAAGCTAGAGACTACGTTGTATCCCATGTCGCGAAGTAGAGCGGCGTCGAGGTCTGTAAAATACTTTCGATCACCCGTCGTCGAGGTCGGGTCGAGCACCACTTCTGAGACAATTCCATCGGAATTCCACACCGTCGATTGAGTGTTGAAATCAAAATGACCACCATCGCCGGGAACCGGGCCGCCGTACTCGGCTACGACGTTAAGACCAGTGAACTCACCACTGCCGTTGACGCCTACGTAGTCCTCGATCACCGAGCTTGTGGCGCCCAACGCATGCATGAACTCGTGGATGGCCGTGGCATAAAGATCGGCCTTGCCATTGGCGGTGGGGTCGATCGTTCCCGTATCAAAACCTTTCCAACTTTGCGAACTTGTGGACCAATCCCAATTGTCGGTCGAGATATCGGTCGCGGGCGTCTTGTCGGGGTCCTGAACGCCATAGTCGTCGCTAGGATTGATGCCCGGATTCAACCCTGTGTACCAGTCTTCGCCAATATCAAAGTAGATTCTGCCGCCCCACGTGTTGAACTCCGTCAAGGCGAAACCTGCGGCATTTCGTCGATCGTTGCTGTCCCAACCACCTTTGGCATGAGAACTGGTACCCGCATCGAACTCGAACGCGCTCACGTAGACGATGTATTCGTTCGCTCCCACCGAAGAGCGGTTGGATGTGCTGAGGGAATACTCGTAGCCGTCGCCGTCACTTTCGGCAGATCCGTTGATCGTCACGTCGTCGATGTTTTGGATCGAGCTGGCAGCGATGTCGCTGAGACTGAAGCTTTCGTTAAGCGTGGGCAATGCGCTCCAGTCGTCGTTGGTAATGATGGTCGAGAGAAAGTCGGCCGCGGTATCGACCGCCGCACGTCGGGCCAACCCCTCGGGCGACCCGCCGAACCAGTCTTCGTTGTTTTCATCGAGCGTGTAGTCAAGCACGAGATCGATGGCGATCGCTGGACAGGTTGCAGTGATCGCCAAAACAACGGTCAACGTAAACGTATGGAATCGCATCAAGAGATTTCTGCTCCTGGACATCTATCGAGCGCAAGTCGCCGAAAAGCGGGTCTGCGTTTGTTCAAGAGAACCGAAAAGAAGTCTGCAGGCAGGTGTTCAGCTCAAACGAGACCCGGCCGAGCGGCCTACATCGGACAAGGAAAACAAGCCTCCATGTTAGTATCGGGACAGCCCCGAGGCCAGCCCCGTTCGGTTTCTGCGGAGCGAACTTCAGGAGGTCCTTTCAGTCACACTCCATCCGTGTCGGTTGAGTAGGCCGACCGCTGCCAGTCCAAGGAGTAGCACCATCGTCGACGGCTCGGGAACGAGCTGAAAGGAGTCGAAGCCAGACCAGTACCAGTTGAACATGCTGTCGTCGATTTGGGTCGGACTGGAGACTGCCGGGTCGCCGAGCACCACCCAGTTGTAGGTCCCGTTCAACAACGGGCTGGCCAGTTCGTGGTTAAAGGCATTGATTACGTCGCTGCCGTGATTGGGATCCGTGATACGCGTGGCGTCGGTTTCAGTGTCGTAAACGAGCGTCGACCAGTCGTCGTCGTAGATCAGCAGGCGGAAGACGATCGAGTTGTCGCTGTTCTGTTCGGTGAAGCTGAGCGTGGGTGTGTGGTCAAAGAATGCGTTGGCACCGGTATTGGTCAGTCGTGGCGAGATGGCGTACTCCTCCAGGGTAGCCCCGAGTTGGGCCACAGCATGGGGATCCTCATCGCCGGCCCCCAGCCCGACCAGCGCGCGTTTGGCGTCGCTGCCCGTGATTGCCGGCACCATGTCCTGCCACGATTCGAAGAAAGTGTCGTTACCCTTGAGCAGATTATAGGATTTCTCAGCACCAAGTTTGGCATTGTCGGCCGTGCCCGAGCGCGAACCGGGGTCGCCGCCCGTCGTTGGTCCGTTGTAGGCGCCGGTCTGCAGATCGAACACGTCGAATAAGACGCGCGCGACCGATAGCTCATCGCCTTCGCCCTGGCCGCGCGTAAATAGGGTAGTGTTTGTGAGACTGTTGTCTTCGTTCTTGGTTTTATCAATGAAGTTTCCGCTGCCGTCGAGCGGAATCTTGAGTGCGCGGGTTTCGATGTCGTACTCGAACAACCTGTCATCGCCGTTGATCGTGCTGGAGGCGGCACTGGGTCGGTGCTGTGTGTAGAACGTGTCGGAGGCTTCGGTGTGGATTCCAGGAATGGCGGTGGTGATTTTCCCGCCATCGGTGTGCATGGCCATCGTGCCCAAGAAGGTGGCGATCCCTTCCGCCCAAGCCAATCGGGTTCCCGTGTTCTTATTGCCGTGCCTCGTGATCTGGTCTTCATCGAAGCTGTGAGCAAGTCCCGCCGCCGGCCGGAAGTCGAGGTTGTTGTTCTCGGCGATGTGGTGACCGTACTCATGGAGAAGCACGTCCCAACTCGCCCAGCTCTGCGGTCCCAGATCCATCTCGTTGCCGCCCATGCTTGCCGCAATGCCGGTGCCGTAGCCGATGTCGATCTTGGGCAGCGTAGCGCTAAACGGAGCGGCTGCGTAGTAATCGTGCATGAACTTGACCGCCTGGAGCACACTGAATGCCTTCTCGGTCAGGTCCGCGTTGGCGAACGTGTGACTCTGACTGGTCGAGCCACCTTCCGGGGTCTGCCAGACGCCGCCGCCCGTGGGGAGGGTGCGACTGCCCGCGATGCCGGAGCCGAGGGTGGTCTCAAATCGGGCAATCGAGCCCACTTCGGTGTGGATCTTCGCGAAGAACTCAATCATATCGTCCGGGTCGTCATCGATGGTGATCAGCCCAACGTGAGTACCATCCAACAGACGGCCCTGGCTGTCGGTAGTCAGCCGGCCTGTAGTGTTGAGTATTTCGATGTTATTGAGGGGTTCCGCGTCGAAGACGTCGACGTCGTTCATGCGCAGTGGATGGGTCCCGCCGCGCGGATCCTTCCAGCTGAGCGTCAGGTCGAGTTCCGTGTTCGCAGCTGTGGCGAGACGACAGATGCCCGCCAAGGAAGCGCAGACCATCAGGGCCAGTGTTAATTTTGGTGCTAGGGTGTTCATGAGCTTTCCTTTCTTGGATTGGTTCGTCGAATGCTGGATTTGGCAGCACGTTGTCATTCAGGCAAATCGGACTACTTTCGGGATGAACGTCAGAAGGGCGTCGCCTCTCTTAAGGCGAGCGAAAGAAGGGGCCAACGAAGAATTCCATCATCGCCACGAGTTCGTCGGCAACGGCACCATTCGTGCAGCCACAAAAAAAAGGCGTTACAACGATTCCCTCCTGACAGAGAGAGTTGTAACGCCCTTTGGGTCAAATCATTGAGTGGAGTTTTAAGCCTGCTTTAGCATTAATCGCTAGAGAAGTGTGGCAGAGACATCGCTCATTGTACCGACAACTAGATGCATTGCAAGAAAAATGTGGAATCTATCTTGGAGGCGCCAGAAGCCTGCGTTGCTGCTCGGGCCGGATAGTTTCGTTCTGTCAGCCATTCCCCTGATGGGTTGGTTGGCCATAACCCCTTAGATGGCCTCTCCTCCAGCCGAGGACGTGCCTAACAGTGCGTGTCTTCCACAGATTAGGGTAAAAATACCTGCTAATTCAGCCCAATACGGACGTTCATCCACAGCACTTGTGGAGGGCTTGCGCTAGTCCAGGTCGCTAGTGTCGCGGGTGTCGATTTCCAGTGGGCCTTTGATGTCGTCCCCTTCGGTCGGAGGCAGGCTCAGCACCCGGTAGAGGCAGTAGCTGACCAACGTGAGGACAGTCCCCACGGAGAGAACCATGACGGTCGAGGCTTGCCATGTCATGCGGAAAACTCCTGGTTCGCGTTACCGACAACAATTAACCAGTTAGTCGCCGGTGATTGAAATGCCGTTGCTTGAGATCAAGGATCTGAATAACTCAGCCGACCCTGGGCTTCCCAACGTCTGCCAGCGATGTGCACCAGTAGCATTAAGAACGTGAGGATCAGCGCGATAAACAACATCGAAGACAACGCGGCTTTGTCCTGCGGAATTTTTTCAGCGTATCCGGTCTCGTGGGCAAAGACGTTCAGCCCCTGCCCGTCCAGTTCGAACGACGCCAGCACGGTTGGTTGCTTGTCCTCGGCGAGCTTCACAGCCAGCCAGCGATTGTCCTCGGCCGTGGGCCGAATGATCGCTTCGGAATCGAGTTGCCAGTCTTCTTGTTGCACCGCGGCGAGCAGTGATTTGCTCACGGGGCCTTCCTGGAGCTGGCCGGCTAGATTGGCGTCGACCGTCGTCTTCAGTTCGTCATGGCTGAGGACAGAGTTCCAACAGAACCCCACAAAGATGAAGAGCAGGTAAACCGGCACGACAAACTTGAGCATGTACTGCACAAACCGTGGGATCCGCATGTGGGCACCAACGTGGGCCTCTTGTTCTCCACGCTCGATGCCAAAGATCCAACCGTAGATGATCGCCTGGATCATCGCCAGCATGAAGATCAGCACGCTGCCGATCCAGAAATCAAACATATCCAGGGCGACCATGCCTTTGGAAAAGTAGAGGACAAACCCGCAGCCGATCGCCGAGAGCAAACCCAACAGGGCTGCCGAGGCGTGCCGCTTCAATCCGAAACCTTCTTCCAGAAACGCGATCACCGGTTGCAACATCGAGACGCTGCTGGTAATCGCCGCGATAAACAGCATCAAGAACCAGAGAAAGCCGAACAGTCGCCCGCCCGGCATCGCGGCAAACACGTTGGGCAGCGAAACAAACCCGAGGCCGAAGGTGCCCTGATCCCCGGCCGCGACGCCCAAGAAGATAAACGCCGCGGGCAGCGTGATTAGTCCGCCCAGGCAGACTTCAAAAAACTCGTTCAAACTGCTGGAGGTCAGTCCGCTGAGTACGACGTCGTCTTTCCGTTTCAGATAGCTGGCATAGTTGATAATAATGCCGAACCCGACCGAGAGGCTGAAGAAAATTTGCCCCGAGGCAGCCAGCCACGTTTGCGGATCTTTCAGCTTGGAAAAATCGGGGTTCCACATGAAATTCAAACCGCCCAAGACCGACTGGTCCGGCTTAGTCGGGTCGGGCGTGCCGAGTGTCAACACCCGCACCAGCACGATCAGCGCCAACACAACCATCACCGGCATGGCAACGCGGCAGAACAATTCGATCCCTTTGCTCACGCCCCGATAGATCAGCACAAAGTTGAACAAAAACGTGCCGCCGAGCAGGGCCAACTGCCAGCGATAGCCGGGCTCTAGCAGAATGCCGTTCTTGGAATCGCCCGAGTAATCGGAGAAGAAGCTTTTGTAGGCGTCGGGATCGTCGCCGAGCATCAGGTCACCGTTGAGATAACTCAGCGCGTAGCCCAAGCACCACGACTCGATGACGACGTAGTACATGTAGATCACCAGCGGAATCAACAGCGCGACCGCCCCGAAATACTTGGCCGCCCGACTGGGCCACAACACGCTGAAGATCCCCGGCGCAGAATTAAAACCACGCAGCCCGCCGTGTCGGCCCATGGTCCACTCCGCCCAACAGAGCGGAATGCCCAGCACCAGCAGGGAGATGAAGTAGGGGAGCAAGAACGCCCCGCCGCCGTTCTGAGCCGCCTGGCCCGGGAAGCGCAGAAAGTTGCCCAGCCCGACCGCCGAACCGGCGACCGCCAAAATGACGCCAATCCGAGTGGCCCACTGCTCGGTCGGTTGTCCAGGACGCTTGGCCACGGTTCCCCTCCTGACGTGCCTGAAACCAGATCAAACCGGATCATCGATGAGTATTAGCTGACTACAACCGAGCAGAACTGAGCAGAGCTCGGCGAACCCCCCGCAAGGGGTTATGGCTGGTCGCTAGGTGTAACCCAAAAGCCGAATCGAGTCAACGCTTTACGATCTGGTGCCGGGGCGGGCGAGGCTGGTTGGCTACGCTGCTGGCCAACTTGGGGAATAGAACGCTGATCAACGCGGATAGAACGGGTCTTCGCGGATCGGATCGACGGAGATTGTGTTCTCGAAACGCGTTGCGAATGTATGAGTTGAAGTACCGCCAACGAGCCCAACGACTGGTATCAGCGGGCGAAGAGCCGTTGTTGACAACAGAGGCGATCCGACCCGCTTATTCGGCTCCGGTGCAAGTCTTGAGTAGGCGATTCATTGCGGCGTCTCAATGTTCAATCTACGTTCCTGCCGTATTCGCCCGTCGGATAATAGCCGCCAACCGTCGCAACGAGTTGTCAAGCAAGACGACAGCCGGCGCGAGATATTTGCTGCTGACCCCGTTTGGGCTGTTAATTCGATAACTCATAGTCTTGTAACTTAGATCACGCGGCTCCATCCAATGCACGTTCTCGCCGATGTTCTCCACAATCATAATCGTCGCTGAATGTTCGTCCGTGATGTCTTGTGTCAGCCTCGTTGATTTCCCTGGCCAGAGTGTATATTCGCCAACGACGGCCAAATAGTTGGTGGTCACTGTGCCTGGTCGATGTTCGCCATGAAATGAAAATATCGTCGGCATTTGGGCGGCCAATTTCAGATTGTCATCGCTATTCCAAGATTGCGCGAAGTTGTATTTGTCATATAGCTCTTGTTCTTCCAGGAAAGGCAAGATAAGCACTCTCCAGCTGTGCATAGGTTTGCCGTCTGCGTCAGCAACATATGCCGGCAGATAGTGACCGTTTGCGGCGTGGTAGTTGACGACCGCCAACCCGAGCTGCTTTAGGTTTCACAAATCCGAACTACGAAGTGCTGCGATGCGAGCTTGGTTCACGGCAGAGACAAGCCAGACGCCGAGGAGCGAAAGGACGAGTAGGCCAACGAAACAACCCCATCGACGACGCAAGAATGCCATATTTCGAGCTACCTAACCTGCTATTTCATTGGGGAAAATCTGTAGGAGATTGGCTTACCGAAGAAAACCTTGTGCAAGTAGCTTAGCTCCTCCAGGAAGCGGTGTGTAATTGTATGCCTTTTGCTTGAGTGAGGGGCCAGCTTCTACTGACCATGCGGTTTGACTCTATCGTCAAGCAGATATACCTGCCCGAGAACCAGGTACCACCCACCAGGAGGCGTGTCGCCTGGGGAGAGGGCACAGGGACAGTTTGCTCCGAGAACTCCGCAAACTGAGCCTGTCTCCCGACGACTATCCGCCGATCCGCGTAATTCGCGGCAGTGAAACAACAAAAACCCCCTGATTTACGGCCTCCACGCTATTATTCAAACGATCTCTTGTTTTTATTCCTCAGGCCGGTAGGATACTGTTCTGAGGATGATGCCAATTTACTGATAGGTAACGACTTATGGCCGCTGCCAACCAGCTTTCTGATACCACGGTGGTCGACTACCTTCGTCGGCACGAGGGTGCGACGATTGGCGATTTGGCGCGCCACATGGGCGTGACCACCACGGCCGTGCGGCAACGGCTTCTCCGGCTGATGGACCAGGGGCTGGTGTTGCGGGAATTGGAAGAGACTGCGGAGCCCGCCGGGCGTGGTCGGCCGACGCATTGCTATCGGCTTTCCCGCGCGGGAGCCCGCTCGGGCGGCGACAATTACGAAGAGCTGGCCACCGTTTTGTGGTCTGAGGTCCGCGCTGTGCGCGACTCCGAGGTTCGACGTGGGCTGCTGCAGCGGATCGTTCGTCGTCTGGCAGAGACTTACAGGGAGAGGATCGAGGGAAACTCGCTGCGCGAGCGGATGACCTCACTGGTGGAGTTGATGGGTCGTCGTGGGGTGCCGTTCGACATCGATGAGCGGCTCCCAGAGTCATCTAACTTACCAGGGAACCAACCAGGGAAGCAGTCAGGACAGCTGCCGGTGCTTACGGCGTTGGCTTGTCCCTATCCCGATTTGGCCGAGCAGGATCAGACCGTTTGTGCGATGGAAAAGATGTTGTTCTCCGAGTTGTTGGGAGAGAATCTGCGGTTAAGCGCGTGCCGGTTGGATGGCGACACGTGTTGCACGTTTGAAGCGAATGCGGCCGACGTGCCGTTGGCAAACTAGCGGTGCTAGCCAGGGTGAGCAGCGAGTGTTACGCTTGACCGATTCAGAATAGACCGAACGAGAAGAAATGATAAACTTTCGGCCGACGGTAGGAATAGAACACGGATGAACGCCGATTGGGCTGATCTCCACAGATATAGACGACCAAACGCTCGCGTACCATGGCAGCCAAAGCTGGCTTTGGGGAACTACAGGATTGAAATGGCTTTGAATCTGCGTTGATCCGCTGAATCCGTGTTTATCCGCGTTCTATTGCCACCATTTGATTGAACAGTAACGAAAACGAATAGGAAGCCGTTATGACCCAGCCTTGGATAGAAGGACGCTTTGAGGAAAACGTCATCACGACGACCGTCGAGCAGGCGATCAATTGGGCCCGGCAGTCAAGCATTTGGCCGCTGACCTTCGGCCTGGCCTGTTGTGCGATTGAGATGATGGCCGCCGGGGCGAGCCGGTTCGATTTGGACCGATTTGGCGCCGGTGCGTTTCGCGCCACGCCTCGACAGGCCGACTTGATGATCGTCGCCGGGACGGTGACCTACAAAATGGCCAGCCGTGTCCGTCGGCTTTACAACCAGATGCCCGATCCGAAGTTTGTGATCGCGATGGGCGCTTGCACGGTCGGCGGCGGACCTTATTTCAAGTATGGCTATCACGTGGTCAAGGGAGTCGATCTGGTGGTGCCGGTCGACGTCTACGTCCCCGGTTGCCCGCCGCGGCCCGAGTCGCTGTTGGAAGGGCTGATGCGAATTCAAGACAAGATCAAGGCTCACAAGATTGGCAAGAAGGCTGGCAGCGCCGCGACTGGCATGCTCGGCAAGAAAGTTGAAGACG
>Ga0315336_1004338_pt1 | contig 17022 bp, 10 predicted proteins | sample ASW5metaG_FD_204512 | JGI IMG/M metagenome (GOLD analysis project Ga0315336, IMG submission 204512) | Ammonia-oxidizing marine archaeal communities from Monterey Bay, California, United States - ASW #5 | ecosystem: Environmental > Aquatic > Marine > Intertidal zone | place: USA: California...
TCGATGAAAGTAAGGTCATTCCAAGCATCATCAAAAATGCGGCTTTGATGTTGTTATTCAATGAAATTTTCATTTAATGAGAGTGCTAAAAATTACAGGATAATAAGACAGAAATTTATTCTTTATTTTATAAGGAGATGCAGTTGATTATTGGTAATTCATTAATTAATGATCCTCAATTATATTTAATAACTCAATATTATTTGGGACATCGTTAATATTCATTAAATCTGGAGTAGAGTTTCCCCATAGAAGGTTTATATCTTTTGGAAATGACTTTCAAAGAGGCTTCTTAGCCTATAAACAGTAGTATACACTCGACGGACTTCAGATAAATAATTAATGGAATGATGAATACGGGCGCTATTTTGCGACGTTTTTCATGATAAAAAGAGAGGTCATACCAGATGTTCAATCTCTATATTTTAATCATCATGTTGGCATTCCCCAGAGTTTCTGCCTCATATGAATTATCAAGCACGGGGGTAGAGATTGATCGAGCATCTGATGGAACGACCCAAGTAACTGCTAGTAATGCTTATACGGATCTGACCAAACTCTTCAGTGAGTTCCGTAATTTTCGACAGGGCGAGTTTGATGGTAACCAATCCTATTCAAAAAGTGGTTGGACTTTATCGAGCACAGCTGACGTTCTTGATTATTCAGCCTCTGCCATGGAGGAAAAATTTTACGAATTTAGGACATACCAGAATCGGTTAAATAGCATTGTTTATGAAGGTTGGACGATAGCGAAACAGGTAGATTATCACTTAGTACGTGCGGAAATGAATGGTTACGAATTTCAGCATCGTGTTCTGAGCCCATGGTCGCGAGATCCTGGTTTTTACAATGATGTAATCTCGAAGTTTCCACGGATAAAAGATCTACCTCTTGAGAGAAATGCTGTTAACAGTCTTAAATCGAAGATCAGATCTGTACCGAGAATTCTTAGAGAAGCAAAAGATAATCTTGATGATTTTTCGAAAACTTCCGCTGACCTAGGAACCTTAGCCATCCTATCACTAGGAGATACTAAAGCTTCATATATATCGCTTGCACACAGATTAGAAGGTCATCACTCTGAACTTATTGTTGATATCGATTTGGCTTTGATAGCAATCGATGACTATGTCAGGTGGATTGAAAAAAATAAAAACAAGATGATAGCTAAAGTCGGTGTTGGAAAGGAAAACTACAATTGGCTGCTCAAAAATGTATATCTATTTCCATATACTTGGGATGACGTTCGTACAATCGTGGAACTCGAAGACAATCGTGTTATTTCTTTTCAGAGACTCGAACAGAATCGTAATCGCCATGTTCCAGCAATAAGATCGGTTCAATCTCAGGCTGAATATAAAGCCGGCATTATGGAAGCGGTTGAGCATATTATGAATTTCCTACGTAACGAGGAAATATTTACCATGCAAGACTTCCTCGTACCGGATGATTATTTTGATACCCGTCTTGCCGGGAAAGGTTACTTTTTGAATGAGCCATGGCCCGATAAACATGATTATTTTTTTAACTTTTCGCATCGCGAAGCGGTTATGGAGAATACCCATGAATTAATTGGACATCATTTTGATCGCCTGAGATCTGAACGCGATGACCGACCGATTCGTGGAGGCAGGCGACCGTACAAAATTTCAACTGCCCGAGATGAGGGAATCGCTTTTGCACTAGAGGAACTATTGATGCACGCGGGTTATCTCGATGGACGTAACTCTCATGGAAGGGAGATTACCTATGAACAGGCTGCCTTCCGTACTGTCCGTGCGCTTTCAGATATCTATATGCACGGTGGGAATTGGGACCTGGAAGAAGCAACACAATTTTGTATTGACAATGCTCCTCATGGGGAATTACTAAAAGGTAGTCATCATTTATGGTTCGAGCTAGATACAACTTTACGTGGTGTAGGTCATCATATGCTCATGGTTATAGGTAAAGTCCAGTTCATGAAGCTATTCAGAGATCGCGCTAATCAACTTGGCGATAACTTTAATCTCAAAGATTTTCTAGACGAAGTTTATGCTCTAGGTCAGATTCCCTGGTCACTGATTAGATGGGAATTGACTGGTTACGACGATGAGCTCCGACAACTTTGATAGTAGTATGCCAATTGGGTTATGTAAGACACTAAAAATAGACTCGTGACTAGTTATCAGGTGCCACTCCAGCCTGACATTGTCAGTATGATTACTGCGACGAGATTGACTAAATCATCGATATCAACCCATTCATTTGGGCCATAAAAGTTTCCGCCAAGTGAGCCAATGCCAAAAGCAGGTACGCCGAGCGTCCGAATTGGATGACGAATGTCGCTCGCCAAATGATTTGGATATGATACAGGCGCTGTTCCCTTTATTTCTTCGATAGCGCGCCGCAGAATGTTGCATGAAGGGTGGTCCCAGGCAACAGTTCCCGGATTGGCTAGCAATCCCTTAGCCTCGATCGAGGTACGGAATGTTCCATTTCCACGTGGTAATGTATCGGAGAACGAGTCTAGTTCGTTTTGCATGAGGTTCAGTAACTCCTGCCAAGTGTGATCTCCATCAAATAGAATGCGAATCTCAGCATGTGCTTGGTCAGGAACAGAACCTGTTCTGTTTCCAGCCTTGAACTTACCAATATTGACTCGTAAACCTTGTAGCACTCCATTTTTGAGATGATTAACTGCCTTCCAACAGGCTTCTAGGGCATTGCCACCATCGGTCCATAATGCTGAATCGGGCAAGCCAATATCAAGTGGCTGACCGCGCCAACCTTTAGTAATTAATGCCACATCAAGTACGCCGCTAGAATTATTTTTGATTTCATTCAGACCATGCCCGGTTTCGGCGGGATGTGAATAAAGAACAGCATCAATTTTTTCGCCTGAATTTTTTAAGTTTTCGAAGACCTGTAGGCTACCGCGGCTACCACCACCTTTGGCATGGTGGCTAATTACAATCGGTGCATGACTGCCAGCGTCCGAAAGTGCAGCAGCTGCTATAAGCATGGCCGCAACTCCACCTTTATCATCAGCTGAACCCAGGCCATAAAGTCTTCCATTGTCTATGACCGCCTGATAAGGATCTGTTTTCCAACCGTTTTCAACGATGTGTGTATCGATGTGTGCAAATAAAGCTAGATTAGCACCTGGACTATGATGAGGACGACCGATGATATTGACAAAAGGTCCATCTCCAGGCGGATCTGGCGGCATGAATTCAGTATGTTGGGCAAATTGGCTTGGTTTATCTGAGGAAATGTCGATGTGGTATGGTAATTTTGTAAGGAATTCTTTGACTACTTCTTGTGCTGTTGCAGCATTACCAGAAGCTTGACTTCGCATCGAAATCAGTTGTGACAGGAGGTCCACGAGATCAGTACGGCGTTGTCGAGCCATCTGTAATGCTTCTTTTGCTGTAATTAATCCTAATTCTGTTGAATTGAGTAATTGTGTATGTGCTAGCGACCATGCTGCTACACCAGCTGCACCTGTTTCCACGAATTTCCGTCGTGTCAAATAATTATCACTCTTACTTATCTTGTTAGTAGCCATGATTCAATCCTCATTTGCACGCTGGGATGAAAGGTTTAAATGAGCCTACAGCGCAGATACGCGCGAAGCAATTGCATTATGGTAAAACACCATAACAATATTTTTGTATTAGTTGCCAACTTGTCGTCGAAAATATAGCTTTTCTTTGCGTAGCTCATTATTTTTATCTTTGGTAAAGATGTGCTTGTAACTTCATTCTTGGTTGGTAAGCTAAACAGTTACTATTTAACTGACCGAGTGTTTGTTATAGATTTTTAACTAAATCTAGTTAAGGGGATTGATATGAAGTTTCGACTAATGCTGATTTTTCTTTCTATGATTCTTACTGTTCCTGTTACTGGTGTGGAGTTATTGAATCATACCTCACAATCTGGCGGAGAAGTTCTTCGTTTAATTAGAAACGACAAACTTGACCTTATTCTGCCGGGAGCCATGCGTGATAACAATGTCAACATGTGGATTCATGTCACTCGTCAAGGAGATCCTGATCCAATGGCTCAGCAATTTGGGACTACTTACGGTTACCTGGTATTCACTGATTTAGGAGATAGGATTGAGCGAGCCGTTTTTGGTACAGCAGGCGCTGTTGAAAATATTGATGTGCGAGGTTCTGCTGCCATTGCACGAGCCTTGTCTAGTTATGACGCTGGCTATCGAATATCAGAAGGATATGATGATGAAGTCTACGATGAGTTTAGAGAATTTGTTACTAAACGCGATCCAAAAACGATTGCTGTGAATACGTCTGGTTGGCTTGCTGTGGCAGATGGAATTTCACATTCTTCTTATATGCAATTGGTAAAAGTATTAGGACCTAAATATTCTGATCGGATTGTGTCTGCAGAGAATGTTATTACAGATTTTCTGGTAAGAAGGACGCTCGGGGAAGTAACAGCACAAACTAATACATTGGAAATTTCTCGCCAGATTGCTTTCGAGGCATTGTCTCGTATCGAACCGGGTATTACGACGATTCGAGAAATAACCTGGTGGGCCATGGAAGAGGCATTTAAGCGGGGTTTAGGCCAATATAGAACTTGGTCACCAGGTGGTCTGCGGGTCTATTATTCAGTCAAAGATTCGCCTTTGTCATCACCTAATTCGAGATGGTGGATAGTTGATGGTGACTATGTTCTCCAGCGTGGTGATTTTTTCGCTTTTAATACCGGAGTTAAATATATGGGCTTCGGGACGGATACTAAACATCATGCGTACATTTTGAGAGAAGGGGAAAGCAGTGTCCCCGAGAGTCTTCAGCATGCTTTTAATCAGGCGATAGAAGGTCAATGGATCATGCGGGACCACATAAAAGTTGGCATGACCGGCAAGGAATCATTAGATGCTGTGATCTCTGCCATGGAAAAGGAAGGCTATATTTATACACCTTTTAGCAATAGTTCCGTTGGCTCTACATTTGGTAGCTTCGATGAAGACTATTTGATAATACAGAAAGCCGTTGCCAACACAGATAAATCAGGATTTTATGTTGACCATCATAGTTTTGGTAGCACCGGTGTTGTTGGACCATCTATGGCTTCATTTCGATCAGACGTGCATCATTTAGTGATTCAGGAGAATAATATTTTTGCCTATGAATATGCGGTTCATACGAGTTTACCTGAAAGACCTGGTTTTCCGATCTCTATTAATATCTCGAATCCGCAAATTGTAACTAGTAATGGAGTTGAATTTCTTCAGCCACCAAATGAGAAAATTATACTTATCAATTGATATAAGTATTTTTACTAAGGGAAAAAATAATGGATAAGAGAACATCTAAATATGATGCTCTTCTAACTCCATTCAAACTGAAACACCTCAAGATTCGTAATCGAATTATGAGCACGGCGCATGCTCCGGCATACGCTGAAGATGGCATGCCAGGGGAGCGTTATCAGCTCTATCATGAAGAAAAGGCTAAAGGGGGCATCGGTCTTTCGATCTTTGGCGGTTCTTCAACCATATCGGCCGATTGTCCAGCAACTTTCGGCCAGATTTCGATGGCGACTGATCGGGTCGTGCCATATCTGAAAGAATTTTCCGAGCGAATCCATCAACACGGTGCAGCACTTTGGTGCCAGATCACCCATATGGGTCGTCGCTCCCGCTGGGATACCGGCGACTGGCTACCACCAGTCGCACCATCACGGGTAAGAGAGCCGGAAAACCGATCATTTCCGAAGGAAATGGAAGAATCAGACATCGTTCGGATTATTAATGACTTCGGACAGGCGGCGGGTAGGTGTAAGGAAGGCGGGTTAGATGGTGTCGAGCTGGCTTATTCCAGTTCGCAACTTGTCGCTCAGTTTTGGTCATCCGGCATTAACTTTCGCACGGATAAGTATGGCGGAAACTTGGAGAGTCGTATGCTGTTCTCCATGGAGGTGCTAGCGGAAGTGCGAAAACAGGTCGGCGACGACTTTATCGTCGGTACCAGAATTTCGGGCGATGAGATGATCGATGATGGCATAGATCAGGAGGAATGCCTCGAGATTGCACGGCGCCTCGCACAGTCAGGACTCGTGGACTATATTAGTGTCTTGGGTGGTGTGGCGCGTGATCTACTTCACCCTGCCATCATCATGCCCAATATGTCATTTCCAGTGGCGCCGTTTCTCTATCTGGCGAGCGGAATCAAGGCAGAAGTGGATATCCCCGTTTTTCATGCTGGACGAATTAACGACCTGGCCACCGCGACGCGAGCCGTCGAAGAGGGCCACGTCGACTTAGTGGCGATGACGCGAGCACATATGTCCGATCCCTATATAGTCAAGAAACTTACCGAGGGGAGGGTAGAAGAGATTCGCGAATGCGTGGGCGCCAACTATTGCAGCGACCGAATCTACATGGCCGGCGATTCACTGTGCATTCAGAATGTGGCGACGGGACGGGAAAAGACGATGCCGCATGTCATCAGCCGGACCTCAAAACCGCAACAGCGCATTGTAGTCATTGGCGGTGGTCCGGCCGGACTTGAGGCGGCGCGTGTTTCCGCGGAGCGTGGTCATGACGTCGTGTTGTTCGAACGCGAAGAAAATACCGGTGGTCAGATAAACATTGCCGCCAAAGCGACTTGGAGAGATGCGCTTTCCGGCATATCACGTTGGCTGGACCGAGAGATAAGGAGGCTTGGTGTCGATCTACGTCTGAATAGTGAGGCAACTTCGAAGACCGTCCTTCAAGAGGAACCGGATATTGTCATTGTAGCGACGGGGGGGACGCCGAACAAAGGAATCTTTGATGGGGTCAACTTTACTGTTAGCACCTGGGATATCCTAAAAGGCATCGAATCGCCGGGCGAAAAAGTACTACTTTACGATGATAATGGCAGCCACCATGGCCCGTCTTGTGCCGAATTTTTAGCTAGTTGTGGTGCCTTCGTGGAGCTGGTATTTCCAGAATATTTTATGGGTTCAGAAATGGGTGCGACTAACTCCCCTATTCATTTACGTGAAATGTATAAGTTGAACGTCATCCAAACACCGAATCTACGGCTCGTGCAGGTTTATCAAGAGGACGAACAACTCGTCGCCGTGCTACAAAATGTATATTCGCTGAAGGAAGAGGAGAGGTTGGTCGATCAGATTGTGTGCGAACATGGAACCTTGCCGTGCGAGGATATTTACCTATCACTGCAATCCAAGTCCCGCAACTTAGGGGAGACGGATTCGCGTGCTCTAATTGCGGGAGAGGAACAGAACACGGTGCACAATTTCGAAGGAAAGTTTCAGTTGTTCCGGGTTGGCGATGCGGTTGCCAGTCGCAATATACACGCTGCCATCTATGATTCGGCTCGTCTATGCAAAAACTTTTGATCTGGTGCCGGAGCCAAGGCGATTTTTACCATTATTTTTTTATTGTCTTGTGGATAACTTAATTAATTCGTCATATTTTGCTTTCGCTTGCTTAATCCGTTTTTGAAGATTTTTGTGTTGAGATGGCCATTTGGATGTCCATGCGGCGCTAGTCTCGAACCATTCGTCGAGATGCCCTGCGGACTCGAGAGTTAAGTTGGATAGTTGATCTAATTCAAATTTCATCTTATTTGCGAGGGTCACAACTTGATCTTGTCTCCAGCTCTTCTGTCCATCGACTGATACATAAATAGGAGCGCTTATTGCAGCGACGCTGCCGTCTCCGGATTGTTGGTTCTTTCCGTAAGCCCGCACAACGAACCATGTTCCATGTTCTGCAGTTAATACATGGGATAGTTCAAGTACATCACTTCCGTTGTCAGATATGGTTTCGTTGATTACATCACCTTGTTCGATAAGTTCAATCCGATCGAGTAGGTCTATATCCGGATTTATGGATGCCCTGACAGTAATAATAATTTGTTCGCCACTATCGAGCGAAACTTCATTTCCCATTTCGAAGCCGTTTAATTCAAAACTTAGAATTGGTCCATTTGTGACAAAAGTATGCGCGTTAGATAAACCTGTAAACCAGGTATCCGGAAATTTCGTATTTCCAGATTTCACATAGCTTCGTACGTCGCCTATTCGAGCGCCGTATGGGACATCCGAACCTGCTGCAGGAGCGATTCTGTAACCTAGATTTAAGAACTCGAACCACACATCCGTGCCAAGTCGACCACGTTGTAGAACTTCTATGAAGTTCACGAGTCCATAAGGTACATCCAGCGCCATACCAACACGCGCACCGAGACGATTAAGGTGGCCGTAGCCAGAGATCCCATGTTGTTCAGCTACTTTTTCAAATACCTCATGATATAGGAGATATCGATCTGGATTTCTGATGGGCTCTCTGAGGTTCAAATGAATAGTATGACCTCGCACGGCGGTTCTCGGATCTTCCTGACCTGCGACGATGACACGTATGTTTTCACCATATTGGCCATCTATTCCCCAATATGATTGAGGGAAATGTGTAGCTGCAATATTTCCCATTTTTAGAGTACTAGCAACATGCAAATCTTCTGCTTGTGCCTGCAGCCATAAGGAGTGATTATCCATGCCGTCATTACGAGGAATATGGACATGAATATCACCTGAAATCCAACCTTGTGACGGCATGTTTATCCACCGCTCAAGGTCTACTATTAAATCAAGCGTGGTATCGTTTCCGACATAAAAATCTCTTTCAGTAAATCGATATTCGATACCTTTAGTAACCGTGAGTCTGTAGTTACCTGTGGGTAATCGCATTCGATATTGTCCATCTATGTAAAAAGCATAACGGTTTTCAGCTGGCCAATTGACAGTACCCACTGGCAATAACATCGTTCGGGTGCGATCAGAAAAATCTTTGATTTCTAAGGCTGACATTGCAGGTAAAGGCATGCGGTTAGAATCATCATAAAGAGCTATCCGAGCAGGTGTCTTGTTACCATGTTCATTTTGGATGGTCAGATTGATCCATCCAAAATTATCAGGACGTCTTGTAGAAAAACTGCGTACAATATTTATATTACAAATCGTTGTTTTAGCTCTATTTCTTCTAGGTTGATCCCCACCGTCATATCCAGATAATCTAAAATCTGTACCAAAATCGATTCGTCCTGCAAAACGTGCTCGCTCTAATAAAACACGTTCGGTATGAAATCGCTCATCATTTTGTATAGGCAAATCGATAAATGTGGGTATAGATATGCCACCATTTTTATCGTAGTCCACGCGAATTTTCTTAGCGCTTGTTGCTAAGTCAAATTCAATTACGAGTTCGATAGATTCATCTAAATCAAATGCGAAATTATTTAGCACATCAAAATAGAATTGATTGCCTTGCAGGCACTGCTTTCCTTCAATTACAGTCACCTTACCTGCTGCATCATATGGCGTGAACGAAACAACGCGCGAAATCTCTTCCGAGTGCCAATTAAGAATCTGACTACCTCTGGCACCAATGCCGTGTGTATAAGCATTGGGCTGTAATATGATAAAAAATATTATGGGCGTCAAAATTTTGTGTGAGAGTATCCGAACCATCGAATATTTCCTCTTCTATTGTGTTTCAGATCGAAATTTCTTGAGTTGAGATTAGCCGTCATGGCAAGTGTTACAGATCATTAAATTAATGGTTTGTAGGTATTTACACGATCGGAAAACAATACAATCCTACACTTAGTGAGTCATTACACCAAGATAAGATATTTTTTTGCTGCGAATATTTCCTCAGAGTTGTCTAATTTTCAATTTTAGTCATCATTATTTTGCTGAGTATCATCAGTTTAAATATATCTCGATGTATTAATTGGGCATCATTACTAATGAGTATTTTTATCTGTATTTGAACAATTTCTGATTATTGTATTGCCACTCTTGCATGAATATTAGATCCGTTACAGAATGGTCAAAATAAACGCAATCATGAAAAAATAATTACAAAGTTGAGGTAGGCTGTGTCATTAGGATTTCTTGCAGCGCTCGCTGCAACTCCCATCCTTGTTGCTGGAATTCTAATTGTTGGTTTTCGTATTACGGCACGTACGGCGATGCCAGTAACTTATATATTGACAGCTATCATTGCAGTGACCGTATGGAATATGCCGGGGACTGCTATTGCAGCCGCATCGATTCAGGGTTTGTTTATTACTTTCGATATCCTGATGATCATTTTCGGTGCAATATTATTGCTGAATACACTTAAGTATTCGGGAGCTCTTGCCGTCATACGTCGTGGCTTTTCCGAAATCAGCCCTGACCGAAGGGTGCAGGTTATTATTATTGCTTGGTTGTTTGGTTGTTTCATCGAAGGAGCATCAGGTTTTGGGACACCTGCGGCAATTATTGCACCGCTGATGGTCGCATTAGGGTTTCCTGCGATGGCTGCTGTGATGCTCGGTATGATGGTGCAAAGTACACCGGTTACATTTGGTGCTGTTGGTACGCCGATTCTAGTCGGTGTAAGAGGAGGATTAGATAGCCCTGAAGTCCTACAGCGCTTATCGGTTGCTGGGATTGAAATGAGCGATTACCTTCAGATCGTAACAAGTAATGCTGTCACGTTGCATGCCATTGCCGGGACAGTTATGCCGTTGTTCATGGTTATGATGATGACACGATTCTTTGGTAGTAACCGATCATGGTTGGAAGGATTGACGATCTTGCCGTTTGCACTGTTTGGTGGTTTCGCGTTTACATTGCCATACTTTTTGACTGGTATTTTTTTGGGTCCGGAGTTTCCATCTATTCTAGGTGCATTAGTCGGTATGGCTATTGTTACTTTTGCAGCACGGCACGGTTTCTTGGTACCGAAAACACAATGGGATTTTCCTGATAAATCGATCTGGCCCGATAACTGGTCCGGGAAACTTAAAATCGATCTCGATAATCATGGTCGTGCAATATCCTTAGGAAAAGCATGGTTACCTTATCTGATGGTTGCGATTTTACTTGTTCTTACCCGATTACCTGAACTGCCACTTGGAGCATTGTTGAAGACGGTAAGTATTGGATGGGACAACATACTTGGTACAAATATATCTGCATCGACAACACCACTCTATCTGCCGGCAACTATTCTTATCTTTGTGTCCATTTTAACAATCCTGTTGCATCGCATGTCGACGCAACAGTTTACGAAAGCATTAGGAGAATCTTCGAAACTATTACTCGGTGCTGGTTTTGTTTTGATTTTTACTGTTCCGATGGTTCGTATCTACATTAATTCTGATAGTGGTTTGGAGCTCGCTAGTATGCCTATCATCATGGCACACTGGGTATCGATAAATGTTGGACAGATTTGGCCTATGTTTGCGCCTATCATCGGTGCTCTAGGTGCGTTTATCGCCGGCAGCAATACGGTTAGCAATCTGATGTTTGTTCTATTCCAGTACGGGGTGGCGCAGAATTTGGGTATATCCATGGCAATGGTAGTGGCTCTACAAGCGGTCGGTGCTGCAGCTGGCAATATGATAGCTATTCACAATGTCGTTGCTGCCTCAGCAACGGTAGGCCTATTGGGACAAGAAGGATTAACGCTCAGACGCACACTCTTGCCGACAATCTATTATCTTATGATCGTCGGTATGATGGGATTGATAGCTGTGCATGTAATTGGTGTTAGTGACCCCTTAACCTGATATAAGTTCCGGTGAAACCGAAGAGGCAGCCGCATATCTCAACAATTAGATTAATTCCCAAAATTATAAGTGAGGCTTAATTTTGAAGTTCGGGGCATGGCATAGACAGATACATCCGAGTCCAGGTTCATTGGTTTGCTTAGTGTGTCAATAACCCATTCTTCGTTACCAAGATTCTTAATCCACCATGACAAGCTATAACGTTCGTGCGGAGCGATCCAGGTAGCGCGAGCATTCCACATATTTTGTTCAGGAACTGTCGTATTATTTACAATTTCCTTGTAGGACTTATCCATCCAGTTGTAATCAGTGAATAAACGCATTTGCCAGCGACTTCCATACGGAACTTTATAATCTATTGCGGCATTGAATGGGATACTAAGTTCTCGTTTGGTTGCAGTTACGACTATCTCATTGATTGCATCTTGAGCAAAAGCCGATTGTTCGCCGGGCATAGGAATGATTAAAGCAAATAATATCCCAATTTTTGAATTAAATTTTCCCATGGAGGTTTTTTCGCTTATTTCTGGCGATTTAATGTTGATAATTTGCTAAACAAGGGTCTTGGAAGTCATTAATATATAAGGGATATTATTGCAATGCAACTTCAGCAGATAGTGACAAATAAAATAACGAAGGTAGATATCCAAAATGATGGTATCGCAGATCGATATATGGGACTTTAAAGCAACAGATATGGAGCCCGAAAAAACTCGATTTTCATAAATCCAATAATGTAAAAAATTGTATTAGTGTGCGATGTGCATATCGCTTGTTGACAGATTATATGCTCTCTGTAAATATAAAATATATTCATTCAGAGTATTTTAAAAATCATAAATACCTCGATGATCGAAACCTCGATGGTCGAACTATAGCAATGCAGGAAATTAAACAACCTATGGTAGCTAATCTTGAATATACGCCAGAACTCGCTAAAGCAACCGAAGCTTCCTATGAACGAGTTCAATCAATCATCCCAGCAATCGAATGGGCGGTTCATGCCCCCTATGTAGCAGCTATTAACGATCTTAAGAAACAACGCAATGCAGTCATACTTGCTCACAACTATCAGACACCGGAGATTTTTCATTGTGTTGCAGATGTTACCGGCGATTCTCTCGCCTTGGCTCGACGTGCAATTAATACTGATGCTGATGTGATTGTGTTGGCTGGAGTACACTTCATGGCAGAAACCGCCAAACTTCTTAATCCTGAAAAAATAGTGTTAATTCCCGATCAGCGAGCCGGTTGTTCTTTGGCCGAATCCATCACTGCAAAGGATGTACGACAACTTCGCCAATCATATCCTGGCGTTCCGGTTGTCACCTATGTCAATACTTCCGCTGAAGTTAAGGCTGAATCTGATATTTGTTGTACCTCCAGTAATGCTGTTGGGGTTGTTGAATCGCTTGGCGTTGAAAGAGTCATATTTTTACCAGACGAATATCTCGCTGCTTATGTTGCTGAGCAAACTGATATTGAAATTATTCCTTGGCGTGGTCGTTGTGAAGTGCATGAACGTTTCACAGGGAGTGAGCTTGAGGAATACCGCAAAAGTCATGACCAGCTGACCATTATCGCGCATCCTGAATGTTCTCCTGATGTGCTTAAAGTGGCTGACTTCGTTGGATCAACTACACAGATGACAGATTATGTGCAATCTAATAAGCCACCAAAAGTATTTTTAGTTACTGAATGCTCTATGAGCGACAATGTTGCCGCAGAGGTTACGGATGTGGAGTTTATTCGACCATGTAACTTGTGCCCGCATATGAAGCGAATTACTTTGGCTAATATACATCAGGCACTTGAAAAGCTTGAACCACGTGTTGAAATAGCTCCTAACGTTGCAAAAAAGGCTCGTCTAGCTGTAGAGCGCATGTTGGCACTTAGTTAGCAGGTAGTATTTATCGCATGGCTGATCTTAAATAATAATTGGTGCAAGTCGCAGATATGATCGTGGTAGATTTTTAATATTGCTGGTCTGTGATTTACAACGGTACCGTACTGTCAAGGTAACGCATTGAATACTAGGAAAGCAGGAATATCTCCTGTATTTCGATTGCAATATTGTGATCCAGTGGATGCTAGATACACATATCGGTCATGGGTATATCCTATTTTTCACAGTTGTTGTCCCACATTTTTCTCTTAACTTAAAAATATCACTATCTATGCAAGTCGAACTCAAAACACCTTATCTCATTTTTTTAGGTGATGAGACAGAAGTTTTCCACGCGAAAACTGGTACGGGTATTGTTCATTGGAGACCTGAGTTATGTGTCGGTCAACTCCGGTTGCCCGGGAGCAATATAGTAGACCTTGGATTGCCAGATATGACCCCAGAGGAGGGAGTTTCTGCTGGTGCAAAATCATTGATTTGGGGTGTCGCAGGTCTGGGTGGAATGATTCCACCCAGCTGGACGAGCAGTCTTTTCGAGGCTGTCGAGGCTGGGCTCGATATTGTTGCCGGAACCCATATGTCACTGACTGAAGTACCAGGACTTGCTAATGCTGCGAAACATGCATCAGTCTCTTTGATCGATATTCGTACCCCTCCTAGTAATATAGATATTGGTAATGGAATTAAACGGGCAGGAAAGCGATTGTTAACGATTGGTACTGACTGTGTGGCAGGTAAAAAATTTACTGCACTGGCATTGGTGGAAGAAATGCTGAAACGAGGAATGCAGACCGACTTCAGAGCTACGGGCCAGACAGGCATTATGATTGCTGGCAGTGGAATTGCGATGGATGCAGTGGTATCAGATTTTGTATCTGGAGCTGCTGAAATCTTGTCGCCGGATAATGATGAGAATCACTGGGACGTAATCGAAGGGCAGGGTTCGCTATTCCATCCTTCCTATGCAGCAGTAACACTCGGCTTGCTACATGGATCTCAACCGGATGCATTTGTTGTTTGTCACGAGGTAGACCGGAGATTTATTCATTCGTTTCCACAGTTTTCTCTACCTGACTTTGAAACTCTGATCGAACATACCATAAGCTGCGGTAAACTGACGAATCAGAATATTCGATGTATTGGCATCAGTGTGAATACAGCTACCCTGTCTGAAAAAATACGTGAAAATTATCTACGCGAGATAGCAGACTCAACGGGGTTACCTTGTGTAGATCCAGTAGTAACCGGTGTTGGTCAACTTGTCGACCACATTCTAGATACTTACACATAAGTGGAGAGTGTCGTTGGCGTATCAAATAACAGTAAGCGAAGATAGTTGGCGACTCAAAAAAGCATTCCAAATTTCGCGTGAAGTGCATACGCACGCAAGTGTAATTGTATGTGAATTATCTGATGGAAAATTTACTGGACATGGTGAGGCAGCTGGTGTTTCCTATAATGGCGAAACGATCATGTCTATGCGTGCAGAAATTGAAAGAGTATCTAAACAGATTGCAGATGGGATTAGTCGTGATGTACTGCAAAAGCTTATGTTACCAGGCGGTGCTCGCAACGCAGTTGACTGTGCAATGTGGGATTTGGAATCAAAAAGATCAGGCAAAACTATCTGGCAATTACTGGATCGTCAGCCAGCATCTGTTACCACTGTTTATACGGTAGGCATAGACTCTTCGGAGAACATGCAGAAAGATGCTGCCAATCACAATGATTGGCCGATTATTAAAGTCAAAGTAGGTATAGGAGATCCGATCGAGCAGATTGTTGCGATTCGTAAGGGTGCGCCTAATTCGGCAATCATGGTTGATGCAAATCAAGCTTGGACATTTAATGATCTTAAGCGTTATACCGTAGATCTGAAAAATCTCGGTGTCGAAATGATCGAACAACCTATCTCTGCAGCTGACGATGAGGTGCTCCGAGATTATGAGTCACCGTTGCCTCTTTGTGCCGACGAATCTTGCGCTACGGCCGCAGATTTGGACCGCATAGCGGGGTTATATTCAATGGTTAATATCAAGCTGGATAAAAGTGGTGGTTTAACTGAAGCCATAATAATGGCTTCGAAAGCTAAGTCCATGGGTTTAGAACTCATGGTGGGTAATATGCTTGGTTCATCATTGGCTATGGCACCAGCATTCGTCATTGCACAAGACTGTTGTTATGTGGATATCGATGGTCCTCTATTACAGATGGAGGATTGTGATCATGCTATGCACTATGAATACGGAAGAGTCGAGGTATTTGTTCCAGAGTTGTGGGGCTAAGCAGATAGATGTAGTGCTAATTTCCATAGGCGCACTGATGCCAATTGCTCTCAGACTACCTAATTAGAAGTATTTCCTGATTAACTGGATAGAGCCATTCAAGACCTCTTTCTGTGACGATGGCATTGTCTTCAAGAGGAATGCGTAGCTTTTTACCACCCCATTCATGGATAGCGGTATATGCAAAAAGTTCGATAGAAAACATGTTTGTCGATTTAATCATGTAAGTTAGGCGCTCGGGATTGAACCAGGCAATCGAAGGGCCAATGCCGTGGCCCAGATTGCCGACAGAATGACAACCGATAATCACATCAATATTATTGGGGTCATCAGTGGGTTGATTAAATTTTTCCATTACCCGAAATCCAGCAGCATTGATTTTTTTATTAAGTAGTTCTAAGGTTTCTTCTGCTGTTTTGCCAGCTCTAATATTGTTCTTTAGAATATCGCGGACTAGGCGACCATTGTCGAACGCCCTCTGAATACTCTCAGGTAGGCTACTTTCTCCTTCTCTCAATACGTATGCAAGGCGTTTGACATCTGTATGAAAATTCAAATATCCGACGCCCCAGTCAATTGCAAGGAAATCACCGCGCTGGATAACATGATTGTTTGATGAAGCTTCGTTTGATGAAGCTTCAATACCCTGAGGACCAGTGACATAAACGGATGGCATACCGAATGAAGTGCCGAGATTATTCGCGAATTGCTGTTCTCTCAACCACCAGGCTACCTCGAGTAATGTAGTCTCTCCTGGCGTAATTACTTCGTTTGACAATGCAGTCTCGGCGATTGTACGTGACATTTCTCCGGTTCTTGAAAATGCTGCTATCTCAGTTGCTACGCGTCGAGATCGAAAATCTGATACTAGTTTTTCAGCTGAAACAAAGCGTTTACTATACTTCTGACCAAGTATTTCAGCCAACCGTTTATAATTTGTATAACTTAATCCGTCGGCGGCTCCAATATTTTCTGAATAGTTCAGTGCAATTGATTTTGGATTTCTTTTGCTAACAAATTCTTTTAAATCAAAATCACTTGTAACAATATCGTAAGAGCCATTTCCCTCAACAAGGTATGTACCTATTCCTAGTGCTGCTCGTTCGATTCTATCTCCACCGCGATCAGTGAAAATGTAATAACCGTAACTTCCGACATAGCCTTTACCAAAGTCATGTGTCAATGGATCATCGTATCCTTCCCTATTGACGGTAATCCACATGGATACATTATTTTC
>Ga0315336_1004339_pt1 | contig 17022 bp, 11 predicted proteins | sample ASW5metaG_FD_204512 | JGI IMG/M metagenome (GOLD analysis project Ga0315336, IMG submission 204512) | Ammonia-oxidizing marine archaeal communities from Monterey Bay, California, United States - ASW #5 | ecosystem: Environmental > Aquatic > Marine > Intertidal zone | place: USA: California...
GATGATGGACGAAACAGCGTCGCGGGTGTCGAGCCCCTCGGTGACGAACGCCAACTCGATCCCGTAGACACCGTCGCCGATGTCCACCACCGGGACGGTGCTGCCGTCGGCGTAGGGAACGAAGGTGTACCGCCCGCCGACTCCGACGCTCAAGACCGCCTCGCCCTCGCCCTCGCACGGGCCGATTGACCCGCTGCCTTCCGTTGCATCGGTGTCATCGGTGTCATCGGTGTCTTCGGGCTCGCCGCCCCCGCAGGCCACGAGCGCTGCAAAGAGGGTGATTCCATACCAACGGCTATTCGACGACATGTGCTGAGTCCTGGTCACTTCAGGCCGAGTAGCCCGAAGTGCACCCACGCCGCCATCGTGACTAGCCTTCGAAGGCACCACAGTCCGGGCTCCCGTCATCGGGACGGTCCTCCAGCCTGCGCGGCGTCACGATCTGCCGAATCGCCTCGACCGGCGCCAGGACGTTGCCGCCATCGATGCAGTCGGAGCCCGCGTCGAGGTGGTAGTCCCCTCCCCCGACGAAACCCGGGTCCGAGCCGGTGAGGTTCCCGCTGTCATCAGTGGTGCCCGTCGCGCCGTCGATGGCCTCGACCCAGCCCTGCTGCAGCCAGTTGCCGCCCAGATCGACGTCTCCTCCTCGGAGACCAGGCCGAGGGTGCCGCCGACGGTGATGATGTTGTTCTGGATGTCGGCGTGTTCGTCCGCCCTGATCGAGCTGTCGAAGCGTCCCGGAGCTGAGCTCAAGGACACCGACGGTGGAGGGCTGCGGTTGTGCTAGCGTGGCAGCACTGGGGGGACAGATGTGGTTGTTGGCTCTCGTGGCCTGTACTCCGGGTCCCTTCACTTACGAGATGAGCCAGGGGACCGTTCCGTCAGGACAATGGTCCGTCAGTTGGGACTGGGCCACAGTAAGCGACGACTGCCTGGGGTCGGACGACGCCTTTTGGTACACGAGAGAGACGACCAGCGAATATGGGTCGGACCTCATGTGGGTTCTGGAGCGCGAGTGCCCGTTCCCGGCCTCGTTCGACGGCACCTGCACTGAACGCCTCCGACTCGCCGATTGGAACCACTCATACGAGGAGATACCCGGGGGCAATAGTATTTATCTGGACACGGATAGCTCCAGCGATGTCGTGGCATCCCTGGGACTGTACACGCCAGAAGCCAGCGAGTCGGCCCTGTGGCAGGATTCTGACGGAACGTTCGCCGACGACGACGGATGCTATTTCGTGCCCAATGGCGACGTGACGTTCACCGGCGACGAGATCGGGCCGGATACCGAGGTCACCCAGATTGCCGGCAATTGGAACGCTGCCTACGAACGATGGGCCGGTTGGCAGTTTGACGGCGCCTGCGCAGAAACAGGCCCCGTCTGCAGCGGGACGTTCGTTCTCGACTACGTAGGACCCGAGTAGTGCTGCTCTTCGCCCTTCTCTCGACGGCAATCGCCGCAGAAGTCACTTTTGGCACTGGTCTTTCGCTCGTCGACACGGGAAATGCATCGACGGAGGGACCCGCGGCCAGCCTCGACGTATTCCCGGTTCCAGCGTTTTCAGTCGGAGTCCAGGGATCATGGAACCCGGTGCGCCAGGGCATGCCCGACAGTGAGCGCAACACGCCCGGCGTGTACGTGCCCAAGATCTACACCGACGGAATCATCGCGGCACGGCTGGGCGCCCATCCCCTCTTCATCGACAAACCAGTTGGTTGGTTGCGCATGGGGTTGCAGGCCAACTACGGCAACATCACAACCCTCAGCGCCTCGCCACCCGCGTCGACGGGGTTCGTTGTTGTGGAGGGTAACGCCCCACGCCGCACATACGGCGGGGGAGCTTCGCTCGAACTGGGCAAAGCCCGCTCTGGCGTTCGTCTGGACGCCGATTGGCACCGTACAATGATTGACTATCGGCCGAGTGTTGACTTCGAGAAGGTCATTACCGGCACACAGTTGGGGTCTCAGGCTGATCCGTTCCCAATCGACGCCCTGGCATTGACATTGCGCCTCCAGCTCTATCTGGCCCACAAACACGCCTCCATGTCGACCAAGACCTCGGAGAAAATCCAGGCCAAGAAGGACACACGACAGGCCAAGGAGCAGGAACGCATCGATGAGGAACAGCGCCTGGTCGACGAGGAGAAGGCGAGGTTGGCCGCCGTCAAAGCTGAACAGGACCGCATCAAGGTAGAAGAGTCGGCCGAGGCCTACCGCCTGTTTCAGGAGAAGGAGGCGGCCGAAGCCCGCGCCGCGGCTCCAAGCAAGCCATTGGTGTTGGTCGAGTCCGGCCGGGTCGCCGTTCTCGAGCTGGGCGGCGTCCTCGCGACCGAGGAAAAAGCTGTCCTCACGGATCATATCCGTGGGTCTGTCGTAGACAATGTGGGCGCGGACGTCCAGGTCATGACCAAAGAGAACATGGAGGTCATGCTGACCGACATGGGGCTCGACGCCAGCTGCATATCCGAGGGAGCTTGCGAGGTGGAGACCGCGCGAAACCTGGGCGTGGACTACGTGATCTCGGGCACCGTGGCGAAAATGGGAGACACCTTCATTGTCACGATCAAGCTCCACAACGTCCGAAACGCGCAGCTGCTGGGGACCGCGAGCGCTCAAGGTGTGGACCCCTTGACACTGCTGAATGCGATGCCCGATACCACAGCGGACCTCATGACGCCGTGAGCGCCCAGCGTCAGTCCCGCCAACAAGCCAGGACCTCGTGGTCGGGCAGCACCGCCATCGGCGCTCCGTCCGCCGTGTAGAGCCGCACTGCGCCGTCCATGGAGCCCGTCGCCAAGGCCCCGTCCCCGCGAAAAGCCACCCGGGTGACCGCCGCATTGTGGTCGGAAATCCGCCCAAGGCACAGGGTGACGGGGTCCCAGATCGCCACACTTCCGTCCGCTGATGCGGAGAACAGCCAGGCGCGGTCACTTCACATACGGAATTCCTGCACCCTTCAATGCGTCCCCTACTTTCGCCGGATCTCCGAGGATGGTGACCACCTCGTGTCCGACACAATCGGCGACCTCGGCGGCGAGGCTGGTCGGCGTGGCATCGGCGAGCTGCTCGGCCAGCGAGCGCCGCTCGTCCCCTCTCTCGGATGTCGCGATGTGCAGGAGCAACGACAACAATTCATCACCGGTCTGGTAGCGTCCGACAGTGCTCCGGGCGGCCTCGACCTTGAGCTGGGCGAGCCTGTCGGGTGCTACCCCAGGATCCGATGCGCCAGCCAGGGCATCGAAGATCGCAGCCAGGGCCTCGCCGGCGGTGTCCTGGGCAACCTGGGTCTGGATGTACAGCGTCGGTCCATGGGCGGTCCGCTGCGAGGCCGCATGCACGCCGTAGGTCAGCGCGCGCTCGCCTCGCAGTTGGGCATTCAGAGCGCCGGAGATGTAGCTCTCGAGGAGCCAGGCGCTGGTCGGATCGGTGCCGGCAGTGTGGCAGGCGACGGTGATCTCCGCCTGGCTCCTCGGTCTATCGGGCGCGAAGAGGAGCACCGTTCTGTCGGGGTGGGAGGCGGCTTGCACCTCGTCGGTCGACAGTGGACGCGCATCTTCGCCTTTTCGCGCCCAGGGCTTGAAAGCCTCCTCGGCGAAGTCGAGCAGCTCGCGCGGGTCGTCCCGGCCTCCCACGATCAACAGGTCCGCGTGCTGGGGGCGGAGAATTCTGCGCAGAGTCTCCCTGGCCTCGCCGCGAGACACCGACTTCGCCTCGGCGAATACGTCGTCATCGAACAGCCCAATTGGCAGATGGGGAGCGAAGACCCGCCGCCGCTCGATCTCCATCCGGGTCTCGACCTGTTCGAGCGCCGCGGACCGATTCTGCTCGAACTCACCCCACGCCCGCTTCCAGTCCTTGCGGCTCGTGACCAGCACTGGACCGATGAGGATTTTCGCCAGGGAGGACGCCGCCCATCGCGGCTGTGCGTGGCTGGCATGGATCAACCAGGTGTCGCCGCGGTTGGACTTCGAGAAGTTGCGCCCTCCCTGGAAGATCTCGACACCGACGGCGCGCGCAGCGACGTCCTCGGGATCCTTGAACCAGACGAAGGTCGAGTGGGCGAGCATGGGTTCGTCGCGCAGCACCGGGTGGCTGAGGGCCAACGCCACGCGCGGTTCACGAAGGCCGGGCACGGGCCAGAACCAGGTCTTCATGTCGTTCTGATGCCGGCCGATCCGAATCGTCGAGGTGTCGGGGGCGACGATGTAGCGCTCGAGGTAGGCGGCGTCAGTGAGATCGGGGTCGCGAACGAGCGCCACGTCCGCAATTCGCCCGGCGTGTCGCTGACCCGCGTAGGGGCGCTGCTCGCTCGTGGGGACCAGGGTGGCGGTCCGCATGCGGTCGTGGACGAGCAATTGAGCCCCTGCGGAGGCGACCGACCTGGCGTTCTCCCCACGAGACCACATCCGGGACGCATTCGATCGCGCAAATTGGAGCGCCAATCGGCCCAGATAGCCGCCTGACGAGGACGAGATCCGCTCCGCCGCGACGAAGTCGGCGAGACGCCACCGCTCCACATAATACTCGCTGGCGGCGTTCAGGCGCTGCTGGCGAAACGTCGTTCCCTCGCCCAATCCGCGCCAAAATCCCCCCATTTTCCGAATGGCAGCGTCGATCTTCTCGACCGCCCCTTCGCTCGCCTCATCGAGCGGCATCAGGCAGACGAGACTGGTGATTCGCGCGTGTTCGGTCGCAAAGCAGGTGGGCATCGCTCCAGCCACGTGGGCGATCTGACTCTCCAGGAGCGTCGCCAGCAGGTCTCCGACGTACAGCCACTGCTGGCCCGGCGGCAAGGTCCATCCGAACACCGCGGTCCGCTCGCTGACGTCGGCATCGATGGCGGCCCACCGGTCGCCCGCTGGCGGCAGGGCGGGCGTGGACTTGGGGATCGGACGCAAGGCGCAGTTGTACGGCCCGATCCTCTCGGGGTCGTTCGGATCGGCGAGGTATTCGACGGGGAATGTCTGTTTGACCAGCTTGATGAGCTGTTTGGGCGTGAAGTCGCCGACCACCGTGATGGCCGTGTTCGAGGGCCGATAGATGCGTTCTGCATAGGCGTTGAGGCCCTCAGGCGTCAGGGCCTCGACGTCGGCGGCCACACCACTCACGCCGCGGTGGTATCCAAACTCGCCGGGCACCAGCTGACCGAGGAACTCGGAGTACCAGTGGCTGGCGCCGTCGTAGCGCTCGTAGAGCTCGGCGATGACCACCGCCTTCTCGGCCTCGATGGTCTCCAGGGTCGCGTCGGGAATGGGGTTATCGATCCGTTGGGCCTCCAGCTCCAGGAGTCCGCGAATCGTGCGTCGGTGGGCCACGGTCAGGTAGGCGACCTCGTCGTGGGACGTGAACGCATTGGAGTCTGCGCCGAGCCCCGCCAGGGCGTTTCCGACCGAGGCGTCTCCCTGCCGGGTTCCAAACCAGAGGTGCTCGACCATATGGGCGGCGCCGATCTCGCCGTCGCGCTCGCTCGATGCGCCGCCGCCGACAACCGAGGCAATGCCCACGTCGACCCGGTGGGGGCGGGTCTCGACCACCATCCGCAGACCCGATGGAAAACACCACGCTTCGGCCTGCGCTGTTTGGGCGATCAGAAGGGCGAGGAGAAGCACCAGGCGATGATATCAGCGGACACTCCCGGAGATCGCCCTACACCAGCCACGGAGCCTACGGCCTCGAGGTCGACGGGTCCTACAACGGCGCAGCCTACGTCTTCCACGGGAGCGAAAACGGTCTGGATCCCGCATCGGAGCAGGAACTCATCCAGGGAGAGGTCAGAAACGGCACGGCGTTGGGGGCCACGTGCTCGGGGGCCGGAGACGTGGATGGCGACGGTCATGGCGACTTGATCGTCGGCATCAGTCCCGGGGCCGACGACCGACTCGCTTACGTGTGGACCAGCTGCTTCACCTCGACGTGGTTCCGCGACGCCGATGGGGACGGGTTTGGCAGCCCCGACGACACGCTCGATGTCTGCGAAGCACCGTCGGGGTACGTCGACAACGGCGACGACTGCGACGACAACGACTCGGGGTCGATCGAATGCGACGACGACGAGCCCGCCGATCCCGGGGTCGATGGCTCGGACGGCAAAGCCGAGTCCGGGGGATGTGGGTGTGCCTCGGGCGCGGGTGGCCCCGGTGGCGTGCTGCTCGTGCTGGTTACCGTCGGCGTCGCATCGCGACGAAGAGACCGAATACCCAAAGCCAGCCGATAGAATCGCCACCCTGACTACAGCCGCACCCGCCACCACCGGCATCCGCTGCGGCGTCCCCTTCTGCGTCGGTGGGGTCGTCGCCGGTGACGCCGGTGGTCCCATCCCAGATGATCACCACCGAGGTGCCGTCCACCGTCGCCTGGAATCCATCTGGAACCACCAGATCCAGATCGGCGTCGAGGTCGGTCGCCGTGAACACCGTCGCGGGGAAGTCGGCCTCGGTCCAGCTGGACAACCCCGTGAACTCCAGGGTGCCAGCGCCGCTCATCGAGGCGACATCGATGTGCGTCGACGTCTCCGAGGTCACCACGAGCGCGCCCCCATCGAACACGATCTCGGAGAGGGAGGAGTCGGCATCGAAACTGGAGACCTGGAGCTCGGACTGCAGCCAGAGCACCCCTTCGTTCAGTGTGAGCGAGGCGGGTCCGGCAGGCTCCTCAACCCGGATCTGGTAGCGGACAGCGCCGCCACCGATGACGACTTCGGTCTCTTCGTCGGCGAACTCGGCCCAGGACAACGCGAACGGAAAGCGCATCTCCTGGAAGGGCTCGTCGAGGACCACCTGGTGCGCGATCTCGGAGATCTCTGCGAGCGCGTCGGCGTCGATCTCGGCGGGGTTGTAGGTCAGACCGATCGGAGATCGACCGGTGATCGTCGCGTAGAAGACCCGGGCGACGAGCATCGACCCGATGGGGGACGGGTGGGACCCGTCGTTGTTGTACAGGTTGACGAAGAGCCCCTGGGGGTCCGCCGGATCGTCCGCGGCCTCATAGACGGCCTGGAAGGCGGGGCCGGCCGGAGCGATGAACACCGGGCGCTTCGGCTTTGACAGCGCGTCCGCATAGGCCATGTACCCGCTGGTGGTGTGCCCCTGCATGGTGAGGAAGTCCGGGTAGCGATCGGGGTTGTCGGTGTCCCCGTTCCGCCGTCCCCAGGTCATGTAGAAGATCGTGTCGGCGCCGTGGTCCTTGATGGCTGCGTTCAGATCCTCGGCCGCGGCAAGGCTGGCCTGCCACGTGCCGCCCGACTGATCGAAGCCCGACGTCTGGCTCTGTTCCTGGAGGATCACGAAGTCGTACTCGGTGTCTCCGTCGATGAGGGACTCGGTGTGGCCGTTCGGCCCGCTCAGCAGGGCCGACGCGTGTTGACTGAAGGTCCACCCGCCGTTGGCGAGCCGGGCCCGCTCCACATCATCCCAGCCCGGCGCGCCCTCCTGGAGGTGCTCGGCCACCAGGATGTCGAGCTGGTTGACCCCGATGTAGCTGTTGCCCATGAAGAGCAGGGATTGGTCTTGCGCAAACGCGACTGTCACCAGGATCGTCCAGACCAAATCAAAGCTCCACAGGCAAGGGACGCACGCAAAAGGTATCAGCTGCGGACGCCACCAGCGGGCGAAGTTGCAGAGGAAGGAACGACGCGTTGAATACGCGGCCGATAGCATCGTCCAACGGCCGAGGTGAGGCATGTGGATTTTGCTGGCGCTCCTGACGCCTGCCTGGGGGTCCGGGCAGAGCTATTCGGCCTGCCTGCACACGGTCGAGGTCGTCTCTGTGGCCGAGACGTCCGAGGTCCGGATCGCGGCCTCGACGGCCATTGCCGCCTCCTCCTCCATGAAGTGTGCGCAGCCGGGAGATCTGCTCACCGCCGATCTGTCGGCGTCGGACCTCACCATCTCGGCCGGTGACAGACTCGAGGTCGAGGTGCAGACCATGGTCTCCTACGCCACCCCGCGGCCGCCTCCGGCAGAAAACACAGGCGTGACGAGTCGGAAGTGGATTGTGATTCGCCCCACCCCCGCGTGGCCGCCGGACCGCACCGCCGCCGAGGCCAACACACCGGACGCATTCGCCTGTGAGAAGAACGACGACTGCGCGGTGGTCGAGCTGTCGTGTTGTGTCGAGTGTGGCGCAAAGAGCTGGGCTGTGAACACCGCGTCTGCTGACGCCATCCGCGATGCCTGGGCCGAGCCGAACTGCTACTGGACCGCGCCCTCGGCCATCAAGCCAGGCGAGAAATACGACCCGATGAGCGGGGCGGAATTCAGACTTCGCGCGTACGGGGCCAAGCGCGTTGCCAACGCCTGCGAGCCGGTGGCTTGCCCGCAGATCACGGCGCGGTGTGTGAAGAAGACCTGCCAGCTGGAGTAGCCCCTCATCGCACAGATGTGCGAGCCGACACCCCCGGGGCCTCGAAGTAGGTTCCGGGCGAGGTGTTGATGCGACGATTGGAATTCTCGGATGGCAAGTCGAACAAGTTCTGGGAAGTCGAGGTCCAAGGCACTGAAGTAACGACGCGCTGGGGCAAGATCGGTACTGCGGGCCAGACCAAGACCAAGGACCTGGGAACCGCCGCCAAGGCCCTCGCCCACAGCGAAAAGCAGCTCAAGTCGAAGATCAAGAAGGGCTACGCCGAGACCGGCGAACCGGACGCCGCTCCCGAGACTGTTGCTCCACCGCCCGTCGCTCCAGCGCCTACTCTGCCGCAGGTCGAGCCCGCGGTTGCCGTCAGCGAGGAAGGCCGGGTGGTCTGGACCGACGAGCTGCGCGCTCGAGTCATCCCCGCCAGGCGGGGCGGAAGCCCTCCGAAGGTGAAGCTCGCCAAGCTCTGGCAGGCCCTGGGGAAGGACGTCGCCAAGGTCATCAAGAAGGGCATGTCCTACGGCAGAGTCCGCAACCAAGGCAGTGACGAGCTCCACGCCGCCATGGCGGCGTTCTCCGAGGCCGAGCCCCAATCCATCGACGTCGAGTCCCAGGCCCAGCTGGCGGTGCTGTTCGGAATCAACGACGGCTACAAGGCGCCGATCCGTCGAAACACGCCCGACGACCTCATTCGATTCTGGTTCGCCCACGCGGGTGCCGCGTTCGCGGTCGAGGCGCTCTGCCGGACCATGGCCTTCAAGCGCGACACCACTCCGAAGGTCAAGGAATCCAGGGACTGGGAACTGCGGGTCGGCGGCTCCTCCTTCAACGGCGACGCCCTCCCCCGACCGTGGATACAGCTTCGGGAAGGCCTCGCGACAGCTCCGGACTACGACGAGGCCCGCGCGGCCGCCGCTCTGATCCGGGAAGACAAGAGCGGGGTCCAGTGGTGGGTGCGCAGGTTGGCACTGGCCTTTGCGTTCCCCGAGGAGCCCTGGGCCGCCGAGGAGGTCGAGGTCCACTGCACCGGCGAGACCCCGGTCAATGAGCCCAACTATCAGGGACTTCTCCTGCACAGCCTCGACGACCTCGATGCGGCGCGACGCCTGGTGGCCCACAAGACGGTCGAAGACAAAGTGGTCGCGACCGTGCGCCTCGATGTGAAGACGCTGCCGACGCTCGTCGACCGATTCGGTTCTGGAGCCGTAGAGTTGCTGGAGCAGGTCGACCTCAACGCGAAGGGTCCGCCCCAGGACGCCGCGGCACGGGCCGAGGTCCTGTCCCTGATCGAGAGCCCGGCCGCCGCGAAAGCCATCGCCGATCTGGCCCGCGAGAACGGCGCCGTCGCGGGGCTCGCCCTGGCTTATGGCCAGCGCGTACCAACCCTCCTGCTTCCCCACCTCGAGGGGTTGCAGAGCATCGCCGATGCCATCGCCCCGTCCCATCCAGCGACCAAAGAGGCCGGCAAATCGGCGCGCGAGCCCTTCGAGATCCGGGTGCGGGAGCTCAGCGAAGACCAGCTCGACGAGACTCCGCGGTTGCTCGCCCCCGAGCGGCGGCCGGCCGCAGAGGGCTCCATGGACTCGGCCCTGGTGCAGAGGAACCTCGAGCCGCCCACAACCCCGAAGGAAGCGGCCGGCATGGTCGGGAACCTCCGCTACGGCGACGGACCGCGCTCCGGATTCGAGCAGGCCGCGTGGTGGCTGGATCGCTTCGGCGCCGAGTTCGCGCTGCGTACGGCAATTATCGCCTGCAGAAGCCACCTTGAGGCAGGCGTCGTCGCCGCCCTGGCTGGCCAGTGTGAAGCCGTCGATGTGGGAGACATGAGCGACCTGCAGAAGACGGTCTACCTGGTTCTCACCGGGGGGGATCTGAAGCTGGAGACCGAGGCGGTGTTGGCCGGCGAGGGCGGGTCGCGAGCGCTGGCCATGGTCGCGGCTGGAGTGGCGGACGAGCGCCTGGCTGCCAGGGCCTGCGAGGCGACGCACTACGAGTTCCACCTGTACCCCGAGGCGGCGTCTGCGATCGCCCGAATGGGCGGAATCGCAGTCGCCTCGAAGCTGGTCGAGTTGGCCACGGCGGCCAGAGATGTCGACTACTTCGGGGTCGCGGCAGACTGTCGGCAAGTCGTCGACTTCGCGGTCTCTGACGAGGTGGCCGGCGCCTACACAGAAGACCTGAAGAACTGGAAGCGTCGCGCCCGATCGTGGGCCTATATCGAGCGATATTCCAAGATTTGCGCACGGGTCGGTGGCGGCGAAGCCCAAGCTCACCTGGCCTTCTTCTACCCTCAGCTGGGGCTCCCAGAAGTCGATCAGCGCTTTCCGCCTACCTTGCTCCAGCCTCCCAAGCACTGGCGTAAGGTCAAGGCTCCGGGGTTCTGGGCGCCCGCCACCTGGCCCCGCATCCAACACGCCGACGGGACCGAGCTGCCGGCCGACGCCTGCGAGATGCTGCGCACCGTGCTCTCCAAGACGGTTCCAGCCGTCACCCCGCGGGGATTCGAGACCTACCAACCCGCGCCTCCAGTGATCGTCGGTCTCCGCGAGCGCTGCACCCCGGAGTCTCTGGGCGCCTTCGCAAAAGCCCTGGTAGATGCTTGGCTGTCAGCGGGTGCGCCGGCCAAGAGCAAGTGGGCGCTGATCGGGGCCGGCTGGCTGGGAGACGACGTCGTCGCCGAGGAGCTCACGCCCATGATCCGCCGTTGGCCGGGCGAGGGCTTCCACAAACGCGCGGTGTACGGCCTGTCGATGCTCGAGGCCCTGGGGACCGAGCGGGCGCTGATGCTCCTGTACGGCATCTCCCAGAAGGTCAAGTTTGCCGGGATCAAAGACGAGGCCCGTCGCCAGATCGAGTGGATCGCCAGCCAACGGGGCCTGAGTAGCGAAGAGCTCGCCGACCGCCTCGTGCCCGACCTCGGTCTGGACGCGTCCGGCCAGTTGACCCTGGACTACGGCCCGCGGACCTTCACGGTCGGCTTCGACGAGCGCCTGGTGCCCTACGTCCTCGGTCCCGACTCCAAACGCATGAAGAACCTTCCCAAACCGGCCGCCTCCGATGACGCCGACAAGGCCGCGGCCTCTCGCAAGGCGTGGTCAGCCCTCAAAAAGCAGGCCAAAGACCTGGCGAAAATCCACCTCCGACGGTTCGAGGCCGCCATGGTCTTCGAGCGGTCGTGGAGCCAGGAGGACTTCCACCGGTACTTCGTCAGCCATCCGCTGATGCGTCACGTCGTCGGACGCCTGGTGTGGTCCGCCGGGGTCCAGTTCCGCGTGGCGGAAGACGGCACCTACGCCGACCTCCACGACGAGGCCATCGCGCTTCCGGAGGGCGCTCGGGTGAGCATCCCCCACGCACGCGGACTCTCGGATGGCACGGCCTGGGGTCGGGTCCTGGCCGACTACGAGCTCATCCAACCCTTCGATCAGGTGAGCCGCGAGACCTGGGATGTCGACGTCGACACCTTCGTCGAGGGTCTGCAGGTCGAGGCCAAGCCGCTGCTATCTGCGCTGTTGGGCGCGGGCTGGGTCAAGGGCGGAGCCGGAGACGGCGGCGCCATCGATCGCCTGCATCGTCCCGTTCCGGGCGGATCCGCCATCCTGGAGTTGGAGCCTGGCCTCTGGGTAGACGGGATCTACGAGAGCGAGAACCAGACCCTCGGCCGCGTGCGCATTCCCGAGAGTTGTTCGGTCATTGGACGCAGCGAGATCGCGCGGGATCTCAACGCGCTCCGTTAGTCAACGGCGCTCCGGTCCCCGGCTGGAAGGGTCACGACAAACCGGGCCCCGCTGCCCAGGGTGCTCTCGACGCTGATCAATCCGCCGTGGGCAGTGACGATTCGTTTGGAGATGGGGAGCCCGAGACCGGTTCCCGTTGGGCCGCCCGACGGTCTGCCCTCCAGTTGTCGAAACTTCTCGAACACCGAGCTGAGCTGATCACTCGCGATTCCCGAACCGTCGTCTACCACCGCGAATTCGACGTCCTGGTCCACGGCTCGCACCGTGATGTGCACCCGTTGGTCGGCGAACTTGGCCGCGTTCGAAATCAGGTTGATGAGGACTTGCTGCAAGCGATGGAAGTCGCCAGTGATCGTGGGTAGTTCGGCATTCACCTGGACGTCGATGGTCTTGCTCCCGTCGGCGAACAGGGCTGAGGTCGCCGCCACAGTGCGCGCGACGAGTTCCGCCGGCTGGACAGGCTCCGAGGCGTATTCCATGGCGCCCGACTCCATCTTCGAGATGTCCAGTACGTCGTTGATCATCGCCGTGAGCCGGTCGCCCTCCACCATCACCACATCGAGGTTGTTGCGTATCTGCTTCACCGCTTTGGCCCGCTTCGGGTCGTCGAGGTCCGCGGTCGGGAAGACGCGAGTCTCCAGCTTGTTCCGGGTCAGCTTGGTGAAGCCGAGGATCGAAGTCAGCGGGGTGCGGAGCTCGTGGGAGACCGACGAGATGAACTCGGTCTTCATGCGGTCCACCTCGGTCTCCAGGGTGACGTCCCGGATGAGCAGGACCGTTCCTCTGGCGGCGGCGTCCCCGTCGACGATCGGCGAAGCAGCGGCGTCACCGATGCCCCCATCCGGAAGTTCGATCGTGATGTGTTCTCGGGTTCCGGACTCGGACACTCTGGCGCAAAGAGCAACGAGATCCGGATGAATGGACAGGGTATCGCCGAGCCCCAGCAGGCGAACAAAGGCGCCGTTTGTCTGCGACAATGTGCCCGCCGACGTGAACAGCGCCACGCCGTGCTCCATGTGATCGAGGATGGCCTGGGAGCGGTCGGCAGAGGCCTGGAGTCGCTCGGTGAACGCGCGGCGGTTGGCCGCGAACAGCCACGCCAGACCGGTGACGAACCCGATCTCCAGCACAGCAACCTGGGCTGCAAACCAGCGTTCTCCCTCCACAGACGCCGGTTCGGGGAACGGGTAGCCGGCTTGGTCGATGTAGTAGAAGAGCTCGACAGACAGGGCCATGACGATGGCGAGGGTGACCCCGAGGCGCGCATTGACGATGAAGGTCGCGAGCAGCGGAACGACCGCCAGCGCCCGCAGCGTCGAGCCCTCGAAGCCGCCCGAATGATACGCGCCGGCCCATAGCGCCGCCGACACCGCGAGCATTGCACTGGTGGTGGCGGTGCGCAGCGAACCGGTCCAGCGAAAAACAAACGCTGCAGAGAGGCTGGCGAGCCCGCCCAGCACCACGATGAATGCGTCGATGGACGGCCCGGAGAGGATCAGCGTCGGCGGCAAGCAAAGAAACGCGAGGAAGCACAAGGCAAAGGCTCCACCCACCAGGGTGCGACTGCGAGCGACGAGATCTCGATCGCCAGATCCGAGAATGTCGTCGGGGACGAAGCGGTCCATCCAGGGCTGTAGTCGCTGGAACATGGCCCAGCCTACCGCAGCGTGCGCGTTGCCTTCGATCGGCTCTGTTGTCGGCTGTTGCAGTGTTGTTGCAGGTGGCCTCCAGCGGGCGCCAGGACCGGTGTCGGCCACTACCTTTCAGACATCCAAGGAGGTCTGTCATGCTGACTCTGCTGCTTTGTCTGTCCACCCAAGCGCTCGGAGCCGACTCCGATACCGAGTATCGTTCTGCCGTGCTGGTGAGCCCCATCGGGCCCACGGTAGCCCTGGTCGCCAGTGCCGCGGGAACCCCCGCCTTCGACCTCAATGTCAAGGCGCACCACATGCTGGGAGACCGCGTGGGTCTGACCTTGCAAACAGACTTTCTCAGGGTCAGGGTGGAGGACGTACACGTCGTTCACACGGGCCTCAAGGCCGGCCCGCGCTTCGCTCTACGCGGTCGCGGCCTGTCCGATTGGACGCTGACCCCCTTCGCGTCCGTCGGGTACACCAGCGTGTCGGCGGCCCACGAACATCTGGTTCACTACGAAGTCCTCGGACTCGGCCTGGATGCCGGGCGTACCTGGGTCTGGAAGCGGTTCGCGATGGACCTCGGACTCGGCGTGTACAGCGCGTTTCCCGTGGGCTTCCAAACCGGTGCCGAGGCCCTCGAAGCGCAGGCCCCGATCAGCGTCTCCCCCATCAAACCCAGCGTCACCTGGAGCATCGGCTATGCGTTTTAGAACCCTCACTCTCCTGTTCGTTCTCACCGCCTGCGTCGAGGAAGAGCCCCGCTATCTCGACTGCAACACCTCGCCCCAGAGCGGCGACGGGGTGTCCTTCGACGCCGACCAGATGGCCTGCGTAAAGGTCACCATGAAGCCAGCGGACTTCGAATCCCTGTCCAATCAATACCGCTTCGAGGGCGAGGAGAAGGACCAGTGGCCGGGCGTCATCAGATACGCCGCGATGTCGTGCAGCGAGCCCTATCCGAACGGGTACAGCTACCTGCCAGCCGATGTCTCGGTAGATGGATGGCAGGCCCTCGACGTGGGCATTCGCCGCAAGGGGTTCATCGGTTCCGTCGTCGGCGCCAACGCCCGGCCGAGTCTCAAGATCAAGACCGACGAGTACATCGAGGACCAGCAGATGGGGGACACCGAGCGCGTGACCCTCAACAACAACCACCAGGACGCCTCGCGCATGCGAACCTGCCTCACGTACAGCGTGTTCGAGGACGCTGGATATCCAGTTCCCAGGTGCAACCTCGCGAACGTCTCCGTCAACGGGTCAGGTCTCGGCACCTACACCCACATCGAGGCGGTCAAGAAGCGCTTCCTGCGGCGCGAGTTCGGCAACGACGACGGCGATCTGTACGAGGGGGCATTGGCCGACTTCACGGACCCGCACCTGGCCGGTCTGCCCGACACTCTCGGTCGATTCGAAGCGAAGACCGGGGACACCGATGAGTCGGGGTCGGGCCTCCTGAAGCTCACTGCCGCGCTCCAGGTAGACGACGCGGACCTCGAGCTGGCGCTGACGGAGGTCCTCGATCTGGACGCCTTCATGCTCTTCTGGGCGCTGGAGACGGTGGTCAACCACAACGACGGCTACGCGGCTAACACCAACAACTTCTACATCTACTTCGATCCCGATCGAGGCGACCGCGGCGTCTTCATTCCGTGGGGCGCGGACCAGGCGATGTACGACTGGGACCGGATCAAGACCACATCCGAGCTCACGCGGCGCCTGTCGCGGGTTCCCCACCTGCGGCAGCGGTATCTCGACGAGCTCCAGTGGGTGCTCGAGGAGGTCTGGGACGAAGGGGTCCTCAGCGAGCGCATCGACGCCTTTGCGGCCCAGGTTGCCACGGCCGAGCGCGACACTCCGTACCAGAAGGAGTCCACCCGGGATCTTCGCAGCTGGGTGCAGGAACGGCGGGCACACCTCGACGACTTCATCGCTGACGACGGCGAAGTAGGCGCCAAGGAGATGGGCCCGTGTACCGGTGCGACCGACCCGGAGGACTTCATGCTCGCCGCGGAGGTCGTGACCGTCACCGGGGCCGCATGTTCGGTGGTCCCACGAAACGCGAGTGGTGCCCTGTTGTTCGCCCTGGGACTGCTCGCCCTCCGCCGGCGAGGTCAGGCGCGAGCGCGGTGATCTTCGGGATGAGCCTGCTCCAGCTCCGCGAGGACGCTGGCCAGGAGCATGCGACTGCACACCGCCTCGAACCCGGAGATCGCGACATCGAACGCGCCCGGGACCTGCAGCTGGGCATGGATCGCGGTGAGATCGTTGGCGGAGTCATCGCGAGAAAGCCGGAGGAAGAGCCGATCGACCTCGGTCGAGGGTCTCTGTGGAAGCTGCTCGAACGCCGCCGCGATGACGTCCCGGTCCTCCAGAGCGCAGAAGCCCTGCGCAGCCAGGCGCTTTCCGTCGACAAACCCGCGCATCCACGGAGTGGGCACATCGGACTCCCGCGGAGATGGCAGCGCGGCGACATCTTCGGCGACCCCCCACTGCGCCCAGGCGATCAGAGCGCGCCACATCGCCAACATGGGGCCATGCCACTGGGCTCTGGGCGGGTGGGCATTGGCGACGCGAAGGTGAGCGGCGGCCAGGTCCAGATGGCCGCGGACAAAGTCCAGGCCAGTCAGCAGCAGCAAGGCGTCGAGGGAGCTGGACAGGCGCGCCGAACCACCGGTGCGCGTGAGGATGTCCTGGCAGTGGCGCTCGGCCTCATCGAGCTGGCCGCGCTGCAGCTCCGCAGCAGCCAGAAACACCAGGTTGCGGCACTCGGCCGGGCGCTTGCGCAATGCGCGCGCCTTGAGCACTCCGTTTCGCGCGGCCTGAGCCTGATCCGCCGCCCGACCCTGCCGACAGTAGAGCACCGCCAGGTTGCCGTAGATCATGGGAACGAAGAAGTCTCTTCCGGATTGTTCGGCCAGGGAGAGGCACCGACGCCAGCCGCGCTCGGCCTCGACGTGGTGCCCCTGCCGGGTGCTCGCCGTGGCCTCGAGGATCGACATCTGGATGTGCTGGGCGTGCGTTTGATGGCCCTCCAGCGCGCGATCCAGGTGCGCGCGGACCTCCGGAAACTCCGCGTACCGTTGCGCCTCCAGGAGCAGGCCGGCACGCAGCGTCAGCGCGCAGCTCTCCACCAGCGCGGCCCCGTCCCGATGGGCATCGTCGGCCACCTGCTGGCACAGCGCCAGGGCGTCGGAGCGATCTGCGGCCGGGCGCTGCAGACTGTGATGCACCCAGGCCAGGGCCACCCGCCAGCGAATGGAGGTCGGGAGGTGCTCCCGGTGTGCCAGGGAGT
>Ga0315336_1004340_pt1 | contig 17021 bp, 13 predicted proteins | sample ASW5metaG_FD_204512 | JGI IMG/M metagenome (GOLD analysis project Ga0315336, IMG submission 204512) | Ammonia-oxidizing marine archaeal communities from Monterey Bay, California, United States - ASW #5 | ecosystem: Environmental > Aquatic > Marine > Intertidal zone | place: USA: California...
ATATTCCCCACTGCTGCCTCCCGTAGGAGTCTGGGCCGTGTCTCAGTCCCAGTGTGGCTGATCATCCTCTCAAATCAGCTATAGATCGTAGTCTTGGTGGAGCTCTTACCTCACCAACAAACTAATCTAGTGCGGGCTCATCTAAAGGCGATAAATCTTTCTCTTTGCAGACACATCCGGTATTATCTACAGTTTCCCATAGTTATTCCGAACCTTTAGGTAGATTCCCACATGTTACTCACCCGTGCGCCACTAAGTCCGAGGACTTCGTTCGACTTGCATGTGTTAGGCATGCCGCCAGCGTTCGTTCTGAGCCATAATCAAACTCTTAAGTTAAGTAAATTAGAACAATATCTAAATTTACGGAACGACCGTACTTGCGGAACACTTTATGTATAATACATAAGTATCTTGTTAGATACGTATTCCACAGACTGACGTAAATTATTAATTTACGAGCTGTTGCCTACGTATCTCTTTATTGTCTTATTAACATTTCAAAGAGCGTTATCATGAACTAAGAAAAAATATTTACTAGATTATGACACTTTTCTTGCGAAAAGAGTTAACGGCTATACTAGTATAAAAAAACCTTGTCAAACCATAAAATAGTTATTTTTTTCCTTAATTTGTAAGGATAAATTGGAAGAAAAATATTGTTATATTTAATGAAGAGAATCAGGAGATAATTATTGGTTGCGGGGGTAGGATTTGAACCTACGACCTTCAGGTTATGAGCCTGACGAGCTACCGGACTGCTCCACCCCGCGATAAAGAAAGCACTGATAGTACTATGCTTGAATAAATACAAGGAATATTTATTAACGGCAGGATAAATAATAAAATTATTTTAATTCTAATAATATTTGTTCAGATATTTTTTTTATTTCTTCAACTGCTTTACTTTTTCTTTGTTTTTCAACTACGGTTTTTCCTTCTCCCATAGATGCAACAAAAATCTGACGATGACCAATTATTGTATCAGTTGCTTTAACATTTATACTCTTAATGTATTCATAAGTTTTGCTAATTAATTTAGATCGATGATTAGCTCTATTGATTTGTATTAAAATTTTTCTTTTTGCTTTTTTTGCAATTTCAATAATTGCCTCAGTAGCCCAAAAATCAACATGCGATGGTGCTACTGGGATTAATATCAAATCCGCAGCTTCTATTGCAGGGCGTGCATCAGATTCAATTTTTGGAGGAGTATCTATAATAACAATGTCATGATCTTGTTTCAATATTTTTGACTCATACTGAGCGCCCCATAAACTAGCAGTTTTAAAAGCTAAATTTTGATTTGAAATTTTTTTTTCTGATCGAATTATAAACCACTTTCCTAAACTACCCTGTGGGTCAGTATCTATAATTGCTACTTTAAGGTTATGGTATTTTATGAAAGCTAGAGCTAGATGAACAGCAAGGGTTGTTTTTCCAGTGCCGCCTTTTTGTTGCGCAATAGTGATAACTTTAGAGAGCATCTAGTCATAATATAGATAAAAGTTGATTCTAAAATTATATTAGTTTTTTTCAGCCTATTCGTAGTAAAACATTGGAGCTTTTTTAAATGTTGACCAACCATTGGGATCATGGCCAGTAACAACTAAAGCATTGTTTTCCCTAGCTATTTTTCTTAATTTTTTAACAGAGTCTACGGCTTGGGTAGAAGAGGTAACTAGACCTGGTAAGCATTTATTTTCCCAATGATCAAGTGTGTAAGCTGCATCAATAGTTAATAAAATATGCCCTGATTTTGGAAGATTTAATAGAATGGATTGGTGTCCAGGAGAGTGACCTGGAGAAAATATTATCGTTATTACACCATCTCCATATAAATCAAAAAAATCTGTTTTTTTATCATTGAGATACTTCCAATGAATATTAGGTTTATCAAAATCTTTCCTAATATAGGCTGGTGCTGCAAACCAATCTGGATTAAATGCATAATCATATTCTAATCTTTGTACTACGTGTATAGCATTTGGAAAACGACCAACTCCACCTGAATGGTCTAAATGAAGATGAGATTGTATTAAATACCTGACATCTGAAATGTTTGTCCCTACACTTTTAGCTTGCTCTACACAGTTATCGGATTTTTTCATTACTGGATCATAGGCATTTACAACAGCGCCCCAATGTGCGTGCTTATCTATTGCTACTTCTATTGCATTTCCTCCATCAATAACAACATCACCCTCAGGATGTTTAATTAAAAACCATGGAACTGGAATTTCATAATCTTCATTACTTTGATTCATTTTAATATATTTTAATTTTGTCTTTAGAGTACCTGTCTGAAACATGTACAACTTAACAGCTGAATTAAATTTTTTTGTTTGCTCCAACATAAATTATTTTATTTTACCAATTTTCCATAGATTGAATCAATATTTGATTAAGATCATTTTCACTAACTTCTTTTGGAGCTATTGATAGTAACCGTTGTTGTTTCATAGCACCTTTAATAATTTTGGATATATCTTGTTCTACATAACCAAGCTCCTTTATACCAGATGGAGCTCCTACCTCTTTCATCAGCTTAATCAGTTCATATGAAAGACTTTCAGAGCTAGGATTATCAATGACGCTTCCATTTAATAATTCTGCTGCCTTAATATGTTTAACTGGATCTACATCATAGGTAAATCGAAAAACTGCAGGAGCAGTTACTATTACAGAAAATCCATGAGGGACAAAACATTTCTTATATCCACTTGCTTGATAAGAATATTTTAATCCTGCAATTGGATATGCACAAGCATGAGGAATGTGCACACCAGCTGTACCAAAACCTATGCCTGCTAAGGTAGCGCTTAACATCATATTACCTCTTGCTTCAACATCTTCTCCATTCAACACAGCTCTAGATAAATATTTTCCTCCAAAATCAATAGCTTTCATTGACCATATATCTGAAACGGGGTTACTGCCTTGATATGGAGGCCTCTCATCTGGAGAGTTTGGTTTTTCTCGTTGATGATAAGGTTTAGAAATAAAACTTTCAATTGCATGACAAATAACATCAAGACCTGCTGATGCAGTAACGCCAGAAGGTGTAGTTTTTGATAATTCTGGGTCAACTAATGCTAAAGTAGGTCGTAAAAAACGATGCGAAATTCCAGTTTTTAGGTTCATTTCCGGAATATCAAGAACAGCAACTGTAGTTGCTTCTGACCCTGAACCTGATGTAGTAGGGATGGCAATTAATGGAAGAAGTTGAGAAGTAGGTTTTTTTCCTTTTCCAATAGGAGCATTGACATAATCCATAACTTCTCCACCACAAACTTTTATCAAATTTATCACCTTAGCTGTATCTATCGTTGAACCTCCTCCTGCAGCAATAATTAAATCAAAAGAAACTTCTAGAGCATACTGTGATGCAACTTCAAAGCTTTTAAGAGTAGGTTCAATTGAAATATTATCAAAGGTAACAACTTCAGCACCTGATAATTTAATTTGATCTAATATTTTTTGAGTAACGTTAAAATCGTGTAGTACAGGATCAACGACTAATAAAATTTTTTTAGAATTATAATTATTTAATTCCCATCCTAATTCATTTAAGCTATTGCGACCAAATTTTAATTGTGTTGATTCTAATCCGAAAATTGTTTCATTATGAACCATTTCATTATTACTAAACAACATAGATATAAAATACTATGGAGAGAATTGCTAAACCAATCAGGACTAGTATCCATCCATAGCCTGAACCTACATTTTCAGTATAATTAATTGGACTTTCAGAGGTCATTGAAGGAGAAAAATCAGTATCAACATAAAAATCATTAGGTCTAATTGCTTTTTTAGGTAAGGTTGATAAATCCATTTTGTTTGCCAAAAACCATACTAATCCAATGCCTAACAACCACCAAATAAGTTGATATCCCCATATTGAAGGAATTTTTAAAATCCACGATTCATATCCTTCTCCTGGACTACCAAAAATATCATTTCCCAAAATTAATCCGGGTCCAATTGCACAAAAAAGCCAAATTAAAACAATAACATATGCAAAGGATCTTATTTTGCTTCTACTTGGATGTAGCCCCATATGTTCACCTAAAAAATTATGAAATTTTTGTCTATGAGATCTGTAAGTATCCATTTGTGAAAAAGATGTAAAAGCAGAAATGGAAAAACAAACTACAACATTAAATAATAGTCCCCATACACCTGAATGTATCGTAAGAGGCCATCTTCCCCAAGGCAATCGATTACCTGTAATTTGTTGCCCAAGAGTTTCCGTTAATATGACAATAATTATACCACTAATTATACCCATAATAGCTGCTCCTCTAGTGATCCAGGGAAACCACAGCGTTCCTAATAATACAATTATAAATTGAAATGCGATTGAAATGGCAATGCCTCCAAAAAGTATCATGGCAGGTTTAGCAAAAGTAGCTAAATAAAGTGCAGCTAAAAAAATTAGCAACATACATAAACGAGCAGCCAAGAGTTCTTTTTCCCATTTCATTTCTTTATCAATATAAGCTTTGTATAAATCTCTTGTTATAATACTACCTGATGTCATTAAAAATGCTGCGGCTGTTGATTGAAGTCCAGCAATTAACCCTAGCACGAGTGCACCAGTTAACCATAAAGCATATTTGTCCATTAGACTTATAATATTGAAAATTACCAGTGAATGTTCGGATCTAGAAGATTCTGGCAATAACTTACTGATAGATAGACTACTATTATTTATATCAGCGTTTGCTCCTAATAAGTTTGCCCCTACTCCCTGGAATGTTATAAAAACAAATAGTAAAACTCCTATAGCTGCAGCACAACCCCAAATTTGATAGTAAGAAAAAGCTTTTGGATGTTTGGTAGAAAAACTCCACATTGAAAACGAAGGGGAAAGGATTATTCCCATAAATGAAATAGTAAAAGTAAATATCATCATTGCTGTCCAAGGTCCTCCAGTAGGATCGTTTTTTCCTAACCCAGCAACCCATTGAATTACTCCAGGAACAACAAAGTAGCTATTGTAATCCCCGCCTCCATATCCATTGGTATTACCCCAAGCACTAATTGATGTACTTGCAATTTTTGATAATGCTTGATTAAAAACATCAAAACCCCCTACAAAAAAATATATAATCATTCCTAGAACAACAGTAGTAACTACAAACAACCATGACTGAACGACACCAACGCTCACTGTTGCTTTAAATCCTCCTGTTACTACATATAACAAAACAACTGAGGAAATCACCCACATGCTTAACTCTCTAGAAATATTTCCTTCAGTTAATAAATTTACTAAAAAACCAGTAGCACCAAATAAAATCGCAAGTAAAGGTACTGCTACGAAAAAAGTGACTATAACTGAAATGATACGTATTGTGTCACTCCTATAATAATCATAATACATTTCACCTGGGGTAATATATCCGTATTTTCTACTTAACATCCATTGTCGTTTAAAAAATAATACACTGCCTAAAGGAATAGTTATCGCTATGAATGATGTACCAACATATTGAAACCCATCATGAAAAATTAAGCCTGTGTGGCTTAAAGTTATTAGTCCTGCAAATGTTGCAGAGGTAGCTGCAAAAAAGAAAACCCAAGATGAAATATTCCTGTTTGCCAAATAATATTCTTCGGGATTATTAGTGTTTTTTGAACTTCGTAAGCCCCAAAAAACACAATATGATACATACAGCACTAAAAAAATAAAAAACCAAAGAACTTTTTCAGACATGGTTTTATTTTATTAATTCAATTTCAATAAAAGAATAAGGAATTTTATTATTATTCAAAACATTATGTTCTACTCCTTTTTCTCTATAATAAGCTCCACCTTTGGTAAGTTTTGAAATTGTTTCATTGTTATCCTTGTCTACTATTCTTAATTCTCCATCAAGCATTGGAACAACAATATAGTTATATTCATGTATATGATGGCTTGTGCTATCACCAACTTCAAAAGACCATTCAGTTACTTTTACTTTATCATTGTTTATAAGAACGTTTGCATTAGCCATATCTTAATCCTTCAACAAATTTTTTAAGTGCAACGCCTAGGAGCTGATTCACCTCGATCTTTCTTAATTCTTTCTGCTTCTTTTTGAGCTTCTTCAGAAGATGAAAAAACCTTATCATCAAATAAAACAAATGGTTTGGCCCTGTCGGCATTCAATTGACCAACACACCATTCTTGCCCTGGTTTTGTGCACATTACCATATAGGCACCTGGAATTGGACCATATTTTCTATTATTAAGTACAAACAAACACTCAGCTAAATCATTCATTTTATCCATATCAAGATCTTTTAAAGCATTTTTCTCAAGACTATTAAGCGGTGAATTTTTGTCAGAACCTAGTATTGCTTTTCCATCTGTTCCCTCAGGTTTGATAATTGATGTATTACTCATTAGGGAAGAGGTCCTTCTTTTAAAAATCCATTAATTGCATTCTCTAAAATTTTGGAAACATTATTGTTGTAGCTATTATAAGAAAGACTGCCGCACCATGACAAAGATCCAGGGGCAAATAAAGCTCCATCATTGGGAGTCTTGTAGTAAATCATATCGGCTCTTACCATTGGATTTTCCGTACCACCACCATAGTAACCTCTTACAGAAAAATGTATTTCTTCATTAACCTGTAACATTAAATTTGTATGATCTTCTGACTGGGCAAGCAGGTATGCGTTGTGAGGCGTCCCAAATTCAAGGTCATATCTGTCTAGTTCTAAACCAGCTGCACCTCCACCAACTAAACCAAAATCACCTATTCTTTCATCAGGACCAATTCCTTCAAATATCCAAGAGCATTCTGTTTTGAAACTATCTTCTGACCTTTTATAATATGAAGAAACGTCAAATCCATAAGCTGTGAATGTTAAGCCACAAACTTTAGTTGGAATTCTTCCTCGTGCTCTCCACATACCTCCATATTTCCCATCAAATGCATTATTATATTCTCCTGGATTGGCCGTCCAAGCCCTAGTACCAGCCTCGCCTTTTCTAACTTCAATAATATTTGGATTATCAGGATGATATTCGCTTACCCAATAAAAACCGTCTGCACCTAGGTAAATCCACCTCCCGCCTTTAAGCTGGTAAGCTTCATAAGCAGCAAGCATTTTCTCAGAACTATATTCAGGATGTGATCCAGTTAGTACACATTGGTATCTATTAAGCAATTCGACACCTTCTATATGTAAATCTTCATCAGTTAAACAATCGAATTCGAAACCTTTCTCTTCAAGCCAGTCTGTTAAGTGCAGGTCTCCGTTTAATTGCCATAATGAAGGAGAAAGCCAATGTCTATATTTCGGTCGCATATTTAAAATTGGTCTAAGTCGTGAAGAATAACAAACACCACTTCCATCTGAATGAAGAGAGTATGTAGACAACCCATATTCTCTATGTTCATTTAAATATAAATCTGATGCTGCCAAAACAGGCACCTTTCCTGCAAGTAATTGAGCAACAACTGAGTTTGTTCCTAAATTATCATTTGAATAAGCCAAGTAGCTATTTGTAGGAACGATTAAAGCTAATTTTGAAGTCGCTTTACCTTTTGGAGGTTTTATAACAAAAGGAACGAAATCTTCAGTCTCTGAAGAATCATCTCCATTTATTCTTAATCTTGCAGCATAAACACCACTTCTAATTTTGTCTGGTACATCATAAACAAAATCTACTTCCCATCTAGCATCATCAATATCATCATCATGAAAATGTATTGCTCCATATTCTTCTGGCTTGTGGTGATAAACTATTTCATCTGCTGTCCAATTATAACCAGTCATTCCTCTGCAAGGTAAGTTAACAATAAAACCGTTTAGATGACTTGGAGACATATCAACAATAAATGTAGAGGCAATATTTTTAGTTATATTTGCATGGAAATCCCAAGTACCTACTACTTTTGATCTAAGACCAGAAGTGCAACCGCCATAACCACTAGCTAAATTATTAATTTCATCTTTCGAAAGTGCTTTATTACTTAATCTTGGTCTATCTATTTTTCCATTATATACAAATCCCTGTTCTGGTAATTCTACGGGAGTAAGCGCTTCTTTATAATGCCCGCCTGTAATATGTCTTCCAGAACGATCAACTACTGTAGAAGCTGCCATTAGTAATGGAGAGTCGTTTTTCCCAGGCTTTACATTATTTGAACTTTCTACAATAGCGCTTGTCTCATCTGCTGGATGTAATAAAGACATTCCTAAACCACCATTCGTCGGAGTTACTGTTGGTTCTTGATATAATATTACTTTACCTGTTTCAGCGTCAAAGCTAGCAGCTATTAGATACCAAACTTTTCGCATTAGTTTTTTTTCACTTGAAATTTTAAAGACTTGCCCATCACCATCGCCAATCATCAAGCATAAACAACTGTCATCATCAACAAAAAGTCCATAACCAGAACTATTTGTTTCGTTCCATTTTGTAAGAATTCCTTGTTTGCCCTTATCGGGCGTAGTAGGAAAAATGTATGCCTGCAAAGTAAAACTCTCTGTATTCATACGATCATCCTGTGGTATGATTACATAAGAACCTCCATGTATTCTTTGATTTCTTCCTTCGTAATTACCATTGCAACTAGCACCTAATTCCTCTTCTTTGTAACCAGGTCCTTCAGGATTTGTATCACCATGTATCAATCTTACAATCTGTACTTCATAATTTTCGTTGCTCTCTGAATTGATATAAAACTTTACCTTTTCTCCAGGATGAACTGAATATTTGTCACTGTAACCAGTAATACGCAACATTATTAGTATTTCTCCAGCAATTCAGAAATTCTTTTAAGAAAAATTGCATGTTCACAAGCCTCCTCAGAAGAAAAAGAATCTTCTAATATTTCAACAGGCTGGCCTCTAACACCACTGCAAATTCCAATTCTATAATCTTCAAAATCTTTCTTACAAATGGTTATGTATTTTCCTTCCATTGGCTGCCTTCTTAACTTGTCAAGAACAGTTTGAAGATCTTTACTATGTTCAACTGCTTTATTCCCTTTGTGAGGTGCTCTTCCAACAGGAGTGGCTTTGTGTTCTGCAATAAGTCTATTTCTCGTTTCCTCATCTCTTAATAATGGCAAAACGTATTTCTTAGTAATGAAATCATCGGTATGAGTATGCGCAACGTTTAATTGTACTCCAGTTTTTTCTTTAATCATATTATTCCTCTAGATAAACATTTTAAGATTTAAAATATTTTTTAATTGTTTGTTTTTTCTTCTATTATTCGAAGCGCCTCCATCAAATAAACACGAAAAACTTCATGATTTTCACTCATTGGGAAATGTCCTATATCTGTCATTTCAATATATACTCCTCCTTTAATTTGACGTGCTGTATTTTCAGTTGCTTCTGGAGGAGTAAGATAATCATATGTGCCTGTTAACATCACAACAGGACATTTTCTTCCATCGATATTCTGTAATTCTTTTCTCAAATCATGATCAACAGAATAAAAATATAAATCTCCTTTAAAAGCTTCTGAACCTTGAGAATAATAATGCCAAGTTAGCCATCTATCCATTTCAGGTGATTGAGGTGCCATAAGATCCCACACTCCACTTGCACATACTTGGGCGGCATTTGCATGAGGATGACGCCACCAGTCCAAATAAAATCCAGGTGCATAATCAGCTGCCTCTACAGGAATAACTGCTTTAAATTTATTTGGATGACGCAAAGCCAGTTGTAAAGCTATGTTTCCTCCAAATGAGGAACCCATAAATATTGGATTATCTAAATCAAGAGCAGCACATAATTTAACAATAAAATTACAATAGTGTTCAGCTGTAAGTTTATATTCCTCTTTCCACCATTCTTTATTATGAGGAGGATCTGATTTACCGTGCCTTGGTAAATCATAAGCAATCACATTATAATTTTTAAGAATTTCTTCATCTTCAAGTAGCCCTCTCCATTGATGATTATGACATCCAGCTGTATGCTGACATATTAATGGTATGCCTTTTCCATTTTGAAGATAAAAAACTTTATAGTCACAATCATCAACTTCAATTGTAACATAACGTCCAATTACATCATGATGCTTTACCATCTATCAGCTCCTTAAAATAATTAACATATTAAACAGGGACTCCTGATTTTCTTAAGAGTTCGAATTGTACTGTAAAATTTCTTAAATTTTGCATTAAAACAAGATGATTGCCTTCAATCTTTAAATCCCTTTGAAAACTCGCTGACCAAATTCCATGATACATGGGTTTGGGCATTGGCTGACCAAACTCACGCCATGTTTTAGCTGAAGCTCGTAGAGCAAAATCATACGGATCAAGAGGTGCTGGGTTAGTATTAATATTTTTTACTCTCCCATCATGCATTTCTATTATGACTTTTGCTTTTTCCATATCAAACATGAATGAACATGTGTAATATTTAGCCATTGCACCAATAGTATCGTCACTATTGGTGAGTTCTTCATATTTTTTCGCCCAATTTTCTATTTCAGCACTCATAAGATTTATTTTTTAAGATTTTTTCTACTTGGTACTGATTTTGTTGGGTCTTTATCAAAATTCATATGAAAATCTTTTTTTGGATTATCATAGTCACCTAAAATATTACGAATATTGCTAATCTCACCTGGATTCATTCCTATTTCCTTTAAGAGACTATCTAGGAAAGGTTGATGAGCCCTATAACGCAAAGCAGAGTTCACAACACTATCAGCTAAATTACCACTTCTTCCAGTACTGTCACCTTTTCCTCCACTACTTCCAACTGCATTTCCACCATCAGGATTACCTCCACTAAAACCTGGAAGACCGTTAACATCAATAATTTTAATATCTCCAATATTTGACATTGGTTTAACACTTTCTCTGATGATAGATTCAATTTTATCAGCAAGTTTTAAACGTAAAGCACTTCTTCTACTAGCATCACTTCTGAGATTTTCAGCCGTATTCAAAGCTTTCTTACCAGCTGCATCAATTTCATATCTTAGCTTCGTAGCTAGAGTTACATATTTATCTTGTTCAGCTTTTGATGCTGCTGAAATAACTTCAACTTGTTTTATACCTTGAGCTTTTTCAATGTATCTTGTTGAATTAGCTTTTTCTTCAGCTTCAACAGCTTTAGCTCTAATAGATTCTTCTTCAGCCTTAGATTTTAAAACAGATTTTGATTTATCTATAACTTCAAGTTCTTTTTGATGCTCTTCTATTTTTAATCTTTTTGCTTTTTCTATGTCTAGAAGTCTTGTTTCTTTTTCTGCTGCGATACGGTATGCATCTACATTTTTTTGCTGACTGATTTTCGCATTTTTAATTTGTTCTTCAGAAATAATCTGTGCTTCTTCTGCATCACGTTGTCTTTCTGATTGCTCTCTTATAATTTCAGCTCTTTCTTGTGCTTTTTTAATATCAACCAAGCGTTGTTTTTCTAAACGCGCATATTCACTTTCTTTATCTAAATTCAAAATTTTGACCTCTGTATCAAGATTTTTTTGCCTAATATCAAGAGCAGCATTTTGCTCTAATTCATTTTGCTCTCTTCTACGTTTTTCAATTTCTTCAATTAGTCTTGTTTCAGTTAATCTTCTTTCAACTTCAATAACTTGATTTTGAGATATTTTTGCTACTTCAATGTCTTCTTGACTTCTTATTTCTGCTTCTTCAGCCTCACGTTCTCTTTCTGCTCTTTGTTTTATCGTCTCTGTTCTTTCATTAGCTTTCTGAATGGCAATTTCCCTTTCTTGTTTATATCTTGAAAATTCTTCATTTTTTTTAATTTCTAATTCTTTCTGAATAGTTTCTAAGTTTTTATTTTCAATTGAAATTTTTGTGTCTTGAGTAATATCGTTTCTTTTTTTCTTTCTAGCTTCAATTTGTTCTGTCAACTGAGTTAAACCTTGTGAGTCAAAAGTATTTGCTGGATTAAACTGCTCAATTGGTGTTTGGTCTAATGATATTAGAGAGACAGTTTCTAAAGCTAGACCAGTGTGTCCAATAGACTCGTCTGCAATCTTTGTAACTTCTTTAACAAATTGTCCTCTGTTTTCTTGTATTTCGTCTAATGTCATTTTCGCAGCTACTTCTCCAAGAGCATCAGCAAATCGACCTTGGACCACTTCTCTTAAATGTTCAGGATCAAGAGTTCTGTTACCCAAGGTTTGAGCTGCAGTTGAAACAGCTTTTTTATCAGGTGGAACTTTTGTAAAAAATTCTGTAATTAACTCCGCTCTCATTCTATCTTTTGTAATTAAAGATCTATCACCCGCTCTTTTTATAGTTAAGCTCAATGTACGCATACCCACTTGAGTAATATTATGAATTATGGGTAAAACGAATGCTCCTCCACTGATAACAACTTTCTCACCAAACATTCCAGTGCGTACAAAAGAAACTTCTTTTGAAGATCTTCTATATAACCAATGTAATAAATAAACTATGACTGCTATAGCCAGTGCAATCAAAATTATTACTGCTATTATATCTGCGCCTCTAGTCATGAAATATTCCTCCTACTCAGCATATATCTAATTAATTCTAATGTCATCTACAGACCTCTCTTTTTTGTATCTTGGGAAGCTGCACTATAAATTATCATTCCAAATATAATTTTATTTAATATGTCACCAAGATTGTAGATGACATTAAGGCTGCTAATATTGACGCCTCCTCCAAGATGTTCAATAAAATAGCCAATGTGGTATATAGAAAATCCAATGGTAATAATTAATCTATTCGCAAAAAATGCCATTTGAACATCCTCATTTCCACATGCGGCATTTCTTCTTCCTGCTTCTCCCATATACAATTCCCCAATAATATACAGCCAGCCAACTATGCCAACTAAAAAACCAAGTGTGACGCTCATGTATCCAGAGGCACCTAAAAACTGTGCAATTACCCAAACAAGTGTGCCGACAAGTAAACGCCAAAACATACCTCTTTTCACATCAGTCACCGTTGTAAGCATGACGTAAAAAGTTAATATTTGAAGAGGGAAAGTTAACGTCCAATCAATGTATCTTATGGCGATGGGAGCTTGTCCATTCATAACCCATAAATTTTTTGCATAAAAATAATGTATGGAAGACATTAGTGCTATCACTCCTACAAGGGTCATAACAGTGTTCCATCTTTTTGATAACCTTCCTCTTTCTAAAAAGAAAAATATTGCTGCACCAATCATGGCTATTGAAATCAACCAAAAAGATCCGCCAACTACATCTTGAGGAAATAATAATTTATTCATACTCATTAAGACCTATATATTTGTACTAATAATTTAAAGCAAAATTTCATAATTTGAAACAAACTTGTTAATAAAAATATTATATTTGAAAAGTATTTCATTAGACCAACGTCCTAATATGTGGCGAGCGAGCGTATAAAGCGACCATAGGTATTATTAAAAGACCCAAGATAAATTGCTGTCCTTCAAAGCTTAAGCCCCATCCAATTAAGGTTGTGTTGAGCACTTGTAAAACTAACACTCCAATGACACTTAGACCGTAGCCACCCCAACCACCAAGCAAAGAAGTGCCACCAACAACAACTGCTGCTAGAGTTAAAAATAAATAGGTATCACCAACACCAACAAATCCTCCACCGCTCCAACCAAGAAGTAATGCCCCTGTCAATGCTGAGAAAAAACCGCTAATAACATAGACACCAACCCAATATGCTCTTTCTGAAATAGATAATCGCTCTGCCGATAAACGATTTCCCCCAAGTGCATACAGATTTCGTCCCCATTTTGTGTATCGAAGGCCAATAATTATTATTAGTGCAGCTACAATCCAAATAATAATCACAGGGGGAAAAGGTAGTCCTAGTGTTGTGCCGTTCATAGAAGCAATATTTCTCATCCAGTCTGGTACAACCCCAAAAACAGTACCGGCTGAAAAAGTATTCATTGCTACAAGAATTTGAATGCCTCCAACCATGAAAAATCCTACTCCCAGTGTTAATATTAAAGCTTGACCTTGAAGTCGAAAACTCAAAATACCATTGATTAATCCTACTCCTATACCAAATAGTAATACTACAAGACCTGCAAGCCAGGGTGGCACGCCTTTAGAAATCATCGACATCAAAGCTATATTGGAAGAACCTATGATGAAAGGAATTGATAAATCAAGTCCCCCTAATAGAGCTACAAGCGTCTGTCCTATTGTAGCTAAACCTAAAAAAGCAGCAAAGACCAACATGGATTTCATGTTAAGAAGAGAAAGGAACCCAGATATGGTCAATGATCCTATAATAAATAATCCAACTAAAACACAAATACCAATAAACACATTTTTTTGAACTGTAATGTAGCTACCTACAACAGAAGCTAAAATGATAAAGCCTATAAATATTAAAAAGGATACTAACGTCCGACCCGAAAAGAAACCTTCGACAATAAATGAAACAAAAATGAAAATAGCTATTAGTAGAAGAAACCCGCCAATTGCCCATTTGTATTGACGAATAATTCTAAAAAAGAAACTTTCCTTATCTTCTTCTTCGTGTGTGATTTCTTTTGCATCAACTTTTTCTTTTTTTGAAACCTGAGAAAATATATCTTGCTTGAGGTCACTGTGAATCCAGCGAATAGAAAAATGATGCCAGCCCCATAAAACTAAAGCGCTTGTGGCCATGGAATAAAAAACGATATTGATCCAATCTGCAGCATCAAACCATCCCAGAACGGCAGTGCCTATGCCAACTAAGATTGCAAATAATAATCCCAAACCTTTAAAAAAAAGAAACGCAGATCTCTTCATAAATTATTTTACTTCCCCCTCCTCAACCCATTGACTTAATTGTCTATCTCGTGCTAATTTTCTTAAATAGACGCCGAAAAATTGCCACACTAGAGGAGTAATTGGTAGACCTATAATCAATACGACTATAATTTTATATAAAGGATATCCAACAGCGTAAAACATTGCTGACCACAAAAAACCTGCACAGATAACTATATACATAAAAGGTGCAAAACGATTAAATCTATTTTCTTGATTCATAGCTATGAAGACAAAATACTGAAATAAAAAAATTACAAGTACGCTGTAAGCAACCTGTGCAAGAGTTGATATGCTTGGATTAAAATGCCGTACTGGCTCGCCATATGCAACTTGGGATAAATCACCAATCTGCAACTCACTTATAATCTGAGATTGATAAAGAGCAGGATCAGTAGACATATTGGTATTACCTGCTAAAAAATATACAGCAAGAATAGCTAAAACACTAAGTCCAAAAATATAAATATTCGTCAAATTCGTAATATTTGAATGAACAAAAGGAGCGGTAATCACAAAAAGTAGTAGGCCTACTAATATAATGCCATACCCCTGCAGGCCAAAAAGACTGTTATCAACCTTATCGCCCAAATTATAATAAGATATGCCTCCTAGTAGAACTATTGTTAAAGCGGTAGCAAATAAAAGCATAGCAGTTGCTTTTGCTCTTGTACTAAATTGAGGCAACATAACCATGACAATCAAAGAAGTAAGTAGAATGGTTCCTACTATATAAATCAAACTGTAAGTCGAACTAACAATCAAACTAGCATTAGAAGAAATATTTGAAAAATAATCAATTTTCTCAAGACTAAAATATTGAGGTGAAAAATTCTCTATAGTGCTTTGATTAGAGTACAAGTTTATTTGCTCTACTTGAGGTTCACCTTGTTTGCTGTCAGGATCAAATATTAATCCCACAACTATAACTGCTACTATAAATGCAAAGCACGATGTCGTGGCGTCTCGATTTCTAGCAAGTAAAGTAAAAAGATAAGCCAAGCCAGCCAAGCCAAGAATCACATACAAAACTATCATTCCTGGAGTATCACCAAACTTAATAATAGAATGGCCAGTTAATGATCCACCGCCATAAGTTCCTTCTCCAGTAGTTGTTGATGCATCACCTTCCACAATTATATTTCCTGTTGCATCTAGTTTACGAACGACAGTAGATCTTTCATACTGTGTTCCGGTGTAGTCTTCTGTTGTAAGTACTTTTTCTTCAGCAATAGGGATATCCTGTGTCGTATGAACGATAACGGCCAGGCCAGCAATTGACATAAGAATAAAAAAAACAAAGACAGATAAATTTTTTGTTATTCTTTGCACAAAAGGAAGTGTCAGACTTATCAATAAAGCTATCACAAGCACTCCGCCATAAGATAAATCAGAGACAAAACTTTGTAGTCTTTCAAATTGGAACGTAACTAAAGTATAATTAATTAAATAAAGAATAAGAGCGCCTAAAATTGCACCGAAAGCTCCTCCTCGTCCACCGACAAGACTGGCCCCTCCCAGCACCAAGGCTGTTACACCAAGAAGGGTATATTTTGTTCCTTGTATGGGATCACCTGATCCTATTAGTGCGGTAAATGATATCGCAGATAAACCTGCAAATATTCCTGCTATTCCATGGGCCACAATCCTCACCCAATTGATCTTCACACCACTGGTAAAAGCTGCCCGCTCATCCGCTCCCATCAGTTTAAGGTGTCCCCAAAAAGCAGTATGAGTAAGTAGATAAAAGAAGATTGTTGCTAAAATTAATAGCAGTAATATTTCATTAAATATTGTTATGCCGGCACCCCATGGCTCGATCCAGTCCGGTGCTACACCGCCAGGACGTGATAAAATGACTAAGTTAATACCCGTAAAAGCTAAATACCCTGCTAAAGCGATAATAATTGGCTGAACCCTGACAAATACTACAATAATTCCAAAAAAGACTTGGTATATTACACCTATGCCTATTGCATAAATAAAAAAACTGACTGGATGCTGCAAATAGCCATGAGCATATAATGAAATAAGGCTTACATTAATAAAGCCCATAAAAGGTCCAATGGATAAATCTACTCCCCCTCGACCTGCCATTACAATTATAGTTAAAGCATAAGTAGCCAATATTAACGGAGCAGTGAGAATAATAATACTACCTATACCTGAAGGTGAAATTATAATCGGACTCCTAATAAGGGCAAAAATTAATAGCGCAAAAAACATAAAGATTGGAACCATGAGATATTTATGAGCTCCA
>Ga0315336_1004341_pt1 | contig 17021 bp, 11 predicted proteins | sample ASW5metaG_FD_204512 | JGI IMG/M metagenome (GOLD analysis project Ga0315336, IMG submission 204512) | Ammonia-oxidizing marine archaeal communities from Monterey Bay, California, United States - ASW #5 | ecosystem: Environmental > Aquatic > Marine > Intertidal zone | place: USA: California...
CATAGGTAAAACTGATAAAAATCGCGCAAATTACCGCAACCACGCGTGCCAGATTGGAATCAAATCTACTTCCAACAAAATCGGGAACAGTAAAGTGGCCAAACTTCCGCAGGTATGGCGCTATAAGAAATGCAAGCAAAACGTATCCGCCGGTCCAGCCCATCAGATAAACGCCACCGGAAAATCCCATGATTGAAATCAAGCCCGCCATGGAAATAAAAGAAGCTGCGCTCATCCAGTCTGAAGCTGTTGCCATACCATTTGCTAAAGCGGGAACACCACGGCCGGCTACATAAAAACCCTGGGTATCCTGGACGCGAGCCAACCAGGCAATAGTAAGATAAACAGCAAAAGTGCCGCCGATGAAGACAAAGGTCCAGGCTTGGGTGGTCACCATTAGTAACCGCTATGATTTCGAAGCGCTTGCAGTTCCGCTTGATATTTTCGATCCAACGCATTCATCAATAGACAATAAGCGAGAATGCACAACACAAAAACGATGATGCTTCCTTGCTGTGCAAACCAAAATCCTAAAGGAAAACCCGTGAAAGGAAGGCGAAACTGATTCAGCCAATCCGCAAAAAGAACACCGCAGCCGAGTGAAGCACAGGCCCAGAAAATGAGAAGAATGGCCATAATCTGTAAGTTCTTTCTCCAGTAGCGTTTATGGGCACTTTTAGCTTCTCGATTGCCTTGATCTGGCATGCTGTTATTCTTCATATTCATGGCTGGCTTATCTGTACCTATCCTCTATGCCTATTGCTGATATTGTAGCCTAACATTGTATTCTTGGTATTCATTGAAAAGTCAATTTTCAGTATGCTGCTCATGATCCATTAGAAAAAACTATTCACTGAACATGCTAGTAAAAATGATGAAATTTATAAATCTTTTTCTGCTACTTTTAAGCAGCCTAAGTTGTGCAAACATCCAGGCTCAAAAAATTATAAACGTCGAAGATGTGCATGATTCTGTACACGCCTACCGAGCACTCAATGAAAGAAAAATCATTAAAGATTTTGTTGAGCTACTCTCACTACCAAACGTTGCAGATAATCTATCGAATATTGGTAGAAATGCTGATCACATTATCCAACTCCTGGAGAGCCGAGGATTCAGTACAGAACGCCTCACAGCAGGAAATGCGCCTTACATTTTTGCAGAACTCCAGAACAATGAAAACAATGAAACAATCCTGATCTATGCGCACTATGACGGCCAGCCTGTCATTGAAGAAAACTGGAAATATCCGCCATTCACTCCCACGGTACTTGATACCGCTTTGGATAGTGGTGGGCAACCTGTTGATTGGCAATCAGATGAACAAACTATAGACCCTGAGTGGCGCCTGTATGGGCGCTCAGCAAGCGACGACAAGATGCCTATCATTGCGCTCATTCACGCACTCGACGCATTAAATGCAAACGGCATTCCCCTAAGTGTCAACTTAAAATTGCTTCTAGATGGCGAAGAGGAAAAAGGCTCCCCCACGGTTGGACAAATATTGCAAAACCATGGCGACTTACTTGGATCTGATCTGCTGTTATTTTGCGATGGACCGATGCATCAATCACGGCGCCTTCAACTTGTCTTCGGTGTGCGCGGTGACACCGGTGTAGATATCACGGCCTATGGCGCAACGCGACCACTACATTCTGGGCACTACGGTAACTGGGCACCCAACCCCATAATGCAACTTAGCTATCTACTTACCACCATACGAGACGAGACAGGCCATATCTCAATCGATGGATACTACGATGATGTGGTTCCTTTGAGTAACCTAGAACGCACCGCAATTTTTGAAATGCCTGCTTTAGACGAAAATCTTAAGCATGAGCTCTCAGTTCATACTCCGGAAGGAGACGGTATGCGTTTAGAGGAACTCATTACGCTGCCTGCAATTAACGCTAGAGGCTTTATCGCGGGTGGTGTTGCCGAGAAGGGCCGAAACATCATCGTGTCAACTGCGACTGTATCACTGGATTTGCGTTTAGTTCCGGAACAAACCCCAAAACAAGTGCGCTCACTCGTAGAATCTCACATCGTCGACCAGGGCTTTTTTATTGTTCATGAAGAACCAACACCCGAGCTGCTAAGAACTCGGGGGAAAGTTGTCAAACTGGATTGGCGTGGAGGATATCCGGCACATCGCACAGCAATGGATCATCCGATAGCTCAGCGCCTGAAAAATATACTAACGGTTGTGGCGCCAGACCTTCTGTTAACCCCAACTATGGGTGGAAGTTTGCCCTTGTATGAATTTGGTACGCGGCTTACAGCCCCCATTATTATTCTTCCCCTGGCCAATCACGACAATAACCAGCATGCAGAAAACGAAAATATTCGGCTGGCAAATATTTGGGACGCCATCGCTATTTACGCAACCATCCTGGCAGCCTATGGAAACCCCGGTTAGCCCTCCTAAGATGAAAAAACTTCAGGATCTATAGGCAACTCGATTTCCTGGCGGAGCTCAGCTGAGCGATCCATCGCCATAGTTAACAGAAGGTTCCGGTGCCCATCCTCTGCCGAAGCATGCGGCGTTTCAGCCCCCATCATAATACGACTAAACCAAGACATGGTTTCTTCCTTCATCGGACCCCATAACTGATGGTTCCAGATGTCCCCCGGAGGGTAACTCGTGAGAAAATCTACATGCCGTTCCATCGAAGGCTTATAACTATCGGTAGTGTATCCGGCCGGTAAAGAATCCTCCGTTGCGAGTACTAGGTCTCTGTGGGTATCTTCCACATCGATAACACCCTTAGTGCCCACAATGGCAATCTCAAGACCATACACAGAGCCAGGCCATACGGTGGGCAAACACCAGCTGATATTCATAGAGAAAATAGTGCCGTCCTCCATCGTGAAAAGTCCGAAGGTGGAGTCTTTGGTTCCTAATTCGGCCAATACCCTTTCGGTGGATCGCGCATAGACTGAAACCGGCACCTTTTCCCCCATCAGCCATAAAGACATATCCAAGCTATGGGTACCCGAAACTACCATTGGGGTAAGTCCCTTCCTTTTCGTCGTTTTGGCAAGTGTGGCCAAGGGCACCATTCGATTCATCATGGCTCTTGTTACGACCGAATGCACCTCTCCTAATTGACCATTTGTAACTCTCTCTTTAATAGTTAAAAAACGACGACGGAAGCGCTGAGTGTAGCCTACACATGCATCAATACCGGCCTCCTCAACTGCCCTGAGAATCTGCCTGGATTCTAATGCATCGGCCGCAAGAGGCTTTTCAATAAAAAGCTTATGCCCGTTATCTGCGGCCTTCAATGCCGGAGCAGTATGCCGATTCTCATCTGTCAGTACCATTACAGCATTAACCTCAGACCTATCAAGAAGTTCCTCAAAATCAGTGGTAAAAAAATCTGCAGAAGTATCCTCTGCAAGCTGCTTGCCAAGCGTACTGTTAAGGTCGCACAGTCCAAGCCATTCAATACCAGGATACTGTCTCGCAAAATTTGCCCGAATGCGGCCCGTAGTTCCACAACCAATTATGGCAAGACGAATGTTCTCAATAGTGTTAGCCATGTACCTCCCCATTTGAATTACGGTCGTTCCTCTTGAAAATACCGTCATAAAAAGTATAGAGCACGACCAGTAACAGAATTGTCCCTAACTTCCTATCCCAAAGTACATTCAAAATCCCTGCATCCTCAAAAACTAGCAATGCTCGACGGAGATTCTCATCTGCTAGGGGGCCCAGAATCACAGCCAGCACCAACGGTGCAAGCGGAAAACCAAAGCGGTGCAGGACATAGCCGAAAATACCAGAAAATAACATCACGTAGACGTCAAAGTAATTGAGATTGACGGCGAAGGACCCAATAACACAAATCGGCAAAATTAATGGCATCAGCAGAGTCCTTGGAAGACTAAACAGCTTAACGCAGGGCTTGATTAATAAAACCGCCATTCCGTACATGAAAAAATTTGCGATGATCAGGCTTATATAAATGTAAAAAATTAGCCCTGGATTTTCCGTTTGAATAAGCGGGCCGACCACTACATTTTTAAGCTCCAACGCGGCAAGCACTGCTGCTGCTGCTGCATTGCCAGGGATACCCAAAGCAAGTGTAGGCAGCATTGAACCACCCACGTTAGCATTATTAGCCACCTCTGCAGATATGATTGCCTCGTAACTACCCTTTCCCCACCTCGCCCTCTCTTTCTGACTCGCTCTACGACGACCAACGTCATAGGAGAAAAAAGAAGCAATATTAGCACCTGCACCCGGAATAGCGCCGATAACGGTTCCAATCAGGCCCGACCTCAAACTTACACGCGCGTACCGGAATAGCGTTCTAATCGGCGGTAATACCCTCCCGACCTCCGAAGGAATTGTAGCTGGACTCTTCTGAGGAAGAACGCGGAGAATTTCTGCCAGGCCAAATAATCCGATGAGTACCGGTATAAAATTGATGCCATCACCAAGGGCGAATGACCCAAATGTAAATCTCGAAACACCATGGATAGGGTCAAGGCCGATAAATGCGACCAAGAGCCCGATCCAACCTGAAATCCATCCCTTTATGGGCATGTCCGTAGAAGACATGGAGCCACAGACTGCAATACCCCAAAGCGATAAAAGAAACATCTCCCAGGACCGAAATTGAAGCGCAAAAAATAAAACCGCAGGTATAAATGCAATGAGAAGAATAATTCCGACCCAGTTCCCCATGAAAGATGCGGCAAGTGCGGTCCCCAGTGCGAGCCCGCCCTCCCCTTTTTTTGCAAGGGCATGGCCCTCAATCATAGTTGGAACTGCATCCGGCGTGCCCGGTATATTAATTAGAACAGCCGAAATAGCGCCCCCAAACACACTGCCCGTGTAGACACCCAACATAAACATGATTGCCACAGCCTGAGTCATTCCAACCGTTAGACCCACCAATAGCGTCATAGCCATAGTTGTAGAAAGCCCGGGCATAGCCCCCCAAAAAATACCAAGCGTTACGCCTAGTAGACAAACCATCCACAACCAGGGCGTCTGCGCAATAAACGCCAGTTGCTCTAAAATCTGCCCCCCGATTGCCGCTGACATAACGCTAGAACGCCTCGGGCATAATCATCCCGAAGCCATACCGAAAAACTGAGACAAGTACCTCGATCATGATCAGCGAAACAAAGCCGCACCGAACCAGAGATTTCTTCCAGAAAATCCGCAGGATCATGCCGATAGCGAGAATAGAAACAACTTCATAGCTTGTAATCTCAAAATCGAAGAAAAAGACAGGGACCCGGAAATCAAAGCTCAAGACAGCAACCAAAAAAACGTAGAGAAAAACCATGCCTATCAACATCACGGTACGACGTCCTTCCTGATCCACGGCATAATTTTTCAAATGGCGAGCCAGTTCTCCCAGGCTGCCCCCAAGACTACCTTGTCGCAGCGCGCCAATACCTAAACCCACTGCCATAAAAAACAGTGTCAAGCTAACTATGAATGGGAGCATACCGGGCGCTGTATAAGTACTACCCGGCACTTCCAGGCGCAGGGATAAGACCATGAAAACCATTGCGAAAGCGCCTATTACTACAGCGCTGGCAAAATCCTTTCCTGTTTCGGCTTTTCTCTTTGAGCGATTGTCCACAAGTCCTACTGAAAGCAAGCTACGGATTACGGGTAAGCGGTGCATAATCTGATGGAGGCCACCAGTGATCAAAATCTTTAGCCTCAGGAAGGCCTAATTCCTCAGTCGTTCTGGCACCAGGAATTCTAAGCTCCTCAAATATCGTTGCGGTAATCACCTCTAATTCTGCCGCCCTACGATCTGCGCTCTCCCCCACCATGACATCAACAAAGATGTTTCTCTGCCGCACAATTTCCTCGAACGCTGATGACTCCACAGCCGCAAAAAAAGCTTCTTCTATCGCCCGAGTGACCTCTATCGGTGTGTCACGGCGAACCCCGATGGTGTAGGGACCGTTTAAAGGTAAACGATCCCTGATCTGCGGCACAAAGTTGCTGACAGTAGGAATAACCTTGCCCGTCGTGGTCACAATGTCAGTGGTGCCGGTTTGCATGAGCGGAACAAGATCGCCCGAATCGATAAGGCGAATATGTTCGTGTACACCGCCGCCGGCAATATCAACTTCACCATTCAGGCCCGCCAAGGTGGCAACCTGACCTCCCGCATATGGCACATACTTCAAATTTAGGCCGGCTACCTGGGCAATAATTGCTGCCATTTCATGTACTTGCCCTCCCGCTCCCGAGGTAGAGATGGTCAATTCATTCGATTCTTGTCTGGCCGTTTCTATCAGGTCCTGAAAACTCTGGAAGGGCGAATCCGGTCGGACGGACCAGCTACCAATACCGTAAGCTGCCTGCATAAAGTACCAGTCAGCCCAGGGCCGCGTATCAACGCCACCTACAATCCGTGCATATTTATTAAAATTTGAGGCGCCAAGTATTGTGTAGCCGTCTGGTCTCTTATTTAGTACATACCGCGTGGCTAGGGCTCCGGAAGCACCTGTACGGTTCGTGACATTGATAACCCACCCTGTAGACCGTGACATTTCTGTAGCTAGTGCCCGAAGTACAGTATCTGTGCCACCACCAGGTGCATACATGACAACCATATTAATGGGCCGCTCCGGCCAGTCCGCACGCGCACTACTCAATAGCGGCGCTGCAACAAAAAACAATGCTACAAATGAAGTTAAACGGCCCATGCAATGAATGATCTGCTAGTCATTCAGAGAATGCAATGTTGAAAAATCGGGTATTTACGGCTTTGGTTTCTGATATTTAGGATTCAGTTAAAAGCATTTTAAGGCTGCAAAAGATAAGAAAATTTTAAAAATAATTGCTCGCCATCTCGGTCCAAGTCAGTAGTACGAATAACCTCTTTTCCATTCTCTGTGTCAATCAGCTGAAAGTTACTGGAATTAGAGTTATAGCCGAAATAGAGCGCCGACCATGGGTTTATTACATAACGAAGCAGTACATCAAAGTTCATATTTTCTTCCCGCTTTAAGGAAGTCAAAGCAGTAGGGTCAGTTTTTTCATGTTGAGCAATAAAACGCAAAGAAAATTCTTTTGTAAACTGGTAATTCCACCGGGTCCTAACAATCCGGTTAGAAAAAATATCTCCTGCCCCGCCTCGATCCGCAAGTTCAGTAAGTAAATAAGTTGTATCAATGCGGAAATTATCTGATGGCTTCAAAGACACTTCGATCTCAGTACTGGCAGTATTTGCAAGAGTAGGCTCGGCGCCCGATATCGGCTTTAAATTGATCGTTGTTCCGGACTCAAACTCAGCACTAAAACTTACCCTTGCAAACATTTCCGTTTCAAATCCCAGGGACCACCTGTCCTGGGCATAATCACGGCTCCCTGTGAGTCCAGAAAAGTCCTGAGGCCGAAGCCTCTCTCGAGTCTTATCGTACTCGACTTCAAACTCAGTATCCGCAGCCCATTCCCAACTGAAGGATGGGGTAACCTGCGAAAATAGTCGGGTACCGCTTTGATCTTCAATACGATTCACAAATAAAGTCGGCCCCCATTTATTTAGCCGCGAAGCCCTGGGCCAAAAAACGTATGAAAGACGGGCATGGGTCGATTGCGAGTCTGGTGAGTCATCTCGAGAAAAATATCCTAGCTCAGCCTTGAAGTCCTCGCTGGTATCTAATCGGTGAGCATGAACGTTAAAACTGCGGCCGGAACGGTCAAAACGAACGCTGGACATTGTTCCGTTGAGCTTTGTGCCGTTCTGGAGTCGCGTATCAGTGTTGATAAGTTGCACCTGGTTTGTCCAGTTCGGGGTCAGCTTGAAACGCCCATCTAAACTGACAACTGTGTTGGAGGCATTCCCGAATTTCTTGTCAGTAAGCAGAGCGCCGAAGCTGGACTGCTCGCCAATATCCCGATACACCCGCATGATACGTACATCCGCTGGTTGTCCACTCAATGGGTCTCCAAGAGGACGGTTCTGGCCAGGTGCCTCATCATCCATCAACATAACCCCAAATCCCCATGGGCCTTGCTTGCCGGTGAACCTTAACCCTGCCTGCGGGTCCTTGATGCGTCGCGTAAAAACCAGTCTCCTTTCTGTAGAGAAATAATCAGAATTTTCCAAGAAAAATGGGCGACGCTCCGGAAAGCGTACCTCGAAGCGTTCGTTGACTGTAACTTGCGGTTGGTCAGATTCCACCTGACTGAAATCCGGATTGATCGCTGCATCCAGCACCATACTGTCACCGAACACAAATTTGGCATCCAGTCCGAAGTTATCCTCGGTATCCTTTGTGAAGCCCGAGCCATCCTTGGCTTTAGAGTCCAGTACCTCAAAATCTCGCACAAACGCAAACGGGACCAGCTGAATATTACGCCCTGGTGACACATCGTTGATGCCTACCAAGGTCGCAACTTGGTTAAGGCGACCCTCAACAAACCTTGAGTACGCAGGCCAGAAACTATTTTCGCTTAACCGGACAATTTCACGCTCAACCTGAATTCCCCATACCTGCTCATCCGATTCACTAAAGCGAAGAGAGCGAAAGGGAATTGCAAATCGGACCATGAAGCCCTGATCCGTCAATCTACCCTCGCTATGCCACACAGACTCATAAGAAGTATCCATGCGGCCACCCTCCCTCCATCGGGCATCCTGTTGCACTCCAAATGGATTGGCGCGGAACATATAGGCTGTTCGTTGATCATTGAAGGTATCAATGGTGATGCCAATTTTATCGTCATCCCAAATGATTTCACGTGGCGACAGGTTTGCTCGCACGTTATGAGGTTCGTCATCGAACGCCAGAAAAACAACATAAAAATTGATTTGGTCATAGGCAACGTAAGCCTCTGTCCTCTGGGCTGAAAGCTCCCCATCGTCAGGCTCTCTTTGTATGAACCCATCGATCCTGGCCATCATGTCCCGAATCTCTTCGCTTGGCTTCATGCCGCTAAAATCTTCCAAGGTAGGTGGGCGCTCCATTGAAGGAATCTGCAGGGATCCCTGGGAAAAGGCTAAGCCTGCCACCCACGGTCCGGACAGGGTTATCCATAATCCAAACGCTTTAATAATCCTTGACAAAATCTTCCTTAATTTTTTCAAAACCCTGCATTCAGAAAAAGTCTACGCCCGCAGACTCCTCCGCTCTGGGCCTTTCTCAAAAAAAACAGCTAGAACTTGTTGAAAATTCCTTGGTGATACATACCCTCTCGTACCTTGATCAGTGGCCCTCCTATCCAGTCACTCGGTACCTTCCCTTGAGCCGCGTATTCTAGGAATACACTTATCGGTATACAACCATTATTGGCACAAAAAATAATATAAAAAACCCACTTCATTAAATACTGTACGGCTAAAAAGGGTTGCAAGATGTTCTTCATCTGAGGAATGCCGGCAGGCCGGGGGACGAAATGATCTGGTAGAATCGGTCACCCTTGTTTCTCGCGCCGGCATAGCTCAGTTGGTAGAGCGCATCATTCGTAATGATGAAGTCGGGGGTTCGAATCCCTCTGCCGGCACCGTTTCTGGAGGTTCATAATGCAAACAGTCAAAGCCGCACTCAGCATAACAACACTTGCCCTTGTAATGCCCACATTAGCACATCACAGTGACTCTGGTTACGACCATGAAAGTCTGGTTGCCTTCCAAGGCACAGTAAGCCGCTTTGTTTGGAGAAATCCACATGTCTCCATCTCAGTTGAAACTACAAATGAGATAGGCCAGACAATCGAGTGGGCCATTGAAACTGGCTCCACACCTATTATGAGACGAAGCGGCTGGACGCGGGATTCTTTGGTGCCGGGCGATGAAGTATTTGTCAGGGCTCACCCCGAAAGGGACTCTGGCCGCAACCATGCACTACTGCTATCACTTGAGACAAGTAATGGGGAAACACTGGCGCAGGTGGAAGGAAATGATGTGGAAAGTACTTTCAGTGCCTCAGATGTATCGGGTGTGTGGAAGGGCCTTAGTACCCCAGCCGCAATTTTTGGTCGAAATCTCAGCAACCATCCATTAACTGAAAAAGGTGCTACTGCCAAGGCCCAGTACGACCCATTGAAGGACAGCCCAGAGGCTGAATGCATAGCGGTACCCTCACCAAGAATAGTCACTGCCAGCGTAGTTTACCTCACCGAAATCAAACTTCGCGAAAACAGCGCTGTCATAAAAAACGAGTTTTTTGACGTAGAAAGAACTGTGTTTATGGATGGGCGCGAGCACCCGGAAAATGGAGAACGAACGAATCAGGGCCATTCCATTGGCTGGTGGGAGAACAATACACTCGTTGTAGATACTACTCACTTTGAGGGTCACCCTTCGGGTAACGGGCCCGGTGTTCCTTCCGGCACCCAGAAACATGTTATCGAACGATATACCCTGAGTGAAAACGGCAAACGACTGGTTGTCGATATTTTTCTAGAAGATGCTGAACACTTGGCCGAACCTTTTGTGGGAGTCGTTGAATGGAACTACCGGCCGGACCTTCAGTTATTTAAATACAATTGCGACCCAGAACTATCCAAACAATTTTTACTCGGATAGGAAGGGCTCACTCTACTCAATGGCTTCTTGGATATGGGCATAATTACGCCAAATAATCAAAAACTTTCGCAACTAGAGGGTGTCCATCTCTATCATGCGGGCATGTCTAATTGTTCCATGAGGGTTCGCATGACCTTACATGAAAAGGGGATCAAGTGGACCAGCCATCACCTTGATTTACTACGCGAAGAAAATATCACCTCAGAATACTTTGCAATTCATCCTAAGGGGCTCGTGCCTACACTGGTACATGATGGTACCGTCGTCATAGAGTCAACTGATATAATCCACTACTTAGATGAAACCTTTCCGAACCCCCCCCTAAAGCCGAACGATAACAAGGAAAAAGCAGAAGTTTTCCGATGGCTTGAGCATGCCGCAAATAATCACATGTGCGTTAAAACCTATATGTTTGGCAACCTAGTCGGCACTAAGTACCGGAAAGGGAAACTTGACCTCGCCCGATATCGGGAGTTACAGAAGGATCAAGAACTACGAACCTTTCACGAAAAAAACTCTTCCCCAAAAGGACTGCCCAAAAAATCTCTGTCTGCAGCAGAAAAAACTATGCACACTTGCTTTCAGGAACTAGATAACGTCCTCGGTAGGAAACAATGGATAACCGGAGAAACGTTTTCACTTGCTGATATCACATGGGTTCCACTGTACGTAACTCTCAACAGTGCCGGCTTTCCGTTTAACGATTACCAAAATGTAAATCGATGGAAAAAAATGATCCAGAAACGCCCGAGTTATAGCAAAGCCATTCTTCAATGGCTACCGAAAGGCCTAATGGCCGACAATTAATTTAAAAAAATAGGGGCTCTACTCAGATAACTGATCACGTACCTGAATCACAACTTCGACGCCAACCTGTTCTGTTCCGGGTGGTAGCTCTTTCTTAACGTTCAATGACAATCCCTCCATTGGAATGTCAGTCAACTCCCCTGTATCTACATTAAAAAAATGATGATGGGGTAAGATGGTTGGATCATAAAACTTCCGCTCAGGATCCACGTTAACCGTCCGCACCAGGCCCTTCTCGCAGAAAAGGTTCAGCGTATTGTAAACAGTAGCCTTCGATACACGAGATCCAGCGACACGGGTAGCTGAAATAACTTGCTCAGCTGATAAATGCTGGGGTTTAGAGAAAATCACCTCTCCGATATTCAAACGCTGGGTGGTAGGTGTTACGCCATGCCGTCCCAGAAACTGACCAATCTCATCCCGTGTCACGAAAGTAAACCTTTTAAATCAGGCCCTTGCAAAGTATACCCTGAGGCGCACACGGATAGTACTGCCAGCCACCTGGTTGGCACGGCAACCCCAGCCGGCACCAGATAGGCTTGTGCCTTTGAATCAATCGGTTGCTTCAATCCTATTCTGAATTAGGGCCCTTTAGCTCGACTTTAATGTCCTCCATCAAATTGGACCGTTCTCCCGGAATCGTAAGTTCCAGCGTAGAGGTTTCAATGACCCGTGGATAGTGATTGTCGTGTCGCTCCACATCTCCAGTTTCCCAAAATGGATCAATCTCTACCGACACAATTTCCCTGTCACGGATTATTCTTGAGCTAACTTTACTGGTATTCCTTGCCCAGATTTCTGCTGGCAATGTTAGGGGCTCCTTCTGGCCATCAAGATACTCAATACTCAGGATGATTGGCATCACTAGGCCTCCCTTGTTAGTAAAATCCAACTGATAGATATAATCATTTACCTTCAGGAGTTCCCGCTCGTAATCTTCCAAATCATTTAGCATATTGCTGTACTGATTCCGGTCTTTATTGGTAACGGTAAATGCATCGTAATCATTGTAAAAGTCCTCTAGCTCCGGATGTCGGTCAAGCATGAACTCAATGTCACCATTGTTAGCACGTACTCGTGAAAGTGGTTCGCGCATTTTTTCCTTTTCCTGCCATGCCTTTTCAATCTCTGGATCCTTGGTGTTGATGCGCAGACGGGTTACTTTGTCCAGCGCTATGTCGACATGGTCAGTGCTATAAAACCAGCCGCTCCAGAACCAGTCCAGATCCACACCGGATACATCTTCCATGGTACGAAAAAAATCTGTTGGCATCGGTCGCTTAAACATCCAACGTCGAGCGTACTCCCTGAATGCGTGATCAAACGATTGCCTTCCTAGAATAGTTTCACGTAAAACCACCAGCGCTGCCGAGGTTTTTGTATAAGCATTACCACCTCTGTTGATGAGAGAGTCGGCACTGGTCATGATCGGCATTTGGCGTGGGCTAGTCATTTGAGAAATCGCAGCCCGCGGCCCTCCTCTTCCGGACGGGTAATCTTCCTCCCATTCCTCAAGCGCCAGGTAACCGATAAAGGTGTTCATACCTTCATCCATCCAACTCCAATGCCTTTCGTCGGTATTGATAATCATTGGAAAATAGTTATGTCCTACTTCATGCATGATAATGCCAATAACTGCATATTTTAATTGTCTAGTGTAGGTCTGCTCACCATCACTGTTTTTGGTGGGGCGTGTATGTGTAAAGGCGATCATGGGATATTCCATGCCCCCGGTCGCTCCGTTCACCGAAAGTGCAACCGGATAGGGGTAAGGGAACGTAAAACGGCTGTAGGTATGCAGCGTATGGACAACAGACTGGGTCGAATAAGTGCCCCATAATGGATTGGCCTCTTTTGGGTAATAAGACATAGCCATAATGGTGTGGTCCTGTCCATCCATTCCTTTTTGGGTCACACCCATCGCGTCCCAGATAAATTTTCTAGAACTGGCAAAGGCGAAATCCCTCACCTGGCTCGCAGAATATTTCCACGTGCGGTACTCCTCGTCCTTGCTGCTTTCATTATCCAGCGCCTCGTCCGGGGTAATAATCATCACGGGCTCAGTAGCTATTCTTGCCCTCTGGAGGCGCGTTTGCTGAGTAGCTGTCAAGACATCCAGAGGATTCTGGAGTTCACCAGTTGCCGCTACCACATGATCTGCGGGAACCGTTAACTCGACATAAAAATCTCCAAATTCCAGCGTAAATTCCCCGGCCCCAATAAACTGCTTATTGAGCCAACCATGAGCATCCGTATAGGCCGCCATGCGCGGATACCACTGGGTAATCTGATATAAATCATTATCATCATCTGGAAAGTACTCGTAGCCATTGCGACTCCCGGTTGCAACACTGGTTACCCTAAATGACCAGTCGATATTCAGCACAAAACGGGCATTTGAAATCAACGGCTCCGGCAAATCCACTCGCATCATGGTCTTAACAATAGTAAACGGGAGATCATTTCCAGTGTGATCTCGCACTGACTTTATATTTAGGCCGCCATCAAAATTATGAGCTTCGTGCTCGGCCCGAAAGCGCCTCATACTTGTCTCGGTAAGACCGTCTGTTGTTCTTGTCAGATTGAAGTCGGAGTGACTGTCAAATTGGTTTTGATCCAATTGCAACCAGAGGTACCCAAGTGTATCCGGAGAATTGTTATGATAAGTCAGAGTTTCCGAAGCGGTAATTTCTCGCGCTGATTCGTCTAGTTGTGCTCTAATTTTGTAATCAGCCTGCTGCTGCCAATATTGGTTACCCGGCGCACCACTTGCACGACGCTCCTGCGAAGGAGTCGGCCAAATCTCATCCAGTTGCCGAAATTTGTCTGAATGTCTTTGCTCTTGTGCTATCAAGTCCCCCATGGAACCGAATAATCCAGAAATTAAAAAAACAAGTGTTGCGAACCTAAACATCGAACTGTCCCCCATTAATTTGTATAAAAGACGGAGAAAAAAATATTTAATGAGTCCCGCTTTATAGGTGATTTAGAAACGGATTTTTTTCCTTATCGTTAACGGCTCCCTTTCTTCTTTTTAGTTGTATTCTTCTTGACCACAACCCTCTTGGTCCCTGATTTTTTTGAGCTCTTTTTTTTGTTTGACCTTTTACTTTTGCTGGTCTCATAAGCCCTAGAGTCCCCGGACTCTCTGGCTTTTGGGTGACTCTGCAGTAGAGCATCGAGCATGAGCAGGCCGGCTCCAATTGTGATCGCGGAATCAGCTATGTTAAAGGCAGGAAAATATGATCCCCTATAGTGAACGCGGATAAAATCTACTACGTGGCCCAGTAGAATCCTATCAATTACATTACCAAGGGCTCCCCCCATCACCAATGAGAGAGCTGCCGCGAGTAAATATTGCCCTCTTGAGGGAAGGCTCCTTATCCAAACAAAAATGCCAGCACTCACCACGCACCCAACGAAGATAAAAAACCACCTCTGCCAGCCGGAGGCATCACTCAGCAAACTGAATGCAGCTCCCTCATTATGCAGCCGCATAAAATCTAGTACCGGCAAAAGTACAACGGACTCAAATTCATCTAGGCGCGCGGTAACTAAGCTCTTGGTCCACTGATCCAGCGCAATAACCCCTCCGGCCAATAACAACCATCTGGAGCCACCCTTGTATAGATAGGACGGGTCTAGATAACTCATGCGTAAACTCGCCTCTCACCTTGGCCCTCTAAATTACCCACGCACCGCTGGCAAAGTTCTGGGTGATCGGTATTACGGCCTACATCAACTCGTCGATGCCAACAACGTATGCACTTCTTGGCTTTGCTGGAGTTTACCTTTAGCCAGAAATGCACTGCATCCGGCTCTCCCACTGATACAGCACTTTCGGGCCGCTCGCTATCAGAATACACATTTGCCTCAGAAGTAATAAAAATAAAACGTAATTCCTCATCTAACATCAAGAGTGTCTTTTTCAGGGACTCCGGGCAATAGAGACTAACTTCGGCGTCCAGAGACGAGCCAATCTCACCCGCCATTCGTAAAATTTCAATTTCTTTCGAAACACCCTGCCGAACCTCCAGTAGTTCTGACCAATCAACAGGCTCCCGACCAGAAAATGTCGGTACTTCTGTCCAAGTCGAAAGAAAAACAGAGTTACCCCTTTCGCCGGGGAGTTCATGCCATATTTCCTCAGCAGTAAAACTCAAAATTGGCGCTAACCATCTAACCATTGCCTCAGCAGTATGATACATGGCTGTCTGGGCAGATCGTCTCGCAATGCTGTTGAGGGGCGTAGTGTAAAGACGATCCTTAATAACATCGAGATAAAAACCACCCATCTCAACAACACAAAAATTGTAGACTTTGTGATAAATATGATGAAAGTCAAAACTTTCGTAGGCTTCCAATACTGTCTTTTGAAGAGTACTAACTTCACCCAACATCCACCGATCCAGAGATACCATTTCCTCTAACGATACATCACTAGTGCCTGGCTCAAAGCCGTGCAAATTGCCAAGCAAAAAACGCTGTGTATTTCGCATGCGTCGGTAGGCATCAGATACACGCTTTAGGATTTCCTGAGAGACGCTCATCTCGGTCCGATAATCTGTTGCTGCAACCCAAAGCCTCAGAATATCTGCCCCTAAAGTTTTATAAATTTTCTGGGGCTCAATTACGTTGCCAAGCGATTTCGACATTTTGTGGCCCTGTTCATCTACGGTGAATCCGTGCGTCAAAACTCCCTTGTATGGTGCATGTCCATACATACCTACTGATGTAACAAGGCTCGACTGAAACCAACCCCTGTGTTGATCAGAACCCTCTAGGTACAGATCCGCAGGGGTACAAACCTCATCTCGTAAAGTACTAACCACGTGGTGACTAAAGCCTGAATCCAGCCAAACATCCATGACGTCCGTGGTCTTTTCATATTGGGCAGCTTCCTCGCCGAGCAAATCAGCGGGGTTTAAATCGAACCAGGCGTCAATTCCTTTTTTTTCAACATACTCCGCAACTTTGAGTGACAATGCAGGCGTGTCTGGGTGTGGCTCACCACTTTCCTTTTGTATAAAAAGTGTAATTGGCACGCCCCATGTTCTCTGTCTAGAGATGCACCAGTCAGGCCTATCATTTAGCATGCCCCGAATGCGGTCCCCTCCCCAGGTTGGCGTCCACTGCACTGCCTCAGCCGCCTTTAACGATCGCTTTCGCAGATCCCCCAACTCTAAACCTATAAACCACTGAGCAGTTGCACGGAAAATTACCGGTGTTTTGTGTCGCCAGCAATGAGGATAACTATGTCTTAGGGTCTCTGTATGTATAAGCGAGTGCCGTTCTTTTAGTAAGTTAACAATGTGATCCGCTGCGGACCCGACATGAAGACCTTCTACAAGCGGTGTACCAGCAACATACTTACCCTCTCCGTTTACCGGACTCTCTGCGGGCAATCCATATTTCAGACCCAGCGCGAAATCCTCATGGCCATGCCCCGGAGCAGTGTGCACGGCACCAGTGCCGGTTTCAGTGGTCACATGCTCACCAAGCACGATGGGAACATTGCGCTCATAAAATGGATGGCAAAGTCCCAATCCTTCCAGTGCGCTCCCCTTGGCGACCCCAAGTACCCGCCATTTTTTTGCGCCGTACCGAGCCAAGACATCATTGAGCATTTTTGAGGCGATTAATAGGCACTCATCGCCTTCACCGACATCTGTTCGCACCAAGCTGTAGCTCAAC
>Ga0315336_1004342_pt1 | contig 17018 bp, 18 predicted proteins | sample ASW5metaG_FD_204512 | JGI IMG/M metagenome (GOLD analysis project Ga0315336, IMG submission 204512) | Ammonia-oxidizing marine archaeal communities from Monterey Bay, California, United States - ASW #5 | ecosystem: Environmental > Aquatic > Marine > Intertidal zone | place: USA: California...
ATTAGAATAGTGGGGTGACTTGAAAGACCGAGAAACTCAAGGTCTTCCAATATTAGGTTCATGTCCCAATGTTCTTTTATCTTTTTAGCCAACTTCTTGTTGGTCATTTTTGTCGATTGTGCAACTCTTCTACCTTTATGGACAGCACTCCACCACCAGTAGGTACTATCCTTGCGTTTGTAGAGAGTTGACATTTAGGGGTCACTCCTTTTCTTTTTAGGTTCAATGGGAAATTTCCTCTTGGAATCACTGAGCAGACCCTTTTTAACCAGATGATCTTCAACCAATCTTACGATTAACTCGTTACGTGTTCGATATTCCTTGCTCGCTTTGGATAGTAACCGCCAAAGCCTAACAGGCATACGAACAGCTTTGATTGCTGAATCTTCAAGTTTTGGTCTTCCTACCTTTCCCATAAGTACCCCTAATATACATACATAATAATCGTAGCACAATAATCAATATTCATTTATCTCTTTTTCCAGTATGATTTGTATTTGTTTGTATTGAGATAGTCAAATAAATCACCTTCATACACCCTGTAGTTCTTGCCAATCTTCACAGCATTTATCTCGCCTAAGTGAATTAAATCCAAAACGCGATTGTAATTGATTTTCAGCAATTCGGATACTTCCATAGCTGTTAAGAGCGGTTTCATAACATTATTTTAAGTTGCCTGCCACCCTGCATACTCATTTTCATCCGAATTGGTTACAGGAATCAATATTTTCTTGTGAGTTGTTGCTGTTATATTTTCATAAATACCCTCGCTGGCATCAGAAGGTTGAGTTTCATTGGGCTTATCTTCGGATGCTTCATTTAACTGGCTCATCTGTTCTTCAATTTCTTTTTGAGTGCTTAGCTTCCGTAAAACTTCTTGTGCTCTTTCTTTTGCCTCAAACTCTTTTAATTTATAAGCATCTATTGCTTCAGAAGTCATTCCAAGCATAGGACTGTCTGTTTGTCTTAAAGATGGCACAAGCCGTTCAATAACCAATCGGGCAGAAGCCATGGCATCTGGATGCTGATCAGGCGCTCCCAGTGTGTTTGCAACCATAAGTACTTTATCAATTACTGAATGAGATTTAGGATTCTCCCTAAACTTCTCAGCAATAGATTTACCTTTTTTCGGTCTCCCATCTTTATTCCCAGACTGACCCTTTGACCATGATGTTGATGATTTTCCCATAATTTATTCCTTGTTTTTTCCCTGTTAAGACTTGACGATTATCACGTTATTATTTGTAAGTGAGCGCATATGCTCCCGCTTACGCCTAAAAATCGAATTGTGGATTTTTTTCGGTCTCCCAAGCATTCAAAAAGGGGGACCCGGGGGACGGCTTATTATTTCCATTTTCCAAGCTCCTTTATATATAAAATCTCGAGTAATCACTATCTCATCAAAATATTCAAATCCTGACTTATTTGGATCCTCTATAATATCTATTAACTTTTTCCATTGTTCTTGTGTCATTACTTACTCCTATTGTTACATGGTTATTATTAAGATACCCTAATAAACTGAGGGCTTAATTGGTTTTTATCTGTTTGCTGATCATTATCTATATATCCACATATTATAGTGTTTGCAGAATAATATCATTAAAGTATGGGTGCATTTAACTGCGGGCTTATCTATCGTATGGTTCATTTATCAAGGGTGTAATTCATCATTATGGGTACTATTTATAAGGGTGGCTTTTGACTTGAACCGTGTACCAATTCCAACTTGATATTTCTTTGGCTTAGGTATTTTATGCTCCCAGTTTTCTTTGGGGTAACGTAGCCAACGCATTTCTCTTGGATGTAAATCAGAAGTAATTAAGATTTTATAGGTTGCCATATCACCTCGGCACATACCACCTTTGTAGGTTTGTCTGATCAGCCCATTCTTGATTAATTGATTTCTGGCCTTCAGGTAAGTATTGGATGCACGCCCGAACTCTTCTTTGAATTGGATTTCAGTGTAGGATACTTCACCATTATTATAATATACAATCTTCTTTCCCCGCCCTCTACTATACTTCAATTCCATTGTGAGACAATGAAGTAGATCACGAGCCGACTTTGTTAGTTCAAGATAGGAGGGATTGAAAAGAAGTTCGCACTTAAAAATGAATCCTTTATTTCCTCTCAAATGCTTTTTAGCCATCTAACCACTTTAATACATCTGACTGTTTAATATCAAAAAATTGAACAGGATGTTTACCATCAAATTTTTCTTCAATTCTATTGAGTTGTTCTCGGATAGGTAGTAGTTCTGTGTTTGTCATTTCAACTCCATGTTAATCATTTGGTGACTTATTAGGGTATGATTCTATTATAGATGTTAGAAATGATAAAAGATAAGGGGGGATATATCCCCAAAAAGAGGGGATTTATTCCAGTTTTATTCTCATCGAGAAACTGGTTTATTTAATGTATTTTTCTATTGTTGTTTTTTTCCAAGGGAATTCCTGTACAAGCTTCTTTATTGCGTGGGATTTTTTTAGGCCCTCCTTTTCTGTAAGATGGTAGTATCGCTTGTTTAATTCCCCTCTTTTTTTAGCAACTTCGGGGTCTTTAGGTCTTCCGCCATTATTTGATGACTTGATTGATTTCCCGCCCGATTCTTTCTCCGGCTGTTTTTCTGTTAGAATGTTTTGCGGTATTACCCTGCCTCTCTTCACCAAGAAATGAAGTGTATCATCCCTACACTTTTGAATCCTTTCATACCGTATGGAATCTTTATCTGCATTATTCTCATCCAGTATTTTTAAATCATGTTCTAAAATCTTAACAAGTTTTTCATTATACCAATTCACAACATTATCCGGGTCGTTATCACATATTTCAAACATCTCCCCTACAATGTCGTAATGCTCATCGGTGGGGAGGTAACGGACTGTAGTGATTTTATAGTCCAGAAAATACTCAGGTTCGCTGGAGCCAATTATTTTGGCAGAATATAATGTTCGAGTTAGTTTTATCTTGTGGAATTGTTCATCATTCATGGATATAACTTTTTCTTTTGTCACTTTTCAGGTATTCTCATCCCCATACAAATTTATTCTCCTTTATTTGAGCCAGAGGTGTTTCATTTAGTTACACTCACTTTTAGTTTATTCTGTGCCATTCCGATTCCTTTAAAAAAATATCTCCGCCACACCCTAAGCGACTATTCTTTACTAACTTATGAATGTCACTGTTTAGTTTCCATGTTTTTTTACTTTAAATTATATAAACTGGTTTTCCTGATTTGATTAAATGAAACGCCTCTGGGTCAAATAGTCTCCTCATGGGGCTTTTTTGTTTATAAAAGAAACACCCATATTGGTGGGTAATATTGTGTAATTTTTTGGATGAATCGAAAGAATAAACCAAAATGTCCAAAGTGTTCTTCTAAAGATTCTGTAGTGCCGATTAAGTATGGTTTTCCCGGTAATAAAATGCAAAAGGAATACGGTGAGGGAAAAATTAAACTTGGTGGATGTGGAATAGCGGAGGACGCTCCTGATTGGCACTGCAAAGAATGTGAGTTTGATTTGTAATGGAAACCTTATCAATAACAAATTGCCCAGCTTCATATTGTAATTCAAAAAAGATATTTAAAATAAAATGGAAGCCTTATGATGAACAGGTTTGAGAAATTTTGATGGTTCATATAGATACAGAGATGTTTGATAAACACAAAATAATCAAGTAAAATTTATTGTAGTATTGGAAGGAGGTAATAGATTTAGTGAATAATATTACAATATTCTTATCATACGATTAATATCTTCCTCTTCATCTAATTCAGTAGCATCAGGTTCCACTAAATCAATAAAGTGTTTTGTATTTTCATTTGTATATACCAAATCAAATCCGGTTTCTAATTTTAGCAATTCAATGCCATCATCATTTTCATCCCTAAATTCATCAACGATTCTTCGAACTGCCCCAATTCTTCTAAGGTCATCAACATAATCCAGTACTAACAATTTTCTTTTTTTATCAGTTTTTAGTCTCAATCCTCTGCCAAGTTGTTGTAAAAATATTGTTCTAGAATGAGTTACTCTTCCATAGCAAAGGATGTCAACATTTGGGACATCTACTCCTTCATTAAGTTTATCATATGCAATAAGAACTTTAATTTGCCCACTTCTAAAAAGTCGCAATCTTCTGGCGTTTTCATCATTTGATTGTCTGTTAGTATAAGACGCTGCAGGAAATGAAAAAGTTGATAAGAATATTTTTTCTATTCGTTTGGCATGTTCAACACTATGACAATAAAAAATTCCACTTTTCCTATCATATTTTTTCCAATAAAAAATAAACTCTTCACATATTTTTTCCATCGCAGTTGGAATGAATAATTTTTTGTTTAACTGCTTGATTGTATAGCCCTTTTGACTATTCTCATGAACCCAATCAATATCAATGTTATTACCCTTTAAATGATAATCTACTTCAGCAAGGTATCCGTTTTTTATACCGAGAGACACATTATAATACACTAATACTTCCCCAAAAATATTATTTAAAGATAGACGATCTTTTCTAAACGGAGTTGCTGTTAATCCTAGTGTATATCTAGGATTAAGATTATTTATTGAGTTTTCATATGTTCGCGCCCTACTGTGATGGGCCTCATCAATGATAAGAACATCAAATATTGTATCTGGATTTTTATCTAAAAAAGAATCAATACTCCCAAAAGTAGATAGAAGAACTCCATCAGTAAAATTATGTTTATGTTTGCTTGAGTGGAGGTTTGTGGTAACTGATTTAGGTATAGAATTCCATAATGATAATTCAAATTGTTCAATTAATGAATCCATTTCTGCAAGAATTAGAACATTAAGGTTATTATCTTTTTCATAAAGCCATTTTAGAAAACTACAAGCAACAAAAGTTTTGCCCATTCCAGTTGCTAGACAGATCATCCCCTTTTTTGAACCAGCATCAAACGATGCTTTCAATTCATTAATGCATTCCTTCTGATATTTTCTAGGTTTTCTGTCATCATTTATCCAGTCATTCAACTTATCAAATTCATTTAGAAGTGATCTACCAGTGCTTGTTATTATATTATAACCTGATTTTTTAAAGGTCTCTAATTTTCTTTGTTGTCCCGGTCCTAGATTTCTATTTGAAATACATATTCCATTTTCAATTTCAAAAAAATCCATTGCCCTAACTACATCCCCAACAATATCTACAGTCAAATCACTATTATTTGATGAATGCTTAACTTGTATTACATATTCTTCACCTTTCAGGGATGCGATTATATCTGCCCCTTTATCACCAGATTTACCTACAACTTCAGCATAATCCCACCCTTTATGGATTAATAATCGTGCAATTGCTCGTTCAAAATAATTCCAAGGCCCAAATGCAAATATTTCAGAGGAAAGAAAATTTGAAATAATTAAACTCTTTTTTCTAGCAAATGCTCTAAAGCAAGCTTAGCCGATATAATTTTGCTTTTATTCTTTTTTCTTTTTACATCATTCATATCACTTAAGATTTCAGTTATCCAAGCAACATTGGCAAAATGAGCAAAGTAATCATCTAATAAGGTTGATTGATATTCTGGATCATTATCGAACTCTTCATAGCTAAGAGCTAGAAACTTTCCATCAAAAATAAGATTTGGATATTCCCGTATAAAATCATGTAAATACTTTAGATCTAAATATTTAACATAACTTGAATATTTTAAAACTTGACCTGGCTTTTTTAAATTTTTATTTTCAATATCTCTATATTCATTTTTTAATTTTTCTAATAGGGAAGGAGGAAGATTTGGTTTTGGTTTCATCTCAATAGATTCATTTATTAAATAGTTGTGTAAATCCCTAATTAGCTGTTTTGCGCTAGCAACTATATTATCAATATTTAAGATTCTTTCTGGAAAATATTTCAATTTTAGTTCATAATATATTTTTGATATCGGCCATTCTTCAGTATTAAATAATTGCGAATGAAATTTCGCAGCAATTTCCATAGTAACTAAATCTTGCCAACCTTCTTCAAAATCCTTAATCATATTATGCCTTTGATTTAATCTGACATGATAAACATTACTAGATTCAGCATCAAAAATAACTGGGTTAAACTCAATTTGCCCAAGAGGGTTATATTCATAAATTTTTGTTGTTATAGGAGGAGCATCAATTTTTCTCCCAAGATCAAAAACTATTTCATCTATATGAGTGATGGTCCCAGGATATGGGTTTTCAGTCTCTGAGGGTGGGGTCTCATTAGGTGGTGGGTCTTCTGGGCCAGGTATGTCAGGACCGTCCGTGTTTTCACCCTCTTCAGCAAGTAATACAAGATCATACCATTTCTCATCTGACCGAAATTCTTCATCCCCTTCATAGAAACTTCTTTTATACTCAAGTGCCCGCCTATTTCCTGCATTTGCACCACCATTTGTTACACCACAAACTAAATCTTTTCTGCCAGGGGTAGTTTTTCTAAAACCATAGAATAACATAGCAAGCGGGCTTCTATTTTTTGAACCTAGACTTAATCTTTTTGCTATGAGTGGTTGCAGGGGCTTATCTCCTCGAATTACTTCAACTGCATCAAACCAATCTTCAGTAGTCGCAAAATTGTCTTTTGTAAATTCTGGTATTATGAAATCTGTATGTATTTCTCCTACTATTCTTCCTCCTAATGGTTTGTTATCAATCGGGTAGTCTAATATGCTCTCATGCTGCTTTGATCGATCGTGCCACGTAAATAAAGATTTATCCCACTCTTTTATAATTCTACCATTTCGAACAATGTCAAATCCATATTCCTTTTCAGAAAAATACCTTTGTATACCGACCCATCCGTGTACTTTATTTATTTTTGTTATTATTGAATCATTATTTCCGCATATTGGGCATGTAGAATTTTTGTCTACTGATTCTGTTTCCAAATCGTACAAACATATTGTGCAATAAGGACTCTTTGAAATCTCACTTTCAAAAGTATAATAGGGTTTTATTTCGCCTTCTTTTTTATGCTGCACAGTTCTATTTTCGTCCCAGATGCAAAATCTTTTTGGTTCGATAGGAACCCAACCACGGTTATCTGTTGCTTGAATATCAATATTATATTTTTCACTAATAATTGATGAATATACGTTATTTAATTTTCTAATTAATTTTGGCCTATAAAGCAAAGTTTTAGCTTCTGGTTTATAATCTTTTATTTCAATTGTAGTCCCATGCTTGCCTTTTGCGGATGTTTCTGAATTCTTTCGTTTTGATACTAAACTTTTAAATGACTGCTTTTTTGTCATCTCAGGGAGATTGATTGTTACTCCAATATCATGATCTAATTCTTTAGTAGAAGTCCAAACAGTTGAATTATATGCCAACCTTGATGTAGCTATATTAAATCCCATCCCAAATAATCCTAAATCACTGTCACTTGTTTTACCAGAAATTCCAGCTGTTAGCGCTTTATTAAGTTGACTCTTTGTCATACCTGCTCCATTATCACTAATAACTAATGGAATATTATTAGTGATATCCCCTTCACTAGGTAACTTAATACTAATCTTATTTTTTTGGGTACTGTCTAAATCTTTTATTTCTAACATTGCGTCAATTGAGTTATCACACAACTCTGCAATACATTGCCAGCCCTCCATTGGTAATTTGCCAAGCATTGAAAGCAATCTTGGGGAAGGTGTTAAGTCCATATATTCTTTAGGCATATTCTTTCCTAATTCATTTAATATTATTTAAATAATCTTTCCACAATTGAAGGGAATATTTATTCATATTTCCCCATGGATACATACCGCGTCTATCTAAAGATCTGAACATTAATAACTGAGCTTCAACACTTCTTACGGTCCTTAGTAGTCTTCTGCTGAGTATTTGAATTTTTTTATTATGCTCATGTATTCCTTTACCTTCAGGAAACATAAGATATAATTGCAATACTTCTTGTAGTTCTTCTTTTGTCCATCTCTTCCCAGAGTTTACATTCTTCTCTCCACCAGGTATCCTTCTATATTTGGGCATGACTAACTTAGTATTTTTGTGAAGTGTTTTCCAAATTTGTATGCCATTTTAACTGGAACAGCATTACCGATTTGGGTGTATTGTGGTATTTCTCTTTTTTCAAACATATCTCCCGGTTCTCCAGCACGCCTTCTTCCACCTGTTGTTCTAGGTCCATGGAATATAAAACTATCTGGAAAGGTTTGCAAACGAGCCCACTCTCTTACTGTTAATGATCTGGGTTGAGAATAATGCACATAATCATCTGGTAGGCTTGTAACAGTTATATTCGGTTTTCCATTTTTCCAAAATTCAGGCAGTACACGTTGAGAAAACTTTTTTGTTTTCATGTTCTCGGGTATTTGACCATCATTGTTAATCATATATTGAAATTTTTCAATTATCTCTTGTTTATGCTTTGAGTAATCGTGATTAGACAAAGAATCCCCTTTTTTAAAAATTTTATCCCCATGCGTTCTAAACTCTTTTTGAATTTCTGATTGTGCATTAGTAGGATATTTTGACGTAGTAAGTGTTAAGCGGTACTCTGGGTCGACTAAATCACCAATCCAATCCTTAATATTTGGTATACTTTTACTGCTTTTATCAGGCAGTCTACCATTGCATGGTTTATTTAATTCATTAATATTATTTATATCGTCTCGAATACCAACTATTATTATTCGTGGTCTATTTTGTGGGACTCCATAATCATAACAATAAACCAAGTCGGGTTCTGCTGTATATCCATCAATGCTTTGAAAAGTGTTTCTTACATCGTTCCAAATTTCAGATTTTTCCCCATCAGATGTCCATCGAGCGTTTAGCAATCCTCTAACATTCTCAAAAAGAAACATTTTTGGCTCTATTGCTTCAATTACTCTTGCCATATGTTTATAGAGATGGTTCGTGCCGATATTTACTTTATCAGTTTTAAAAGTTCTGCGAATACCAATGTTTGAGTAGCCCCAGCATGGAGGTCCGCCAGCTATTAAATCAATATCTTTTATCCCATTAGCTTTCCACTCACTTTTTAATTCATCTATCTTATTCGATGTTAAGGTTTTTACATCTTCAATTATAATTGGATCAAATCTATGTTTTATATTTTCTTTATAAGTAAATCGAGCAGAGGAATTGATTTCATTAAAAAGTAAAGGTTCAAAACCAGCTTGCTCTAAGCCTAAAGATAATCCACCACATCCACCAAAAAGATCAATAAAGTTTAAATTTTTGTTTGCCATTATATTATAAATATACTTATAATTAGATTACATCAGGAGAGGTTTCTATATTGAAACCCACCAACCGACCCAAGTGGGCACGGTGGTTTGATCCTTAAACGGTAGATGTGCCCCAGATGGGGAATCTTAAAGCCGCCTGATGGGTGGCTTTTTTCGTTTATAGACCCTGATGTGTTAACTAAAAAAAAGGAGACACATCATGTCACAAGTAAAACAAAAACCCAGTTACCTGGTAACCGATGAGCTGACCCATGCTCATAATGAGTTCGTAGCATACAATCTCGATCTGATCTGCCTGTGGGCTAAGATATTCAGAGGCTATTCCGGGATAGGTGCTGTCATAATCCAGTTGGATAAGGATTGCAGAATCATTGACATCCCCACCTTCTCCCCTGAAAAGGACATAGGAGAGTTTCTTCCGAAATTTCCTTGGATCAATCATCATCTTGTTTCTTTTCTGTGCGATGGCAGGATCACCAATCACTTTATTGGTGCAGATGTAGAAATCGATGTTCCGACATTTAACGATGCCAAGTTCAATGATGACTACACCATTGAAGATGACAACATTGAACTCAGAGTAGCCACCAATGAGATATTCTTAGAAGCTCATGAATGCTTTGCAAATGAGGAATATCAGAAAAGCGAGGAGCTGTTAAGTAAAGTGATAAGGGAGAATCCTCTTTACAGCAGAGCCTACAGTTCACTTAGTGTGATCAGAGCCGATCAGCAGCGTTTAGCCGAATCTGTGCAGCTGAACCTTGATGCCTTAAGTATCAACCCCAGGAACTTCAGAGCAATCTTCAATCTGGCTTATGCACTGTACTACGGCTGGCATGAAAAGGATGCACGATGGTTCTTCAAGCGATGTGTTGAGTACCAGCCTGACTTTGCAGGCGGACTTAATGGCATTGCACTAACTAAATAGCTGAACTAAGGTATTTGACGGGGGCTTTTCGGCCCCCGCCATTAATAGACATTCTAATTTATTAAATGGCCTATACTGGCCCTGCTATATACTATAAGGCACTCACACTATCATTTACTTATCATAAGAGAGAAAACTTAACGAGATAGACCCCCCCCAGACACTGAAAATGGAGGGGGTAGGGGTTTGGAGTAAATGTCGCCCTCCCACTGTAGAATATTATTTGTAAATTTGCCCATGGCCATTTGCTTTAGTGAATTAACGAAAGACTAATATAATATTTTAGGAAGAAATAGAAATTGAGACCAAAAACAAACCTAATAAACAATCTATGCAAGATAGTTAAAGATTATCGTTCTGATGAAAATAATGGTGTAGGAATGGTGGATAATGATAGAATAGAAAAGTGGGTAAATCAATTTGATGAAAATGATAAGCTCTTTATTTTAGAGGAAACCAATAATCTCATAAAAAATAGATATTTATCAAGGTCAGAAGTAGAAATAAAGATTATTGGCGCACTCAAAACAATGGCGAAAGACTCTACTAATATATCATCTTTTCTTTCAAATAGTATTTTTTTGGATCTGCAGCCGCCAGGTAAAAGCCAAGGTGTTATTCTAGAACTTTTGAAGTCACTAATTAAAGAAAAACTAAATTTTGATATAATAACTTCAAATTTAGATGAATTAAATAATAATGAAGGAAAGCATTTTATTTATTTTGATGATGTCCTTTGTACGGGAAATACTTACTATCAGGATATTAAAGATTTTCTTTGTTTAAAAGATAAAAGAGGGCAGGAATATTATAAAAAAATATTGAGTCGAAATATATTTCTTCACCAGTGTTTCATATTTGCACATGCAGTGAATTGGAATAAAAAGATAAACCAGCTTAATATGCATGTGTGCGAAGGAATCAATAATGAAAATTTTATTGGTTACTGTCAAGAAGATAATATAATATTACAAAATGATATTCTTAGACCTGTAGAAGAAGACCAGAATCAAATTATTACTAATTACAAAAATAAAATAAATGAACAAGTTGATCGATATTCGCGATCAAAAAATTTCACTACAAATGAAAACTATTTCCGAAATGCAGGATTTCCGGGTAAGGAACAGTTTTTTTCCAATTCAGAAAATAGAAAACGTTATGAAAAGATTTTATTATTGAAAGGGATAGAAATTTTAGATAAAAGTAGCGCTTCAAAACCAAATATAAGAGCTTTTGGATATTCTCTGCCTTCAGTAAGGAATTTTGGATTCGGTACCATTTGTTTCACCTGGCGGAATGTACCTAATAATACTCCCCTTGTTTTTTGGTATTCAATAGGAGGATTTACTGCTCTTTTCCCTAAAAAAGTAACCGGGCAAACAATAAAAATAATGATTAGTGATTTTGAAAAATCAATTAAATTTTAATAAGCTAACTATGAAACATATATATCATTTTGACCAATCAATTATTTTTAGAAAAACAAAGGAAGACTTTGGCGGTCTTTCAAATATGGCTGCTGGTTTTAAACTATCTATTAATAAAATACCAGTCAAAACTTCTGAAGCTATATATCAAGCTTGTCGGTTTCCTCATTTGCCAGAAGTGCAGGAAAAAATAATCGAGCAAAAAAGTCCCATGGCTGCAAAGATGGTTGGAAAGCCATTCAGGGATAAAACACGGAGTGATTGGAATGAGGTAAGAGTAGAAGTAATGGAATGGTGTATAAGAGCAAAACTAGCACAGAATTTTATTGGCTTTGGTTCGCTTTTAGAGAAAACATATAATAAGAAAATTGTTGAAGATTCTCATAAAGATGATTTCTGGGGAGCTATTAGCGAAAAAGATGCAAAAACTTTAACTGGACAAAATGTTCTTGGAAGATTATTGATGAAAGTGAGAAAAATATATTTTTCTGATAACAAATATACATTGCTAAAAGTTGATCCTCTTAGTATTCCTGATTTTAACTTGTATTCAAATACAATCACAGAAATTGACGCTAGGAAAGAATTCTGTGATCAAATAATGAATGATTTTAAAGAATATAAAAGTCCTTTTGACAATAATAATAAAACAGAAGGATTATTTGATTAATGAAAAACATTCTACATAAATATGATAAGATATTTATTGATACATCTACATTTTTGGTGAACGGGGAAAATATTTTTGATTCCAATAGCGATTATGTAAAACGCATTCTATCAAAAGAAAATATTGGATCTATCCAACAATTATTTTTTATTGAAAATCTTTTACCAATACTAGAAGGAACTAATTGGAAAATAAATGTTCCTTTCGAGGTTATCGAAGAGGTCAAATCAAAAGAAAAAATAATTCCTACCCGTACTTCAAATGCATTAAAAATATTAAATTTATTGAAAAAGTCTAATTGTCTTGAAGTATATCAAGGTAAAAATTATCCCTTCACAGATAATATTTTTATTACAATCTTGTTTAGATATATGACAAAATATAATATGTGTTTAATTACTCAAGATCGAAATCTTGCAGATGATGTTGACACGATCAAAGAATTTAGATCGATTGATACCAACAAGTTAATCCATGCATATATGGTTGGATTTGATAAATCAGGGAGCATAAAGCTTTATAAGTATAACAAGAGGAAAAGATATCAGTAACGATTTCACTATTAATAATTTATTGAACATTGATGATGCTGTTTTTGGCGAGAGGGTGATAAATAAAATAAACAATCAAATTAATGGTTCACCAATCAATTCTAATATTTTAATTTATTCAAACAAAAAAATAGCTGCTGCAATAAAAAAAGATGTTGATTTAAATGAATCAGCAAATAAAAAAAATCAAACTTTATTTTTGTATGGAGGGAAAGGTGGCGAAGGCACTGTATTTATATCAAGTGACTCAAAACTTGCAATTAAAATTTATAATAAAAATAAAAGCGATACACAAAAAGAACAGAAGCTAAAATCCATGGTTGAAGCTAATATCAATGTTGAAGGCATATGCTGGCCAATTAAATATTTTACTATTAAAAATAGAATGTCCTATATAATGAGAGCGGCACAAGGTATAGATTTGCATTTATTATTAAGGAAAAGAACAATAGAAAAGTATATACATATAGATAGACCTTTTTTAACAAATATAGTGATAGATCTTTTAAATAAAATAATTTTTCTCCATCAAAACGATATATTAATCGGCGATATAAATCTTATGAATATTTGGGTGGATTTAGATAAGAGTGAAACTTACCTCATTGATACTGATAGTTTCCAGTTTGATAAATATCCATGTCCCGTTGGAAGTATAACCTTTACGCCACCTGAATTGCAGCATCAAAACTTTTCGAAATTTTTAAGAACAAAAGATCATGAATATTTTGCTATAGCAACGCTACTCTTCATGATATTTCATGGGGGAAAAGCTCCCTATGCTCACGTAGGTGGCAGTGACCCAGCAAAAAATATAAGAGATAAGAATTTCCCCTATCCTTTTGGGAGTGATTTTCATTTTGAAACTCCAAAAGGTGCATATGAAAATATGTGGGTTATGCTCCCATTGGAAATGAGAGAAGCTTTCTATAATGTCTTTAGAGAAGGTGGAAGGAAATCACCCGAAGAATGGAAAAAATATGTACTTGAATACAGTAATAAACTTCAAAATGATCTTCCAAAAAATATCTTTCCGGCTTCATATAAGACTGTTGCAGGAACAGGATCAATTAAAAGGGAGAGTGAAGTAGAGGGAATAGGAAATCCAAAAAATATAATTAATGAGCATGGGAACGGAATTGCAATAATGGAATTGAGTTCGAAAGCCGTAAAGTTATTAATTAATGAAAAAAGAGATAAAGATTTTAATTTTAAATCATTTTATAAAAAGGCTTTTTTTACAAACACTGGTTCTCTCTTGGGACAATCTCAAAATATGCGTATGTTCCTTTATAAAGATATTGTTATACCTAGAATTAATGAATTAAAACAAGATGCTATTGATAAGGGATCAAAATACTTATATGTTTATGCAGGAGCGGTTTATCGGGCGGCAAAAAATAGAGAAAACTTGTTAGATATGATTAAAAATCTTACAGATTTAAATGTAAGGATAATTGGTAATAAGGATGAAAATGACTATAACTACCTAGCCCAAATAAATACTATACCTGAATTAATAAATAATAATATTTGTCTATTTGATTTTGGAGCTGGGAGTTTTCGTATTAATTTATATGATAATAACAGAAAAAATGTGTGGAGCCAAAAGAGTAATTTTGGATATGAGAGCTTAAAGAAGATTTTCTTCTTAAATAATAATTCGGATACTCAAACATTAAATGCTTTTAACGCCTTTGATAAGTTAATTATCGAGGAAAATGAAATAAAAAAATTATTAAATGAATGTAAGAAAATAAATAATGTACCATTTCAATTTGTTGGATTAGGGGGGCCATTTACAAAAATAGGAAACCTATCAAAAAAATCTTCTAAGCAAATTCATAAAAGGATAATTCAATCTAATCAATTTGAAAGTAATAAGATTGAAGCTCAAGAAAAGTTAAATGATGGAGCGGGTAAAGTATATGAATTACATAACAGAAGTAAAACAAATCACCATAGAAAAGAAGTGGATAATTTAATAACAGTTCGAGTAAGCATGCCAATTATACAAAAAATATTTAAAGCAACTGGTAAAGAGGATATTATGATTTCAGGTACAGGACTTTGGTATGGACTGTATTATCACCATATAAAAAATAACGAAGATGAGACAGCAGGCACTGCCTTAAGTTGTGGAGTCTATTAAAAGGAGTAATCTTATGAATGAAACAGGTTTAATAATAAATCAACAAGATCTAATTGATAATCCAACACCACGAGTACCAGTATGTCTTGTTTTAGATTGTAGCGGGTCAATGACAGGCGAACCAATACAAGAGCTAAGAGATGGTGTTGAAAAATTTATTAAAGAACTGGCTGATAATGAATATGCAAAAGATTCTGCTGAAATCTGCCTTGTTACATTTGGTGGAGAAGCTAGGTGCATATTAGACTTTGAAAATATTGAAAGACAAAGTGAAAATATTCCATTATTTGCTGCTTCTGGAAATACTCCAATGGATCAAGCTGTAAATTTGGCACTGGATAAGCTTGAAGAGCGAAAACAAAATTATAAAGATTCTGGAGTTGATTATTATCAACCCTGGATGGTTCTAATGACAGATGGTCAACCTACTGAAAATATTTCAAGGTCAACTTTGAGGACACAAGATTTGGTTAATAAAGATTTATTAACTGTTTTTCCTTTAGGAATTGGAAATGAAGCAGATATGAATGAATTAGCTCGATATTCTCCCAAGAGATCTCCTCTTAAATTAAAAGGATTATGTTTTAGTGAATTCTTTGAGTGGTTAAGCAAAAGTGTTGAAAAAGTATCACAATCAATCCCAGGAGATAAAATTGAGCTTGATTCAGAAGGAATAAAAGAATGGGCAACGTTATAATTTGCAAAATATAGTAAAGTTCAGTTCGAGAATTGTAGGATCGACTGTTCAGGGAAGGCTCCATTCCAAAAATAATATAGAATGTCAGGATAGAATTAATACTTACAAATCTGGTAAAGTTGTTGCTATTGCACTATCAGATGGAGCCGGTTCGTATGCCAATTCTGCTCTTGGAGCAGAAGAAATAACAAAACGAATTGCAAATAATTTTTGCATCAATTTTTTTAAAATTGTTAGAAGAAGTAAGAGTGACATAAAAAAAAGAGTAATTGCAGAAATTAATAGGACTCTAAAACTTTTACATAATAACCATTCATTACCCAAGAAAGAATTCTCATGTACGCTTCTATTCGTTGTTTCCGATGGTAATAGATTTATTGCAGGCCATATAGGTGATGGAGTTATAGGTAGATTTAGTAGGAATAAAATCGATGTTCTATCAGAACCTGAAAATTATGATTTTTCAAACGTAACCTGCTTTATTACAAGTTCGAACTTATTAAAAAACCTTAGAATATATAGGGGGTCTTCAAAATTCTATGATGGGTTCGTTTTAATGTCTGATGGAAGTACAGATAGTCTTTATAGTAAAAAAAATGATAAGCTATCTAAATCTTTAGTGGAAATAAAAAAGTGGACTCAAAATTATCCTATTGAAATGGTCAATATAGCATTAGAAAAAAATATGAAAGAATTGATTCGTCTAAAAACCCATGATGACTGTAGTTTAATTATGGCTGTTAAAATTGAGAAATCTCATCATCAAATGAGACATTTAGATAAAGATTTTTTAATGGAATTATTAAATGCAAAAAATCAACTATCATTAAAAAATAAAATGAAAGTATTATATCAAATCTGTAATAATAATATTCAGAATACTAAAGTTGTTGCTAAGAAGACTTCACTATCTACAAGTACCGTTAGAAGTCATAAAAATGTTTTAAAAAGTTTAACAAATAACCAAATAGGTTAAATATGAGAGTTGGAGTTTTTGATATTGGAACAAAGGCAGTGAGGCTTTTGGTGGGTGATACAAAATTGGCTTCGGAAAATGACTTTTCTTTTAATGATTATAAAAATTTTGGTGATAGAACTTTTTTAGGTGATCATATAGATAGTGATGGTAATCTAAGAATCAAAGGACTAGAAAGAACTATTAATAAGATAAATGAATTCAAAAATCGCTCAAAAAAATACAATATTGAAAAATTTATAGGTGTAGGTACAGCAGTCTTTCGGAATATTAATAATTGTGATGATGTAAAGGGTTTTCTGCATAAACTGACTGGAATTGAAATAAAAGTATTATCTAAAGAAGAAGAGGCAAAATATTCACTTATTTCTGCTGTAATTAGCGGCAAAGATTA
>Ga0315336_1004343_pt1 | contig 17013 bp, 9 predicted proteins | sample ASW5metaG_FD_204512 | JGI IMG/M metagenome (GOLD analysis project Ga0315336, IMG submission 204512) | Ammonia-oxidizing marine archaeal communities from Monterey Bay, California, United States - ASW #5 | ecosystem: Environmental > Aquatic > Marine > Intertidal zone | place: USA: California...
AAGCCGTCGCCGCCTGGCAGAAGATGCTCGACCAACTAAAGCCGGATTCGCCCTGGCGCAGCGCCGTCCAGCAGGCGCTTGCCGAGGCCGGCCAGCCGGCCGTCGCAGCGGGCGCGTCGCCGAGCGGCCCTGACGCGCAACAGATGGAAGCCGCGCAGCAGATGGCGCCGCAGGACCGGCAGGCGATGATCGAAACCATGGTCGCCGGCCTCGACGACAAATTGAAGCAGAATCCCCGCGACGAGGAAGGGTGGATGCGCCTCATTCGTTCCTATGTCGTGCTCGGCAAGGCCGATCAGGCGCGCGACGCGCTTGGCCGCGCCGTTGCCGCCTTCGGGGCGGACAGCGAGCAGGCCAGGAAATTCACCGCCTTCGCAGCCTCCCTCGGCGTGACGGCGACGGAGTAAGAGATGACGCGCAAGCAGAAGCGATTGTCGGTGATCGTGGCGGGGCTGGCCTTCCTCGCCGCGGCCGCCGGACTCACCTTCTACGCGCTCGGCCAGAAGGCCTCCTATTTCTACATGCCGGCCGAGCTGACCACGGCAAGCCTCCAGCCTGGGCAACGCATCCGCCTTGGCGGTCTCGTCGAAAACGGCACCGTCGTGCGCGGCAACGGCGCGACCGTGGCCTTCTCGGTCACCGACACGCAGAAATCGGTCAAGGTGACCTATACCGGCATCCTGCCCGATCTCTTCCGCGAGGGGCAGGGCGTCATAACCGAGGGCGCTTTCGGCTCGGATGGAGTTTTCGTCGCCGACAGCGTGCTCGCCAAGCATGACGAGCGCTATATGCCCAAGGAAGTCGCCGACGGCCTGAAGGCCAAGGGCGTCTGGGTGGAAAGCAAGAGCCAATAATGGTTGAGACCGGACATTTCGCCCTCGTGCTGGCCTTCGCGCTGTCGCTGGTGCAGATGCTGGTGCCGCTCGTCGGCGCCCGCACCGGCAATCAGCGCCTGATGGCGGTCGGGGGCCCGGTGACCGTTACCGGCTTCGCGCTCACCGCGCTGTCCTTCGTGGCCCTGACAAGCGCTTACGCCGGCTCGGACTTCTCGGTGGCGAACGTGTGGGAGAATTCCCATTCGTTGCAGCCTATGATCTACAAGATCACCGGCACCTGGGGAAACCACGAAGGCTCGATGCTGCTGTGGGTGCTGATCCTGACCTTCTTCGGCGCGCTCGTCGCCGTTTTCGGCAACAATCTGCCGGCAACGCTCAAGGCCAATGTGCTGGCCGTGCAGGGCATGATCGGCGCGGCCTTCTTCCTCTTCATCCTGACGACCTCCAACCCGTTCACGCGCCTCAATCCGGCGCCTGTCGAGGGGCGGGATCTCAACCCGGTCCTGCAGGACCTCGGCCTCGCCATCCACCCGCCGCTGCTCTATCTGGGCTATGTCGGCTTCTCGGTCTGCTTTTCCTTCTCGGTGGCTGCGTTGATCGAAGGCCGGATCGATGCCTCGTGGGCACGCTGGGTGCGGCCGTGGACCCTGGTCGCATGGATGTTCCTCACAGGCGGGATCGCGATGGGATCCTACTGGGCCTATTACGAGCTCGGCTGGGGCGGTTTCTGGTTCTGGGATCCGGTCGAGAACGCTTCTTTCATGCCCTGGCTTGCCGGCACGGCGCTGCTCCATTCGGCGATCGTGATGGAAAAGCGCTCGGCGCTGAAAATCTGGACGCTGCTGCTCGCCATCCTCACCTTCTCGCTGTCGCTGCTCGGCACTTTCCTGGTTCGTTCGGGCGTGCTGACCTCCGTGCACGCCTTCGCCACCGACCCGGCGCGCGGCGTCTTCATCCTGTGCATCCTGACACTGTTCATCGGTGGCTCGCTGGCGCTGTTTGCGCTGCGCGCCTCCACCCTGACCGCCGGCGGCCTGTTCCATCCGATCTCGCGTGAGGGCGCGCTGGTCCTCAACAACCTCTTTCTCACCACCGCCACCGCGACGGTGCTGGTCGGCACGCTATACCCGCTGGCGCTCGAAGCGCTTACCGGCGGCAAGATCTCGGTCGGTGCGCCCTTCTTCGACCTCACCTTCGGCCCGCTGATGGTGCCGCTGCTGGCAATTGTGCCGTTCGGCCCGTTGCTCGCCTGGAAGCGTGGTGATGTGATTGCCGCCTCGCAACGGCTGATGGCGGCCTTCGCCCTGGCGCTCGCCGCGATGCTGGTAACCGGTCTGTTCATCGACGGCGCCTCGGTGTTCGCCGCGCTCGGTGTCGGCCTTGCTGTCTGGCTGGTTGCCGGGGCGCTGACCGACCTCGCCGTCAAATCCGGTGTCGGGTCGGTGGCGCCGGCCGTCATGCTTCGCCGCTTCGCAGGCCTGCCACGCTCGGTCTTCGGCACGGCGCTTGCCCATCTCGGTCTCGGGTTGACCTTGCTCGGCATCGTCGCCACGCTCTGCTTCGGCACCGAGAAGATCCTCACCATGCGACCCGGCGAGACGGTAGAGCTCTCCGGCCATACGCTGCGCTTCGAAGGGATTTTTCCCCAGAAAGGCCCTAACTTCACTGAGGATCGCGCCCGCTTCCGGCTGATAGGGGCTGACGGCAATGCCTACGGCGAGATCTCTTCGGCAAAGCGCTTCTTTCAGGCCCGGCAGATGGCAACGACCGAGTCCGGCATCAGGACGATTGGCTTGAGCCAGCTCTATCTCTCACTCGGCGACGAGAACAATGACGGCTCCGTCGTCGTGCGCCTCTGGTGGAAGCCGCTGGTCACTCTGATCTGGGGCGGCGGCCTGGTGATGATGGCGGGTGCGGCCATGTCGCTGGCCGACCGCCGCCTGCGTGTCGGCGCGCCCGCAAGGCGGCGCAAGCCGGCCGCCGCGCTGGCGAGCCCGACATGAGGGCAAGATTTTCCCTCGCCTCCCTTGTCCTGCTGCTGGCCCTGGCTTTCGCCGGCGCCGCGCAGGCGGTGAAGCCGGATGAAGTGTTGCAGGACCCAGCATTGGAGGCGAGGGCGCGAGCGCTGTCCGAGGGCTTGCGCTGCATGGTCTGCCAGAACCAGTCGATCGACGAATCGGACGCCGATCTGGCCCGCGACCTGCGCATCCTCGTGCGCCAGCGCCTCGTCGCCGGCGACACCGACCAGCAGGTGATGGACTATATCGTCTCGCGCTATGGCGAATTCGTGCTCTTGAAGCCGCGCTTCAGCCTGCGCAACGCGCTTTTGTGGGGCACCCCAGCGCTCCTGCTCCTGGCCGGCGGCCTGTTCATCGTGCTCAGCGCGCGCTCGCGCCGACCCGTGCCGGACAGCACCCTCAGCGCCGAAGAACGCGCGGCGCTGGACAAGATGCTACGCGACTGACCGCCGACATTACAAAACTTTCATGTACCGGAAATGGCGCCGTAATGTGCGCCTCTCTAATCCTCTTGCCCGAGGATGCTTCGCCTGAGCGCATCCGCGTCGATAGAGGATAAGAAACCCCATGAATAATGCCCCCAATTCATTTTTGAGCACCCGAAAGCGCCTGATGGCCGCCGTCGCTTCCCTGGCCGTTGTCGGCACGGTTGGCGCTGGCATGCTCGCAACCGGCACTGCCCCCGTGCTGGCCGATGCCGTGCGTGTCGAAGCCCCGCAGGTGCCGAGCTTCGCCGATGTCGTCGAGCATGTCTCGCCGGCGGTGGTCAGCGTCAAGGTCAAGGCCAAGATCCAACCGACGGCCGATAACGGCTCCGACAATCAGGATGGCTTCGACAACCTCCCCGACAATCCGCAGATGCGCCGCTTCTTCAAGGAGTTCCGCGGCTTTGGCGACCAGGGCGGCCAGTTCGGCATGCGCCGCTTCGGCCATCGCGACCGCGGCAATGGCGAGCCGCGCCCGGTTGCCCAGGGCTCGGGCTTCTTCATCTCGGAGGATGGCTATCTCGTCACCAACAACCATGTCGTGTCGGAAGGCTCGGACTTCACCGTCGTCACCAATGACGGCAAGGAACTCGACGCGAAGCTGATTGGCACCGATCCGCGCACCGACCTCGCCGTGCTCAAGGTCGATGGCGGCGGCAGCAAGTTCACCTATGTCGACTTCGCCGACGACTCCAAGGTCCGCATCGGCGATTGGGTGGTTGCTGTCGGCAATCCGTTCGGCCTTGGCGGCACCGTCACCGCCGGCATCGTATCGGCCCGCGGCCGCGACATCGGCGCCGGCCCCTATGACGATTTCATCCAGATCGACGCTTCGGTCAACCGCGGCAATTCGGGCGGTCCGACCTTCAACCTCAACGGCCAGGTGATCGGTATCAACACCGCCATCTTCTCGCCGTCCGGCGGCAGCGTCGGCATTGCCTTTGACATCCCGGCCTCGACCGCCAAGCAGGTCGTCCAGGACCTGATGAAGAGCGGCTCCGTGCAGCGCGGCTGGCTCGGCGTCGAGATCCAGCCGGTCACCTCCGACATCGCCGAGTCGCTCGGCCTGAAGTCGGACAAGGGCGCGCTGGTCTCGAGCGCCCAGGACGCCGGTCCGGGCAAGAAAGCCGGCATCGTCGCTGGTGACGTCATCACCCAGGTCGACGGCAAGGACGTCGCCTCGCCCAAGGAACTGGCCCGCATGATCGGTGCATTCGCGCCGGGCAAATCGGTCGATGTCACGGTCTGGCGCAACGGCAAGAACGAGACGGTCAAGGTCGATCTCGGCACGCTGCCCTCGAGCGACAAGCAGGCCTCGAACGAGGACAGCAGCAAGCAGACGGCGCCCGCCGCCAAGGCGGACACGCTGGCTGATCTTGGTCTCACCGTCACCAAGGCGGAAAACGGCAAGGGCCTCGTGGTCACCGATGTCGATCCCGACAGCGACGCGGCCGACCGCGGCATCCAGCCGGGCGACGTCATCACCTCGATCAACTCGAACGACGTCAACACCACCGACGACGTATCCAAGGCAATGACGGACGCCGCGAAGGCCGGCCGCAAGGCGGTGCTGATGCAGATCACACGCGACAACTCGAACCGCTTCGTCGCACTGCCGGTCGGCAAGGGCTGAGGTACCGCGCATGACCCCGAAAACTTCTTGGGTTTTCGGAAAGGATGATGCGCGACTGGAAGACGTTCTGATTTTCCCTGCGGCGGTATCAACACCCCCGAGTCGCCGCCGGGAATACATGGGGCCGAGCACGTAAGTCAGTCACCGTGTTTCGCTCCTGGCGGCAGCGGGTTTCCCATCACCCGCTGCCGCTTTGACTTCAAGGACTTCAGCATGTCGCCCAAAAAGTGGGCACCGGTTTTGGGATTACGACATGCGAACGAAATGCATGTCTCCCAAAAGTGGGCACCGGTTTTGGGGTTACGACATGCGAACGAAATGCATGTTGCCCAAAAATGGTTGCCGGTTTTGGGAAGAAGACATGCGACTAACAAGGCAAGGCATGAAGAATGGCCGCCTCTCAAACTTCCAATGAAATCGCGTATAACGGCTCCATGAAGATTCTCGTCATGGAAGACGATCGCGAGGCAGCGGACTACTTGCAGAAAGCCTTCGCCGAGGCGGGCCACACCGCCCATGTCGCCGGTGACGGCGAGACCGGCTTCGCGCTCGCGGATGCCGGCGACTATGACGTGATGGTGGTCGACCGCCTGATGCCGCGCCGCGACGGCCTGTCGGTAATCGCCGCTCTTCGCTCGCGCGGCAATACCACGCCGGTGCTGATCCTGTCCGCGCTGGGCGAGGTCGACGACCGCGTCACCGGCCTGCGCGCCGGCGGCGACGATTACCTCACCAAGCCCTATGCCTTTTCCGAACTGCTGGCCCGCGTCGAAGTGCTGAACCGCCGCGCCGGCACGCGCGAATCCGAGACCGTCTACCGCGTCGGCGACCTCGAGCTCGACCGGCTGTCGCATTCGGTCAAGCGGGCCGGGCGCGAGATCACGCTGCAGCCGCGCGAGTTCCGTCTTCTCGAATACCTGATGCGCCATGCCGGCCAGGTGGTGACGCGCACCATGCTTCTGGAAAATGTCTGGGACTATCATTTCGATCCGCAGACCAACGTCATCGACGTCCATGTCTCGCGCCTGCGCGGCAAGATCGAAAAAGGCTTCGACAAGCCGATCCTGCATACGATCCGCGGCGCCGGCTACATGCTGAAGGGCGGGTAAAGCCGATCATGGCTCTTTCCCTGCCGGCCATTATGAAGACGACGGCGGCTCGGCTCTCGGCGCTTTATCTTCTGCTTTTCGCGCTCTGCGCGGTGCTGCTGGTCTTCTACATGACGTCGCTGTCGGCGCGCATGCTGACCGCGCAGACGCAGGAGACCATCAACGACGAGGTGCTGGGCCTGGCCCGTGCCTATCAGCGCGGCGGCCTTCCGGTGCTGGTGCGGGTGGTCGAAAACCGCTCACGCCAGCCGGGCGCCAATCTCTATCTGATTGCCGACGCCAACGGCCAGATCCTAACAGGCAACGTGCAGAGCCTGGAGCCCGGGGTGATCGAGACGGAGGGCTGGACGACCGAGCCTTTCTCCTACCAGCGCTTCGGCGAGGGCGAGCTCGACCGGCTGCGCAGTGGAGCCACGGACCAGACCACACCCCCAGCCGGCGATGGCAACAGTCCGCAGTCGACGGGGGAAAAGGGCCACAACGCCATCGCGCTGGTGCTGAGGCTGCCCAACCAGATGATCATGCTGGTTGGCCGCGACCTCGGCGAACCCGAGCGTTTCCGCGCGGTCATCAGCCGCGCGCTGACCCTGGCGCTGGGCATGATGGGCCTGGGCGGCATCCTGATCTGGTTCTTCGTCGGGCGCGCCGCCCTGAAGCGCATCGACAGCGTGTCGGACGCAAGCCGCCGCATCATGGGTGGCGACTTGTCCGGACGGCTCCCCGTGACCGGCGCCGGGGACGAATTCGACCGCCTGTCGGAAAACCTCAATTCGATGCTGGCGAGGATCGCCATGTTGAATGAGGGGCTGAAACAGGTCTCCGACAACATCGCCCATGATCTGAAGACGCCGCTGACCAGGCTGCGCAACCGTGCCGAGGCTACGCTCGCCGGCAAGCACAGGACGCAGGACTACCGCCAGGCGCTTGAACGCACGATCGCGGAGTCCGACCAACTCATCAAGACGTTCAACGCCATCCTGATGATCTCGCGCCTGGAGGCCGGCTATTCCTCGGAACAGACCGGTCCGGTCGATCTCGCCGCCACGGTGAGCGACGTCGTCGAGCTCTACGAACCCGTGGCGGAGGAGGCAGGCGTCGCGCTTGAAGCGACAGTGCCCGAAGGCTTCACGATCAACGGCAATCGCGAGCTGATCGGCCAGGCGCTGTCCAACATCGTCGACAACGCCATCAAATATTCGACCGATGCCGTCGAGGCGCCGAAAGTGCGGGTGACGCTGGAGCGTCTCGGCAACGAGATCAAGCTTACGGTCAGCGACAACGGCCACGGCATTCCCGACGACGCCGACCGCGCACGGGCCACCGAGCGCTTCGTGCGTCTGGAAAAGAGCCGGTCGCAGCCAGGCTCGGGCCTCGGCCTCAGCCTCGCCAAGGCAATCATGACTTTCCACAATGGCAGGCTTGATCTTTTGCCCGCCAATCCCGGATTGTCCGTGGTCATGAGTTTCCCGCTGCGGGAGACGCATTGATGGCGAGGACAATGGCGAAGAAATCAGTCGAGCCCGAATGGCGGCTTGCCCCCACCGTGGCGCTCCGTCCCCTGGACGCGAAACATGCCGGGCGCCAATTGTCGGAAATCGCCGATGCCGCCGAAGAAGAAGGGCTTTCCCGTCTCGCTGCATTCCTGGCCGACGAGGGGCCGCTGCAGAACACGCTGGCGGCCATCTTCGACCTTTCGCCCTTTCTGCGCGATGTGGCGCGCCGGCGGCCGGCGATTCTCAACACGCTGTTCGACGAGACGGTCGAAGCGCGGCTCGGCGCGATCAGCGCGGCGATTGGCGGCGCGGCAAAGGCTGACGACGCCTCCGAGCCGGGCCTGATGATGGCGCTGCGGCAATGGAAGACCGAAGCGCATTTCCTGATCGCGCTGGCCGATCTTTCTGGCGAGGCGGAGACTTCCGCGACGGTACGCCGCCTCAGCGATCTCGCGGACGCCTGTACAAACGCCGCCGTCGATTTCCTGCTGCTCGACGCGCATCGGCAAGGCAGGCTCAAGCTGCCGAATCCTGCGGAACCGGCCAAGGGCTCGGGCTGGATCCTGCTCGGCATGGGCAAGCTTGGCGCGCATGAGCTCAATTTTTCCTCTGACATCGACCTCGTCGTCTTCTTCGACCCGGAGGCGCAGGCCGTCATCGATCCGCTCGACGCGACGGAGCTATTCTCCCGGCTCACCCGCCGTCTCGTGCGCATCCTGCAGGACCGCACCGAGCACGGCTATGTCTTCCGCACCGACCTCAGGCTGCGCCCCGATCCGGGCTCGACGCCGCTGGCGATCCCGGTCGAGGCAGCGCTTCGCTATTACGAGGCGCGCGGCCAGAACTGGGAGCGCGCGGCCATGATCAAGGCGCGGCCGGTGGCCGGTGACCTCGCCGCGGGCGCGGCCTTCCTCAAGGAATTGCAGCCCTATGTCTGGCGCAAATACATGGACTATGCGGCGATCGCCGACGTCCACTCGATCAAGCGCCAGATCCATGCCCACAAGGGTCATGGCGAGATCGCCGTGAAGGGCCACAACGTCAAGCTCGGCCGCGGCGGCATCCGCGAGGTCGAGTTCTTCGTGCAGACCCAGCAGCTCATCGCCGGCGGCCGCTTCCCGGAATTGCGTGGCCGCGAGACGGTGCCGATGCTCGCAGCACTCGCCGCGCGCGGCTGGATCACCGCCGATGCGCGCGATGCGCTGACGCGCCAATACTGGTTCCTGCGCCGTGTCGAGCACGCCATCCAGATGGTGGCCGACGAGCAGACGCACATTCTGCCGGACAGCGATGAGGAACTTAAACGCATCGCCCTGATGCTTGGCTTTGCCGGCGAGGCGGACTTCACGCAGGCCTTCCGGGCTTCGCTGCAGGAGGTCGAGCGCCACTATGCGGCGTTGTTCGAGACGGCCCCCGAACTGTCGGCCGGCGTCGGCAACCTGGTGTTCACGGGCGATGTCGACGACCCCGACACGCTACAGACCCTGCACAGGCTGGGTTTCCAACGACCGAGCGATATCTGCCGGGTCATCCGCGGCTGGCATTTCGGTCGCTACCGCGTCACACAGTCGGCGGAAGCTCGCGAGCGGTTGACCGAACTGACTCCGGCGCTGCTGAAGGCCTTCGGGCAAACGCGGCGCGCCGACGAGGCGCTGATGCGCTTCGACGAGTTCCTCGCCGGCCTGCCGGCGGGCATCCAGCTTTTCTCGCTACTGCAGTCGAACCCGGCGCTGCTCAAGCTGATGGCGACGATCATGGGCGCGGCGCCGCGGCTGGCTGCCATCATCACCAGACGCCCGCACGTTTTCGACGGCCTGCTCGACCCGGCGCTGCTTACCGAACTGCCCGACCGCGCCTATCTTTCGGCACGGCTTGCCGCCTTCATCGAGGGCGACCGCGCTTACGAGGACGTGCTCGACCGCCTGCGCATCTTCGCTTCGGAGCAGAAATTCCTGATCGGCGTGCGCTTGCTTGCCGGCTCGATCGATCCCGCGCGGGCGGGGCGGGCCTTCTCCGATCTCGCCGATCTCACCATAGAGGCGGCGCTTCAGGCTGTGATCGCCGAATTCGCGCTGCGCCATGGCAGGATCGCCGGCGGCAGGGTGGCACTGCTCGGAATGGGCAAGCTTGGCAGCCGCGAACTCACCGCGGGCTCCGACGTCGACCTTATCCTGCTCTACGACCACGATGCCGACGCGGAAGATTCCGACGGCGACAAGCCGCTGGCGCCGTCGCACTACTATACCCGCATGACGCAGCGCCTGATCGCTGCCGTGTCGGCCCCGACGGCCGAAGGCGTGCTCTACGAACTGGACTTGCGCCTGCGCCCTTCCGGCAACAAGGGGCCGGTCGCCACCCATGTCGACGCATTCAAGAAATATCAGCGCCAGGATGCCTGGACCTGGGAGCACATGGCGCTGGCCCGGGCCCGCGCCATCGGCGGCGATGACGAGCTTTGCGCCGAACTCGAGACGGAAGTAGCGGCGGTTCTGGCGCAGCCGCGCGATGCCCCCAAGGTCAAGGCCGAGGCCTCGGAAATGCGGGCGCTGATCGAGAAGGAGAAGCCGCCGCGCGATCTTTGGGACATCAAGCTGATCCCTGGCGGGCTCATCGATCTCGAATTCATCGCCCAGGTCGCGACCATCACCGGCAAAGTCGAGCCCGGGCGCCGGGTGACGGCGACCGCCGACATTCTGGCGCGGCTTTCTCCGGATTTTGCCGCAGCCGATGTGCGCGAAGAGCTTGGCGAAGCCTACAGGCTCTATCTGGCGCTGACCCAGATGATCAGGCTTTGCCTGACCGGCGAGTTCCAGCGCGACGACGTCCCGCCGGGGCTTTCGGACCTGCTCCTCGCGGTCACCGATCTGCCGGATTTCGGCGTGCTGGAAGCACATCTCGAGGAGACGTCGCGGAACGTCAGGAAGGATTTTGACCTTCTCCTGCGGAATGCGGGCGCGCCGAAGCGCGGTTAAATTGCCTTCGGCCCAGCGCTGCTTCTTTTCAACGAAACTTAGGCCGCCACCTTCACCGTTGGCGGCGCCTTCTTCAGCGGAATGCGCACCGACACGATCGTGCCGACGCCTTCGGTCGAGCGGATCTTCAGCGCGCCGCCCTGCAGTTCGGCCAGCGAGCGCGAAATGGCCAGACCGAGACCCGAGCCGGTATGGTTTTTTGAGAACTGGTTCTGCACCTGCTCAAAGGGCCGGCCGAGCTTGCTCAGCGCATGCTTGGGGATGCCGCAGCCATTGTCCTCGATGGTGAGCAGAAGCGCCCCTGAAGTGTTGCGTGCCCTCACCGTGATCTTGCCGCCCTGTCCGGTGAACTTCACCGCGTTGGAGAGCAGGTTGATGGCGATCTGCTTGATGGCGCGTCGGTCGGCGTAGAGCCGTATCGAGTCGGCGATGCGCGTCTCGACATTGATCGACTTTTCTGCCGCCTGCAGCGAGATGACCCGCACCGTCTCCTTGATCAGCGGGCAGAGGTCGATCTCTTCGCGGTCGAGCGAGAACTGGCCCGCCTCGATCTTCGACATGTCGAGGATGTCGTTGATGACGCCGAGCAGATATTTTCCGCTGCCGTTGATGTCGGTCGCGTATTCCTCGTAGCGCTCGGAGCCCAGCGGCCCGAACAGGCCCTGCTGCATCAACTCGGAGAAGCCGATGATGGCGTTGAGCGGCGTGCGCAACTCGTGCGACATGTTTGCGAGGAACTCCGACTTGGCGCGGTTGGCCGCCTCGGCGCGCTCGGTTTCCTTCATGTATTTGCGGTTGAGCTCCACAAGTTCGCTGGCGCGTTCCTCCTCGGCGCGGCGGGCGAGGCTGAGGTCGTGGATCGTCGCCATCAGCCGGCGCTCGCTGTCGACCAGCTTCTCCTGGTGCAGCTTGATCTGTGTGATGTCGGAGCCGACCGAGACGATGCCGCCGTCGCGTGTCCTGAGCTCGTTGACTTGCAGCCAGCGGCCGTCGGCAAGCTGGCGCTCCAGGGTAACGCCGCCATGCGGGCCGTTGGCGTTGGCGAGCCTGCGCTCCGAGGCGAAGGCCAGCATCCTCTCCTCCAGCGCGTCGCGACCGACGCCCGGCACGACGTCGCGGTCAGACAGTCCGTTGTCCTTCTGGAACTTCGAATTGCACATGATCAGCCGTTCGGAGGCGTCCCACAGCACGAAGGATTCGTTGATGTTCTCGATCGCGGTCCTGAGCCGCATGTCGGCCGCTTCCGACCGCAGCGCCAGGTGCCGCTGCTCGGTGACGTCCACGGCGATACCGATCAACTGGATTTCGGGCGCCTCCGGGTCGATCACTTGCGCCCGGGCCCGCATCCACACCCATTGCCCATCGGCATGGCGCATGCGGAAGACCTGGTCGATATGGTCGATCTCGCGTTCGACGATGCGGTTGGCGAGCTCGAACAGGTCGCCGTCCTCGGGGTGGATGATCTCGTCGACCTCGCCGAAGGATAACATCGCGTCGCAGGGTTCATAGCCCAGCATGTCGTACATCGAGCGCGACCAGTACATCTTGCCGCGCACCATGTCCCAGTCCCACAACCCGCAGCGGCCGCGCACCAGCGCCATGTCGATGCGTTGATGCGCCTCGAGATAGATGCGGTCCGCCGCCTGGGCACGCGCCGCCTGACCGAAATACGCATAGAGGATGACGATCAGCACGCCCGCGGTCAGCACGAAAAGCGTGACGTTGAGCGACATCGACTTGCGCCAGTCGTCGAACACCGCATCCTGCGGCACCAGCACCGCGGCTGCATTCTTGCGGTTCCCGCTCAGGCTGACGGCGGCGAACCAGTCTTGCCCGGCGATGCTGACATCCATCACGCCGGCACGGTCGCCGAACATGAACAGTGGCTGGCCGCCCAGCACAAGGCTGTCGAGCGCACGGCCCTGCCATCCGGTCGAAAGCGGCGAAACGGCGGTGACCTTGAAGTTGGCGTCGGTGATGGCGAGCACGTGGGCGCGGCTCATGGCGCCCAGGCGGCTGGTGTTTTCCAGCAGGCTTATGGCATTGGCGCCAGCGGCGGTAGGGTCCGCGGTGATCGCCTGCGCCATCTGGCCGGAGGCCAGCGCCAGCACCGCCTTGGCGTCACGCTCGATCTGGTCATGCTGGTTCATCAGCGACAGGAAGCGCAGCGCCGCGATGACGATTAGGAAGATGACGATCAACGCGGGGATCGAACGGCGCAGAATAGGTTCGGCGGCTAGCAGCCGCTGATAGGTGGGTTCGGCGATCAGGCGCGTATTGCCGGCAAGCCCATCGCTCCTTGACTTGCGACGCGCAAAAGCCTTCCCTCCGGGCGCGCCCCACGCGTCCGCCTTGGCCATAAATGGCACTCCCCGATCTGCCGTGTACTTGGATGACCCGGATACGCCGCACGCCCGAATCGCCATTAAAGAATCAAACGTGATTCGCCTTGTCCAGAGGCGCGGGCGAAAAAGATTAAAAGTTGATTGAAATTCGCCTTTTTCCCTTCTTCCGCAAGGGTAGAAGGCGAGGGTCGTGCTACGCCAGCGTCCTTTCCACGATGTCGCGCAAATCGGCCGACAGGTTCTCGACCTTAGCCATGTCGAGCAGCGCCTGCTTGGCCTTGGCCTGGCGTCCGGGCTCCAGCGAGCGCCAGGAGCGCAGCGCCGTCGCCAGCCGCGCCGCCACTTGCGGGTTGCGCTTCTCGACCTCCAGCACCGTCTCGGCGAAGAAGCGGTAGCCTTCACCGTCGGCGCGGTGGAAACCGGTCTGGTTGGCGCTGGAGAAGGTGCCGATCAGCGATCGCACCCGGTTCGGGTTGGCGATCGAGAAGGCCGGGTGCCGCATCAACTCGCGCACCTTCTCTACGGTCCTGGCGCCGGGCACGCCAGCCTGGATCTGGAACCATTTGTCGAGCACCAGCGCATCGCCGCGATAGCGGGTCTCGAAGGCCGACAGCGCTGCTTCCGCCTCGACCGTGCCGGAATGGCGATGCGCCAGCACGGAGAGCGCGGCGGCGCGATCGGTCATGTTGGTGGCGGCAGTGAAGTGCTGTGCCGCGAGGCCCGCGCCACCCGTCATCAGCGAGAGATAGTCGAGCAGGATGTTGCGGAGGGCCCTGCGTCCCGCGCTCGCCGCATCCGGTGTGAACGGGCCCCTGTCGGCGAGGCTTTCATAGAGCGCCTCGAAGGCATCGCGGTTTGCCTGGGCGATCGTCCGCGCCAGCGCCTCGCGCGCTGCAAAGATGGCGTCGGGGTCGATGTCCCTGCCGATGTCGCGGGCAATGTCGGCTTCGCCGGGCAGCGCCAGCGCCAGCGCCCGGTAGGCCGGTTCCAGCGCTTCGTCGCCGGCGATCCTGCCGGCAAGCTCGGCGAGCCGTGCCGCGAAGACCGGCTCCCTGCAGCCGAGGATCTGGCGGAAGGCGGCGATCAGCGCGTCGGTCAAAAGCGTGTTGAAGGCCTGCCAGCGCGAGAAGGCGTCGCTGTCATGCGCCGCGAGGAAGAATTGATCGTCGGACTTCTGCTGCACCGAAAGTGTGATCGGCGCCGAGAAGCCGCGGTTGAGCGACACCGAAGGGCGCTGCGAAACGCCGGAGAAGCGCACCGTGTGCCGGCGCTTGCGGATATGGATGACGCCGTCGTCCACCGTCGCGCCCTCGACCGCGTCCCAAGCGACGGGCTTGCCGTCGGCGCCGACAAGTCCGAACGCAAGGGGAATATGCATCAGCCGCTTGCGGCTTTCCGACGGCGTCGGCGGCACCGACTGTTCGATCTCCAGCGTGAACTCCCTGGCCGCCGCATTGTGCGTGTAGCTCACCGTCAGGTTCGGCGTGCCGGCCTGATGGTACCAGAGCGCGAACTGCGCCAGATCGCGGCCAGAGACGTCCTCGAACACTTTGAGGAAATCCTCGATGGTCGCGGCCTGGCCGTCATGCCGCTCGAAATAGAGGTCCATGCCGGCACGGAAGAGTTTGGCGCCGAGGATGGTGCGGATCATGCGCACCACCTCCGAACCCTTCTCGTAGACGGTCGCGGTGTAGAAATTGTTGATCTCGCGGTAACGGCGCGGCCTGACCGGATGCGCCAGCGGTCCCTGGTCTTCCGGGAACTGATGCGCGCGCAGCGTGCGCACTTCCGCGATGCGCTTGACCGCTCGCGAGCGCTGGTCGGCGGAGAACTCGTGGTCGCGGTAAACGGTCAGCCCTTCCTTGAGGCAGAGCTGGAACCAGTCGCGGCAAGTGATTCTGTTGCCGGTCCAATTGTGGAAATACTCATGCGCGATGATCGCCTCGATATTGGCGAAATCGGCGTCCGTCGCGGTCTCCTCGTCGGCCAGAACATATTTGTCGTTGAAGACGTTCAGGCCCTTGTTCTCCATGGCGCCCATGTTGAAGTCCGACACGGCGACGATGTTGAAGACGTCGAGGTCGTATTCGCGGCCGAAGGCTTCCTCGTCCCATTTCATTGATCGCTTCAGAGCGTCCATCGCGTAGCCGGCGAGCCGCTCCTTGCCGGGTTCGACATAGATGCCGAGCTCGACCTCGCGGCCGGACATGGTGGTGAAGCTGCCGGCAACCTTGCCGAGCGCGCCCGCCACCAGCGCGAAGAGGTAGGAAGGCTTGGGGAAGGGGTCGTGCCAGACCGCGTAGTGCCTGCCATTGGCGAGCGCGCCGCGTTCGACGGGATTGCCGTTGGAGAGCAGCAGCGGCGCCTCGTTGTGCGGGGCTTCGACGCGAACGGTGTAGACCGACAGGATGTCGGGACGGTCGAGGAAATAGGTGATGCGGCGAAAGCCCTCGGCCTCGCATTGCGTGCAATAGACGTTGTTGGAGCGATAGAGGCCCATCAGCGCCTCGTTGCGCGAAGGCGCGATCTCTGTCTCCAGGCGCAGCTCGAAGCGCGGCGTTGCCGGCGACTTCAGGATCGTCAGCCGGTCCGGCGTCGCCTCATAATCGCTGGCCGACAGCGCCTGCCCGTCTATCGCCACGCCGAGCAGCGTCAGCCCGTCGCCGTCGAGCACCAGCGGCGCCGAAGCGGCGACGCCTTCTCGCCGCTCGATCGTGAGCAGCGCGGTAACGCGGGTTGCGTCCGGCGACAGGCGGAAGTCGAGGCCGGTCACGGGGATGAGATAGTCACTGGGGCGATAGTCTTCGAGCTTGAAGATATGGCCGGTATCCGTGCGCATTCCTTGAACTTTTCCTGTCGATTTCGGGCGGAGAGAGAGCTTGGCTGATCCAAGAATTTCGAGCTGCGCGCTCTTTACACGAAACGCCCACGCGACAAAACTGCGCGATAGGGTGTGTTTTCGCAATTCTGGTCACACACTTTTCCCGGAATTGCTCTTAGGCTATTTCGCGGCTTCTTTTTGCGACCACCCTCACGAGGCGAAATGACCATCGATCATGCCGTCGGCCACGACACGCTGCGCGGCATCACGCTGAAGATCGTCTCGGTGGCGGTCTTCGTTGGCATGCAGACCTGCATCAAGGCGGCCGGCGACGTACCCGCCGGGCAGATCGTCTTCTTCCGCTCCTTCTTCGCCATCTTCCCGATCATCTCCTTCCTGGCCTTCAAGGGTGACCTCGCCACCGCATTCACGACCAGGCGCCCCTTCAACCACATTGCTCGCGGTCTCGTCGGCGTCGGCGCCATGGGGCTCGGCTTCTTCGCGCTGACCCGGTTGCCGCTGCCGGAGGCGATCACGCTGAACTACGCCCAGCCGCTGCTGGTCGTCGTGTTCTCCTCAATCTTCCTCGGCGAGACGATTCGCGTCTACCGCTGGAGCGCGGTCGCCGTCGGCCTTGCCGGCGTGCTGATCATCTCCTGGCCGGAACTGACGCTGCTCAATTCCGATCAGGCCCTCGACGACCAGGAGGTGCTCGGCGTCATGGCGGCGTTGATCGCCGCCGCGATCTCGGCGGTCGCCATGCTCCTGGTGCGCAATCTCGTGCAGACGGAGAAGACGGCGACCATCGTTCTATGGTTCTCCTCGACGGCTTCGGTGCTGTCGCTTTTCACGCTGCCCTTCGGCTGGCAGGCGCTGACGCCGATGCAGGCCGCGCTGCTTGTCGTTGCGGGCTTCTGCGGCGGGCTCGGCCAGATCCTGATGACGGCGGCCTATCGCCATGCCGAAGCCTCGGTGGTGGCGCCTTTCGAATACACCTCGATGATCCTTGGCGTCGTCGTCGGCTATTTCGTCTTCGGCGACGTCACCTCGCTCAACACGCTCGTCGGCGGCGTGATCGTGGTCGCCGCCGGCATCTTCATTATCTGGCGCGAGCGGCAGCTTGGCCTGGAGCGCGCGCGCACCAGGACGGTCGCGCCGCCGCAAGGGTGAGGCTCTACGAAGCAGTCGCCCGCTCTTTTGCCAGCCGCACCAGCACCGCTCGTGTCTGCTCGTCGGCCGGGAAAAAAGATTCGATCGCCAGTTCCGACAGGGTGACGTCGAGGGGTGTGCCGAACACGGTG
>Ga0315336_1004345_pt1 | contig 17008 bp, 9 predicted proteins | sample ASW5metaG_FD_204512 | JGI IMG/M metagenome (GOLD analysis project Ga0315336, IMG submission 204512) | Ammonia-oxidizing marine archaeal communities from Monterey Bay, California, United States - ASW #5 | ecosystem: Environmental > Aquatic > Marine > Intertidal zone | place: USA: California...
AGTGGGCGTGTCGCTGCGGTACATCAGGTGCAGCAGCATTTTTGCGCGTGAGGCGGCGACATACAGTTTTCGCGAGCGTTGTTCGGATTTTGGCCGCTGAAACCCCGTCAAGATTGCGCAGTCAGTTTCGAGTCCCTTGAAGCGATACACCGTCGCGTAACGGACCGCGTCCTGATGGATGGCGCCGCTTGACTCGTCGACGATGCGGATGCCTTTGAGGTTCGAATTGTCTGCGAAGGGGGAATTCTCGAAGCGGTAGCGTCCGATGATCACGATGCGTTGGGGATCGATGTGTTCCCGGGTGATCAAGTCTTGCAACGTGTCGCCGGTGACTTCCACCTCTTCTTCGTCCGAAGAGACCACATGTTCCACCGGCGAGATGCCATCAGCCACAAATCCGGCGGAGTCGGCGTCGATGTCCGCCAGTTCATTCACGTAGTCGGCGATGCGGTTCGTGTTGCGGCAGTTGACATCGAGCAGCATGGAAGGTTGGGTGAAGGGCAGTTCATTCTCGCGATCGAAGATGTTCTGCTCGGGATCGTGAAAGATGTAGAAAGAACTTGTCGCGCTGTCGGCCAGGAGATGTTCGATCGGAATCCACCAGTCGGTGTTGAAATCCTGGGCTTCGTCAACAATGATCGCATCGTAGCGGTCAGGGTAGCTGTCGATGGACTCCAGCAGCATTTCGGCGGCCGTCACATCATAAAAGTCCGATTGGTCGCCGTCGGGGATTACGAAGGTTCCCCCGGTGGCCTTCACGACGTGTTCGCACAGTTTGTGGAAACGAAACACTTCGATTTTGAGGCCGAGTTGCAAGACCCGCGCGCGGAGCCAGTCGGCCAGTAGAGTGTTGTAGCACAGCAACAGGACCCGTCTGCCATCTTCGGCCAGCCGCCTCGCCTTTTCCAATGCGAGCAGCGTCTTGCCGGAACCCGCACATCCTTCGACGATCAATCGCGGGCAGCGGCGCATGGAGTTGAGCAGTTGAATCTGCTGGTCGGTGAGTCGCCCGAGTTCCTGGTCATGTTCCTGAAATTGCGCCGACAGACTTTGGATGACTTGGAACTCTGGCAGCAGTCGCGCAACGACGCCTTTGAACAGCCTGGTGTTCATGCGGGCTGACGGCTTGCGATATCGAGCCAAGATGCCTTCGATCTTGGGCTGCAACTGTTCGAGCTCGGCTTTCAACAGGACGATATCCGGTTTGACGTGCGCGGGCATCGTGCCCCGCAACTGGTCGGCGTCGGGAAATACGACCGCGTGCCCGAACGGTGCCTCGGCCTGCTGGTACCCCGACACATCGCGGCGGAGAAGTTTTGCCAGAGTGTGAGCACTTTGTTGGGCCTGCAGAAAGGGGTCTTTCGGCAGACGCGTTCCATCGTCACGGCGCCAGGTCCGCGACGGGCCGTCGTAGTGCACGCCCCCGGATTTGGTTTCGATGGCCAGCATGCCGAACGTGGGGTGCAATACCAGAAAGTCACACTCACCTTCCTGCAAATTGCGGCGCGTGTCGTCCAGCCAGGGCAGGCTGTGGATGATGGTGAACTGGTCATCCAGACCGGTCTGCAGCGCCGTAAAAAGTGTGCGTTCCGCGACGCTGACGGTGTCAGGGGGAAACGCGTCCGGAATCATGCGCGCCATGTGTGATGTTCTTGTCGGGGTCATGCGGGCCGGGGAAATTCATGCCGAGGTCGAGCGAAGCCGGAGATGCAGCCTCTTGTACCATGAGTTGTTTGCCGTGTTCAACGACGCTGGCGTCTCTTGACCCAGCCGCCTGTTGCGTGCGGCCTGACGGGTTGCGCGACATCCCCCGGGCAAAGTGGCAAACGCCGCCAAGGAATTCTGAGTTGCCCCCAGTTGGAGCGAGACACTCTGTTGTGATGCCTTGATCGGTTATGATCCGGGCAGCTGCGTATGGGTGATGGCTGAGCCACCAGATGGGAATGGAAGGAGTTGCGCATGTCGGCACAGACAAATCGACGACGATTCTTGCAGACGGCAACGGTTGGCGGAGCCGTGTTGGGATGCGGTGACTTGGGATTCCTCAAGAAACTCCCTGCCGTGTCGGCCGCGGACGCACAGCTGGACTCCAAGCTGGTGCGAGTCGAAAGCGGTATCGAGCCGCTTGTCCGGTTGTTGGAACAAACGCCTCAGGATCAATTGCTGGAAGCGGTCGCGGCCAAGGTCCGTGGGAACACGCCCTATCGCGACGTGTTGGCGGCGCTGTTGCTGGCTGCCGTACGCAATGTGCAGCCGCGACCATCGGTCGGCTTCAAGTTTCATGCGGTGCTGGTCGTCAACTCGGCCCATCTGGCAAGTCTGTCGTCGCCGGATGCCGATCGCTGGCTGCCGATTTTCTGGGCGCTGGACTATTTCAAGACGCAGCAATTGAAGGAACAACGGGCCAGTGGCTGGACGATGGGCGCGGTTGACGAACGGAGGCTGCCGCCGGCCAGCAAAGCGCGCACTGCGTTCATCAAGGCCATGGACACATGGGATGCCGACGCAGCGGATGTTGCCGTCGCTGCACTCGCGCGCACCGCGGGATCGCATGAACTGTTTGAACTGTTCTGCCGCTATGGGGCTCGCGATTACCGATCCATCGGACACAAGGGGATTTTTGTTGCCAACAGTTGGCGAACCTTGCAGTGCATCGGCTGGAAGTACGCCGAACCCGTGCTGCGGTCACTGACCTTCGCCTTGTTGAATCATGGGAGCGATCCGAACCCGGCGAAAAGTGATTTGTCGGCCGATCATCCCTGGCGGAGGAACAGGGAGTTAGAACAGAAGATCCGCGCGGATTGGCGCCAGGGGCGAATTGACCGGCAGGCAACGCGGGACCTGTTGTCGACGCTGCGCAGCGGATCCGAGGACGACGCCTGTGATGTGGCTCTGGAGGTGATGAACAAAGGAGTCTCGCCGCAATCGATCTGGGACGCGGTCCTCGTCGGGTCCGGGGAATTGTTGATGCGCCGGCCGGGGATCATTGGATTGCACTCGCTGACCACGGCCAACGCGCTACATTACGCGTATCGGACCAGTGCCGATGACTCGACCCGCCGCATGCTGCTGCTGCAAGCCTGTGCCTTTCTGCCGAAGTTTCGCCAATCGGCGATGAGTCGAGGAGCGGTGAGCGATGCGACGGTTGATGATCTGCAACCTGTGAAACTGGCCGCAGCCGATGATGCGGCCGCCGAGATTTTTGCGGAGGTGAGCCGGGATCGTAATCGTGCCGCTCGCAAACTGAAAAGCTATCTGGCAGGCGGAGGTGATGCACGACACGTGATCAACGCGGCCCGACGTCTGGTGTTCTTGAAGGGCCGCGACGCACACGATTACAAGTTCAGTTCGGCTGTGCTCGAGGACTATGGCCACGTCAGTCGCGAATGGCGCGATGTGTTTCTGGCCTTGAGTGTGTTCAATCTGCGGGGGTCCGGCGAACGCGACAACGGCCTCGTGCAGCGGACACGCAACGCGTTGGGCTAACCCGTTTCCGCAAACATCACCGAGACACGCCACTCGGACGCGACGTCCCGCAGCCGTTACCGAAACACGAGCGAATCGCATGTGTCTGCTCAAACACCACTTGCGAGTCGTCGTCGGTGGGATGCGGAGAGGGAGGGATTCGAACCCTCGGTACCCGTGAAGGTACACTGGTTTTCGAGACCAGCACATTCGGCCACTCTGTCACCTCTCCGATGCGCTCGGCAGAATCCCGCCAGGCGACGACGCATGATAGCCAGCACATCACTCAAGCGCCAAGACACGCTGTGAGGAAACTCGCGTCCGAGCTGCCGAACCGGTAGCGCCCGTCCTAAAACGCCGTCTGATCAGAGTTTCCGTGGCTTTCACACCATTTGACGTGCTACAATGCCGATGCCTCAAGGGGGGCGGTGGCTGGTTTCCGTTGCCAGTCCAACCCCGCTGCGAGGCACCGATAGACGTTGCGGCTCACACCCTCTCTTCGGCAGGTGAACGGCATGGATCCCACGTGGACCGACCCGAACCAGCACGAATCCGCCGCGGCCGATTCCGCCGGCGGCCATGCCGATCATGCCGATCCCGGTCCAGCCGAGTGGGATCACCAACCCCGCGACGATTCCGATGTGTCCGCTTCCCGTGACCAGTCGCTCGGCGATCAAACCCTCGACTCTCAAGGTGCGACCGGCCACAGCGATGCGTGGGAAGAGAACGCCGAATACGAGGACGCCGAATACGAGGACGGATTACACGCGGACGGATCACACGCGGACGGGGCCGACGGCGACGATGACACGGACTATGAATCGGCGGCGTCCGCAGCCGGGTTTGCTGATGTGGGTCACGTGTCTGTGGACGGTAGCCAGGGCGAAGACGCGGCCGCCGCGGTCGTGTTGCTGGAACTGGATGCCACGGACACCGATGGTCCGCTGGTCGCTCGCCGAGGCAGCATCAGCGGAACTCTGCTGAGTGTCGTGTTGCACGTGTGGCTGATACTGACACTGGCGGGAATCGCCGTGGTGGAACAGGACCGGATGGAGGCGCCGCCGCTGATCTCACGGGTTGAAAATGTGGAACCCGAACCCGAACCCGAACCCGAGGACGTGGTCGAATACGAGCTGGTCAATCCCGACGACCGCGAACTCGAAGTCCGTAAAGTGGTCAACGCCGCCAGTATGGGCCTGATCAAGAATCGGAAACCCAAGCTCGAAATCGCGCCGCGGCCGATCAGCGAATTGGCACTGGCCGAGGCACGCAAACCCATGTACGACATTCCGGAAGGGATGGAAGTCAACCAGGAACTGGTCGTCAAGGGCACCACCGGGCTGGCCATCATGGAACTGGAATCGGCCCTGGATCGCGTGACCTGGGAAATCGCGATCAACCTGCAGGAACGCAAGGTTCTGGTCGTGTGGTTGCTGGACGCTTCGGCCAGCCTGGAAAAACAGCGCGAAGTGATCGGCAAACGGTTCAAGCGGATCTATGGCGAGTTGGATGCCTTGGAGGACATCGGGCAGGTGCCGCGATTGAAGAAGCCGTTGCTCACGGGAGTGGTGAGTTATGGATTGCAGACGCGATTTCTGACCCGCGAACCGACTCATGACTTCGCGAAGATTCAGGAAGCATTGACCCAGGTCGAGCCCGACGATTCCGGCGTGGAAAATGTGTTCACCGCGGTCACTCAGGTGATGCGCTTATGGGGCAAGTACCGCGCATTGAATGGCCGCAGGATCATGCTGATCTCGGTCACCGACGAATCGGGTGACGACTTCGCCATGCACGAGACGGCGATCGCCAACTGCCGACGCTACGGGGCCAAGGCGTATGTGATCGGGCCGGCGGCGGCCTTCGGGCGGCGTAAGGGGTTTGTGCCCTATGTCGCTCCGGAAAATGGACAGACCTACCGCCTGCCGGTGGATCTGGGCCCGGACACGGCGATGTACGAAAACGTGCTGCTGCCCTTCTGGTTCACCGGGCCTCAGTATTCCTACCTGTCAGCCGGCTACGGGCCGTATGGACTGGCGCGGCTGGTCAAGGAAACCGGCGGTGTGTATTTCACGACGAATACGATCACCATGTCGGGGCTGTCGACTGTGGGTGACTTCGATCCGGAACTGTTGAAACCCGTCGAACCGGACTATCGCTTTGGGACTCGAGGCGAATACACGGCGGATCTGGCCCGGCATCCTTTGCGGGCCGCGGTCGTCCGCGCCGCTCAACTCAGCCGCGAGCACGAACCGGAAGGCACGCCCACGCTGCGGATGCGGGTCACAGCCGGGAATTTTCGTACGCAGGCCAGCAACGCTCAACGGACTGTCGCCCGCAGCCAGTTGATGCTCGACTCGATCCTGATGGCTTACCCGCCCGGCATCGAGAAACTCTATGAACGTGAGTCCTCGTTGCGGTGGCGGATGGCCTTTGCGCTGTCCTATGGTCGATTACTGGCCCAGAAAGTCCGTTGCCTGGAATACAACTTTGCCTTGGCCGATATGAAAAGTTCCCGCAGCGAACAGGATATTTCCACCCGTTCTAACGAGTGGATCTTCCGGCCTGCGGCCGAATTGAACTATGCCACCAATGCCAAACGGATGGCGCAGCAAGCGCGGGCGTTACTGGAACAAGTGTTGCAGCATGCGCCGGGAACTCCCTTTGCCACTCTGGCTCGGCGAGAGCTCAAGGATGGATTCGGGATTCGTGTGATCGAGCGGTTCATTCCTCCTCCGCCACCGCGCACCGTACAGCGACCACCGGCCAACGCGAACCGCAAGAAACGTGTCCGCTTAGCACCCGATCCGAAGAAAAAAGTTCGTCCTCGGCCCGCGGCTCCGGCTCCCCGGCCGATTCCACCCAAGCTGCCTCGACTCTGATTGCGCCCCGCGTTTCAGGCGAAGGCCGATTGTGCCACGCGGAGCATGTTGCCGCCGATGATCTTGCGGACTTCCTCGTCGCTGAAGCCGCGCTGCACCAGTCCCACCGTGAACAGCGGCCAGTTGGTCCAGGCCATGCTTTCGCGAGCCTCGGGCGTGGTCACAAAACCATCCTGCGGCCACAACGATCGCCAACCGGTGCGCCGCCGCGGTCGCCGCGGCAGCTTCTTGTTTTCCAACACGGCGGTGCGCGACGTATAGGCCACATCCGTGCCGATGCCCACGTGATCGACTCCAAACTTGCGGGCGGCATATGTGATCTGATCCAACAACACGCCGATGTCGCCCGTGCCGCCCAGAAACCGTGGAATGCAGCACACGCCGATCAGACCTCCCGTGTCGGCAATCGCGCGGATCACGTTGTCGGGCTTGCTGCGGATGTGATGGTGACGCGCCGCGCAGGTGGTGTGGCTGGCCACCATCGGTCTCTGAGAGATCTGAGCTGCCTCCAGGCTGGTCTGCCAACCGGAATGCGCCACGTCCACGAGCACACCCAGCCGGTTCATTTCCGCCACGACCGATCGTCCGAAATCGCTCAGCCCCGCGTTGGCCGGCTCGGCACAGCCGTCGCCGATCATGTTCCGCCGCTGGTAGGTCATGTGCATCATGCGGATTCCCAGTTGCTGAAAAATCCGCACGTACCTCAGTTCGTCGGGGACTGAGACCCACTGCTGAGTCAATGGCACTCCGTTGCCGGTCAGGTACAGACAATGCCGGCCGTCTTGTTTGGCGGCGATAATGTCGTCCGGCGTGGCCGCTTTGGCCACGTGTTTTCCCAGCATGTCGGTCAGATAGGTGAACCGCGCCAAGCGCTTGATCAACGTCAGGGGGGCCTGTCCCTCCTCACCCGCGTTTTGAAAAATGCAGGTGACTCCCGCCGCGCGCCAGGCCTGCAGAAACTCGGCCTGCTCCCGAGGATCGATCACACAACGCGTCATCGACATGTCTTCGCGGGCATCCTGGATTTCGAGGTCCGAAGCTCCCTGCTGCATCAGGTTCGCCAGAGCGTCGCCATCGACGGCGGATCGTGGAGCGAATCCATAGGTGTCGAACACCAGGGCGTCGGCATGCAGTTCCAGGCCGTGTTGCAACTGCTTTTCGCTGGGTTTGAGCAGTTCCAGAGCCACGTTCCGCGCGTGCTGGATTTTTTCGTTTGGGCGTTCCGTATCGGCGGTCTTGTCCGGTTCGTCGGCAACTTGGGGAGTGTCTCCCAGACACTCCGCCGCGCCGACCAAGGACGCGCCCGCCAGCGATGCGCCGGCCGAGGTGCTGAGGAATGTGCGTCGATCCAATCCGCTGTCCGGTTGCTGTGGCATGGTCTGCTCCCTGTTTGAAGCGGTCGAGTGATCCCGCGGTCGTGTTGTTTGTGTGTGGCTCGCCCGAGATTGTACAGCGGTCGATAGCGTCCGTTCAAACGCAAGCCGGGCAGGGGGCCGTCGCGGACCGGGAACAGAAAGCGGTCCAGCAACCACGGGGAACGGCCAATCGGACGTCGGTCGCGGGTGATCCTGCGCGGTGTCCAGGGGCCGCGGATCGTGATGCGGTGCAGCGGAGCACCGCGGGGTTGTCGAGCGTCCGCGCCCAGGGCCGTTACGCCGTGGAACACGCACGCCGGGCAGTGGATCATCGGCCAGATTGGACCAGCGGGGCTGCGGAGCACAGCCGGCGATGTGGGGTCTGGCTCGAAAGAGCCGCCGGGGAGACTCGAACTCCCGACCTACGCATTACGAATGCGTCGCTCTACCAACTGAGCTACAGCGGCATGCTGCGGCATGTTAGCGGCGTCCCCCGGTGTTGGCAAGCCTGGTGCGCAAGCCGCCAGGTCAGTCGTCAGCAGGCGCGTTTCTGGAGTTCAGGTCGCGGATGGCATTTTCCCGAGTGGGGTAGATTGACCACAGTTTGTCCAGGTGAGTGACCTGAATCACCTCCCGGCAGTAGGAGTTCAGATTGCTGATGACGAATTGTCCACCGGGGACCGAGTTCATGCGATTCCAGACTCGGAACAGAATCTCGATGAAGGCCGAACCGAAGAACTTGGTATGCGACAGGTCGAGCACAACCAGTGGCGGATCGGCCTCGGTACTGGCGTTCAGAATGGCCAGCTTCAAATCTTCCATCGTGTCGTCATCCAGGTTCTCGTACTCGGGTCCGAGCGAGATGATGGTGACTCCGTCCTGTAGGGAAATTTGCGGGGCGCCGGTATCGGGCATGATTCAAATCATCCACCAGGGGCCAGAATGGCATGCGGACGCCAAAGTCGTGTGACGACGTCCAGATGCTGTAAATTCCGCTTTGGCCTGCACTTGATGTTAGTTTGTCGGTTGCCGGAGTCAACCAACGTGTGGTGATTCAGTGGGACCGACAGGATTTTCGGACATTCGCCTAGGCACGTTTCTGAACAAACGGTATAACCCGCCACCCTTGCCGTTCCGGACAACCGTGCGGGACACGCTCAGACGGTGGATCGGCAAGTCCTTTCTCCTCAAAAAATCCATCACAACCTATCGACGATCTGGTGACTTTCAATCACCTCGTTGCCCCTACGTGCAACCGATGTCCGTGGCAGGATTCGGTTATCGACACGTATGTGGTCGCGGCTCGGAAAGGAGTTTATCCATGCCGACTTCACTACGGATTGTGTCCGTTTGTGTCTTGGCGGGTCTTGCGTTTTCGCAAACGGCCTGTCGCTCCGGTAGTGCACAACATCTTCGTCAAAGCCAGCTACTGACGCGTCAATTGCATAACCAGAACCGGAACTTGACCGCGCGCGACGCGCAGTCCCGGCAAACGGTTCAAGCAATGCAGAACCAGCAAACGGCGATGAAAAAACAGCTTTCGGTTGCCAATCAGCGTGTCGACAACTATGCCAACGAAAGCGCGCAACTCAAGGAACGCTACGTGGGCTTGTTGAATCGAGCCAAGAACCAGCCGAGTCCGCTTTCGGCCGACACCACACGGCGGTTCGAGGAGTTGGAGCGGATGTATCCCGGTTTTGATTTTGATCCGGAAACCGGTGTCAGCAAGTTTCACTCCGATATCCTGTTCCCCACCGGCAGTGACCAGATCGCATCACGGGGCATAACAGTGCTGGGTGAATTCGCCAAAATCATGAATTCCAACGATGCGAAGCGGCTCAACATCCTGGTCGTGGGTCATACCGACGATCGTCGAATCGCCAAAGGCACGACGCGACAGAAGCATGCCACGAACTGGCACCTGTCTACCAACCGCGCGAATTCCGTGGTCGTGAAACTGTCCAAATCGGGCGTGGAATCGGCTCGGATGGGTGTTGCCGGCTACAGCATGTACCAGCCCACGGTCCCCAACAAGGACGACAAGTCGCGCTCGCAAAACCGTCGCGTCGAGATCTTTGTCCTGGCGCCGGACGCTGTTGTCGCGGGATGGGATCCCGTGAACATGCGGAATTGAATGCGATGATTTGATCATCGCCGACCGCGCAGAGACCGAACAGGCCCGCCGAGCATGCCTTGGTGGGCCTGTCGTGTTTTGCTTCGATCAGACGTTGCGATTCGCGGCAGGACCGAAACCGAAGACACTCAGAGCCGACTGCTTCAGTTTGGGCAGCAACACCGGGGCGATGTCTTGCCAGGGCAGCAAGACCGCTGCGATTAACAGCGCGTTGCCCAGGGCTGGAGCACCGAAAATCAGGAAATCAAAGACCTGAACGGTAATCAACCCGATCCCGATGGCTGTTCGCAACGGACGGAAACAGATCCCCAGGAACGCGAGACACTGAATCGTCAGCAGACACACATACACAAAGGCCGCTGCACTGCGGTCACCGAGCAAGTGCTGGACGAGCTGCGAGTCGACGTTCGCAGAAGCCCGCAAGGCAATCTGCAGAGACAGGCCGCCGGACATGGGGCCGCCGAGCATGAACACCTGCTGCAGCCCAGACAGCGTCGCCTGCACCGCAATGCTGTAGACGCACAGAAACGGTACCCAGCCGGGATAGTTGCGTTGATCCAGCCACGTATGCCACGGAACGGCGTAGAGCATCTGCCGACGGTACACCTGGTACCAAACCGCGTGGATGGCCAGGATCCAGAACACAAAACCGCAGGTTGTGTCTGGGGATGTTGGATTGTGGCCACTGCACGCGGACACACACAGGTAGCCCAGCGCCGTCAGCCATCCCGTGACCGGAACGCCGATCGATACGGACCATAGACAGGCGGCGACGAGCACGATGCCGCGGATCAGATTCCAAGTCCACGGATGATGCAACAGGGCTTGCACTCCGGCTGAACTGAACCAGCCGTCGGTAGACAGTGCGGCAAGCGGATCGTTGAGGCTGCTGGCGGATACGTCGTACACGCAGACCGCCAACGCAATCCACAGCAGGGGTAATCCATTCCGTGTTTCGGATGTTCGCAGCAGAGCCGCAAAACGGTTGGTGGTGGTGATCCGTGGTTGCATGGAACGCATCATCCCGCGCAGGCCGTAGAAGGAATGGCGTCGGGGTCAACCGTCGATACCGGATTGATCACAACCCATGTCCGTGCTCGTAGAATGTCGACCGATCGTCCGTCGCGGTCGCCGATCACTTGTCGCAGAACGACGACAAATGGCAGTTGCGGAAACTGTCCCAGATGCCGAGTCACGCGAGATGAGATCTGATTCGTGCTGTCGGCGCGCTGGTTCAACCCGTCAGACCACGGGACGAGGGTTGGGAACGCAGGTGATTCCATTCGGCTGTCAGCCAGTCCGAAGTGCGACACGGGCAGCCGCGTGCCGTCCGGTGCATAGACCGTAAAACAGGTCTGCGTGGTACCGCACATTGCGACCGGCGGTCGGTGGCAGTACCCAGCATTGCCGCCAAGCAGCAGGGGTAGCACAGGAACCGCTGCACACACCAGCCAGACGATCCGCAGCTCGGTGCGGACTCGCGTTTGTGACCGATCCATCACAATCTCCACGCAGTGGGCTGTTTGGCATCTGTTGTGTCGGGGGACAACGACATACCGCTATGCGTCAGCGGACGACCGCCATGGTCACCACTCCCGCCGCATGGCGCAGTGGCCGACGATGTTGGAGTTGTCGAGGAATTGGGCTCTCGTCAGCGTGATTTCGCTGTAAGGCACGCTGACCGTGACGGTGCACATGTCGCCCGGGGTGGAATTGGCCACTTCATTCGATGTGCCGTTGACCTCGATGCTGACTGATGCCGTAGACGAATTGGGCCCCAGTGAGCGGTCCAGGAATTCCAGCACAGCGTCGCGGACCTGCTGATTCGTGGAACCGTCAATCGCCGCCAGCCGGGCTCCATCTCGGGCCGCGTTGGTGACCAATTGGCTGGCCATCATGGCGCGTCCGAATTCGATGATGCTGAAGGCCAGCAGGATAAACAGCGGCAGCACCAACGCCATTTCGACCATCGCCGCTCCGCGGCGCTCATGGATTACCGGGGCTCGTCTCATGATGCGATTCTTTCCCTTGACGATTGCAGGGGGTGAGACTCGGCTCCACCCCGAACTTACGCTGGAGCGTGTGACGCGTCCGGCAGACCGGGAACGAAGACCAAGTCTGGTCCGTGCAACAGGTTCGGTTGCCGAACGACTGTTTCCTGCTGCTGTCATTGCCTGTCGTCGGCCCACGCGCCACGCAAGACAACACATCAAGGCTAGTTCGCGAAATCGAGCCAGGACGACTTTTTTCCAAAAAGCGTCGTGCAGCTTCCTGATGGGTGCGGGGATCGGTACAGACGTCTATTTCGTCAATTCGGACGAAACGGTACGACGCCGCGATTCCGAGATTTACGACAGAAACCTCCCTTTGTTCATCTGACAAGCCTCAAAAATGATTTGTGTCCGGTTCCCTGGATGCTATGAGCATATGCGGGCCGATCACTTCCTGGATGCCTCCATGATGAACGCTCATCACCAGAGACTGCGATACCACGGCTTCACGTCACATCGCGCTCATCCCAAACAGGGCAATGTGCTGACACTGTTTGCGTTGATGCTGCCGCTGTTTCTGGCTTTTGTGATGCTGACGCTCGACGTGGGCTTGATGACCATGGACAAATCGCAGTTGCATCGCGCGGCTGACGCGGCGGCGCTGGCAGCGGTCCAAGAGCTGGGTGTGGGCGGCACCCCCGAGGAATCGATGGACAATGCGCGGCAGGTTGTCATGCAGTATGTCGGGCAGAATACCGCCATCGGCGGGCAGCCTATCGAAATCGACGCGGCCGTGGACATCGTCTTCGGGCAAACCCGAATCTCACAAGCGGAATCGGGTGCCGAATTCGTTCCCAATGCCTACCCACCAAACGCGATCAAGGTCACCGTTCATCACACCGTGCAACACACAAGTTTCGCTAAATATTTCGGCAACGAGACGACACATCTGACCGCAAGAGCCGTGGCTTCGAAGAAAGCACGTGACTATTTCATGGTGATTGACCTGTCGTGTGCCACGACCGACCTGTCGAACGAAGACGAAGTCTGCTGGGATTTGCACGACCTGGGCATTCGCGATTGCGATCAGGGAAATAACAACGACAAGAACTGCAAGGACAAGGGCGGCAAGGACAAGGGCGGCAAGGACAAGGGCGGCAAGGACAAGGGCGGAAAGGACAAGAATGGAGGCAAAGGCGGAAAGGACAAGAATGGAGGCAAAGGCGGCAAGGACAAGAATGGGGGCAAAGGCGGCAAGGACAAGAACGGAGGCAACAAGAACGGGTCTTACAACTCCGTGACCCGTTTGAGCGAATCCGCTTCAGCGCGGACGTTTCCGCAGCTGTTTGCCAGCAAGAACAAGAACAAAGGCGGCAAGGACAAGAACAAGAACAAAGGCGGCAAAGACAAAGACAAAGACAAAGACAAGAACAAGAACAAGGACAAGGACAAGGACAAGGACAAGGACAAGGACAAGGACAAGGACAAAGACAAAGACAAGGACAAGGACAAGGACAAGGACAAAGACAAAGACAACGACAACGACAACCCGGGCGACCAGCAGTGTCAGCCGGCCAGTGGCCAGTATCAGTCGGGTGGTGGTAAGGACAAAGACAAAGACAAGAACAAAGACAAGGACAGCGATGATCTGTCGGCGATCGAAACGGCTTTAGACTATCGCTACGACGGCTCGGATGTTGAATATGCCGGAGTGTACGAAGTTGGCGAACGGTTTCTGCCACCCAGCGTGCGGATCCAGCCGCTGAAGGCCGTCAAAGACGCAGCGGCCAATGCTGTGAATCGGCTGAGCCAATCCGGTTACGATGATCAATTGGGAGTCCTTGGGTATTCCGAGTCGGTCAACTGGATGGAGCCTTTGTCGATGAACTACACCCGTGCGCGGGCTCGGATCCGCGGAGCGGCTCCATTTGCGGGATCCCGCCTCGATCTGGGAATTCAAGCAGCGCGTCAAGAGCTTTCGAGTGGTCGTGCCCGTTCCAATGCGGTGCAGACCATTGTGCTGGTCACTGCTGGGAGTACCAACGCTGGTCTGGCCTTGGCTCAAGCACAGGCCGCAGCAGATGAGGACATCGTGATCCACTGCATCGGAGTCGGCCCGGATGTCGACCACAATTTACTGGATTCGATTGCGGCCATCTGTCATGGCAAGACGATCTACATTGGTCTGGATCAGACTTCCGGTGAATACGGGGATGATCTGGTTCAAATATTCAACCGCGTCTCGCTGGATCAGGTTCATACCGGCTTATTGAACGCTGATTGAACGACTCCAGACTCCAGCGCATTGCGACGGCGTGCACAGCCTCCGCCCTCGATGAATCCCCATTCCATCTTGGAGCTTTGAACGGACATGCAACAGACTGCGTCCAATCCGCGTGTGTCGATCCCGGCCGGCCAACGATCGGACTCCGTGTCGTCGGCCGCCCGTGTGGGTTTCACATGTCTGCTGTTCCTGTCAGGACTGTGCGGCCTGTCGTACGAGGTACTCTACGCGCGTGTGCTGGGGAACGTGATCGGTGACACGATGGTTGTCAGCGCCGCGATCCTCATGACGTTTTTGCTGGGCATCGGCGTCGGCACCCGATGTGCTTACCGGCTGTGGACGCACCTGTGGCTGATCGAGGCGGGTATCGGAGTCTGCGGTCTGGTCTTCGCCTGGAGCATTCCCTGGCTGGACAGTCTGCTGTATGCCAGCTTGCCGGTTGTCGGCTCAGGTACGGCGAGTTCGGTGTTGGTGTGTTCGCTGTTGCTGGCGGTGCCCGCCTTTCTGATCGGCTGCAGTTTGCCTTTGTTCGCTGGATACCTGTCGGCACTCCACAGCGAGGCCATGTTTACTCCGGCATACGCGATCTACAATCTGGGCGCGGCGTTGACCGTGCTGATGATCGAATTCTGGATGATGCGCTGGCTGGGGCTGCGTTGGAGCCTGGTGGCGATCGCTTCGGTCAACCTGCTGACCGCCTGGGTCTTGAGACGGCGCTTCGACAGTCTGGCCCGGCAGTCAAGCCGTCAAGCCGAGTGGTCGCGGTTTCCGTTTTGCGATCGTGCCGCCCTGTGGCTGGTCAGTGTGGGCTCGGCCATCTTTCAACTCATGATGATCAAGACGGCCGAATGTCTGTTTGGACCGTTTCACGAGACGTTCGCGCTGGTGTTGTCCACTGTCCTGCTGGGAGTGGCCGTTGGTGCTTGGTTGAGCGATCGGTTTCGCATGGGATTGACCCCGGTGTTGTTGCTGAATCTGGCGGGGCTTGGCTGGTACCTGGCGGGGCTGGACATTGTGGCTCGTGCCTACGCTGGCTGGTACCCCATAGCCGCCGAAGGCTACCTGAGCGCCGTGCTGCTCAAATTCGCCACGTTGATCTGGTTGATGGGCTTGCCGGCTGTCAGTTTTGGAGCGACGATTCCCGCGCTGTTTCAGGTTCAGCGGGATGTGTCGCGGGAATCGGGTCAGTTGTTGTTTGTCAGCTGCCTGGGCAACGCGGCGGGTTTCCTGTTGATGGCCGTGGTACTGCACCGGCAATTTGACTACGGCGGGATCGCAATGATCGTGGCGTGTTTGACCGCCGCAGGGCTGTGTCTGCATGCTCGATTTCGTCCCCGCGCCATCATGGTGTCCGCGGCCTGGCTGACAGCGGTCGCCGTGATGTTGCAGCAGGTGTGGAACGAGAATCTGCTCTATCTGGGACACACGTCGTTTCATTCGACAGAGAACCTCAACGAGGCCAAGGAGGACCTGCAGCATCCGCAACGCTTCAAAGGAAACCGCGATGTGTTTGCCATCAACTGGATCGATGGCCATCCCTACTTTTTCATCAACGGCTATCTGAGCATTCCGTTGTCGTCTCCGTCCGAGAAAATTGTCGGAGCATTCTCGTCCGTATTTGCCCCGCGAACGGACCGCGCACTGGTGCTGGGAGTCGGCAGTGGGGCGACCGCCGGAACCACCGGACTGCTATTCGACGAAGTCGATGCGGTGGAGATCAATCCCGTGGTCCTGGACAATCTTGATCGGATGGCCGAATTCAGCTTTGACATTCGCAACAATTCGCGGGTGCGGATCATTCAAGATGACGCGATCCACTTCACGAAGTCATCGCGTGAGTCCTACTCGCTGATTATCAATACGGTCACGACTCCTCTGTATTTCAGCTCATCCAAGCTGTACACACGCGATTTTCTGGACAGCGTGCGTCAACGTCTCGCTCCGGGCGGAGTGTACGTGACGTGGGTCGATTCCCGAGTTGGTGACCGAGGGCTCGACATCGTATTGAACACGATTTCAAAATCCTTTGATCACTGCGCGATGGGATGCGTCAAGTCGTCGTATTTTCTGTTGTTGTGTTCGGCCGAACCCGTTCGTGTGCGTCAGCCAAATCTGGTCGCGAATAACCCGCGACTCAAGGAGTATTTTCTAGCGGAACACGAGATTGTCCCGTCCTGGCTGCCCTATGGGCTGCTGGTGGACAACGCGTTTGAATTGCGTTCTGCGACCAATGAATCGATCAATACACTCGATTTTCCAGCGCTGGAATTCGAAATGGCCCGGCTCCGTGAACGCGGAATAGGTGAGTTCAAGAAGCGTTTGCGTGGAGCGATGTCGTTGGCGAAATCGCGTCGATCGTTGTCGACCGCCATCGATTGGAATCCCCATCATCTGTTGGGCCATGTGGGTGACTTGCTGGGAGATTCGACGATCACAGACCGCTGGGCGACTCTGGTTCGGCAACAGTCGACTGATTTCGAAACGGGACGCCGCCAGGCGGATGCGGAATTCCATCGGATTCGGTCGGAGTACCTGGGAACCGCCGATGCCAGGCACAAGTACGGTTTTCGCTTGATGCAGCTCGAGCGGTACACGCAGGCCATCGAGCAGTTTCAGCACGTGCTGCAATTGAACCCGCGGCGCGACAATACACATTTCAATATCGCGGCCTGTTACGAGTACATGCGCGTGTTCGAGCGGGCGCTGAAACACTACCAGCTGGAACGCATCGTGGATCCCGAAGACGATTCCGTGCCGTACCGCATTGCGCGTGTGTCGCTGCAAGTACGAGACTTTCGGCAGGCTTTGGGAGCGATTGATGTGGCGATTCGCATCCGATCCGACAGCGAGAATCATCGTATGAGAGGCCTCGCTCTGGAAGGGCTCCAACGTCCAAT
>Ga0315336_1004346_pt1 | contig 17005 bp, 14 predicted proteins | sample ASW5metaG_FD_204512 | JGI IMG/M metagenome (GOLD analysis project Ga0315336, IMG submission 204512) | Ammonia-oxidizing marine archaeal communities from Monterey Bay, California, United States - ASW #5 | ecosystem: Environmental > Aquatic > Marine > Intertidal zone | place: USA: California...
CCGTTCTTAAGCGTAACAGGTTCAATGGTGTCTAATGGCATTCATCAACTCGCGTATTATCAAACCAGAAGCGGCAGGATTTGGTTTTGATCGTAGTTCGCACCGCAGAGCAAAACAACGTTGTTTTGGCCTTTATACTTTTCCTGCTGTTGAACTAGACCTGCGAGAGCCAGAGCGGCAGCCCCTTCCACTAACAAGTGTTCCTGATGGGCAAGCAAGCGAAGCGAGTGAACAATTTCTTCTTCGCTGCACATGATCAGATCATCAATCACTTCTGTTGCGATTGGTAGAGTGAGACTTCCAACATCCATCGCGCCTGCAACGCCGTCGGCAAGTGTATCTAGATGTTCAACATCTACAACGGAACCGGCTTTGATGGCTGCATCCAGTGCTGCTGAGTTATGAGCTGACACACCTACGACATTCACGTTGTCGCCAAATGACTTTAGCACTGAGCCGATACCGCTGACTAAACCGCCACCGCCCAGTGAGATGAATATGTTGTCTATCTTGGGTGCCTGCTCGAGCAGTTCCAATCCGATGGTGCCTTGTCCAGCAAAAATGTCTTTATCGTTGTAGGGTGACACATATTGAAGGTCATCATTCTGCTCAGCAGCTGCTCGAGCAATGACTTCAGAAATTCCTGCATCATCGCCATCTAATACAACGTTCACACCATAAGACTGTATCTTTTCAAGCTTCTTTGGCAGCACATTCTTTGGCAGATAGATGGTCAGGTCATGCCCAAGCAAAGACGCAGCATAAGATGATGCGATACCATGGTTTCCTGAGCTAGCAGTCACAACGCGCTGGGTCTTGTCGAGCAAAGTCAATTTGCTCAAAGCTCCACGGAGCTTGAACGAGCCGGTGTGTTGAAAATGCTCTGCTTTGAAACTCAAGTTGCAACCAAGGTCGGCACCAATGGATTTTGAAGGCAAAGTTGGCGTTTCATACAAGTAGGGTAAAATACGACGTCTAGCTTTTACAGACTGGGCGGCAGATGCGTTGATAAGGTCAGTCATTGTCACTCCATGGACTCAATTTTACCCAACTTAGATTGTTTTTGTACATTTTGTCCATTTAAGACTTTTCATCCCAAATTTTATGCGTTATCCAAAATGTAAGCAAAGAAGGAAAGCATCATGGATATTGTAGAATTCTCAATCGAGCGCATTCAATCCCTTTACGAAAACACTGTCGACTTCAATCTTTCGGACAGCGGTGTTCATCCTTATTCTTTGCGAGAACTATTGCCGCCAGAAGACATTGAAAAGATGTTGGATGTCGGCCTTGGGTATGGCTGGACAAATGGTGGCACAGAGCTACGACAGTCTATCTCAAACCTTTACAAAGACAGAGACGAAGACAACATCATTGTTACGAATGGCTCTGCAGAGGCTAACTTCTTGCTTGTAATGGCGCTCTTGAACCCAGGTGATGAGCTGGTTGTCATCGTTCCAAACTATTTGCAGATTTGGGGCTGGGCAAAAGCACTGAATGTTAAAGTTGTCGAAGTTCCGCTACGTGAGGAATTGGGCTGGCAGCCGAATTTGGACGACTTGCGTTCAGCGGTGGGACCAAACACTAAGATGATTTCTTATTGCTCGCCGAACAATCCAACCGGTAGCGTTCTGCCGAAAGAAACTCTGCTTGAAATCGTAAAAATCGCTCGTGCAAATGATCTCTATTTGCACGCTGATGAAGTCTACAAGGGCTCTGAATTAGACGGTAATGAAGGTGAAAGCATTGCCGACTTGTATGAAAAGGGCATTTCGACAAACGGCCTTTCAAAAGCAATGGCCCTGCCCGGTCTACGAGTGGGTTGGCTATGCGGCCCAAAAGACGTCATCGCTCAAGCTTGGCACTGTAAAGACTACACATCTATCACCACCAGTGCGGTAAGTGAATTTGTTGCGGACATCGTTGTCCAACCCAAAAAACGCGAAGAAATTTTGCAACGTAGCCGGGACATATTGAATGAGAATGTTTCATTATTAGGTGCTTGGGTTGCTGAGAACTCTGATAACTATTCATGCTTGCTTCCTCAAGCTGGCGGCATGGCCTTTTTGCGGTACAAAATGGATATCAACTCTACAGAGCTAGTCCACAATATGCGAACTGAACGCAGCATCATGATGCTACCGGGCGACTGTTATGGCATGGACGGATACATTCGTATTGGTGTCGGCGCGCCTAAAAGCCATCTGGTTGCCGGTCTAACTGAATTGGCGGAGTTTACCCGCGGACTGAACAGATGAGCCAACCAGCATATATTGGGAACGCGATAAATGTAGCCGAAGCGGTTGCATCCCTGCTGATGCCGTTTGGTGAGGTCATTGTGCACGATCTTAAAACTGAAACGATTGTACACATTGCAAACAACTTCTCCCAAAGAGATTTGGGAGACCCATCCAACTTAAGTGATTTAGACTTTGATCCTCAATCGGCAGTCATTGGCCCGTATGAAAAGTTAAATTGGAATGGCAGACGCATCAAGTCGATCTCAAGCGTTGTCAGAGATCAAAATGAGCACCCTGTGGCGCTTATATGCATAAATGTGGATCTGTCTCAGTTTGATCAGGCTAAGCAAGTTCTAGACATGTTTATGGCCGTTCCTAAGGCCGAAACAAAACCATCCAATTTGTTTAATGAAGATTGGCACGAGCAAATCAATCAATTCATCAAAGATTGGACGTCTGAGAACACTACATCTATTGACCGTCTCTCAAGAACTCAGAAACGAGACTTGGTTTTGGCGTTGGAAGAAAAGAACGCGTTTTCCGCAAAACACTCAGTGAACTATATTGCGCGCGTGCTTAATCTTGGGCGAGCGACAATCTACAACTATCTGAAAGAGAAGTAGTCTTACTTCTGTCTTGTTTCGAACGCCTGCAGCACAGTTCTCGCTGCAGCGATGTCTTGGCTTGCCAACCCTGTTAGATCTACAACAGAAATGTCATTGGCGTGCTGACGACCAATGCTTGATTCTGCAAGGACATTGCCAAGTTCCAGAACGTCATTTGCTTGAAGCAGTCCCTTCACACTGGCGTTCGAAATCTCTCCGTGATCGATACATTGATCGATCGAGTCGGCAACGACACACTCAGCGGCGGCCACCAATTCTGGATCTAACTCGCATTTTCCCGGAGCATCGGCGCCAGTTGCAGTAATGTGAGTACCTGGTTGGACCCAATCGCGCAGAACGATTGGGTTGCGGCTTGGAGTAGTTGTCAGGATAATCTGAGCATTTGAACAGGCTGTTTGCAGATCTAGCGCTGGTTTAACGTCGAACCCTTCCTCACGAAGTTTTAGAGCTACGCCACGCGCCTTTGCCGCGTCTCGCGCCCAAATGGCAAACTCTGGACTGCGATCTTTCAAAAGTTCTGCATGCGATCTAATTTGTTGTTCAGCTTGGATGCCTGCGCCAACGATGAGTAGGCGTCTAGCGTCTGTTGAGGCCAATGCTTTTGTCGCAATCGCCGCGCCAATTGCTGTTCGCAGGTCTGTGAGATAACCTTCGTCTTGCAGAATAGCCGCGACTTCGCCAGTCACTGCAGATAACGCAATCATAATTCCATTGCTCGTGGATATGCCAAGTTTTGTATTGTCGTAGAAGCCTGTCGCAATTTTGACCAAGAAAATCGGATCACCGTGCAAATGGCCAATCTTGATATGGCAGTCGCCATTGTGTTGAGGTAAGTGCAGATAGCCCACGGGTGGGATTGTGGCAGCACCTGACGATACTGCAATGTAGGATTGCTCCACTGCTTCAACCACCGCGTCAAAGTCCGCCAAATTCATGATTTGGTCTTTAGTCAGAATTTCCATCGAGCACCCAATTAGACAATATGTCTAAAATGGACTTTCACACCAAATAGGTCAACCGTAAACTCTGGTTTTCAAGTTGATTTTCAGTTGTTTAGCGCGGCAAATGACGTCGAAAACCATCTTTGAAGGCAACAAGGGCAGCGCCACCAAGTAGGAAGGGCAATGAATAATAAAAGCTCTGGCTTGGCAAAGTACTAAAGAACACAAACCCGGTTCCAACGGCCCAAACCAATGACAAATAGTCAAATGGCGCAAGTTTTGAGGCTTCGGCATATTTAAAGCTCAGCGTCATCGCGATGTGAGCAAAACCGCCGAACATGCCAGCACCAATGAGAATCATAGCCTCTGAAAAATCTGGCGTTTTCCAACCGAAAGGTGAAGTCAGCAACCCTGCGACAGCGCACGTTAGGGCGAAGTAGAAGGCAATTGCCCCTGCATTCTCGGTTCTGGTTAGGTTTCTAATCTGCGTAACAGCAATGGCGGACATTGCAGCAGAGGCAAGTCCAAGCGAAACGCCTATCATAAATGTCTCGTCTCTGCCCGTGCCAGTCACTTGTGGCACAACCAACACAAGCATGCCCGTTAAGCCCATACCAATACCTAGCCAACGAGTAGCATTGACGTTTTCACCTAGGAAAATGCCGGCCAAAACGACAACCAGCACCGGCGACAGATAAGAAATGATCATGGCTTCAGCAATAGGAAGATAGCTTAGCGCCGCAAATCCACCGAACATTGCCACACAGCCGCTCAAACACCTCATAAGGTGTGCTACTGGCTTTTTGGTATAAAGCCCGCTTGGCAATTCTTTGCGAAGCGCGAGATAAGCGGCAAGCGGAATCAAGGCAAAGAAACTTCTAAAGAAGACAATTTGACCCGTCGGTGCGTTGTCCGTCGAGAATTTGATGCAAACGACCATGCCAGCAAAAAGCAAGCCGGAGATTAGGCGCAATGTGATTGCGAGTTTGTCGTTTGTCATGAAAGACTCAGTGATCGAAAATTGGTAAGAAGCAATGAGGGTAACAAGATCGAATTGTTTAGCAAGCTCTCAGTGGCGTGCTTTCATTTTCCATTAGGTTCAAACTTCTATACCATTCCATTATGATGCAAATTGCTCTGCGTATAGCGTTAGCTTTAACCTTGGTCTTTTGTTCCAAAGCAATGGCCGAGCAACTGGTTTTGTCAGGCCGAACTGCATTTTCTTTGGCGCGCTCCGACATCAATTCTTCTGACTTAGCTAAATTCAACTACGGCAGAGGGTTGTTCCATCATGTTTGGCAAGTTGTTGAACACGAAGACGGCACACGCAGCGGGATAGGCCCTCTGTTTAACTCAAATTCCTGCGCGGGGTGTCACATTAGGGATGGCCGCGGCAGACCACCTCTCAAGACTGATAAGAACTCCGGCTCATTTGTCGTCGTTCTGGGTACACCAGACAACCAAGGCGGCTCTGCTCCTGATTCTACCTACGGCTTTCAATTACAAGATCAGTCTGTAGGAATTGAACCAGAAGCAAAAGTGACCGTTCGTTACCGCTACACGATAGACAAAGTGCTCAACATAGAATTGCGTGAACCAATTATCGTACTCAGCGAGTTTGCGTTTGGTCCGCCGAATGAACTGACCATGTATACTGGTCGGATTGCGCCACAACTCATTGGCTTGGGACATTTGGAGGCCGTTGATGATGACGACCTTAGCGCCTTAGCAGATCCTCACGACGTTGATGAAGATGGCATATCGGGCCGTATCAATGTTCTAGCTGATGGCAGCGCCGGTAGGTTTGGCTGGAAAGCCACCTCACCTAGCGTGCACTTTCAGTCCGTCAAAGCAGCAAGTTTTGACATGGGCATATCTACGCCAACGTTTCCTAAATACGCTGGAGATTGCACCTCGTTGCAGGCGGATTGCCTTGATGCCAGCTTAGTTCGTCCGCAAAACAAACATACAGAACTCGATGTAAATGAAGCGCGGATTTTGGCGAACTACACATCTAACCTCCAAGTCCCACCACGTAGATACATTGATGTTCCGGCAGTAAAGTCGGGTGAAGTTCTTTTTGCTAAAGCAGGATGCGCAAACTGCCATATTCCAGACTTTGCTAGCACAGAAAGCAGCCGAGGTGCTTACACGGACTTGTTGTTGCATGACTTGGGCCAAGGATTAGCTGATGCAACTTTGGGCAAAAGCGAGTTTGCGAGAGAATGGCGAACACCTCCGCTTTGGGGCATCGGTTACACCGAAGAAGTAAATGGCAACATCTTCTATCTGCACGATGGGCGTGCGCGAAATCTAACTGAGGCTATTCTTTGGCACGGCGGCGAGGCACAAGTCAGTGCGGACAATTTTCGCGCCCTGAATTCAATAGAACGCGAAAACTTAATTTCATTCTTGAAGTCGCTTTGAGCTACTTAAGCGATTGATACTTAGAGACCAAACCTTGAGTAGAGCAATCGTGCTGCTCTGCGCCCTGCTCGCCAGTGATTTTTGGCAGTAGCGCTTTTGCGAGCTGTTTGCCCAGTTCAACACCCCATTGATCATATGAATTCACATTCCAAATAGCGCCTTGCACGAATACTTTGTGTTCATAAAGCGCAATTAGGGCGCCCAAATTGTGAGGTGTGAGTTTGTCGTAGATGATGGTGTTTGAAGGTCGATTGCCCGGGAACACTTTGTGCGGCGCCAGTTCTGCAACGCGAGCTTCTTCCATGCCAACGGATTGAAGTTCAGTGACAACTTCTTCTTTGGTTTTTCCCAACATCAAAGCTTCAGATTGCGCGAAGCAATTGGCGACCAGCTTTTCATGGTGTTCCAACAACTCGTCTTCACCTGTTGCAGCAACAAGAAAGTCGACTGGAATTACGTCTGTGCCCTGATGGATAAGCTGGTAAAACGCGTGTTGACCATTTGTGCCAGGTTCACCCCAGACAATCGGACCTGTTGCGTATTCAACAGCAGTTCCTTCACGCTGCACTGACTTCCCGTTACTTTCCATGTCTTGCTGTTGTAAATAAGCTGCAAAACGGCCAAGGCGCTGGTCATATGGCAGAACCGCATGAGTTGAGAACCCACACGTATTACGATACCAAACACCCAACAACGCCATGATGGCAGGCATGTTCTCTTCAAGCGGTGCCTTGAGGAAGTGTTGGTCCATTTCACCAGCACCTTCCAAGAATGCATCGAAATTGTCAGCGCCAATTGCCAACATAACTGGCAAGCCAATCGCGCTCCAAACTGAATAGCGCCCGCCAACCCAATCCCAAAAGCCAAAAATGCGATCTTGGCTGATACCAAATTCTGCGCATGCTTCAAGGTTTGTAGAAACAGCCACAAAGTGACTGCCAACGGCAGCGTCGCCCAAAGCTCCAGCAAGCCATTTGCGCGCTGTGTTGGCGTTCGTCATTGTTTCGTCGGTCGTGAATGTTTTCGAGGCGACAATGAACAGTGTCGTTTCGGGATCAAGCACTGCTAGTGTGTCAGCAATGTCAGCGCCATCAACGTTTGAAACAAAGTGGGCTTTGATCTCTGAAACATAAGGAGACAGCGCACGAACGACCATTGCAGGACCAAGATCGGAACCACCAATGCCGATGTTCACGATATCGGTGATTTTCTTGCCTGTTGAGCTTTTGATTTCACCCGAACGCAGAGAAGTTGCGTATGCACGCATAGCCGCTAGCACATTGCGAATTGGGCCCATGGCATCGGCGCCGTCGACATTCACCTCGTCTGAGCCCTGGTAGCGCAATGCCATGTGCATAACCGCCCGGTCTTCAGTGAGATTGATATGTTCGGAAGACCACATTTGGTCGCGTAACTTTTCCACGCAAGCATTTCGTGCGACACCGAAAAGTGACTTCATTATGTCTGCATCAACGCGGTTTTTGGAATAGTCTAAGAACAGATTGCCGGCGCTTGTAGAAAAATTGTCGAACCGTTGCTGGTCGTTTTTGAAAAGATCACGCATGTGCTGATCTTTTGTTCGGTCGTGATGAGCATTTAAGCTCGCGAGATTCTCAGCAACATTTTTCGACATTTAGCACCTATTCGTAAGGATCGATGTCGCCTTTTTCCCATCCCGCGCGGGTTTGAGCGACATACTCATCATATTTGTTTTCAGCAATTGCAGCGCGTGCGCCCTGCATGAGCTCTTGGTAATAGGCCAGATTGATCTGGCTTAAAAGCATCGCGCCCAGCATTTCGTTCGCTTTGATCAAATGATGTAAATAAGCGCGTTGGAAACGACGGCAATTCTCGTTGGGAGATTGCTCATCGAGCGGACGTGGATCTTCTTTGTGACGCGCATTCTTCATATTGACCACACCAAAACGCGTATAAGCATGCCCGTGACGACCCGCGCGTGTTGGATGCACACAGTCGAACATATCGACACCGCGTTTGACTGCACCAAGCAAATCGTCGGGTTTGCCGACACCCATCAAGTAACGAGGTTTATCGGCGGGTAGCGCTGGTGTTGTATAGTTCAGCACATCAAACATGACTTCCTGTGGTTCGCCCACGGCAAGACCACCGACCGCATAGCCATGGAAACCGATGTCTGTCAGTTCTTTGGCTGATTGCAGACGCAGAACCTCATTGTCGCCACCTTGAACAATACCAAATAGCGCATGGCCGGGTTGCGTGCCAAAAGCTGTCTTTGAGCGTTCTGCCCAACGGACAGATAGCTCCATTGCACGTTTGATTTCGCTAAGTTCTGCTGGCAGTGCAACACATTCGTCGAGTTGCATCATGATGTCAGACCCAAGCAAAGTCTGAATTTCGATCGACCGCTCTGGTGTTAAAAGATGAGATGACCCATCAATATGCGATTTGAAGGAAACGCCATTCTCGTTGAGCTTGCGCAGCTTAGCCAGCGACATGACTTGAAAGCCGCCACTGTCTGTCAGAATTGGTTTCTGCCATTGCGCAAAATTATGCAACCCGCCCAATTTGGCCATACGTTCTGCACCAGGACGCAGCATCAAATGGTAAGTATTGCCAAGAATGATATCCGCACCAAGTGCTTCAACTTGTTCCGGGTACATGCCTTTGACAGTCGCAGCGGTTCCCACCGGCATGAATGCTGGTGTACGAATGTTGCCACGGGGCGTAGATATTTCGCCTAGACGCGCGCCATTGTCAGTGTTTTTGAGGTCAAAGCTGAATTCTGCTTGGCTCATGATTGATCCCGGAAAAGTAGTGAGGCATCGCCAAATGAATAGAAGCGATATTGGTTTTCGATTGCGTGCTTGTATGCACGTCGCATCACATCTAGTCCAGAAAATGCGCTCACAAGCATGAACAATGTGGACTTAGGCAGATGAAAATTGGTCATCAGCACGTCCACAGCATTGAAACTGTAACCTGGCGTGATGAATATATCGGTTTCGCCACAGAACTCTTTGAGTTCACCGGACGTGGAAGCAGATTCCAAAACACGCAAACTCGTTGTGCCAACCGCGAACAAACGGCCGCCATTCTGCTTTGCAGTTTGAATTTTTTGCAATGTTGCTGGCGTTAACTCGCCCCACTCAGAATGCATCTGGTGGTCGGCAGTATCCTCGACCTTTACAGGGAGAAACGTTCCAGCACCTACGTGCAAAGTCACATAGTCAACTTGCACGCCTTTGGCCTTGATGGAGTCCATCAACTCGTCGGTAAAATGCAATCCAGCTGTCGGCGCAGCCACAGCACCATCATACTGGGCATAGATTGTTTGATAGTCGCTATCGTCTTGATCTTGATGGTCACGCTTTGCGCTGATGTAAGGCGGCAATGGCATTGCGCCCCTCGCCTTAATCGCCTCATCAAGCTCAGCACCTGACAATTCGAAGCGCAACAACACTTCACCGCCATCGTTCTTCTCTTCGCAAGTTGCGATCAGAGGATCAAATCCAGTAGCCGTAAAATGTACCTGTTCGCCAAGTTTTAGCTTTTTGGCAGGCCGTGCAAACGCACGCCACAAGTTTGTTTCATCGCGTTTGTGGAGGTTCACCGTAACTTTGGCGACGGCATCGCCACGCGTTCTTGTACCCACAAGTTCTGCAGGTAAAACACGAGTATTGTTGGCAATAAGGATATCGCCAGGTCGCAAGAACTCTAGAAGGTCTGTGACGACATTGTCTGACGGCGCTTGTCCGTCAGACATGTTTGTTGGGTCAACAACAAGCATACGAGCGCTATCGCGTGGCACAGCAGGATGCAATGCCACACGGTCTGCAGGCAGTTCAAAATCGAACTGTTCTACGCGCATGCGTTAAACCCATTTTTGCTCAATTAGTCAGCAGCAACGCGCATAGACAAGATTTGGTCAGGATTTGGAACAGGCTCGCCTTTAGCAAGTGCGTCCACCGCATCCATGCCATCAATCACTTGGCCCCAAACTGTATATTGGTTGTCCAAGAAACCTTGGTCGCCAAAACAGATGAAGAATTGTGAGTTTGCAGAATCTGGGTCCATTGTGCGGGCCATTGAGCAAGTACCACGTTTATGTGGTGTATCGCTGAATTCTTGGGCTAGGTCAGGCTTGTCGGAACCGCCAGTACCTGTGCCAAGTGGGCAACCAACTTGCGCCATAAAACCTTCGATCACGCGGTGGAATACGATGCCGTCATAGAAGTTTTCGCGAGCAAGCTCTTTAATGCGCTCAACGTGCTTAGGCGCAACTTCTGGCAACATTTCGATAACAACGCTGCCTTTAGATGTTTCCACCAACAGTGTGTTTTCGCGATCTTTGATTTCAACCATAATAATCTCCTTATTTGCCGCCTACTTATACGGCCCGTAGCTTTGACGCTAGTGCAAATCTTTATCGTTTGGACCAAAAATGAAATTTAATGGTCCAAAACCTTCAATGCCACGATCTTATCAGGGTCCGTTACTGTGCCGCTTTGGCCTTCACCCTTTTTAATTTTATGAACCAAGTCCATACCTTCACGTACAAAACCAAAGACTGTATATTGGTTATCTAGGAAGCGTGCATCTTGGAATGTGATGAAGAACTGTGAATTTGCAGAATTTGGATCTTGGCTACGCGCCATGCCCAAAGTGCCGCACTGATATGGTGTTTCTGTAAATTCTGCGTCCAAATCCGGCAGTTCAGAACCGCCCATGCCTGTGCCGGTTGGGTCGCCCGTTTGCGCCATGAAACCATCGATCACCCGGTGAAATACGATTCCATCATAGAAGCCTTCAGCAGCAAGAGACGAAATACGCTCAACGTGGTTTGGCGCAAGGTCTGGCCGCAGTTCCAGCAAAACTTTACCCGACGCAAGCTCAAGTTCAAGATTGACGGTTTTCACACCATCAGGTGCAACCGGCGTTTCACAAGCTGGGTGAATACCGGATGTTGTCGCAGTATCTTGTGTCGCTTCAATTGGCGCTGCTATGTCAAAATTTTTGTAAAACACGTAGCCGGCAACGCCCAACAAAGCGATGATCAGAACTGTTACGAATTTATTGCTTGATTTTGGGTTGTCGCTCATTTTTTGTCTAAAACCTTTAGAACTGCTGACGGCACAAAAGCCGTGATATCTCCACCCATTTGGGCGATTTGTCGAACTAATGTCGCAGAAATGTGGCGCACGTGTGGGCTGGAAGGAACAAACACTGTTTGTTGATCCGGCGCCATTTGCGCATTCATGCCGACCATTTGCATTTCGTAATTGTAATCTGTGGTGTCGCGCAAGCCACGGATGATTATATTTGCACCGTGCTGGCGCGCCGCTTGAACCATCAAATCTTCAAAAGTGACTAGTTCAATTTCCGTATCAGTTCGCGTCGCTATTGGGCCAGTGGTTTGTTGTAAGAGCTCAAAGCGCTCTTCGGTCGTTGTTAAGGGCGATTTTGCATGATGAACGCCAACGCCAACCACAAGCTTATCGACCAAGCGACACGCGCGTTCGATGACATCTAAATGGCCATTTGTAATGGGGTCGAAGGAACCAGGGTAAAATCCAACTCGATTTGACATATTGATCCTTATGCTTTGCGTTGAAGAGCAAGCCAAACACCGCCGACGATCAGCAGGCTTCCTGCAATTCTGTTTGCGATAGAAAGTCGGCTTTCAGTTAGAAAACGTCGTGTCTGCCCCGCGGCCACGGCATAAATGCAATCAAGGAATGCGAAAACCGAAGTGGTAATCAAACCAAGAACCAGCACTTGCGCGGTTGAGTTTCCAGTAGGGTCAATAAATTGCGGAAGAAAGGCACCTAGGAACAACAAAGCTTTAGGATTTGAAAGGGTTACGACAAAACCCTGAATTATCGAATCCTTTAAAGACCGCACATCCGATTTACCGCTAAAATCCAAACCAGCCCGATTTGTGATCATTCTGAAGCCAAGCCAAAGCAAGTAAGCCGCCCCAGCGAGTTTGATGTAGAAGAAGGCCCAGCTCATCATCCCAATAACGACTTCAAGACCAAGTGCGACGATCACAACCATCAGCAGAATGGCGATTTGTGCTCCAAGTACGGTCAGGATGCCAGCTAAAGGGCCTCGCGCCAACGCATTTGCAACAATCAAAGTCACAGTCGGACCGGGTACAATTGCGAGCAGAACGCAGGCTGAAATGAAAGTTAGTAGTGTGGCTGGATCAAACATAGGATACTTCGTCTCTCATTGTTATTTGCAGAGGCGAAACGGGCACAAGTGCCCTAACCTTCGTCTGCAGCGCCATCTTTTGGTGTATCCGTCGCTGTGTTTTCGCCTTCTACGCCATCAATTTCATCTTCGTCATCTTCTGGCTCTGGCTCAGAAATACGTTCAACTGACACCACTTCTTCTTTTTCAGAAGTGTTCAATACAGTCACGCCCTGTGTTGCACGACCCGCAATACGAATGCCATCTACAGGCACGCGAATTAGCTTACCGCCATTTGTCACAAGCATGATTTGATCGTCATTCTCAACAGGGAATGATGCTATTATTGAGCCATTACGATCGCTCGTAGCCATTGCGGTAATACCTTTACCACCGCGGCCAGTCTTACGGTATTCGTAAGCTGAACTACGTTTGCCGAAACCATTCTCCGAGATTGCAAGAATGAATTGCTCAGCGGCACTCATTTCTGCGTAACGTTCTTGGCTCATTTCAGCGGAGTCAATTGCTTCGCTACCGTCTTCCGCTTCGCTCGAGTCGCCTTCGATCAAGCGACGTAACTTAAGATAAGCCACACGTTCTTCAGAGGTCGCATCAAAGTGTCCAAGAATGGACATTGCGATCACTTCGTCGCCTTCTGCCAATTTGATACCGCGGACACCAACAGAGTTTCGGCCTGTAAACACCCGTACTTCATCAATGCCGAAACGCATGGCTTGGCCAAGTTTCGTCGTCAGCAATACATTGTCTTCAGGAGAACATGTCTCAACACCAACTATGCCGTCGTCGCCATCAAGTTTCATGGCGATTTTACCGTTACGATTCACTTGGACAAAGTCAGCGAGTGAATTCCGGCGAACAGTTCCGCGAGTTGTCGCGAACATGATATCCAAATCCTGCCATGTGGTTTCATCTTCAGGCAACGGCATGATTGATGTTATGCGCTCGCCTTCTTGCAATGGCAGAATATTCACCAAAGCTTTGCCGCGAGAGTTTGCATTCCCGATCGGCAGCTTCCAAACTTTGAGTTTGTAGACAATTCCACGAGAAGAGAAGAACAGTACTGGTGTGTGCGTGTTGGCAACAAACACACGTGCCACAAAGTCTTCATCACGTGTCGACATGCCGGAGCGGCCTTTGCCGCCTCTACGTTGAGCGCGATAAGTCGAAAGCGGTACACGTTTGATGTAACCAGCGTGAGAAACAGTTACTACCATTTCTTCGCGAGCTATCAAGTCTTCGTCGTCAACGTCACCAACTGCATCCACGATTTGCGTGCGACGTGGTGTTCCGAACCGATCTCGAACTTCAATCATCTCTGTTCGGATGATCTCAACGATGCGCGAACGCGAACGCAGGATTTCTAGATAGTCTTTGATTTCTTCGCCGAGTTTATTCAACTCTTCGCCAATTTCATCACGACCAAGGGCAGTCAGTCTTTGTAGACGCAACTCCAGAATGGCACGAACTTGTTCTTCTGAAAGGTAATATGTCCCTTCAGCAGTTACAGTATGACGCGGATCATCGATCAGCTTGATCAACGGCTCAACATCTCTTGCAGGCCAAGCACGTTCAAGAAGCTTACCACGTGCGGTCGCTGGATCAGGCGATGTGCGGATCAACGCGATAATTTCGTCGACATTAGCAACAGCGATGACCAAACCTACTAAGATGTGGGCACGGTCACGCGCTTTGTTCAGCAAGAACTTGGTACGACGACTAACAACGTCTTCGCGGAAGTCTACGAACGCCTTCAGAATTTGGTACAAATTCATTTGCTCAGGCTTGCCGCCATTGAGAGCAACAAAGTTACATCCAAACGAAGTTTGCAATGGAGAGAAACGATAAAGTTGGTTTAAGACAATGTCCGCGACCGCATCACGTTTCAATTCGATGACGACACGCATACCGTTACGGTCGGACTCATCGCGAATGTCCGAGATGCCTTCGATACGCTTATCTCGGACCAACTCAGCGATCTTCTCAATCATAGAGGCCTTATTCACTTGATAAGGGATCTCGGTGATGATTAGCGCTTCACGGTCTTTGCGAACTTCTTCAGTGTTCACAACACCGCGCATCAAGACAGAACCACGCCCTGTTTCATAAGCCGAACGAATACCTGCACGGCCAAGGATCATACCAGCCGTTGGGAAATCCGGGCCATGGACAATTTCCATCAACTCTTCGATCGTAATTTCAGGATTGTCCATCACAGCGATAGCGCCGTCGATCACTTCGACTAAGTTGTGACTTGGAATATTGGTCGCCATACCTACAGCGATACCGCCAGAACCATTCACCAATAGATTTGGGAAACGTGCTGGAAGAATTGTCGGTTCACTCTCAGTATTATCGTAGTTGTCTTTGAAATTGACGGTGTCGCGATCGATGTCCTCAAGGATCATCGTTGTCACACGTTCCATGCGTACTTCAGTATAACGCATGGCGGCAGGCATATCGCCATCAATCGAACCAAAGTTACCTTGGCCGTCAATCAATGGCAGACGCATTGAAAACTCTTGCGCCATGCGAACCATAGCGTGATAAATCGCAGTATCACCGTGAGGGTGATACTTACCAATAACGTCGCCAACCACACGGGCCGACTTACGATATTGTTTGTTCCATTCATAACCGTTCTCATGCATCGAATATAGAATTCGACGGTGAACAGGCTTCAAACCGTCGCGCACATCAGGCAGCGCACGGCTAACGATCACGCTCATGGCGTAATCTAAATAGGAACGTCGCATCTCATCCGTAATCGAAATTAGGGAGATGTCAGAATTTGGCTCATCAGACGAGGTTTGATCCTCTGGTGTATCACTCACGGCGTTCTTATTCTTAACTTTGTTAAACCTGTTTAACTATTTAGGTGATTCCTCTCGTCGTGGCCAATTAGAACGGTGTTTTCCTCTTATTAGTGCGCTTATTTCTACTTACTAGGCCAATATCTGGCATATTTTGGAAATTGTGCCGCGAATCTGTTTCATTCTATGGACTTGGTGAAAATTATTCGCCTACATGTCAGCGGACTGCCGCCACTCGTGCGGCTAAAAATGTATTTTGGGGTAAGTAAACTTGTCGATCGGTTTCGGATTAGAACGTTTGGGAACGCTAACTATGCGCTTTCCCAAAACAGTTGCAGCAATTCTTCTCGCCTTTACAGCATTGTGCATTGCACAAGCGCCCAACATCAAAATCGATAGTGATCTTCTAAGACTCTATAAGGACTCTGGTTCTCACTATGACACTTATGTCGAAGTGGGAAATACGTTCGGTACATATGAGAACGATGCCTATCTGTTGGTAAAGTCTGATCAACTGACAAATCCCGAAGTCATTGAAGTAATCCGAGAGTTGGCGTTAGAGCTTGAGCTCAATAGCTTTGCTCGCGGTACACTTTCTCCTTTCTCTTTGCGCACGCCAGCAAAAGATGGCGGCGTAACCCACCCTGCTGTTCCAGAAAATCTTGAGAATTCAGATCAAGTCGCAAATGCACTGCTGGAGTTACGCAAAAACGACCCAATGATGCGCAATCTGATCGTTGAAGATTTAAGCGGTCTTGTCATGTTGATGTTCCCAGATGCTGATATGCTCAAGGAACGCACAGAAGCAGCAATGATTGATGAGCTTCGCGAGCTCATTTCGTTTTATGAAGACGAACGTTTCACACTAGAGTTAACTGGCCCGCCGCTTTGGAAAGCTGAATTGCTAAACGCCAGTCGTTCTGACCAGATCTGGTTCACTCTCTCTGGCATCGTTCTTGGCTTTTTGACTGCTTTCATTGCTTTTAGAACGTTCTGGGGTGCGGTCCTTGCAACATTACCACCATTCATCTCTGTGGTTTGGGTTGTCGGTTCGGTCACAATGATATTTGGATCCTTCACTTTCCTCACTAACATTTTGACGGCATTGACGCTGGTGATCGCTTTCGCGGAAAGCATGTTCTTCTGCTTCCATTGGCTAAGACTGTCTCGTGAAGGAATGGATCATGAAGAAGCTATCAAACAGACAATTATTCGCGTTAGCCCAGCCTGTGCACTGACCTCAATAACAACAGTTGTTGCGTTCCTTTCGCTCTCAATTACGCCCAGCAAAGGGATATTTGAATTCGCGATCACAGGTGCGATCGCAATCCCACTTGCATTCCTTGCGATGGTAACATTTCTACCGCTTGCGCTAAGCGCGGCGGTTAAGCTTGGCTACCGACCTAAAAAGGCGCCGAGCGTTGCTCTGACTGCGATCATTCCAGCCCTAACTGGACTGGCCAACAAATTTGGCAAGCCAATAGCATTCATAACAGTGCTTTCTTTTATTGCTTTGCTTTATCCGCACTCACAACTCGAACCGACGTTCTCGTTCCAACAGTTCTTGCCTAAGAAATCTGAGGCAATGAAAACATCTGCAACGATCGATGAAGGTGTGGGTGGCGTTGCACCGCTGTACATCACCTACCCGCTTTACGACGCTGATCCGGAAGTCTCAGACGCTGATTTTGCGCGCATGGAAACCGTCCATAACGTGATGCAGGATGTATTTGGCAGTGGCAAGGTTATCTCTGCCGCCAGCT
>Ga0315336_1004348_pt1 | contig 17003 bp, 15 predicted proteins | sample ASW5metaG_FD_204512 | JGI IMG/M metagenome (GOLD analysis project Ga0315336, IMG submission 204512) | Ammonia-oxidizing marine archaeal communities from Monterey Bay, California, United States - ASW #5 | ecosystem: Environmental > Aquatic > Marine > Intertidal zone | place: USA: California...
CCAGGACGACGAAGAAGCATTGCGGTGGTATCGACTGGCCGCCGAGCAAGGGTATGCAAATGCCCAGAACAGCCTTGGGTTGATGTACGACTTAGGACAAGGCGTCCCCATGGATGATGCAGAAGCGGTGCGGTGGTATCGGCTGGCCGCCGAGCAGGGATATGCGTTGGCCCAGAGCAACCTTGGAGTGCTGTACGACTCTGGGCAAGGCGTCCCCGTGGATGATGCAGAAGCAGTGCGGTGGTATCGACTGGCCGCCGAGCAAGGGCTTGAAAAGGCCCAGTACAATCTCGCCCTCAAGTACGACTTAGGAGAAGGCGTGCCTGAGGATGATGCAGAAGCGGCCAGGTGGTACCGGCTCGCGGCCGAGCAAGGAGACGCAGGTGCTTTAGTGACCGCTGAAAGGCTTGAAGCCAGAGCGGTGATTGCCAGCCGGGAAACGGACGCTTTTCCCAACACGGATGCATTTCCCGACATAGATTATGGCACCTATCACGCGCTCGTGATTGGGAACAACGAGTATCAGCATGCCGGACTTGTAAACCTCAATACGGCAGTGGCAGACGCTGAGGCAATCGCTGGTGTCCTTAAGGAAAAGTACGGATTTACCGTTACATTGTTAACCAATGCAACCCGGGCGCAGATATTGAACGAGCTCAATCGGTTCCGCAGAGAACTGCAGGAAGATGACAACCTGTTGATCTACTACGCTGGCCACGGTGAGCTGGATGAAGGGACCAACACCGGCTCCTGGCTACCGGTCAATGCGGAGCGGGATAACGATACGGAATGGATTGCCAACAGCAGGGTGACAAATGTCCTAAGCGCCCTGAGATCACGTAATGCAATGGTGATTGCCGATTCATGTTACTCGGGCAGTATATTCCGTGGGGGTGGCTCGACCATACTCACCGCTGAGACCCAAGAGCAGATGCTCAGGCGTCTCAATGAAAAGAAAACACGCGTTGCCCTGACCTCGGGGGGGAATGAGCCGGTGGTTGATGCCGTGGGCGGTTCGGGCCACTCGGTTTTTGCCGGTTCTTTTCTGGATGTTCTTGAGAGAAACGAATCTGTCTTGATGGCAAGTGACCTTTCCCGGACGGTACGGGCACGGGTGATTGCTATCACGGCCAATAGTGGTGTCGAACAAACTCCCGAGTTTCGTGACTTGGTAGGACACGATGGAGGGGATTTCCTTTTCGTTCCAAAAAGATCAATGATTAATCAGTAATCCTGCCCAACAGGAATTCGATTTCAGGGAGAATTAATATCAGATCAGTGAATTTAAGCACTTTGATTTCAGTGGGTTACAATATTTCTGCCCGATTTTGTAATAAAATCAGGGAGCAATCGTTTAAGTAGGAGGAGAGAAATTACTTCGAAAGATGATTTTGGTAGTAACTTGCTGGGCACATACAAAGTAGCTCGCGCTTTTGCGATGGCTCTAACTGCTGGAAATATCGATGATGCGGATGACATCGTTCAGACAGCAATGCTGAAGGCGATTGAGCGGAAAGAGCAGTTTAGGGCAGATACAAATCTACTGGCATGGGTCAAGACGATTGTTAAGCATACTTTTTTAGATCGACAAAAGAGCCATAGCATTTCGAGAACCGATTCGCTTGAATTTGATACATCGGTCCCTGGGGAACAGATGGGAGCGGTAGAACTTGCTGAATGTCAGGAATGGATGGATAACAACTTGACGAAATTGGAGAGACAGGCAAATTATCTGCATAGCATAGGTTATAAGTACCAGGAAGGTGCTGATGAGATGGGAATAACGCACACGTATTATGGCGTCATTTTGAGGCGATCCAGAGAAAAACTCGAAGCCATAAAAAAACTCGACAACTAAGCATCGGTTGACTGATGAAAGGTAAAAAGAAAAAATCACGGGGCTCAAAAGTATCCGAATTAAAATCGGATGGATTGTCCGATGAGGAGTTGATGGCGTTTGTTGATGGTGAGCTGCAAGACCTGGACACGAAGAAAAGAATCGAAGAATTACCCAATCTTCAGGAAAGAATAGCACCCTTCGTCTCAACACGGGAATTATTAAAAACACTCGGAGCAGCCACTCTCAATGAGCCGCCTCCGCAGAGCGTGATCGATTTGGTACGCGAGGGAATTGAAGCACAAGAGCAGGGCCGCTCATTACTCCGAGAGCTTGAAATCATGGCGGCCGTGGATGGTGAGCCAGGTTTTGGTGGTGAGGAGGTGAGTGCCTCAGAGATTCAGAGCGAAACGGCTCAAATGTTCTCCCGGACTGGGGTGCTGTTGCGAAGGATGGGAGCAGCAATCCTCCAAGAGCCAGTACCGAAACATATAGAGCACCTAATTGAAGAAGGACTGAAAAAAAAAGACGTACAGACAGCTCAACCACCCGCGTTTGATATTCAAAAGCTAGTCAGAGATTTTTTTAATCGGATCGTTTCATTTGGGAGGTTGCGTTCGGCCCAAGGCCTTGCAAGTCCTGCTTGTGACGCGGGTTTAATACCATTACGTATCGATTACAGGTTCGTCGGCGTGGCAGCAACTGCAATCTTGGCTGTAGCTCTATTTAATTTTTCCTCCCTTAAGAGTCCACCATTCATTCCGGTAGTCGAATCAGGAAGCCAAGCGCAGGATAATGTTCCGCTGCCGCTGCCGCTGCCGCTGGGTCCAATTCAAGCTGTTGAACAAGTAAATGTTTCGGTACTGGAATCTTGGGAAGAGCGGTTTGCGAGGCTTGAATTGGACTTGGATTTCACGATCGAGAGCTGGCTGTCAAACGGTGACGGCATTTTCGCAACTTTCAGCTTGCTAAGAAGTCCGGCTGGTCTAGTCATGCGAGGTATTGAACAAGCAACGGTACCGGTGGTCACAGACTCACCGTCAATTTCTGAACTGGAGGAGATCCTTGATCAAATGGTCGAAAATCAGAATACTCGAGGACTGCTCGAGCTGCCCAATGACGAGCAAACCCAGATACTTTTGAGAGCCCTTACAGTTCCTCCGGTACCGTCGCCGGTTGCGGTCACAATAGGGTCCGCATCCAACCCACCATGTGCACCTGGAGCTACATGTCTTGAGGAGCCATGCATCATTGGGGAACTAGTTGACGGCGAAACGACTGATCTTGAGCTGACATTGATAAGCCAATTTTTTAGCTTCTGTCCGGCATCCACAGACAGTCGACTTACGTTTTTGGAATAACCTCGGTCAAAGAACAGAACAATCCGCCTGGATCGTGACAAAAAATATTAATCGCCTTTGTGCGGTTCAATATGTCACAGGTCACCTGAGCGTTTGAAGGCACCTTTACCAGGACCCGAACTTAGGGTTTTTCGGAAATAATTAAGAGGTAAATAGATGCCTTCTTATGCGGTGGATGAATTACGAGGGTACGGCTGTCACCACCAACCGAAACGGGCCCCGATACTGAAAAGCATGGGTAGGCTCGCAAGTCACCAGAATCAGTTCCGAGCTGTCGGTTAAAGGTGCGATTCCGTGGGTTCTCGCATCCACCATCTGTCGTCCCAACACCCGGAAGGCCCGTGTCGTGCCATTGATTCCGGTGAGTTCCACCTCGATGCCCGGGCTCAGTTCGTCCAGGAACCCAAAGTGCGTGTCGCGGTGTCCAGCAATCACGATGCTGCCTGGCTGCCCGGGCAAGGCACTCCCGTCTAGATGTCCGGGCCCAAACGGAAGTGAGCCCCCGTTCGCACCGGCGAGCACGTACCTGGTGATGCCTAAAGCCTCCACCCTAAGTCTGACCACAGGCCAAGTGTCTGCCCAGCGCCAGGGTTTAACCGAAGAGCCTTGCTCCAAACTGTTTTCCCAGGCACGCTCAATGAGGACCGGTGCGAGCCAGGCCTTGCCGTGGATCAGCGTGGCACCACCCAGTTGCCAGAGGCCAACCACTAACAGTAACCCTGCGGTCAGCCTAAGCATGAAAACCTGCCCTTTTCAGGTCACGACGCCTCAGCCACCAGATCTGGAATGCCAACATCAAGCTGACGATACCGAACAAGAACTTTTCTACTGCCGGGGTAGCGGTCTGGGGATACCCCAGTATGGTGGACCCTTGCGGTAACGCATTCGGCACGCTGCGTTTGCCGAGTGCCTCACCGGCCGGGCGCACCGGTGTGCGGTCCACCGCAACGAAGCTGGTGTAGCGGCTTACCAGCCTATGGGTCAGGGCCACATCAATCATGAGCCTGCGCAAGGGCTCGGATTCGCCCTGACGGATAATGATGTCGTTCAGTGCGCCGAGTTGTTCACGCGCCCACAGGGTGGCGATCCCGGTGACATAATTCAATGGGGCGCCCCCTTGGTCCGGTAGCGGCAGGGACTGCGACCAGGACCGCTCGGCACTGTTCCCGGCAATGCTTAAGCTCCCCCCAGGCCCGCGTAGTTTTGCGGTGATCACCAACGGCTGGCCGCTGTACAGGTCCGGCACCGTCACAGGATAGGTGTCCGCAACCCCGGGCCAGTTCACGGCCACGTCACGCAACTGGGGCCCCTCGAGCTGGGTGAAAAGCTCGGCCATTTTGGTCTGCACCTCACTTTGTTGGCCGATATAGGTAAAGCTGCCCCGCCCAAACTGGGCCGCCTTGCGCATGAAATAGCTGTTCGGTGCGGAGCCAATGCCTACGGTAAAGAGGCGGCTCTCGCCCAAATGGTCATGGATAAACTGGAACAGTTTGTCCTCGTTGCCCACCGCCCCGTCCGTAATAAAAATCACCTGACGCATCTCGTCCCTGGCCATTATCGGCTGGTTCCGCAGTGCCGCCTGGATAGCCGGGAGCATTTCAGTACCCCCATCGGCTTCGAGACGGTCAATAAAACGTTTCGCATCCTGCAGGTAGGCACCGTCTGCTAGCTGTGCAGTGGAAAACAGCGTGGTCGCATCGTTGCTGAATTTGATGATGTTGAATCGATCCTTTCTTTTCAGGGTACCCATGGCCATGTGCAGGGCGGCCCTGGCCTGGACGATCGACTCGCCACTCATGGAACCGGACACGTCAATAATGAATACGACCTCCCGTTTCAGTTCCGGCCCCTTGCCCTTTTCCTGGGGCGGCATGACCATCGCCAAAGCATAGGTTTCCCCATCCACCACCTCGGTGAACACCGCGGCCTGGGGCGATGCGCTGGGGACGGGCTGCCAGGTGAGCTCAAAGTCACGGTCCATGGATACAAACCCGTCAGCCAGGCGGACCTGGTACCCGGTGTCCTGCCGGTTGATCGTGATCTCATGGTAGGTACTGGCCAGTGTTGCCAACGGTAACCCCGGGTCCACGCTGGCGGTGATCTCAACCGGGTTAATCGTGACGGCCCTTGTAGTTGCCTCGGGTCGATGGAAGGGCGTGACCTGGTCTGCGTCCGGGACCTCGTCCGTGGGCTGGGCCCAGCCAAAAACATTCGGTGCCGGTGTTTGTGGTGTTCGCGAAATGTACTGGGTGTTCGGTGGGGGTAGGTGGGGCTCGGGCTGGCCCGGAATATATCGTGGCGTGATCGTCAGCGGCAGACGGAGCGAGAACTGGCCATGCGTATACGCCACTCTTTCCAGGTAGACCAGCTGCACCTGGACTTCCTGGCCTGGCCCGATATTGGCCACGCTGGTGGAGAACAGGTTCGGCCGCTGTTGTTCCACCAGCGCGGTGCGCTTTCCTTCCTTTTTGGCCTGCTCGTGGATGGCCCGGGCTTTTTTCTTTTCATGGATCTCGCCGACGATCAGCCGGTCATCGATACGCACGGTCATCTCGTTCACCGCGGCGGTTTCAGGTAACGGGAAGACGTAACGCGCCTCGGCCCAGTCGGGCTGTGAATTACGGAACCGCTGTTCCACCGAAACGCGCGCGACCAAGCCGGTCACCCGGATCTCTACCTTGGTGCCGAGCTGGACCGCCGGGTCCCACTGCTCCTCTTCATCGATCCGGAACAGCAGCTCACCGGCGCCGACCTCATTCAGGGTCAGTGCACGGGCTGGCATAGCACACCATAGGGCACCAGCAAAAAGCGCCATCAATAAAGACACGATGGTTCGTGGCCTCAGCAAGAACCAGGCAGATACCCACCGCCAGAGGCTGGCTGTAATGAACCGTGACTGGCCCAGGAACCATCTAGAATCTTGCATAGCGGTGGGTATCAGGCGGACTCTCATCTCTTAACTCCTGCAGAAGTGGTCATAGACGCGGCCCGGAACGGATCCATCTTTCTGTTTGGCCCCTGTTTCGGTGGCGCGTGCACGGAGCTCTCACTTAAACAAACGGTTGCGACGGACCTCTTATAAAATCAGTCCGTTGAATTACAAAAAAAGACGAAATCTGGCCTAGACTTGGAAATGATTGCTTTGGTACAAGCTTCACCCTGAAGAAACCTTCTCGCTTTCAAACGGATACTACGAAAAATGCGTCAAGATAGCGCCGCGTATAAGGCGCCAAATGCCCCATTTTTTGTTATTTCAAACGCGAAAAAAGCGACATCATCTCAACGAAAAACGGCAAAAAATCATAACTTTGAGCTAATTCTTCGTGATGAATTCAGTAGTATGCTTAAGAAGATAGCCCCCAAACAACATCCACCGGGAGGGCTTAAGGTCTAGTCGGGTTTTACATTGCCTAACTCCCCATAACTAACCCCATAGTCCAATGCCACTTCAGCCTTAACGAAGGTGCCAGAACGGGGCGATAAATGTTACGAGAATGGGAGGCATTACCACCAACAGAGTAATAGTGGCAAAAGTTACAGCTGCTACAGCAGTTATAACCCATAGCTTACTGCCTTGGGAGGCTCTGCCAGCCTTTACGATCATGCGTATAACCCGATAGACGCCATAGCCACACACCGCCACAAACAAGGCTATCTTCAGGTATAAAAAGCCGATGTGCAGCGGCACGCCTAAAGTCATTCCTATGGGCGTAAAGAGGGCTAGAGAGCTGACCAAATAGAGGGCAGACAGGCATCCGACTCCGTAGAGCCAGAAGGCTTTTTCCAAACTTATCGGTTTGTTTTCCCCCATGTGAAGCTCCTTACTCCCATCCATTTTATTGCCCTCAATATAAGGTAAAGTTGCAGTGAAGGCACGTTCATCATTTAGTTGAGGAAATTAGCGGGATCTTCGTGGATAAACACGAAACTGATAAACAACTGTCCTTGTCACGCTCATGGGAACCCGTATATATCGGTGACTACAGGGATAACCAACACCACGGCACCCTTATCTGGCCGGATGGAGAGAAGTTGGTAGGTGAGTTCAAGGATGACGAGTTCGTCGGGGAAAAGTAGATGACCCCCAAACAACACCTATTCGCTAGAGAGATCGTGCTGGGTAAGATTTATCTATATCCATATCACATTAAATACTTTGTTCCGTACACACCGATGATTTAATATTCTCCCTACGCCGATTTGAACCAGCTTGCGGGCGTGTAATAAATCCAGCTAAAGAGGTTGTAGAAACCTGTTTAGCGGAAGCTGGCGGGTTTTTTTTGTAACTGAAACATCAGGAGTGGGATAGAGATCCCCGCCAACCTGCCTTCCGGGCAAGGTGGTTAGCTCCCGGAAGGGAGGATGTGGCCGGCCCGGCAACCAAACGGGTTTTTCTGCATCGAAGTCACTCTCCTGCATGTGCTCAAGGTACAGGCCCGGCTGAACCGTATGAAACTGAAAAGGAGACTGCCATGAGTGAAAGACCAATCGACAGAATATCAAGGAAAGCTGGCTTGAAAGTAGCGCCACCGGACGACCCGATTTATTCCCTGGGAACCACGATCCGTTTTGTGAACCGCCCCGCGAAAGCCCCGGTCCCCCCGACCGTGGAACCGGGACCCGTTGACCCTGAAAACCCGAAGGAGAAATGACATGGTTAGAAGATTTGTACCCGCTAAAACAGAAGGCGGGGTTGGGTACCTGAAACCGGTCGGTAGGCCGACAGCGGCGCAGGAAATCGAGCACCTCAGACAAATGAGTGGGGTTGTTGGCTTCACATCTGTTGATTCCCGTTCTGGGCGGAACAAAAAGAAGAGGCAAACAAAAACATCGGAACAAGAGGAGAAATGACATGGCTAAAGAACGCACCATCGAAAAAATCAAGCGAGCCATTAAGAGGGATTTTGCAAAGCTCACAAAGCCAATCAATCACAGTAAAAAAGATTCAAAAAGAATTGTCATTGATGGCCGCACTTATATTCGTTCTTTTTCTGAAAATAAATTTGAAATACATATTGGTGCAACAGGCCCATTAGGTGAATACATTTATTTTTTTGAAAATGGCCGTCTGGTTGGAAGACAGAGAAAAAGCTGGAATGGAGCTTCAGAGTTTTACAGAGTTTCATTATAGGGAAGGAGAAATAACATGGTTAGAAGATTTGTACCCGCTAGAACAGATTGCGGGGTTGGGTACCTGAAACCAGTCGGGCGACCGACCCGGGCACAGGAGGATGAACTGCTCAGGCAAATGAGTGGGGTTGTTGGCTTCACCTCTGTTGATTCCCGTTCTGGGCGGAACAAAAAACAGAAGCCACAAAAGACATCGAAACAAGAGGAGAAATGACATGCAAAACCCGATCATACCGATGAGGCCGGAGCAGTTTCCGCAACAGAGGGTGTATGAGGTCTTAACCCTTTCTCAACGCCCGGAACCGTTTAACTGCATTGCCGGATTCGGGGAAGTGCCGCAGGATGCCGTTCCCAAAAACGGGCCCCGTTCCGCCATCTTTTTAGGCCAGGTGGAATGGGCATGGAGCCCTATGCACAACAGGATAGATATCTACTACCTCCACAGGGGGCGCAGGTACTGGATACTTTGGAACAAGTATTGGAGTGAAGACTGGTATAAATGGGAATGGCAACCGATCGCCTGTGTACATCACAAGGGGATATCCGAGGAGCAGGCGGCAGTTTATTTACTGATGGCATTCTGGCAGAACCAGGCGCATGAAAGGGAGTGTGACAAGTTCCACTGGATTGGCGGGGAAGGTTTCTTCTCCGTTGCCGAACTAGAGGCAGTTGCGAGGGAAGTCTGGAGCGAAGCTTCGTCCTGTGAAGGTTGAAAAGTCTTCAAAAAGCCACCATATAAACAGTGTGGTTAGAGTTTGTTGAAACATCAGGAGCGGGATTTCGGTCCCCGCCAACCTGCCTTCCGGGCAAGGTGGTAACCCTCTAACGGGGGGATGAGGCCTTCGGGCAACAAAACGGGTTCCTCCTGCTTTTGTATGTTTCTCCGGGAATGAGGAGATAACGCGAATGATGGAAAGGGAGTTGTACCGAACCGAAGGTTTCAGCTGTGACTATGTGATCGGAAAAGATAGTGCGGCTATTCATGAATATTACTCAAGCGCCCCGCCGGGCCTGCCCTCGGCAGAATTTGTGCTGACTATTTCAGCGGAGCATCTGAAGCGGGCGCGTATTTCTTTGGACAAGCTTGAGAAGCTTCTACTCTCTTATGACTATCTGTCTCATAAAGGACCTATTACACGCATCAAAGAAGTTTTCCGGGGCAAGGGAATCGAGCTCAAGACGGACTGGTGGCCTGAAACGGACTGAGTTTTTATGCAATCGTCTTGCTTATAGTGAAATCTATGAGATTTTTTTCCAGTTTTACGAGATTCCCTTCCTTGAGCAGGTCGCACTCCCAGACCGAAATAGTCTTCCATCCCAGGGAATGTAACTTCTCAATATTTTTTGCATCCCTTTGAATATTTTTTTCAAACTTCTTTTTCCAGAAAGACCTGTTACTCTTGGGCAGCCTGCAGTTACCGCATCTGTCATCAAGGGATCTGTGCCAGAAGCAGCCGTTTATAAAAACACATGTCTTGTATTTACTGAGGACAATGTCAGGCTTGCCGGGCAGTTTTTTGTGATGAAGCCGGTATCTGTAACCCTTTGCGTGCAGGAATTTCCGGACTAAGAGCTCCGGTTGTGTATCCTTATGTCCGATACGGGACATGTTCCTGCTTCTCTGTTCTTTGCTAATTTTGTCCACAAACCCTGTTTCTGTGATCCTTCTTCAATCTCTCTATTAGCCTGCTCAAAATATTTATTGTCTATCTCTAATAATTTTTGTTGCTAATTTGAGTAGTTAAGGGATAGACAAGGTTTCCATCTTCATCACAAACTTCCCAAGATCTGCTAATCACTGGCTTGATTGGCTAATAAAGATTATATCTATTCGGAACTCTGAAACCCGAAGCTCCGGCAGGAGTCAAGTTCACGGCCGCCCACAGGGGTGAGGTTTCTTAACCTTCCATCTTGAAGAAACTCTTGGGGGATGCCAATGTATCCATCGCCATTTACGAAACAAACCCTAAAATAAAAAACCCCCGAACCCTCTTCGCGTGTCAGATCTTTCGGTTTAATTTCGTACTGGACTGTAGCATCATGGCCACGCCAGATGGACTCCCCAACATCTGGGTACTGAATTATCCACTCACCAGAATCCCCCAACCCTCGCATTTCCAAGTTCAAGACATCACCTGGCGCAAAATAAGTACCACTGGGAGCCCGCAATTGCCCACTTTCGAGCAGGACCATCCAGCCGCCTTTAAGTGGCATGTCGTTTGCATAAAGCCCGAAACTCTCATAAGTTGTGTAATAGCCTACGCACTCGGGGTCATAGTAGACGCTATCAACATCTTGACATCCCGACCCTGGTGTGGAAATGCCCGGTGGTAGGTGGGGGACAAATTTTACATAGATTTTTCTGGTCGGATTATCCCCGCATACTTGTGCTCCATCGAGTGGGGCACATATAAATCCTTCGACTAGGTACTCATGTCTAAAGGGCTTGATATCAGTGTAATCAATGGTTACTTTTTCCCCATAAGTACGCAAGGGAAGCTGGTAGTTATGGTTACCCGAATAACTCTTATCTTCCCAATAAACTAGTAAATTTTTAGTCAGATCCGTTAGTTCAACATCTGCCCATAGATCTATAACAAGTGAAATATCAGAAGTGTATGGAAAGCCCCCATCGTCAATAGAAGCACTTCCGCTTAAATCATTGCACTCTATTTGCCCCCAATCTATGCCTCCGTGTTCGTTGGTACCTGCCGGATATGAAAACAAACACGCAGCATACATATCCCTCTTTTTATAAATTGAAATATGAAGATCTGATATTCCTGTGGTGACATCATATTCAAAATTCTTAAAAGACTCATCGGCATAGGAACCTCGCTCTAGCAGCAATGCCTTCGCGTCATCTGAAAAGTTTGCTGCATTCATGACAGCATAGGTTTCGTTTTTGTTGATGGACATACTATTCACTACGAAACCGCCATCAATATCTGTTGGGGTAGGGTCGTCCTCCTCATAAGTCGAGTTTTCCATCGTTATCTGGACCGGTTGATCTCCGAACTGCACCTCCGGGGTTTTACCCCACGTATGGTATCCATCTGTATTAGTTATGGCGAACCTGTCACGTAAATCTTGTACATCAGAATTATAATTGCCTGACTCGGTAGGTTGACAGAGAACGCGGCCTCTATATAGATAGTTCGGATCTCTTGTAAGAAGGTCTGCAATATTTTCCTGATAGCAACCGTCTTCCAGCATTTTATATACTACTTTAACGGTCTGAACGCCGTCACCATTCGGTGGGTCAAAATATTTTATAGATTCAGCGCCGGATTCTGACCAACTTCCCCACCTTAGATAAAGTGGTAGATCATTAATATCTTGCGCGTGTATCGTAATTTCAAATTCAACCCCGGTCTCGAACGGAACCGAAGGACCAAAGCTGGAATAGCCATTGTTGGAACAATCAGCACGGTTAATCTTGGCTGGAAGAGGATAACAATCTTTATACCATGGGTGACCAGGGAACCAAAAACCATCTTGGGTCGGGTGGGCATTAGGTGATCCAGCGAGTGTTTGGGGCGATGAAGGTAACCCTGACGCATAAGTATTTATGACTGAAGGAGCAGAAGTTAAAGATATATCACCACTATCATGAATTCCAGAGTCCGAATCGGCAACTGACTCGGGAATGACTAACTCTTTTCGATACCATACTTTTTTATTTCCCCTATCCTTTACAATTTTTAACAAGTATCTAGTTTGTGTTCTAAGATTTTCAATCAGATATTTCCCTTCTTCGTCAGTCATAACAGACGCTACCAACTCCCCCATCGAATCAAAAACTTCCACTACTGCATCGGCTGCAGGTACAAAGCCTGTAGAATCCACAATGGAAAAATCAAAAATACAATCCAGCGTTTCATCTATTCGATAATCCGCCAAGCCATCGTCTTTTCGTTTATCTACATTAAGATCAGGAACGCCGTCGTAATCCGAATCAAAATTTAACAATAAAAATTCAGCGAATTGTTCTGAAAAATCATCGATAACAACATTCAAGTCTGCGGTACCATCATTATCGGTATCCAGATTTAAAATTGGTAGCGGATCAGGAGGCCAAGGAATCAATTCATCGACATCCAAATCCAGTCTGTAGAAGGGCAGTGTTATATTTAAATCTGCCGTCCCATCCCCATCATTATCGATATTGGTTTCCAGATCAGACCACAAGTCGAATAGATACCGATCAGCACTTCCATCAAAATTTATTGGTACTTCTCCGGATTCCAGGATGGAGGAAGAAACGTTTTTGTATATTCTTTTTTTAGCCTGTGAAGGTGCGTCGGTAATGTTGATGTCAGGAGTACCATCCCCATTAGTGTCTATATTACTTATATCCGTTACGGTACCAGGGTCAAAACCATAAACAATTTTTCCTTCCTCCATTCTTTTCAAGGAGCTGGGTGTAGTGTTCGAGCAAAGATAGTCAAAGGCTGTTTCTTGCCCAGCCTCATCTGAAGCAGGGAATTGTTGAATGTAAGTGGAGTTTTTGTTCGCGTTAGAAAGAGAATGCTCGGTGGGCATAAAGGACGTACCCATCATGGAACTTTGAGGTTGCTGGGCTCCGTCTGCCACATCCATATAAGCAGTTCCAGAGGCTTTTACTAAACTAGATGTGGAGGTTGAATTTCCAGTAGTAGTTTGATTGGAAGATCCACCACCTCCACCACCTCCGCCGCCTCCACCACCACCACATCCAATGGAGACAGCCGCACAAAGCAGAACAAAGCACCACCTGAACAGGCGAAAACTAGTCACTGACCGTGTTCTTCCCATCACAAACCTCCCCAAGTCTGCTGCTATCACTGGCTTGATTGTGTTCAAGCTCTTTTTTTCAGGTCTACCCAAGACTAAACCTTAATTGGTTCACATTCAAAAATGGCTAGAAATGTTTGATCACTAGTTATATATGGTGGGGGGGTGGCATGGCATCCTGCGTACCCTTTTGAACGAACACCTATATATTAAAGGGTAGATACGCAACCAAACACTGACTAAAACGAAAAGGAAGGTGGTCACCAGAAGGTCACCATAGTAATTTCACGCAAGATGCGCACACTGACACCAAACGCTTAAATCGTTGATATCATTAGGTTTATGGTGATGGGCCCGGTAGGACTCGAACCTACGACCAAGGGATTATGAGTCCCCTGCTCTAACCAACTGAGCTACAGGCCCACGCCGTTATCTTACCAGCAGGAACCGGCCCGGTTTGGCCGGGCCAAAGAAAGGCCCGGTTGCTACTCCTCGGGCGGGAGGCTACTCATCCTCGAGCAGGAAGCTGCTCAGCATGTCGGCCCGGGACGGGTGCCTGAGTTTCCTGAGTGCCTTCGCCTCGATCTGGCGGATCCTCTCGCGGGTCACATCGAACTGTTTGCCGACCTCCTCCAGCGTGTGGTCGGTGTTCATGTCGATCCCGAACCGCATCCTGAGCACCTTGGCCTCTCGGGGGGTCAGCCCTGCCAGTACGGAATGAGTTGTTTCCTTCAGTCCCGAATCAGTCGCGGAGTCCACCGGGGAAGAGACGTTCTGGTCCTCGATGAAATCACCCAGATAGGAGTCCTCATCATCCCCGATCGGTGTCTCCATGGAGATCGGCTCCTTGGCAATTTTCAGTACCTTCCGCACCTTCTCCTCGGGCATCTCCATGCGCTCGGACAGCTCATCCGGTGTAGGCTCCCTGCCCATCTCCTGGAGCATTTGCCTCGAGATCCGGTTCAGCTTGTTGATGGTCTCAATCATATGGACCGGGATCCGGATCGTCCTAGCCTGGTCCGCGATCGAACGCGTGATGGCCTGTCGGATCCACCAGGTCGCGTAGGTCGAGAACTTGTAGCCGCGACGGTACTCGAACTTGTCCACTGCCTTCATCAGGCCGATGTTGCCCTCCTGAATCAGGTCCAGGAACTGCAGTCCCCGGTTCGTGTATTTCTTGGCGATCGAGATGACCAGGCGCAGGTTGGCCTCGACCATTTCCTTTTTGGCCCTGCGGGCCTGGGCCTCGCCCATCGAGATTTCCCGGTTGATTTCCTTTATCTCTGCAATGCTCAGATGAGTCAAGCTTTCGGTTTTCTGCAGACGTTTCTGGCAGCGCAGGACCTCTTCCTTCAGCTTGTTCAGCTGGGAGGAATGTTTGCGCTTGGCCCGGATGTGCTTGTCGATCCACTTCAGGTTGGTCTGGTTCTGGGGGAAACTCCCGACAAAATCCTTTCTTGGCATGCCGGCGTCGCGGATACAAAACGACATGACCTGGCGTTCCTGGTTGCGGATCCCGTTTACAGCTTCCCGCAAAGCGGCCACCATCACCTCAAAGAGCCTCGGTGTCAGCTTCAGCTCCATGAACTCTCCCGCCATAGGCTGTACGTGCTTGGCCGTGGAGGAGTGGCCGATACCGTGTTTTTTCAGGGCATCCATGTAGCGCTTGTAGTGGCGCCTGAGTTTTTTCATCCGATCGGCAACCTCTGCCGGGTCCGGGCCCGTGTCGACCTCTTTTTCTTCCTCTTCCTCACCCGCCGGTTTTGGTGCGTTCGGGTCGGCAATCTGTGCGTTCGGATCGATGAAGCCCACGATAAAGTCCTGCATCCTGGCCTCGCCAACGATAAAGCTGTCGTAGTCCTCAAGCAGCAGTTCTAGGGTGGGAGGAAACTGGACCAGTGCTGCCCGGACCTGGTCAAGCCCCTGTTCGATTCTCTTTGCGATCTCAATCTCGCCCTCTCTGGTCAGTAGCTCCACGGTACCCATCTCCCGCATATACATGCGCACAGGGTCGGTGGTACGGCCAAACTCACTGTCCACGGTGACCAGTGCAGCCGCAGCCTCATCAGCTGCATCTTCGTCACTCGAGACCGCCGAGTCAGAAAGCAGGAGGGACTCCGCATCGGGTGCTTTCTCGTACACCGTGATGCCCATGTCATTGATCATGTTGACAATGTCATCGATTTGATCTGGATCGACGATATCGCTGGGCAAGTGGTCGTTAACCTCAGCATAGGTGAGGTAGCCTTTCTCCTTGCCCTTGGCAATGAGCATCTTGAGCTGGGATTGCCGTTCGTCTTCCTTCGTGTTCACAACTGGGGCGGCGGTATTCATAGATCTGGGGTTCCTTGCAGGGCTTTTTCAAGCAACCGCCTAATATACCGAAATGGGCATAAGCAGGCTAGAAGCAGGGCCCGTTTATTTTGGCTAGGGGGCTTCATCATTGGCCGTTTTTTCCGGGGTCCGGAGCAGTGTCTTCAGCTCGGCCTCCTCGTCCTCATTGAGTTCTGACCTGCGCCCGAGCAGTAAGCTCAGGCGCTCCTTGCGGTGGTTTGCAACGATCCGTCCCAGGCTGTCCACCAGTACCCTGGGTGCGGCCTCGGCATCGTCCAGCGCGGGTTCTTTGGCAAGTTCACCCAGGTGGCGCCCGTTCGGGTCCTCGCGGAATCGTTCCAGCAGCCCACCGGTATTGATTTGAGGGTTGTCCCTGGCTATTTCAAGGACTCGTATCAGTAATCCGATACCCGGCTGGTTAACCTTCTCGAGGTCTTCCACGGGTTCTACCTGGCCGGCTGTCCCCGGAAAATGAAGGAGCAACCCGATCGCCTGGCGGACCAGGCTGGGCCGGCCGTGCTTGATTGAGGGGGCAGGTCGCGCCGGCAGGGGCCGGACTTTTTCGGCCAGGACCAGGGCCTCGAAGCGGTCCTGGGTGATACCGATTTTCTCAGCAAGCTGCCCGACCAGAAGCTCACGGTACACGCCCTCGGAAATTTTCCCGAGTACCGGTTTCGCAAGCGCCGCGAGCTTTGAGCGGCCGTCTACGTTGCCCAGCTCGACCTGTGCCACCAGTTCCCTGACAAGAAAGCTCGACAGCGGTAACGCATCAGAGAGAAGTTTTTTAAAAACTTCGGCGCCTTTGAGGCGGACCAGGGAGTCCGGGTCCTCGCCCTCGGGCATGAGAAGAAAGACGAGTTCCACCTGGCCACCCGCGTGCGGAAGGGCATTTTCCGCAGCCCTCCAGGCCGCGGCCCGACCTGCCCGGTCGCCGTCGAAACAGAAAATCACCCGGTCCGAGAGCCGCGTGAGCTGGCGGATATGGTCGGTCGTGGTGGCCGTACCCAGGGTAGCCACCGCGGGCTCGATGCCATGCTGGGCCAGGCTCACAACATCCAGATAGCCTTCCACAACGACAATTTCACGGGCCCGGCCGGGGTGCTGCCGCGCCTCGTGCAGCCCATACAGGGCCCGTCCCTTGTGGAAAACCGGTGTCTCGGGGGAGTTCATATATTTCGGTTCCCCTTTGCCGATGACGCGCCCGCCGAAGCCGATGACACGTCCGCGCTGGTCCCGGATCGGGAACATGACACGGTCTCTGAACCGGTCGTACCGGCGCCCGGCCTCATTTTCTATGACCAGCCCTGCTTTGATCAGCGCATCGACCTGTTCCTCATTCTGTGCCAGGGCCTTCAGCACAGTGTCCCATCCCTCCGGGGCGTAGCCGATTGCAAAACGTCCCGCCGCAGCCCCATCGATACCACGTTTCTGGAGGTACTTGATGGCGGCCTGGTTTTCGCGGAGTGCTTTCCGGTAGATCTGGTCGGCCTCGCCGAGGATACGGAAGAGATTATATTTGTCGTCCTGGTCCGGGTCCGGCGAGACCTCAGAGGAAGGCATCTCAA
>Ga0315336_1004350_pt1 | contig 16997 bp, 16 predicted proteins | sample ASW5metaG_FD_204512 | JGI IMG/M metagenome (GOLD analysis project Ga0315336, IMG submission 204512) | Ammonia-oxidizing marine archaeal communities from Monterey Bay, California, United States - ASW #5 | ecosystem: Environmental > Aquatic > Marine > Intertidal zone | place: USA: California...
ACGCGCCTATATCCGAAGCCGCCATCATGGGTGCTGCCCTTGGCGCAGCCATGATGGGCACCCGACCGATTGTTGAAATGCGGTTTGCCGATTTTGCCTTGTGTGCCACGGACGAACTGGTCAACCAAGTGGCCAAGGCGCGTTTTATGTTTGGTGGCCAGTCCCGTGCGCCTATGGTTATTCGCAAACCCATGGGACTGTGGCGGTCCTCCGCCGCACAGCACTCACAGTCACTGGAAAGCTGGTACGCCCACATCCCCGGTCTGGTCGTGCTGTGCCCAGCCACACCGCAGGATAATTATTCGATGCTGAAGGCTGCCATCGAATGTGATGATCCAGTGGTTTATCTGGAACATAAAAATATCTGGGCCCACGAGGGCGAAGTAGATTTTGATCATCAAATCACCCTGGGTGAGGCCGGCACACGCCGCACCGGTACTGATGTCACCATTGTCAGCTGGTCCCACACAGCAAACCTTGCTGTTGAGGCCGCGGAAAACCTGGCGAGTAAAAACATCGACGTAGAAGTCATTGACTTGCGGTCCCTGTGGCCTTGGGACAAATCAGCAGTGCTGGACAGTGTGCGCAAGACCGGACGCCTGGTTGTTGCCCATGAATCTGTAGCCGTCGGCGGTTTTGGCGCAGAAGTTGTGGCCACAGTAGCAGAACAGATTGCCAGTGCCTTGAAGGGTCCGGTCCGCCGTTTAGGGGCACCGCGTTCCCTGATCGCCTATGCTCCAAATTTGGAAGACAAGATGCGCGTCACAGCGGAAATGATTGTGGCTGCCGCACAGGAAACGTTTGAATAGAAAGTTCTCGAGATGATTGATAACGAGATGACGGGCGGCGAAGCCCTGGTGCGTATGCTGTTGGCCCATGAAGCTGGTCCCATGTTTGGCATGGGTGGGTTTCAACTGCTGCCTTTCTACGACGCCGCCCGCAGGCTGGGCCTGCAACATAATCTGATCAATGATGAACGCTGCGCTGTTTTTGCCGCCGATGCTTATGCAAAGGTATCGGGCCGGGTGGGTCTGGCCGATGCGACCCTGGGACCGGGGGCTACAAACCTGGTCACTGGCTTGGTTGAAGCCCTGAATGCCGGTTCCCCTCTGGTCGTCATCATTGGCGACGCGCACCGTGATCATGCGGGCAAGAACATGACCCAGGAAACTGATCAAATGGCCATCCTGCGCCCGGCCTGTAAGGAAATCCTGCGGGTCGAATCCATCCAGCGTATTCCCGAAATCATGCGTCGGGCCTTTGCCGTGGCCACCTCTGGTAGGCCTGGTCCTGTGGTCGTCGATGTCTCGGAAGATGTCGCCCACGGTCTTCATGGCTTTGAAGAAAGTGATTTTCAGATTGATCCGGCCCACACCAGCGCACCTGCCCTGCGCTGTCGACCCGAAACCGGGGCCGCACAAAAAGCCGCGCAAATGATAGCTGGCGCTGACCGCCCGTTAATGTTGTGTGGCGGTGGCGTGCATATTTCAGGTGCCACCGAAGCGGTGGTCAATCTGGCCGAGGCTTGTGGCATACCTGTGGCCCATACCTTGACCGGCAAGGGTGCAGTGGCCTGCACCAGTCCCCTGAATGCCGGTCTGTTCGGCCGCTACGACCGCATCGCCAATCTGCTGATCGAAGAAAGTGATTGCCTGCTTGTGGTGGGCTGCAAATTGGGCGAGATCGCCACCAAACGATATACTGTGCCGGCGGCAGGCAAGCCGGTTATTCATCTGGATATCGTAGCTGAAGAAATGGGCCGCACGTACAAACCCGCCTTGAAACTTTGGGGAGATGCCAAAGCTGGCCTTGAAGACCTTTTACAACTCATGGCCGACAGTGCCGCCGCCCAAAAGGAAAAGCGGGCTGATTATTTGCAACAAATTCCAACCCGCATGGCTGCCTGGCATGAGGATGTTTCAGACCGTCTCTATACGGACGAAAGTCCGGTCCATATGGCGCGCCTGATAACCGAACTGAACAAATTACTGCCCGAAGATGGCTACCTGATTGCCGATGGTGGCTTTGCAGCCCACTGGGGCGGGCTATTGTTCAATACCAAAAAAGCCGCGCGCAGTTTTGTTCCGGACAGGGGATTTGCCTCCATCGGATATGGCCTGCCGGGGGCCATGGGCGCGCAACTGGCGGCACCTAATGCAACTGTTGTGGGTCTGACCGGCGATGGTGGGTTCAACATGGTATTGGGTGAGCTGGAAACTGCGCGGCGCATGAAACTGGGTGTGACGATCATCGTCGTGAACAATGCGGCGTCTGGCTACGTCAAAGCCCTTCAACATCTGATGTATGGCGAAGGCAATTATCAATCGTCAGATTTGTCGGAAACTAATTATGCCAAGGTCGCCGAGGCCATGGGTTGTCACGGCGAGCGTGTTGAAAGCCCCGACCAACTGAAAGCGGCCCTAACCGCCGCCTTCGCGGAAACTGACCGGCCCAGCGTTGTCGACGTCATGGTCACCCGCGATCCGTCCCGCATGTTACCCGCCGTCGATAATCGGGCTGTGACGGTGAAGAAGGGCGACCGGGTGGCATAGAATGAGAAGCGTCATGGATTCTAGCGAAGGCCGGTATTCATGTAGCCTGTTTGATCAAAGACGCCTCTACCCGCTATTTCTCAGCCCCGTCGAAATCCCGTTATTCGTCAGTTGTATATCGTGTCGTGCTCTTGTTGCCTTCGTGCGTGTGACGTCTTTCGGAAGTCTGCTTTGGGTCATTAGCAGACCTGAATGGCAATCTGGGAAATAGTCCGTTTACCCTCACAAAGCGGACATCATTTCTCGAAAAGTTCGGTTTGCACGAGAAAGCAACCATGACCAGCCGCGTAATCATAAGCCTCCGCTAATTGCTTCAGACGCCGGCCTCGCAGAGAGCCGAACTCCAGAAAACAATTTTGCCGGCTTGGCCGGTCCCCTCTCAGCCCGAGTACGCTGGCACATACAGAGGTCATTGATATGGGTGTACATATGGGTACAGTGTAAGTTTAAAATTTTTTTCTATTAAATTTCAAGTAGTTGAATAAATTAAGTGGCGGAGAGACAGGGATTCGAACCCTGGGAACCCATAAGGCTCAACGGTTTTCGAGATTTATGGTGACCGTCCTGATGCGCCCCGATTAGTACTGAAGGGTCCGGTTTGATTGGAAACCTAGTGATACGGAATATTAATTAGTACGGTCTGGTAACAGATCGTTCCATGCCGTTCGTTAGCAAATTGGTTAGCAAAACGAAATCTGTCGTAGATGGGCACACCCCCCACCCCGGCTTTTGCTTGGGACTCCTGCGGGCTAGGCAGCGCAGATGCAAAAGGGGCTGACTAAATAGCTGTTGCTGCTTGCTCGCATCGTCGGCTTTGCCGAGTTAGCTTGACCAGCCGCTCATAGACAGCTTTGCTCTGCAAAAAAGCTAGTTTGTTCCATTGACGCTGACATCAGACAGTCACTTGTTGAAATAATATTTTGGACGGAATGACGACCAAATGTCGCTAGGGATTTTTTAGTGAATTCGCTTGGATATTTAACTTTTTCAATTTTTCCCCAAGAACCGTGATTTGATCGTCCAAAGATTTGACGATATTCGCAGAATTAGCTCGAATGTTTTTCAATTCTCTAGCGTTGTCTCGTTTCAAATCTTTCAGTGCTTGTTTCAGCATAAGATTTGTTTCGTGGGCGGCTTCAACTTCCTGCATATGTTGTTCTAAATAGTCAACTCGGGCCATAGTGGATATCTCGCTATACCCCCATATTAGGAATGGTGTAGCGGCGAGAACCAAGGCAATCCAAGCTATTCCATTTCTGGTCTTTTTACCAAAAATTTCACCTATATCTTCCTTGGCCCTTTCGAGAACTTCGTCGATACCAAAAAAATACTCTCCAAATTTGTGATGTATTTTCTGCCTTTTCTTTTCCAAGTAATCGTCTCTATTTTCCGGTATTTCTTTATACCGTTCGCTTTCTTCGTGTTCAAAAAATGCTAGCCTCAAAAACTTTTCACCCAATTGTATGCTTACTGGATCGCGACCAGAAAGGTTAATGATTGTGCTGGAAATTTGGCCCGACCATCCGGGGTCTACAATTCCAACATTAAGTGAGAATTTCCCTTCATCTACGAGGCGAGTTTTTAGGTGCGCGAAGGCAGTAATATTTTTGGGTAGTGTGACGGTTTCGTGTGAGATTACTTCGGCGATGCCTCCGGGCGGCAAATAGAATATTTTGTCGTTCTCGGATGAAAATACTTGCCCTTTGTGATCCAGTATTGTTCCTACGGTAAGATCGTAAGAGGTCGAATTGAACGACTTGCTATCTTCCCCTGATACCAATTTTCTGCTTTGGATATCTTCAGCGATCAGTAATGTCATTGCGTCCCCCATAGCGAGCGATAATAGTGCTCATATTGAAGCTCTCATATTACTAAGGATAGTAGCGTTGAACAGAGATTGGCCAAAAAAAATGTATGACCTTGCGCTCGAAGTCGCGACTTGGAGCAAGGACCCGAAAAGGCAGGTTGGCGCTGTAATATTCAGAGGGAAGAACAACGTTGTCGCCGTTGGGTATAACGGTATTCCTAGAGCATTGGAGGACAAGACTGATCGTTTAGAAGGCGATGCTAAGTATCAGTGGATTGAGCATGCGGAGCGAAATGCGATTTACATGGCGTCCCAGTCAGGAATAAATTTGGATGACTGCAGCATGGCGGCTACATTGTTTCCTTGCGTTGAATGTGTTCGCGCAATTCTTCAATGTGGCATTGCGCACTTAATAACTGCGAAGCCAGATTTTTCCGATCATAAATGGGGCGAGCAATATTTTATTTCAGTGGAAATGCTAGAGGAAGCAGGAACAAAGATTACATATGTTGAACCAAATTTAGTGTAGAGATACCCGACAGATCGTCGCCAAGTACTGTCCAGTGACTGTTGCGGTGAAGTCGTGATTTAGGGACCCAGCGCATATCCTATTTGCTCTTCAAACTCTGTCGGCGTAATTTCTTGAAACTTTTCACATAGTGATGGAGTATTAAATCGGACTCTAACTCCATGCATTTTCTCATATGCTGATAAACTGATCCTTCTGTTCTATTCAGTTGGAACTCTGCCCAATTAAAAGTAATTCCTCGATATAGCACTGGCTCGTGAAGTGCTAAAAAATAGCCTCCGAACGCCAACTTCAAAATCTTTGTCGGCGTATAAACGGACGCCACCAACCCCAGTAAGGGCTTTTCCAATTCTTTAACAATATTCAGGTTGTTCTTATAAAACGTACTCTCGACAACATATTTTTTAAATGAAGTTTCAGCATTTTTGCTTAGAGATGGCATACAAAATAGAGTTTCCTGATAAGAATTTTCTATCTTCTGTTTGATTTTAGAATTTGGAAACCCTGAATCGAAACGTTCGAGCCTTAGATCGATTATCTCTCTATTTAAATTTTCTTTGGTTTTTTGCCTCGAAGTATAAGACCGAGCCAAATCGTCAAATCTTGCGTGTAATTCCCTTTCATTTTCGACATCCTCGTTTTCAGGTGAATTACCCTCTCCTGGTTCCACTGGTTTTGTATTTTTCTTCTTCGACGGATCGAGTTTGTTGCCGTTTGTTCGGCTTTCATCATCCTTAGGTTCAGTCGTTGGTCGATAAGACATAATAGCTTCCTAACGATTCCACTTCTCGAGTCTAAAGGACACAACTCATCCTTATGGAACTTCAACGGTCAAAAGTTTTTGATCACTGTTTACCCATTGCCCGGACGCAGCATGAACTGCAATAACCTTGCAACTCGGCCCGGTAACCACGCCTAGATTCACGTGAGCTTTTTGTAGTTCGATGGAGCGTTCCGTCATAGCTATCGCTTCTTTTACGGTATGTAGCGACTGCTTTTCATATTCAAACTCATTCTGATGTTTGTGCAACGCTTCTAAAAGTTTTTTTTCATTTGAATAGGATGCCACGACCCCATCCATAAAATCTGCTGTTAGGCGAACTAACTTTTCCGACTTAAATTTTTCTTCCCTACTGGCAACTTCCGCTTGGCGTAATTGCGCATCCAAATCTCTTACAGACCTGCCAGCAGCAGCAGCTTCACTTTCCTTTTCTTGTAAAGACAAAGCTATTTCGTGAGCCTCGTTTAATCGAACCAGTGACCGACGCAAAACAGTCAAAGTGTGTTCGTCTTCAGCCAATTCTAATTCCAAAGGCGGTGAAATGATTCGCGCAAGAGCTTTCTCACCTTCCTCCTCACTGTCGCTGGCCAAGCTAAGGCAGTCGGATAATATTTGCTTTCTTTCATCTCCAATAACAGGGTCAATCTCCCGCTTCCCTGCATAATATTCATCAATCGCTTCCATCCACGTTTTAGCGGCAATACTTCCGGTCGATCCGACTTCGTCTCCTGGCTTCAAAATCGAAGAAATGAACCCGCTAATAGGCGCCTCATAAACTATTTCAGACATTTGCCGTCCTCGCATGCAACCAAAGCAATTTCCATTTGTGCATCGTCATCAATCTGCAATCAACACGGTAAAATTTGACCATGAATACAAAGATTTGTCGATACCGGCGACTATTTTCGTATTTTCATCATTGTCGCCGACTTTGGTTTGGCGACTCGTCTACGCATAGCTCTGCTCCGCTGTTGGCGGTATAGCGGACGCCGCTGCTGCATAGATCCGCATAGCATAGGACGGGAAATTTGCTTGCCTGGAGCGTCATTTGGTGAATAGCATTAGTTGCGCAAGAGCATTTCATAGTGACGAATGACAACAAGTGAATTTTGGGGGAAAGGATCATATAGATCTAATTCGTCCATCCAGAAGTGCAAACAAGGCGCATTTTTTGAGGGGCGTCGTGAATGAGCCAAGGGGTCCGAAAGTCTACACGCAAGATACTGTGGTCATATGCCATGGCATGTGTGCTTCTGATTGTGCCGATGTTCGCCACTCTCTCGGTTTCCTTCGCCTCAAATGCTGCCTCAGCCCTAAGCGTCGATGACGCCTCAGCCATCTTCGCACAGGAACTATTGAGTGACCTGGCCCGTCGGCCGCATAGAATTGCTGTGGCTGAGTTTAGAACCGAGAACACTGACTTAATTAAAGCTGATGCTCGACATGTAATTGATGGTCTTGAACGCGCCTTAATTAGACAAGGACGCAGCGTTCAAGTATCAGTGTTTCCGCGCCAAGACTTTGAAAGCATCGTCGATGAGATTTGGCGAAGTGGGCTCTATGATGAGCGTCTTGAGCGTCTGACAGCAGCGGCCAAGAAAGCCCAAGTAGATGTGATTGTGATCGGCAGCGCATTTGAAGGCGTTAATGCTGTCCGAATGTCGTTCAAAGCACTTGATGTTACTGAGGGCGGCCGGATGATTTCCTCAACGAGAGAACGTCGTGTGACCCTGGCCTCTGCATCAGATGGTCCACCTGCATCTCAATCCCAAACGAAACCACAAACCATAATAGCCGAACTAGTCGTGCGAGTGTCTGCCGCCAAGAATGATGGTCGTCCTTGGGACATTGACGGCGGAGGACCAGACGTTGCTATCTGCATTAATAGTGCCGAACACAATCAACTCAATAAATGCCATCCACCTAAGTCAGGCGTCAAGATGCACCCCTATTGCCGAAACAGTTATAGGTGCAAGTTTCGCCGGATATCTTTGCCTCTTGGTGACTTTCAGGTCGTAATATTTGATGTTGATTTCATTTCAAACGACATGATCGGGAGTGGGACATGTTCTGTAGGCATGATGTGTGATCTAGGCAATTCAAGCATCATCATTAAGGCTGTGGAATAGGAGATATACTTAAGATGAAATTTAGATACTTACTTTTTTTGTTCGGTGCTTTCGCTGTTTTGCCAATTGGAATAACAGATGTACAGGCAGAGCGAAAAAAGTCATTTTTGGGAAAAATTATTCAAAACACCAAGGATGCAGTCGATGCCGCTAAAAAAGACATCATTAACTACAATACTTTTGTCGTTCAAATTCGGTTCACTAACAACACCGATAAGAACGCCATAGCTTGGCTCGATACCGCAAGCTGGAACGGTCCTGGGAATGTAAAAATTGGCGGTAAGAGAGTCGATCTGGGAATCATTCCCGCATATGAAGAGAGGTTACTTATGGGAGAAATAACAGCTCCCATTGGCCTACGAAGTGCAACTCTATATGTTAGGAAAGACGATGGAAATATTAGCCAAATGTTGGTTAGTGTTTCAGACGACAACATTTTGACGTACGCCATAAAATAATTTTCAATAGAGGCGACTGCCAAATTATTGGATCGAACGGCGTTAGCCTATTATTGATTTAGCGCCAAGGGCATTGAAATTCTCGCCCTGTATTTGAACCAGAGCCAATCGTGACATAACTGCCGTTAGGACAAACATATCCTCCTGAGGGATATGTACGGTCGGCACAACCTCTCTTGCAATTGTCTAATTTTCGTGCCGCCGTTCCGGTCAAAGCAGAAAATAGTGTCTTTTTGGGTGCGTGCCGTCGGCACTTTTTTTGGCATTCCATAACGTGTGCTGGAGAGTATCTTACGCCATGCCAACTAGCCATCCTTTTACGTATTTCATTACGGCCACGTTCTAGCCCTCTTTTCTCGTCGTTTAGTTTAGTTTGCCTTGCGTTTTCTTCTTCTTTCTGTCGGACTTTCGCAGATTCCGCTTCCGACCTCACAACAGCGGCATTGCGCTCGGCCTCATCCTTGTCGTTCAAAACTTTGAACCCAAGCCCATCAACCTGCACTTTCAATAGGTGCGACTTATAGATTTTTAGCCGAATGGCATGCGGACCTACCCAAACCTCGTGAACGCCTGTTGAAATTTGGGCTATCTTTAATGTACCCATCCCTTTTTGATCGCCATCTATGAAAACTTCAGTGTTGGGAATTTTGTTGATGATCAGAAGAGAGCCAAAATCCTGCCCCAACTGCAATTTACGTTGTGCAGCTCCTGAAGATCGTATCAAACGAATATTGACGCTTAAGGCCTGGTCCTGCCCGACTTCTATAATATTTGTCGAAGTCCCAAAACCGTTTTTCTTACCCTCCAAAGTATATTTACCAGATGGCAATTCCACTCCAGAAATAGGCGTCCTGCCAATACTACTTCCATTAACATACATTGAGACGCCGTCTGGTTCCGACGTTACGTCCAAATAACCATTTCCGGCCCAAGCTGGAACGACGTTGAAAATTATTCCTAGGAAAATTGGGAAAAACAGCCTAATTGCGTATCGCATTTCGACCTCATTCTTCATTCGATCATCATAGCAAAACTAACAACTACACAAGAACAACTATATCGTGAAACTGTCAGCTAGCCAATTCTATAATGGTGCTATGCAGTCGGCTCACAGCCAACTGTTGCTCACTAATTGAATTAGACAGCATCGATCCTTTGCATGAAATCCAAGGGATTTGCCATATAGGTGTCGAAAGCTCTTTGCATTCCGTGACGCGCAATCCAATTAATGGATTTGGATAAGTGGCGGTACTGAGGAGGGCCATCCATCATAGCCTTTACTCCTTCATCTAGTGCGCCCATATCGAGTGGAATTTTCATATCGTAGATAATATTGCGTGACAAATGATAGCTCAAACCTTCGGCGATCGTTTCATCGGCTTCAATGATTTTTTTCTTGTCCGGCCAAAATGCTTTGCTTGATCGTTTTATCGTTGACAAAGGAATGACCTCAGAAAAAGGTGACCCAACAGCGTCAGAACCTTGCGTAACTATGATCTCAAAATTATCGATGTAGGGGTAAATGACTGCTTGAGCGCCATTTCGTTCATTCGAGTGCGTAATATTGATTTGCTGGGACCTGTTTCGCTTGTCCACAAAAACCAGCATGACCTCGTTGACCCACTTTCTGCAAATATAAGCGCTGCGTTTGCGATGCTTTGATAAATCCATGCCCTCGAAAGTCGGAGACCAGACAATGTACCTGTAGCTTTGATCTAGACCTCTAAGATTTCGATAGAGGTATTCGATCGCGCTTTTGCAGTATCGTTCTTGTGATTTACCATAATGTTTCCCGCAGGGTACAATTACGTTCTGGGAATAGGCTGTTCCGAGGCTCCATTCTCGGCCTATGGTGCTCCTGCCGCTTGAGGTGTGATCGCGTAAATGTGGGAGTGACTGGACGACCAGCTGGTCTAGATATGCACCGGGCAGCAATTGGCTTCGAGTTCCAAACGGGATCGCAATATCATCCCACTCTTTGATCGTTGGGTCCTGCAAGAAACTCCACTTGGATAATTTCGGCGTGACCGGCGAAAGAAATTGACGCGCAAGTCCAAGCCCTGCGCCGCCCGCAAATCCAGTTGCAAGCGTCATTCCGGATAGGAGCAATGCCCGTCTAATGGAATCATACTCGCTTTTCATCGAACTCCCCATTGCACCGTTATTCTGCGCCTAAATTTTACTTTGAAACGTTTGACCCAGTGGAGTTATGGAAAGACTAGGGGTATTTTTATTCTGCATAGGTTCGCATAGCCCACGCAACCCTTCCGAAGGCTTGCAACGTCTCGCTAAACGCGCTCCCGTCATGGGGTTCAGCATGCTAGAATTGTGCATGACAAAAGCTGTGGGAAATCGCCCCGAATGGCGCACGCGCAAAGCCGACCGCCCCCGCTGCGGCGCTCGCACGCGTGCAGGCACGCTATGCCAAGCCGCTGCTGTTTGGGATAAAGCTAATGACCGTCCTCGCAATGGCCGCTGCCGCATGCATGGCGGTCTTTCTACTGGGCCTAAGACGCTGGCGGGCAGAGCGCGGGCTTTGGCAAACCTTTGTCCGAGACGGCGAGAAAAAAGAGAATTTGCCCCTCCATAAACAAAATATTAGTTGCTGTTCTTGCGCACTCGTTGTAGCGCACAAGTATCAATATATTTCTATGTGACGATTGTCGCCCTCGCGCACTGAATCCTTCTTATTCAGGTTACTTGACCTCATATGGTCTACCGCTAAGTACCAAGTTCGGTCTCATTTCTTTTTGATAAGCCCATCTGTAATCAATTTGGTAATAGCAGTACGACCGGTTGAAGCTGCAAGGTCAGCGTAGGAGTGTTGAACTCCACCTCCCGTTTGACCTTCGGCAATCCAAACAACTTTCTGAGTCGAAACGTCGGTGAGGGATAACCTATAGCTTGCTATGGGTTTCCGAACCGTACCGCCACCAGTGGTATACCCTGGCTGCTGCGTCGTTGTTACGTAGGCTCTATTTCCAACGTATGAAACGTAACTCGAAGATTGTCCCGAATGATACGTCGTTGGCATCTTATAATTGACGAAATCTTTGCTTGTCAGAACCAACATTAATACCGCGTCGGCTCCCGTCGCATATATCCTCGCCTTTATCTCGGATTCAGAATAAGTTTGGGTTGGAGGGGCAATCAACATTCCACGAATTGAATTCACTTTTGCCTGAATTAGCCATTCCTCCATAGCCTTTTCAGAGGCGAGACGTTCACTGAGGCCCATACCAACAGTGAATACGGCAATGGAATTGTAGTGTTGCTCGGGAGAAACGCTCGGATCCACAACACTGGTTAGCTCCGTCCGAGTGCAAGCGACCAAGAAAAATGCTACTAGAATTATGGTGTTTCTACGCTGAAATAACATCGTTTATCCTCCATCAATACGAGCACAAACTCATCTATTTTTAAGCCTAGGTTAATGCATAATTTTAGCAAAGCAGGTGAAGTTATTGTCGATTTATTTCAAACGACGGCGTTGAGGGCGCGAAGCGATTGACGAAGCCGTGGTGCACGACCATACAGCCGGTCCTAAGTGCCATTAACAACTTCAGGGCATCGACACACCCACCCCAGCGTTTCAGTTGCCCTAACGCGTACCCATGGTTTGCAACTTTTCCATCGGAAGCCGACCGGCCCGAACTTCACCATCAGCGTAACTACGACAGGCGCTAAGGTATTTGTTCTTGCAGCTTTGGCAGCAAAACCGCCGCACGTTGCCGCCGACTCGCTTTTGCTCTACGAGCTTTCCGCACCAGGGGCATTGTTCTGAACATGTAGTGTTGCCCTCAGTCATAAGCGGCTACCCAGCAAGATATAGAAGCAGTTCGGGAAGTAGCACTACGGGCCTTTTGTGAAAGTAGGTGTTTTCTGCGGGTTCAACTTTTGTCCTTTTCCAAATTCTGCGTTTCGTAGTTCGGGAAGTAGCACTACGGTAGTTCGGGAAGTCGAACTAGATTTCTGTTTTTTTCGCCACTCTTTTCTGGCTTTACGACGATCTGCCTGGTCATTTTTCCATTCGCGTATTGCTTCCTCTGACTTGTGCTTCCATTCGTTGGTAGGCGGATAATTTTCACGGTCGTGAAGAAATGTCAGGCGAAAAATGGATGGTTGGTTAGTGCCGGCCCACCTGCCGCCACGACCGCACTGGAGAAGGCCAAGGAATTCCGCTTCATCGATCGCATATCTGATCTCGCTTCGGGTTAGCCCCCAGATCACCAATTGGTCGTAAGTTGCCATTAGTGCGCCGTTTTCATTTCCACCGTGGTTCATGTGATCGACCAAGAGGAAATCTATGAAGCGAACGGTGTTAATACTGCGCAGACACCATGAGGGGCTTTCAATGAGATCCCGCGTTAGCCAAACCCACGGCTCGTTCTTCGGGGGTCGCCGGGCCTTGCCCTCGCGGCCTGTCACGATTCCGGAAGAGCGGCCCTTGGCGTTCGGTTTACCGACTAGAGACACAGCAAAACCGAATTTGATTTAGGTCGCTCACATTGGCCCGCCAAAATTTATGGGACGGGCAATCCATTCTTGGAAGGTTTCAGGAATGTGGTCGAGGACAGCATTGGCTTCAGGAGTGGGTTCGATACTCAGTTCGTTCAAGACACGTTTGAGGACAATCGTTTTCGTTGCTACAAAGGCTGCAGGTCGCCAGCCTCTGGCTGGCCCCCACCATCGCATGACGAGCCATTGAAGTTCGTCGTGATCAAGTGCCCATTCGGCATTTAGCCTTAGGGCAAACCACTCCACCGTAATTGGGTCGCTCTTGTCATTTTCGGGGCGAGACAATATGTTCATTGTGCACTTTCCGTTTGTCAAAGGGCGGGATTGCAAACACTGCCTCGGTACGGTTGCCTCCGTGCCGGGGTTTTTGCGTTCTAATCATGATGCCGAGGCGCGTGTCCCACTTGGTCTAGTTTCCACTCCATTGCCCTAATAGGAACGACCATTTTTCTTCCAATTCGCAATGTGGGAATATCACCTCTATGTGCGGCCTCATATGAAGCGCTACGGCCTAAACCAAAATAGAGCCAGCCAGCTTCTGGGACGCTAAGGACGTGCGGCGAATTGCTGTTTGCTAGGGTCATTTTTGATCCTTGTTACAGTTATTGCGTATTGAATCGTAACGCACTATGCTGCTCCGTATGTTACACGTCAATATAACATATCCGTAACGAAGAGCTAATGTCAGAGCAATTTGTCAAATTTGATTGGAAAGTCGCAGAGCATGGCTACTGCTTTGCCGCGGCACGGCCAACAGGAGAATATCGATTTTCAAGAGGTGGCTTTTTGAGGGGTGATGGTTCCAGTGAAAGCGAAGGCTTCTTCTATCCAAATTTTGTTAGCCCGGTTCTTTTGCCCGTCAACCATCTAAGAGCAGAAAAAGACGAAATTTATGACTCAAATCTTGTGTACCAAAGAATGCCGGCTCCACTCGGCCTTGAGGCGACACCAACATATGATCCCTTTCAGGAGTCGCCCGCACTCTATCGCGAATTTGCAGAACTCAACACGGCGCATTTATTGCCAGAAATTTTGAAGTTCGCCAACAAATGGGGAACTTTGGGTGGAAATAAATCAGTTCAAGTGGAACTCGTCGATGAGGAATTTAACCCTATCAACGACAAGCAATATTCATGGGCCGAAATGCCTGGCAGTTGGTTGGAAGAAATATTGGAGATGCGCATGGCCCTTGAGATATGGGACATGGTGCGATCGAACGACAGAGAGTCACTTATTGATTTAATTTACTGGGAAGATGGAGGCATTTATTGGAAGCATAGGGTCGGAGACCATGACACTGAAACTCTTGATGATGACGATCTTGTTTGGTCTGTCGATGTTGAGACCGGAGAGCGAAGCGTATCTAGAATAAATGGACTCCAAGAAACTAAAGCCTTGGTCTCTGTAGATGAATATCATCCTGAACGACGTTTCCATCTAGACCCAGACCAACCTGGGTCGGCCGCTAATTATGTCATAGGGGATATTGTTAGCGACGGCTTAGCGGCACGTGTGTCGGCGCAATTAGAGCCACCAACAAGTGGAGCGATGCCCACTATACGGCTAGTACCTGATTCCCTTATTGGCGCTCTTTGGCTTCAATTTGCTAACGCCGTGAACGGGAACATCGACTACAAGCGATGCGAGGAATGCCGAACTTGGCTTGAAATATCGCCTGGGGCAGGAAGGCCAGACCGAAGTTATTGTTCGGACGCATGCCGCATGAGAGCTTATCGAAAACGAAAAAGAGGTTGAAACACAACGGTTAGGTTAACCGTTAAGGGGTCATAACCGATTGAAAACAATTATGTAAATTTGCTCTGCTAACCAGTTGCTAACCGAATTGATGGAGATTTTCATGCGCGGTCACATTAAGAAAAGAGCAAAAAGTTCATGGTCAATCGTGATTGACCTGGGGCGCGACGCGACTGGCAAACGAAAACAGAAATGGCACACCGTAAAAGGAACAAAGAAAGAAGCGGAAGCGGAGTTGAATCGAATATTGAATGAAATAAACTCTGGCGAATATGTTGAACCATCCCGAATGATGGTCCGCGACTATCTCCATCGGTGGCTGAAAGATTATGCGGAGCCGACGGTTTCTCCGAAGACTTATGAGCGGTACGCCCAAGTTATTCGAGACAACATAAATCCGTCCCTTGGCAATTATCACCTGTCCAAACTGAAGCCCCTTCACATTCAGTCATTTTATACGGAGAGCCTTACCAAGGGACGCAAGGACGGGAATGGAGGTCTTGCCACTCAAACGGTTTTGCACTTTCATCGACTGCTTCACAAAGCATTTTCACAGGCTGTAAAGTGGCAACTACTTGCCCGCAACCCGGTCGAAGCTGTGGAGCCGCCACGACCAGAACGGCGGGAAATGAATGCGATTGATGAAACAGACACAGCGCAGTTGCTAGAAAGACTATCTGGATCGACGCTATTTGCACCAGTGTTGATGGCCGTCACAACCGGCCTTCGGCGTGGGGAAATTCTGGCTTTGCGCTGGAAAGATGTAGATTTTGACGAAGGCCGAATTACCGTAAACCAATCCCTCGAGCAAACTGCAAATGGCATTCGGTTCAAATCGCCAAAGACGGCGCGAAGCCGAAGACAGGTGCCATTGCCTTCAGTAACTTTGGACATATTGAAAGAACATAAGAGAAATCAAAATAAGGAACGTCTACGCCTTGGACCGGTCTATCAAAATCAAGGCATTGTTTTCCCCCGCTCAGATGGATCGCCAACACCGCCCGATTCCTTATCAACAAACTTCGCCGCCTTTATCCGTCGATCAGGATTGAAACACATTCGACTTCACGATTTGCGACATTCCCATGCAACACAGTTGTTGCTCCAAGGCGTCCACCCGAAAATTGTCAGCGAACGCCTGGGGCATTCGAACATCGGGATTACTCTAGATACATACAGTCACGTTTTGCCGGGAATGCAAGAAGATGCCGTGCTGAAAATTGACGCATCACTGCGAAAAGCAATACACAAACTAAAGTGAAACGTATTCAAAAGAATATTTCTAATAGCCCAATCCTATCAAATAGGCCGAGTTAATCTTGTCTGTAAAAGGAAAAGTAAAATGCCCGAACATACGATAGCGAAAGCAGACAGCATTGCTCCCAATGGAATAGATTTCCTCAGCTTATTTGAAGGGTTCGAAGAGGGCGAAGCTGAAATTGAAACTTACTCCGCTACCCCTGAAATGTTATTTATGTTTCATAGCATTTTCTCAAAGGTCACGATTTTGTATGGGGACAACAAAATTTTTTCAAGTAGCCAAAGTAGCTGGAGTAAATATCACTCCAATTTGGCACTTTTGAATGGTGCTGCTAGACAAATAATTAAAGACTCAATAGGGCAAAAACTTAAAGATCACTACGAAGATGACTCAACTGACGTTGACCCGACTATTAGCAAATTTGACGAAGGTAATTTAACAATTTTTCTTCAAAAATCCGGCATGTCCCACAAAAAATCCATTTTACTGAAGTCAGAAAACGGTAGAGAGATGCGAACGATTATTGGTTCCGCAAATTTTACACGACAAGGTCTAGACTCAAATCAAGGCGAACACACAATTTATTGCGACTCAGCGAAAACGTATGCTTCTTATTCGTTAAAATTTCAAACCGCTCTTAGTGAAGCAACTAAAATTAACCGAAATGAGTTTCTTGCGTTTTTGTCAAGGCCGTTTGACTTGGTCTAAGAGGAGGTTTGGGTCGCCAAGAACAAACTCGGGATAGAATAATTTAAGCACCTAAACTTTGTAAGTTTACCTAGTGACAACGCGCGAATAAATTTGAAATTGACGCCCCGGTTAGCAATCCGTTAGCAAAACAACCAATTCGATGTTTGTTCTTTTGGTAAAATGGCGGAGAGACAGGGATTCGAACCCTGGGAACCCATAAGGCTCAACGGTTTTCGAGACCGCCCCGTTCGACCACTCCGGCATCTCTCCGCAACGCCCGGAAAATCGCCTCAAATGACGATGCCGAAACGCCAGGTCTTATGGCATACTCCGCCCGCGACTGGCAATAGAGCATTCGGGCGTGGCGGCTTTACCGGGAATTTCACCCGATACGGAAATATGCCGTAATCAGAGTCGATTAGGCGATTTTGTCGAATCAGACGCTTAAGCCCGATAAAGGCGTTGACAGCGCGGCTTTGGTGACTATATTCCCGCCTGCGTACCGGCCCACAGCCTG
>Ga0315336_1004351_pt1 | contig 16997 bp, 14 predicted proteins | sample ASW5metaG_FD_204512 | JGI IMG/M metagenome (GOLD analysis project Ga0315336, IMG submission 204512) | Ammonia-oxidizing marine archaeal communities from Monterey Bay, California, United States - ASW #5 | ecosystem: Environmental > Aquatic > Marine > Intertidal zone | place: USA: California...
GGGCGATCTCGGTGGTCGCCGTGCCCTGCTGCTCGATTGCCGCCGCGATGTTGCCGGCGATCTTCGAAATCTGGCCGATAGTCCCGCCGATCTCCTTGATCGCGGAGACCGACTCCTGGGTGGCTTCCTGCATGCCGGCGATGTGCGACGAAATCTCGTCGGTCGCTTTCGCAGTCTGGCTCGCCAGCGACTTCACTTCCGATGCGACGACGGCAAAGCCGCGCCCCGCATCGCCCGCCCGCGCAGCTTCGATAGTGGCGTTCAGCGCCAGCAAATTGGTTTGCTCGGCAATCGCTGTGATCAGCTTGACCACATCGCCGATTTCCTGCGCCGCGCGCGACAGCTTGGCAATGCGCGCGTCGGTGGCCTCGGCCTGCGACACCGCTGCGGCAGCGATCCTGCTCGATTCCTGAACCTGCCGCCCGATCTCGTTGACCGAGGCGGACAACTCTTCCGTGGCGGCCGCGACCGACTGCACATTGGCAGACGCTTCTTCCGACGCGCCAGCAACCTTGCCGGACAGCTCCTGCGCGGTCTCGACCGTTCGCGTCAGGATCGTCGCGGAGGACTCAAGCTGGCTCGCCGAGGACGACACACTCGACACGATCACGCCGACCGCGGTTTCGAAATCATCCGCGAACCGGTGAAGCTCCGCGCTGCGGGCAGCGTTGGCAGACTTGCTCTGCGTCTCACGCTCCTCCGCCTCGCTCTGCGCCTTGGCGACGGCCCGCATCTTGAATTCTTCAACGGCACCCGCCATCTCGCCGATTTCATCCTTGCGGCCAAGACCCGGCAGGACAACATCGAAATTTCCACCGGCAAGCTGCCGCATCGCGTCGCACATGCCGACCATCGGCCTGGAAATCCCGCGGCCCAGCATCCATGCGAGAAGCGCGCCGAACACGATGCCACCGGCGCCCAGAGCCGTCACGAACTGGCTGGTTGCGTGCGCCGCCGTCGCAGACTCCTTGGCGAGCTGCGTCTGCCGGACGAGCAGACCGTCCTTGATGACCTTCGCCTCCTGCGTCACGGACGCCGCTGCGACGTTCATCTTCTCGGATAGCGCCGCGATCTTCGTGGTGTTCTCGACGAACTTCACGAAATTGGTTTTATAGGCGTCAAGCTCGGCGCTGATTTCTGCAATCTTGGGTGAGAGCTTCGCGTCGTCGGAGGTCAAGGTACCGAGGCTGTTTTTCAGCAATTGCATCCGCGCGCTGACGCTGTTGGCAACCGCCTTGTCCGGCCGCAGGACATAGTTGCTGATGTTGGATGTGATGGCCGCCGAATGAGTCGCCAGTTCCTTCGCGTTTTGCTGGATCGAGGTCTGGCCGGCAAGGATCGCGGTATCCGCCAGATCGTCGAACTTGTAGCGAATGACGTTGCCCATCCGCAGCAACTGGTTCGATGCAATCGCCGCGTTCTCGGTCTTGAGCTTGATGACATCCGCGAACAGCGCGGAGAACTCGCCATAGCTGGCGGAGAGATTGAGCACGCTCTTCCGGTTGGCAGCAGTGGCGACACGGGCCGCGCGTTCGATGGCACCACCGAGATCGGTCTCGGCGGCGCGCGCAGCGGTCTCGTCGGCTGGAAGACCGGTTATCACATAGGTACGGGCGAGCAACTGATAGGCAACGAGCTCGCGGTCGATCTCGCGCGCGCTGTCGGTTTCGGCGACGATGCCCTGATAGGACTGGACACCATTGGCGATACGCTCGAAGCCAAAATAAGCGACGCTCATATTGAGGGCGGAAATGCCAAGCACGGTCACGAAGCCGAGCATGATTTTGGTTCTGAATCTGAGATTTGAGAGGAAGCTGACCTTTGCCTTCTGCTTCGTCGAAGCGCCCCTGAACCAGCTCATTCCCAACCCCCAAAAAATTCTTTTTACATGCCAAACCAGCCGGCAAGCCGGCGAGCTGAAGCCTTACGGTAAATGGGAATGGATAAGATGTCGTAAATTCACAGCCTTCGCGCACCAAAAACGCCCGCAAAGCGGGCGTTTAGTCGCTTATGCGGGCATTTCAGAAGCGATCTGTCCGGCACGCTATCCAGAAGTTAACAGTTTATTCCCAGCTCAGCGCGCCGCCATTCTGATATTCGATGACGCGAGTCTCGAAGAAGTTCTTCTCCTTCTTCAGGTCCATCGCCTCCGACATCCATGGAAACGGATTGTCGGTCTCGTCGAATACCCGCATCAACCCGAGCTGGGCGCAGCGGCGGTTGGCGATGAAGTGCATGTATTGTTCGCACAGCGCGGCATTCAGGCCGAGAAATCCCCTCGGCATGGTGTCGCGGCTATAGGCAGCCTCCAACTCGGCGGCCTCACGGATCATACCGCGCACCTCGTCCTGGAATTCGCCCGTCCACAGATGCGGGTTTTCCATCTTGATCTGGTTGATGACATCGATGCCGAAATTCAGGTGAATGGATTCATCACGCAGGATGTACTGATACTGCTCGGCGATGCCGACCATCTTGTTGCGGCGGCCAAGCGACAGGATTTGCGCAAAGCCTGTATAGAACCACATGCCCTCGAAGATCACGTAGAACGCCACGAGATCGCGCAGAAAAGCCCGATCCGAGTCCGGAGTGCCGGTCTTGAAATCGGGGTTCTCGAGATTCTGCGTATGCTTGAGCGCCCACGCCGCCTTGTCGGTGATCGACGGCACCTCGCGATACATATTGAACAGCTCGCCCTCATCGAGGCCGAGGCTTTCGACGACATACTGGAACGTGTGGGTGTGAACCGCCTCCTCGAACGCCTGACGCAGCAGGTACTGGCGGCATTCGGGGTTGGTCAGGTGGCGATAGATCGCCAGCACGATGTTGTTGGCGACAAGGCTTTCCGAGGCCGCGAAAAATCCAAGATTGCGCTTGATCGCGCGCCGCTCGTCATCTGTCAGGCCATCGCGTGACTTCCACAATGCGATGTCCGCCTGCATCGAGACTTCGGTCGGCATCCAGTGGTTGTTGCAGCCGGCGAGATATTTCTCCCACGCCCATTTGTATTTCAGCGGCAGCAGCTGATTGACGTCAGCGCGGCAGTTGATCATCGCCTTGTCGTCCACCGAGACGCGGCCACCCTTGCGGTCGATGGTGCCGAGACCTGTCGGATCGGGATCGGCCGCAGCCGGTTGCCCCGTCAGGATCGGCGGACGTGTGTTGACGGATTTGGGTGAGGTTTCGGACCAGTCGAGCATGGGAATCATTCCTGAAAATCGGGTGGCCTTCACCCTCCCCTTGAGGGGGAGGGTCAGAAAACGCTACTGGCACGCCTCGCAGTCGGGATTGTCGATCGAGCACGCCACCGCGTCCGACAGATCCGGCGCGGTTGATGACTGCGGCACCACGATAGGTTTGTTCACCGGCATGGCCGCCAGTGACGCCGACGACACGGCGTTGAGCTTGCCGTCGGTGCCCTTGAGCGTGGACTTCTCCACATGCGTGGCGCTGCGCGAGCGCAAGTAATACGTCGTCTTCAATCCGCGCGTCCACGCCAGCCGGTAGAGTTGATCGAGCTTCTTGCCCGATGGATTGGCGATGTAGAGGTTCAGCGATTGCGCCTGATCGATCCACTTCTGCCGCCGCGCCGCAGCTTCGATCAGCCATACGCTGTCGATCTCGAACGCGGTGGCATAGAGCAGCTTCAGATCGTCGGGCACCCGGTCGATGGAACCGACGCTGCCGTCGAAATACTTCAGATCCGACACCATCACCTCGTCCCACAACCCGCGCGCCTTCAGGTCGCGCACGAGGAACTCGTTCACCTCGGTGAAGTCGCCGGACATGTTCGATTTGACGTAAAGGTTCTGGTAGGCAGGCTCGATGGACTGCGCGACGCCGCAGATGTTGGAGATCGTTGCCGTCGGCGCAATCGCCATCACGTTGGAATTACGCATGCCCACCGACTGAACGCGCGCGCGCAATGTCGTCCAGTCCAGCGTTGCCGACCAATCCACATCAAGACCACCGCGTGCATCTGCCAGTATCTCAATCGAGTCGAGCGGCAGAATGCCCCTGCTCCACAGCGACCCCTTGAACGATGGATACGACCCGCGCTCGGCGGCCAGATCGACCGAAGCCGAAATGGCGTGATACGAAATCGCTTCCATGCTGGTGTCGGCGAACGCGACGGCGGCGTCCGACGCAAAAGGGATTCGCAACGCATGCAGTGCGTCCTGAAAGCCCATCAGCCCAAGCCCTACCGGGCGGTGCTGCAGGTTCGAACGGCGGGCTTCCGGGATGGTGTAGAAATTGATGTCGATGACGTTGTCGAGCATCCGCATCGCGGTTGTGATCGTGCGCTGCAGCCGCGCATGATCGATACCACCCTCGCCCACATGGTTGAGCAGGTTGACCGAACCGAGATTGCACACCGCAACCTCGTCGTCGGACGTGTTCAGCGTGATTTCGGTGCAGAGGTTCGACGAATGGATCACGCCGATATGCTGCTGCGGCGAGCGCAGATTGCACGGGTCCTTGAACGTGATCCACGGATGCCCGGTCTCGAACAGCATGGTCAGCATGCGGCGCCACAAATCAGTGGCGCGCAGGGTCTTGAACACGCGCATTTCGCCGCGCGCGGCCTTCGCCTCATAGAAGGCGTAACGCTCGGCAAACGGCTTGCCATAAAGATCGTGCAGGTCCGGGGTCTCGTCCGGCGAGAACAGCGTCCATTCGCCATCGGCCTCAACGCGCTGCATGAACAGATCCGGCACCCAGTTGGCGGTGTTCATGTCGTGGGTGCGGCGGCGGTCGTCGCCGGTGTTCTTGCGCAGGTCGAGGAATTCCTCGATGTCGACGTGCCATGTTTCCAGATAAGCGCAGACCGCGCCCTTGCGCTTGCCGCCCTGGTTGACCGCAATCGCCGTGTCATTGGCGACTTTCAGGAACGGCACCACGCCCTGGCTTTCGCCGTTGGTGCCCTTGATGTGCGCGCCGAGACCTCGCACGCGGGTCCAGTCGTTGCCGAGGCCGCCGGAATATTTCGCCAGCAGCGCGTTGTCCTTCACCGACTTGAAAATGCCGTCGAGATCGTCAGCCACCGTGGTGAGGAAGCAGGACGACAGTTGCGGCCGCAGCGTGCCGGAGTTGAACAGCGTCGGCGTCGAGGCCATGAAATCGAATGACGACAGCAGGTTGTAGAATTCGATCGCGCGCGCCTCGCGGTGGATCTCGCGAATGGCGAGCCCCATCGCGACGCGCATGAAGAATGCCTGCGGCAGCTCGATCCGGTTGCCGTCATCGTGCAGAAAATAGCGGTCGTACAGTGTCTGCAATCCGAGGAACTGGAACGACAGGTCGCGCTCCGGCTTTAGCGCCGAAGCAATCCGCTTCAGGTCGTAGCGCGCGAGTTCCGGATCGAGCAGTTCGGCCTTGATACCCGTTTTGATATAGGCCGGGAAATACTCCGCATAGCGCGCGGTCATGTCCGCTTGCGTGGCGTCGATCGGCGATCCGTGCACAAATGACAGCACCTCGGTGCGCAATTTGTCGAGCAGCAGGCGCGCGCTGACATAGGCGTAGTTCGGCTCCTGCTCCACCAGCGTGCGCGCGGCCATGATACCTGCAAGCGCCAATTCGTCCTGGCTGATGCCGTCGTAAAGGTTGCGACGCGTCTCGGCGAGAACAGGTGCCGCAACAACACCGTCGAGATTCGCGCAGGCTTCCTCAATGATGAGCGTCAAGCGCGCAACATCGAGCGGCGCGCGCGTTCCATTACGCAGTGTCACATTCAGCGTCGGCTGAGCGACAATGGCCGATGAAACCTGAGCCTCTTGTGTGGCGCGCTGGCGCTGACGTTCGTCGCGATAGAGCACATAGGCGCGGGCGACCTTGTGGTGCTCGCTGCGCATCAATGCGAGTTCGACCTGATCCTGCACGTCCTCGATATGGAAGGTGCGTCCCTCGCCGACCCTGCGGGTCAGCGCGTTCACGACTTCAGCCGTGAGTTGCTCGATCACGTCGTGAATGCGGCGTGAGGCCGCCGCGGTGTGTCCTTCGACGGCAAGGAACGCCTTGGTCATCGCAATCGAGATCTTGCTGGCGTCGAACGGCGAGACCGTGCCGTTGCGGCGGATCACCTGCAACGGCGGCGTGGCGCCAGGGACGGCCAGCGACTCGGAACGCAACTGAATGAGAGGAGCGGATTTAGCGGCTTCGCGTTCGAGAGAGAGTGACATCGGCAGACCCCGTGCGTGTTGCAAGTTTTTTGGGGGCTTGGGCCGAAAGGACGCCGCATAACGGCCGGCATACGCCGGCAATGCTGCAAGCGACCGCCGGACACCCCGCCCGTGGACGTTCTTCTGGTGTCGCGGCAGGTCTCCTGGCTCGCAGGTCGATGCTGAATCCGGTCTTCCCGATGCGAAAACGCATCAGTGACTTCGGTCGGACTCAACTCACTGCTTACAGTTGCGGGGGCAGCGCCGGAATCGCTGCATCATGTGCAGCTCACCGGCTTCCCATTTTCACCACTAGGCCTTGCGGCTTCGTGACACCTCGACGTCTACATCTGGTTACGTTCGCGAGGGGAAGTCAAGCGGGCCACGCTGTGAATAACCGGGACGAATCCCGCAACAGCACGGAATACGCTGAAAAACCGCCGAAGAATTTTTTCGCAGACTCCAGAAAACAGCGGCCGAAATTCATATCCACGGATCGCTTCGGCAAGAATCAGTTTCCATGAGTCTCGGCAAGCGTCTGCCCACACCTGCCCCGCACGCGCCCGATATGGCAGCGGTGGGAAGGTGGTCCGGAGCCAAGAGGGACTGCGGTCTCAAAACCCGCGGGTGGCCCGAGGTCAAATTGGCGTTGACCAATATGGTCGAGGCGGCAAGGCAGGCGCGAGGTATGTAGCCGCCTCGCATCAACGGATGCACCCGTCATTGCGAGGAGCATTTGCGACGAAGCAATCCAGTGCTTGTTTCTCAAGAGCTGGATTGCTTCGCTTCGCTCGCAATGACGTGGTGGCCAACCGACGGCCTGAATAATGCTTTTGTTACTTCTTCTTGCCGTCGGCAGCGAACTGCTTGAGGAACGCCGTGAGATCCTTGATCTCGTCTTCCTTCTTGATCCCGGCGAACGCCATCTTGGTGCCGGGGATCTTGGCCTTCGGGTCCTTGATGTATTCGGCGAACACCGCGTCATCCCATGTAATGCCGGATTTCTTGTTGGCATCCGAATAGTTGTAGCCCGCGACGCTTCCGGAGTGGCGGCCGAACAATCCGTTCAACTCAGGCCCGACGCTGTTCTTGGCGGTTTCGCCGACCTGATGACAGGCCCGGCATTTGTTGAAGGACTTTTCACCGGCGGCAACGTCCTGGGCGTTGGCAGCGCTGGCGAAACTGACGGCAGCAAGAGTGAGGGCGGCGGCGAGCGAACGAGCAATCATCTGTTTGAACCTTTGAAGCGGGCAGGAAAGCTGGCGAGGTGGCGGCTGGCGGGTGGAATCAAGATTTCAGGCGGGACGACAAACCGGAACCCGTTGCATCGCAGCGGGCTCCGTTAATCACAAACATGCGTCAGGCAAACATATCGGCAGTAATCCCCGCGTACCAGCCCATGTTTTCAACCTGCGTTTGCTTGCGAAGATCGGCGTCCTCGCCGGTCTTCGACACGAAAGTGGATGACGCCGCGATCTTGCCGTCTTTCGGCTCGTAGGCGCCGCCGACCTTCACGCAGTCGTCGGTGTCGATCAAGCTCCAGCACGTATTGGTGTAACGCGCCGGGAATGTACGCGCCGAGACCAGTTCGCCCCGGATCATCATGGCCGCGACCTTGGCCTGGCTATTGGCCGAGAATGCCGACTTCGGCATGTCACCGGCGATACACGCGTCGCCCAGAACGTAAATATTCGTATCGACGGACGACTTCATGCTTGCGGGATCGATGGCACAAAAGCCGCTCGCATTGGCAAGGCCCGCATCGCGCACGATGGCGCCCGCCATCTGCGCAGGAATGACATTGACCAGCGCGGCATTTTTGTAGGTTTCGAAGCCGGTGACCACGGTATTGGTCTTGGGATCGACTGACTTCAATCCGTCATGAACCTTCGGGCCGAGCCATTCGACCATGCCCTTGTAGTGCTTCTCCCAGCCCTCCTGAAACAAACCCTGCTTGGAGAAACTTTCCTTGGGATCGATCACGAAAATCTTGGAGCGGGTCTTGCCCGCCTTCTTCAAGGCATGCGCCATCATCGACACGCGCTCATAGGGTCCCGGCGGGCAGCGATAGGGATTTGGCGGTGCGATCATCACAATGACGCCGCCGTCCGGCACGGCATCGAGCCGCTTTTTGAGCAGCAGCGTCTGCGCGCCGGGCTTCCAGGCGTGCGGCATCTTTTCTTCCGCGGCCTGCGACCAGCCCGGAACGGAATCGTATTTCAGATCGATACCCGGCGAGACCACGAGACGGTCGTAAGGAATCTTCCTGCCGCCGGCGAGGATCACTTCCTTCTTCTCGCGGTCAATCTTCGCAGCCTTCTCGCCGACAACGGTGACGCCGTGCTTTTTCAAAGCACCATAGCCGTGGGTGATAGAGGGATAGTCGCGCACGCCGCCGAGATAGAGATTGCTGTGGAAACAGGTCTGGTACTTGGCGCTGGGCTCGATCAGGGTGACGGAAATCGCGCCCCCGCTGTCCTTGGCGATGTATTTCGCGGCGGTCACGCCGCCTGCCCCGCCGCCGATCACCACGACACGCGGCTTGGCTTGCCCGAACACCGCAGGGGCACCGAGCATCATCACGCCCGCGAAAGATGCCGATCCGGAAATCAACTGCCGACGATTAATGCTCATTGTGTCCCTCCAGTATTTTCTGATCGAAAAATTGGATTCAGCGGACGAACGGGTCAGCCGACCTTCAAGTATGCAAAGCCCTTGGATTGCAGCGCCGCGACAGTGGCAACGCCCGACGGAACGAAGCTGATGAACGGCGCGTCAATGACCTTGCCCTTGTCGAGCTTCAGCCGTTTGAACGTGATTTCACACAGATGGATCTTGAGGCCATTCTTGGAGAGAGCGGTTACGCGCTCGAACAGAGCAGGATCGATCTTCTCGTCCTTCCATGGCGTTCCTTCCAGCGTGCTCAGGAAATATTTTACCGCGACGCTGTGCGCGACGATCACCAGTTGCAGCCCGAACGGATCGGCGCCGTAAGCCGAATAATGGTTGGAAATGTTATTGAGCGTCTGGGCGAAGCGCGCGTTATCGCCGTAGTCGCAGTGATAGAGGCATGCGATATCGCCCTCTTTCTTCAGGTCCGCCATCGCCAGATCTTTCGGCGCGGCATGTGCCGCCGTTGCCGCAACCAGACCGCCGGCCGCGCCGATGATGATGTTTCGCCGTGTTGTCGAATTGTTATGGTCAGTCATGACGACCTCCGATGTTGAATCGCATTACTTCTGCCCGGCGAAATACGCCGCCAGCGCCGCAATGTCACCCACCTCAAGCCGCCCTGCGATGGTTTGCATCACCGGATTGTCGCGCTGCTTGTCTTTGTAGGCGTTCATCACCGCAATGAACTGGTCTTCCGGCCATCCGGTAATCTTCGGAATGCCCTGCGCTCCGCCCGATGCGCGGTGACAGGTTACACATTCCGCCGACAAATACTGTCCAAGTTCGCGGTCGCCCGCAGCAGCATTTTCCAATGCAACCCCCGCCGTCAGAACGAAAAGCATGGCTCGCACTGACGGCTGGTGCATCACTCGACTTTCGGGCCTGATTTGCTGTCGGGCGTCACGTCCACCGACATCGCCCGGCCAGTCACTTTCGGAGCGCTGCGGCAATCCTTCATGCACGGATCTTTTTTCCAGAACTGCTTTTCGGCGGTTTCGCGATCGTCGTCGTAGAAGGCGTTGGCATTCGGCATCTTGATCGAGGTGAAATTCTTGTCGTTCAGTTCGAAGTTGTCGTCCTTGATCACGTCGTTCATCGAAAGAATATAGGCGACCAGCGCATAAACCTCGTCGTCGGACAATGACCGGGCGTTTCCGTAAGGCATCGCCCGTTTGATGTAGTCGAACGCCGTCGACAGATCCGGCCAGAACGAGCCGACGGTCTTGTCGGGACGATCCGCGGTCAGCGTGCCGCGTCCGCCTGCGAGCACCGGCCAGCGGCCAGCGCCTTCGCCGAATTCGCCGTGACAGGATGCGCATTGCGCCTGAAAAATCACATCTCCCTGCTTCACCGTGCCCTTGCCGACCGGAAGGCCCTTGCCGTCCGGCCGCACGTCGGTGTCCCACGCCTTGATTTCGTCCGGCAGCGCGGGACGTCCGAGGCCGAGCTTAGATGAAGTCTTCGCGGCGCCGTGTGCGGCAATTTGCTGCGCTTCGATGCGCGAGTTCGCAACTGCGAGCGCAGCGCCACACAAAAGCGCGAATGCAGCGAGCTTAACCGATCTCGACATTTTCAGTCTCCCCGCTCGAGCGCACCAGCCAGGTCTGAATGCCGTTATTGTGGTAGATCGAATTGACGCCGCGCACCTTGCGCAGTTCGTCCTTGGTCGGCTGCACGTAGCCGGTGGAATCCATCGCGCGGGACTGGATCATCAGCTCCTGACCGTTCCAGTCAAAATCGACATAGAAACGCACCAGCGACTTGTCGAACACCGGCCCGTCGATTCGCGCGGTCTGCCAGTTGCGGCCGCCATCCATCGACACATCGACACGCTTGACGGTGCCGCGGCCCGACCATGCGAGGCCGGTCAGCACATTGCGGCCCTTGTGCTTGAGCGGTGCCTGCGGCGACGGATTGGTCACCACCGATTTCGCATCCATGATGAAGGTGTGTTTGCGCGAACGGCCATCGGCCAGCAAATCGGTGTATTTCGATGTTTCCTCGCGGGTCTGCCATGGCTGGTCACCCACCTCGATACGGCGAATCCATTTCACCCAGAGATTGCCTTCCCAGCCCGGAATCACCGCGCGCAGCGGATAGCCCTGCTCCGGGCGCAGCGCCTCGCCGTTCATCGCGAAGGCGAGCATGCAGTCGTCGAGTGCTTTCTCGATGGGGAGCGACCGATTCATGGCGGCGGCGTCCGCGCCTTCCAGCATCAGCCATTTGGCATTCGGCTTGATGCCCGCTTCATCCAGCACCGTCTTCAGCGACACGCCGGTGTACATGACGTTGTGCACCATGCCGTGGGTGAACTGGCAGCCGTTGAGCTGCGCGCCGCGCCACTCCATACCGGAATTCGCCGCGCATTCGAGAAAGTAAACCTTGTTCATGCGCGGCATGCGCTTGAGGTCGTCCATCGTGAACACCAGCGGCTTGTCCACGAGGCCGTTGATCATCAGCCGATGTTCGGCGGGATTGATTTCAGCCACGCCGGAGTGATGGCGCTCGAAGCACAGCCCCGATGGCGTGATGATGCCGTCCAGTTCGTGCAGCGGCGTGAAGTTGACCGAGGACTCGGGCGATGCCGTCAGCCACGACACGTCGCGGCGGATCACGTTCTTCTCGAACTTCGACGGCATGCCGTAAGGGGTCTTCTGCACGCCGTCGCCGAGATAGCGATTCCAGTCCTGAACTTCGGTGATCAGCGGATCGGGCTTGGCTTCTTGTGCGATCGCGGGGATCGCACCGAGTGCGGCGCTTGCGCCCGCGAGACCTGCTGCGCCGAGAAACTTGCGGCGGTTGAGAATATCCGCAGATGATTTGTCACTCATGCGGCATCCTTTCTATTTATCTCGATACGTGAATATGTTGAGCGTGATGATGCATGGAAATGACCTGCGTCAGACGCCAGAGACTTTGACAGCGGTGTTCGGCTCGACTTTCACCGTGCCACGCTTGCTGACATGCGCCGACACGATGTCCCAGATTGGCGGACCTTGCGTGTTTTCGTTGACACTGGCCCAGCCCGCGACGGTGTAAGTCTTCGCCGCATCGATCGGCTTGCCGGATTTCAGATGCGTCAGACCGGAAATGCGCGAACCCATTTGTTTGGAGACATCGATCGAATAGCCCATGCCGCCGATGCGAACCATGTCGCCGCCGCCCTGGAAATACGGATCGGGGTGGAAGATGTTGTCGGCGACATCTTCGAGAATTTCCTTGAGCTGCGCGCCGGTCATCTGGTTGCGATAGCAGTTCGGATAGGTGATCGCCGTTGCGTTGGTAATGTCTTCCCATGTGATCGGGCTGTCGGGCAGCAGCGTGCCGCCCCAGCGGAATCCCGGCGACAGCGCGATTTCCGCGTCGCGCTCCGACAACATCGCATCGCAGATCAGATCGTCGAACGTGCCGTTGAAATTGCCCCGGCGATACAGCAGCGAATCCGTCTTGCCGACAACGCGCGCCAGATCCTTGGCGAACGGCGCCCTCACCTTCTCGACCAGCGCTGTCATCGATGCGTCCGGCTTGATCGCATCGGTGAACACCGGCATCAGCTTGAAGCGAACACCGGCAACCTTCTTGTCCTTCACCTCGATATCAAGACGCGACACGAACTTGCCGTGCGAGCCGGTGGCGACCAGCACGGTGTCGCCAACCTTGACCAGACCCGGCATCGCGTCGTGGGTATGCGCGGTCAGGATCACGTCGAGACCCTTGACGCGGCCCGCGAGCTTGCGGTCGACGTCGAAACCATCGTGCGACAGAAGAACGACGATCTCCGCGCCCTCGGCGCGCGCCTCATCGACCTGCTTCTGCATGTCTTCTTCGCGAATGCCGAATTCCCATTTCGGGAACATCCAGCGCGGATTGGCGACAGCCGTGCGCGGCAGCGCTTGTCCGATCACGGCGATCTTCGCACCGCCGCGCTCGAACATCTTGCGCGCTTCGAAAACTGGCTCCTGCCATTCGTTGTCGCGGATGTTCTGCGCCAGAAACGCGAACGGCGCCTTGTCCGCGATCTCCTTGACGCGCTCGGCGCCATAGGTGAATTCCCAATGCCCGACCATGGCATCGACCTTGAGCGCGGACATGACATCGACCATGTCCTGCGCCTTGGTCTGCAACGAGGTCCAACTTCCCTGCCAGCTGTCGCCGCCGTCGAGCAGCAGCACCTTGTCCTCGCCGCGCTCGGCGCGCACCGCATTGATGAGCGTCGCGACGCGGTCCATGCCGCCCATGCGGCCGTAGTTGCTAGCCAGCGAGACGAAATCATCGGCCGTCAGCGCGTAGGCATCCGCCGATCCGGTGGCGATGTTGAAATATTTCCGGAACTCAGCATCCGTCAGATGCGGCGGCAATCCGCGATCCGCGCCGACGCCGAGATTGACCGACGGTTCACGGAAATACAGCGGCATCAATTGCGCATGATTGTCGGCGACATAGAGAATCGTCACGGTGCCGAGCGGATCGAACCGCGTAATGTCGGCTTGGGTCAGGCGCTGCTGTGCTGCGACGCGTCCGAGCGAGCCAAGCCCGCTCCCGATCGTCAGCGCGGACGCAGCCGCAGTCGCTTGCAGGAATTCCCGCCTCGATATCATCGGACCACCTTTGATCCTTCACGCGAAGGATCGATTTTCAGAAAACGTGTGACGGCGCGGGTTCGCGCGCCGCCGGATCAGCCGACCGTCAGCTTGTTCTTGGCGGTGTATTCCGAACCGTCATCATCCTTCCAGGTGAAGGTGAACTCGCCGGTCTCGGCGGCCTTGTAGAAAAACGACTGATACGGATTCGCCGAGATCGCCGGATTCCAGTCCGCCTCGAACACCGGCTTGCCGTTGAACGTCGCGGTGAACTTGTTGATGATCTTGCGCGGCACGACCTTGCCGGACGAATCCTTGCGCTGACCGGATTCCATCTCGTGCGAAATGAGGGTCTTGATTTCGATTATCTCGCCGGCTTTCGCTGAGGCCGGAACGCGAACGCGCGGTGTGGGTGCATTGGCCATTGGAAAATTCCTCGCCTGAATTGTTTCTTTAATTGAGCGCCGCGCGATTAACCGCCGCAGCCGCCGATGGTGACCTTGATGTTGGATTTGGTCGTGTAGAGCTTGCCGTCCGACATCTCGGCGACGCAAACGATGTTCTGCGTCTGCGCGAGACGCATGCGCGTCGATGCGGAAGCCTTGCCACAGGCGGGCGTGAACTTGTAGGTGACGACGCCTGGAAGCGGATTGCCGTCGGCGAAGATATGCACCGCCTTGACGTAGTCCTTGTCGGTCATCGGGCTTTCGACTTCGACATTGACCGGCACCACGAGGCCGTTCTCGGCGATCTCTGGAACATCGAGCTTGATCTTGCCGCTGTCCATTTTCTTGTCGCCGTAGAGCTTCTTGATTTCGGCGGCGACAGCGCCCTCATCGGCGAACGACATTTTCGGCGCGAGGATCGCGGCGAGCCCCGCGATGGCCGCCAGAGTCAGCGTTTCGCGACGGGTGGTTTCAGCTAACTTCAAATTCATCGATAATTCCTCCAGCGGGAGTCTTTTGCGTCCCTTGACGATAGTATCGCTTGACGATGCCAAGTGTGATCTATCATGATCTGCACACATCATTATATTGTTTTTCTTGAATGTAAAGATGTACGAAATTTGCGGTTCGCTAGTTCGCACATGCGAAATGAGATGAACTTCGGATTCACAACACCAGGCTAATCCGGGAAGCCGAAAGGGTCGCATAGACGGCCTGACGGAGGGAGGACAAAGAATGAGACAGGCCATTATCCGGTCGGCGATTGCCGTTGCCGTCACACTCATTGCGTCGAGCGCAGCCGTTCGCGCGCAGGACGCGAGCGAAAAGGAAATCGAGCGCTATCGCGCGATGATTTCCGATCCGATGTCCAATCCCGGTTTTCTCGCGGTCGATCGCGGCGAAGTGCTGTGGAAGCTGAAGCGCGGCGCCAAGGACGTCTCCCTGGAGACCTGCGATCTCGGCCTCGGTGCCGGCAAGCTCGAAGGCGCATTCGCCAAGCTGCCGCGTTACTTCAAGGATTCCGACAAGGTGATGGATCTCGAGCAGCGCCTGTTGTGGTGCATGACGAAGATTCAGGATCTCGACACCAAGGACGTGATCGCCCGCCGGTTCTCCGGTCCCGGTAAAGCGTCCGACATGGAAGACCTCGTCGCCTACATCGCCAACAAATCCAGCGGCATGAAGATCGACATTCCGCTTGCGCATCCGAAAGAGCAGGAAATGGCTGCGGTCGGCGAAGCGCTGTTTTACCGGCGCGGCGGCGTCAACGACTTCTCCTGCGCGACCTGTCACTCCGAAGACGGCAAGCGTATCCGGCTTCAGGGCCTGCCGAACCTGTCGAAGCCCGGCAAGCCGCCGCAGGAAACCATGGGTGGCTGGCCGACCTATCGTGTTTCGGCCAGCGCGCTGCGCACCATGCAGCATCGCCTCTGGGATTGTTATCGGCAGCAGCGCTGGCCGGTGCCTGAATATGCATCCGATTCGCTGACCGCGTTGACCGTGTTCCTGCAGAAGCAGGCTGCGGGCGGCGAAATCAACGTCCCGTCGATCAAGCGTTGAGAGAGGAGCGCATCATGACATCATCTTTGAAAATCGCTGCGCTGGCTTTCACCGCGAGCATCTTCGCCACCCTGCCCTTCGCTGCATCCGCGCAGACCGCGCCGAAGACGGTGGACCCGGCTATTGTCGATGCCTATGTGAAGGCGACGTTCGGCAAGGCGCCGCCGGAATGGCAGGAGCGCATCGTTCCTGACGAGACGCTGAAGACCTGCAACACCTACCACAACAACGTGCCGTCGGCGGAAGCCGACAAGATCGTCAAGCGCGAGCTGGCGAAAGTGGTCTATCCGGCCGACGGAAAACTCCTCGGCGACTGGAAGGAAGGCAAGAAGATTGCCAACAACGGCCGCGGCGGACAGTTCTCCGACAAACCCGACACCGTCAGCGGCGGCAACTGCTACGCCTGCCATCAGCTGGAAAAATCGGAAGTCTCCTTCGGCACGCTCGGCCCGAGCCTGACCAACTACGGCAAGGACCGCAAGTTCGCTCCCGATGAGGTCAAGAATGCCTTCACCAAGATCTACGATTCGCAGGCCGTTCTTGCGTGCTCCAACATGCCGCGCTTCGGCGCGAACAAGGTGCTGACGGAAAAGCAGATCACCGACCTCGTCGCGCTGCTGTTCGATCCGGAATCGCCGGTCAACAAGTAACCGGCGAGCGCAGAAAGCGGAGATACGAGATGAAGGCACCAATTCTGCTTACGATGGCGGTTGCTTGCGCCTTCGTTTCGTCTCCGGCGCGCGCGCAGGACGCTACCGTCACCTACAAGTCGCTCAGTCCCGAGATCGCGCTGGACGCCGCCAAGGCCGCGCTCGCCGAATGCCGCAAGCGCGGCTATCAGGTCGCGGTCACCGTGGTCGATCGCTTCGGCACGCCGCAGGTCATGCTGCGCGATCGCTTCGCCGGCGCGCATACGCCGCCCACCGCCACCGGCAAGGCGTGGACCGCGGTCAGCTTCAAGAGCAGCACCAACGACCTCAACGTGGCCACCCAGGCCCCTGCGATGCAGGGCCTGCGCCAACTCCCCAACGTCGTCGTTATCGGCGGCGGTCTGATGATCGAATCGAGCGGCTCATTGCTCGGTGGCATCGGTGTCTCCGGCGCGCCGGGTGGCGACGCGGACGAAGCCTGCGCCAAGGCCGGTATCGCCGCGATCAGCGACAAGCTGGATTTTTAAGGGACGACGTGGAGAGATTGTGCGATTCAACGCGGACCTCTCAATCCGTGATTGCTGACCTCTCAACTCGTCATTCCGGGATGCGCCTCTTGGCGCAGGCCCGGAATCCATGATCCTGCGTCACATGGCGATTGCGATGGATTCCGGGCTCGCGCGAAGACGCGCGCCCCGGAATGACGGAGCGTGGATCAACATCGCCGTCTTGACATTTCCCATTCTAGGAATATAGTCCGTTTCGTCTTGTTCGTGAGGGGCGCTTCATGAGGCGTCTTGAATGCGGAACAGGATGCGGCGCCTGCGCGATGTGGTTCGCACCCACGTCGTCCGGGAGGCTGGGGTCACCGTCCGGGCCAACTACGTGGCTCTGCCGTTCGCGGCTGGACGCGGACAGGATGAAGGC
>Ga0315336_1004352_pt1 | contig 16987 bp, 17 predicted proteins | sample ASW5metaG_FD_204512 | JGI IMG/M metagenome (GOLD analysis project Ga0315336, IMG submission 204512) | Ammonia-oxidizing marine archaeal communities from Monterey Bay, California, United States - ASW #5 | ecosystem: Environmental > Aquatic > Marine > Intertidal zone | place: USA: California...
ATGAAACAGTTCATCGAACTGCTTTTAAAACGCGTTGGATAAATGAAATATTTTATCACATAAGTTCTTTCATGTGTGATTTTGAAGGTTTTAGATGGCGTTGGAGTCACACATTTCATCACACATACACTTTACAAACAGAAGGGGATTATGATCATGAAATTCAAGTTTCGCGTCCAACAGAACTTGTCTGGTTCTTTCTTAATTTTGTTCCTTTTAGCGATCTCCTTTTCCCTCATAGATTAATAAAATTTGAAGTATTAAAACATGCTTTCGGTTTTTTCTCTCCTGTTGTAAAAATAACTGCTCCAGAAAAACAAAAATCAAAAATTCTTTGGAACTCTCGTCTTTATGTATTAATTTGGTTTGTAGTAATTATGGTATCTATTGTTTATGGAACTATATTACCAATTCTATATATAATCCTTCCTTCATATTATGGAAAACCTATATGGTTTGCTGTAAATGTAACGCAACATCTAGGAGCAGCACTTGACAAAAAAGATCATAGATTAAGCACTTATTCAGTTAGAATAAACCCTATTTTAAGTTTTTTGTATTGGCATATGGAATATCATTTAGAACATCATATGTTTCCAATGGTGCCATCATATAATTTGCGTAAATTACAAAATATAATTATAAGCCAAATACCAAAACCATTTCCAAATTTATTTTCCTTTTACAAACAAGTATTGCCTGTAGTAATAAAGCAAGCAACAAATCCTACCGATTATTTCAAAACGAATATACCTGAGAAAATAAAATAAAGAATATTTCCAATTATTATTATTTTGGAAATTCTACTTTAATAACATAATTGGGATCTTTGGACTGTTTAATGATTGCAGGAATAATTTCCCTATAAGCTCCCCACAATCCAATTTTTGGCTTTGGCAACTGGTCTTTAATAACTTCATGTAATTTCTTTAGATTGTATGATGGCACCATTGGAAACATATGATGTTCTAAATGATATTCCATATGCCAATACAAAAAACTAAATATAGGATTGAGCTTAACAGTTCTTACACTCAAACGATGATCTTTGACATTATTTGCTAGACCGGCATGCTGAATAAAATCAAACATATTTCGTAATGTTGTTCCGTATACAAACGGTAGAAGTATATAGAGAGCTAGAAGCCAAGTTTTGAAGTAAACTGATATTGCAATAATTAATATCCAAATTAAAACGTAAAGGCGCGATATCATTATGCATTTTGCTCTTTCCTCCGAAGGTATGCAATCTTTCATAACTGACGTTTTAATCCCTAAAGCATGCTTGATAGTTTCAAAGTGAAATGACAAAATTCCTTTAAAGATTAATAGTAAATTACCACCAGGAAGATGCATCAAGAAAATGAATAACAAATCAGTCGGCTTGGTAACTTGAATTTCATAGTCATATGGATCAGTGTGCAAAGTATAACTATGATGATGAAAATGACTCCAACGCCAACGAACTGGTTCGAAATTATACATAAACGAACCAATATAATAAAAAATTTCATTTAACCATCGTGTCTTGAAAGCAGTTCGATGTCCACATTCATGCCATACAGGATTGCATGCCATATAAATATTTCCATAAATCAAAAACCACAAGACAGTCCACCACGTACCCCATGTAATAAAAGCCATATAACCAGCTAAAAAAAGAAAAGCAATCCATAAGCTGACATGTTTAATTCCTTGCCAATCGGAACGTTTTGTTAGCTCTTTATAAAGTTTTCTATCAATATCGCATTTATACCACTGATCTAAATTGATTTTCATAATGTTATCTCTTAGTTTTTATAAAATTACTTTTTCTCTAAATTATTTAAAAAAATATCAAGTTCCGAATCTTGAATTTCAATGATGTGTTTTTTTTCTGGAAAAGCTCCCGATTTAACATCATCATAAAATTCTTGAAATGCTGCTTCCCTCTCATATTGAAGTCTTTCATATTCCTTAAGAAAATTCCTATATATTTTTGAGTGACGGGGAACATGACCTGAAGTAGTCAATAAAATATCACAGCCAAATAAAAATTCTACGTCACAACCTGATCCACTACCCATTGAAATAACAATTGGTTTTATCTTTTTTGATATTGCTGCAGCAACCTTGTATGGAACACATTCCATTTCAATAGCAACAGCTCCTGCATCTTGAATTTTTAGACACTGTTCATAAACTTGTATAGCTTCTTTAGCAGTTTTGCCTACTGCAACGTAGCCACCTGTCCAAGTTCTGCGACTTGGAACTAGACCTACATGACCTAAGCAAGGAACTCCTTCTCTATAAAGGCCTTTAATAATCTCAATTCTGTTATGACAATAAAACATGTCAAATCCATATTCTAATACTTTAAAAGCAAGACTACATGCTTCTCTAAGATCTGCATACAAAGTATCTCCAGCCCCATAATGCATAAAAGCACCTGGTGCCGCTCTTCTTATTGATACTACTTCTTCAAAACTTGGATGATTATCAGGATTTAAATATTTACCTGGGGCCCCTGTGGCCATTAGCTCAAAGCCAACTTTTTCTGCAGCCATTGCTTCTTCTACATTTTTTATTAAAATAGAGACAAGTTTCTTTTTGCCTTTTAAATTGTATAGATCTTTCACAGTCAATTTTTTTCTCATAATTAATTTTCAACCAATTAAATATAACAGTCAAGTTTAAAATTAATAATAAAAAATTAAGTATATGTGTATTGACTACAAGACACTTTATTTTTATTATACAATATTAATGACAAAAGACATGCTCAATAAAAAAAAATTAGATTCTATTGAAAAAATAGATTTAGCTAATACAACTTGGTGGCAACCAAAGATTGATAGATCCGATCTAAAAAAATTAATGGAAAGAAAAGATTTGCCAGCTTGGATTCATACAATAATATATTTTGGATCATTATTTGGTAGTGGTTATCTTGCTTTTTTGTCCTGGGGTACATGGTATGCAGTTCCTGCCTTTTTTCTTTATGGAACTATATATGCCAACAGTAATTCTAGGTGGCATGAATATGGACATCGAACAGTTTTCAAAACCAGATGGCTAAATGATTTTTTTTATGAAATAGGTTCTTTTTTAGCTTTTTTTGAACCAGTTTCTTGGAGATGGAGTCATACAAATCATCACAGCAAAACTAGACATATAGGATTAGACTTAGAAATTGCAGATCCAAGACCTGTAAACTTATGGCATGTTTTTTTTACAGAATTTTTTGGGTATAACAGAGTAAAAGCTGAACTTGTAAAAATTATTAAACATTCTTTCAGGAACTTTAAAAAAGTTTCAAAGGATGCTTTTGGTAAAGAGCCTTCTCTGTCAGTCGTTGATCTCGTTCCACAAAATCAGATTAACAGAATGGTGTGGACAAGTAGAATTTTTTTATTAATTATTTTTATAACAATCGGATTATCTTTTTATTTGAGAAGTTTTATGCCTCTATTGTTTATTGTAACACCTCAAATATATGGCGGTCCAATTTTGTGGATACTGGCTTTCCCTCAACACGCCGGGTTAAAATTTGACAGTTTGGATCATAGAGAAACAACAAGAACAGTTTATCTTGGACCTATATTAGGTTATTTTTTGTATTCCAACATGCAATACCATATAGAGCATCATGCATTTCCTCAAATTCCTTTCTATAATTTACCTAAACTGCATAAATTAATAAAAAATCAGCTTCCAAAATCTAATAATGGTTTGATTGATGCTTACAAAGAAATCATTCCTGCAATGATCAAACAATCAAAAGATTCTTCGTATAACATTGAGAAGATGTTACCTAATTAATTTTTTCTAGTGATATTTAAAATTGAAATATTAAAAATATTAAATTAAATTTTTTAAAACTCATCTCCATTTCTTACTTTATTTTATTTTACTTTTAACTATATATAAATATATGACAAACGATAATTGGATCTATGTGTGTAATACAAATGAGATTGATCTAGAAGATCTTAAAAGATTTGATTATGAAAATAATAGTATATGTATATACAGATTAGAAAATGGTTTTTTTGCCACAGATGGAATTTGTACTCACGAACAAGTTCATTTAGAAGATGGTTTAGTGATGCATGGAGAAATTGAATGTCCTATGCATCAAGGTATATTTGATATTAAAACAGGCAAAGCTGTAAGCCCCCCTGCTTGTGAAGATTTAAAAACTTATGCAGTGAAAGTAGAAACAAATAAAATATATATTAAATTATAATTAAAATTATATTTTTTCTGCTAACTCAAGAAATTTTTCATATTCTCCATCTTCTATTCCTATAGTAATTTTAGGGTCATTAAATTTTTTATTTACTGTATCACTATGAAACTCTTTGAAAGCAGAAACTCTTTCCTTTTGTAATTTTTCATATTCTTTTTTAAATTGTCTATAAATTCTAGCATGTCGAGGTATATGACCTTTTGTATAACCAAGAACATCATTAGCAAAAAGGTATTGTCCGTCACAATCAGAGCCACTACCCATAGAAAGAGTTATAATTTCAACTTTTTTTGTAACTATTGCTGCAACTTTTGGAGGCACAACTTCAAATTCTACTCCAATAACCCCGGCATCTTGCAGTTCTAATGTATGTCTTAAAACTCCAATTGCTTCATCTGCAGTTTTTCCAATTGCCCTAAAACCACCAATCCAAGTAGCTTTTCCGGGTATTAAACCAACATGACTATTAATTGGAATATTTTCTGCTCTCATTGCTTTTATCCATTTATAACTATACTGACCTCCATAAATACAATCTGCTCCAATTGAAATATATTTATTAGCTAGTTTCAAAGCTTCAGATTCTGAAGAAGGAATTTCTGTACCACCACCAGATTGCATAAAACAGCTTGGTGCCGCTTCTCTTATTCTTTTGAGTTCATTAAAAGTAGTATTTATACCATGTTGTGGAATATCATTAGCTGTACAAATCATATCAACTCCCGACTCTTCCGCAGCTTCAGCTTCTTCAACGTTGTGAACAAATAAAGCACTTATTTGCCTTTTGCCTTTCGATTGCAAATAGTCATAAACAGTTAATTTTTTTCTAGTCATTATGTTGTCCTCATTTTTTTCATTCTTTCATTATATCTTTTAATCATTCTTTCTTTCGCTTCTTCTGAGCCATCATGAAATGTCCCGAAAAATTTGTCTAAAGGTATAGCTCCATCAGCGTAATTACATTCAAAGTATTTGTGATGTAAATAATGTGGTTGGGTTGTTGTATCAATTCCAATTTTACCTATTTGAATTTTTTCAAAACCAATATGTCCATGAAATGCTGGCGTGACTCCAGCATGCAAAAGTTGAAAAATTGCATGTACTGGATGAGCAGGTACAATAAAGTGAATTAATGTTCCTGAAAAATATATAATGTGTTCAAGCCAATGCATAGAAATACCTGATATGGGTCCTGGATTAACATTTTTGTGATGAATATAATGACTAAAGTTATATAAAGGAGGCCAATGAAGTAATCGATGCATAAAATAAAAATGTACTTCTCTATACAAAGGGATAATTAAAAAAATGAAACTTAAATAAATTGGATGTGTTTCCCAACTTAAAGAAAGAAAGTACCCATTAGAAAAAGCCCATAAAGAAAAAATTTCAGCTGCAGTCCATATAGGAACCCCACTACACAAAGACCAAAATAAATTATCTAAAGTTTGATCTTTAAAATAAAAATTAGAGTTATTTTTTGCCATCCATTTGGCGTTATATTTAAAAGAATTTCCCTGTGTTTTTAATATATACAAAAATAAATGAAGAGTTCCTGCTGTTCCAATATATAAAATATAATTTCTTATAAGAATGTATCCCATCCATTCATAATGAAAATCACTCATCGTGCTTAAAGAAGGAGTAAAATATAACCACACTACTACTGCTAATGCTCCATAAAAAAACCCCCAAGGAAATGTGTAACCAGGGATGCCAATTAACCATTTTAAAATCTTAAATAAATTTAATGGCCAATGAAAAATAGGCGCACTGGTTGATAATTTATGAGGTTTCCAGTCTCCTCTTTTATCTCTGGTGCCAAATTTAGTATCATCAACTATCATAATATTATGCAGGAAGCTCTCTAGGTTAATTTTTGTCTAGTCAAAGGTTATCATTCTCGTTAATTCTTCAATTGAAGTATCTTTTTTATAAACATCAGCAATTTTTTCACCCCTTGCAAATACTATCAATCTGTCACTAACAGGATACACGTGATGTAAATTGTGCGTAATAAAAATACATGTTGTTCCTTCAGATTTTAATTTTTCTATCCAATTTAAAACCTTGGCTGTTTCTTTTACAGATAAATGATTTGTTGGCTCATCCATAATTAAAACTTTTGTTCGAAAATATAACGCCCTTGCAATAACTACACCTTGTCTTTCTCCCCCCGACAATGTTTCAACCAAATCATCAGCAGAGCGTAAGTCTAATTCAACTCTTTTAATTGCCTCTAATGCCTCAGTAGCCATTTTTGATCTATCCATAAATCCGAAAGATCCAATATTATAATTTGTAGGCTCTCTTCCAACGAAAAGATTACGAGCAATACTTAAAGTTGGAGCCAATGCACTATCCTGATAAATTGTTTCTATTCCCAATCTCATTGAATCTTTAGCGTTTTTTATATGAGTTAATTTACCATCAAAATAAAAATTGCCACTATCTTGTTTATGGACACCAGATAATATTTTTATAAAAGTTGATTTGCCAGCACCATTATCTCCTACAAGGCCAACTGATTCTCCCTTTTTAATATCTAAAGAAACATCTTTTAGAGCATGTATACCACCATACCATTTATTCATTTTTTCACATTTAATCATTGATTGAAAATTATTACTCATCACTCTTTCATCCTTATGCCTAGTCGTCTTAAATTCGTATTTAAAATCACAGCTACAATAAGAAGTGTGCCAACAGCAAACCTAAACCAATTTACATCTAGGCGAGCCATAACCAAACCGTTGTCTAAAAATTTTAATAAAAATGCACCAACACATGCGCCAAAAACTGTTCCAATCCCCCCAAAGAGAGATGCTCCTCCAATAACTGCAGCTGCTATTGCTTGTAATTCGTATCCTATTCCAGTTGAAGGAAAAGCAGCCTTTGTTCTTAAAACCATAAAAATTCCTGATAGACCGGCTAAAAAAGAACAAAGAATAAAGTTACGAATTTTAACATTATTTGTATTCACGCCCATTGCAGCAGCCGCTGCACGATTAGCTCCAGTTGAATAACTCCAATTACCATAATTTGACCGATGAAGATAAAAAGTTAATAGTAAAAAAATAAGCACAAACCAAATAGTCGACATCCTAAAAATAGTTCCAGAAATTGGATTAGCTAACAACGCTCTAGGCCACTCCATTGCTTCTAAAGGAAAAACTGGGAATTCAGCTTTTACAACAACTATTGCAAGACTTCTAACCATGAACATTGTGCCCAAGGTGGCAATAAATGAGGGTATACCAAAACTAAGAGTAATGATTGAATTTACATATCCGATAAAAAGACATATTATTAGAGAAATTGCAATCGATACCCAAGGATCAACGCCTTCGTTTGTAAGTATAACCATAACAACACCACTTAAGGCAAAGACAGATCCAACTGATAAATCAAACTCTCCAGAAACCATTAAAATTATAACACCCATAGCAATAAGTGCTATTTCAGGAGATATTGTAAATAAAACTCTTAGGTTTCGTACACTTAAAAATCTATCATTGATTAAATAAAATACAATTGCAATTATAAAAAAAATTGCCAAAGCTGCAAATTCTGGCCTTATTATAATTGATTTTAAAATTTTTCTTAGATTCATATAAAATATTTTGTGAAATATATAGTAAATAATTATTTTAGGGACAATATAATTATTGTCCCTTAATAAAAGTATTGATTATCTTACGCCTGCTTTAGAGTACTCTTCTAGTGCAGCCATGTCTTCTTTATGAAGCATAAGTGCGCCAGTATTGACACTCCAATAACCTAGTCCATATTTATCTTTTAAAAAGAATTGAACCACAGGTAAATAACCTTGAAGATAAGGTTGTTGATCGACTGTAGTATGACACCAGCCACTTTTAATACACTCAACAACACTAGGAACAACGTCAAAACCACCGATTATAATTTCACCAGGTTTATAACCATTTTCTTCTAAAGCTGTTGCTAGATTTGGTCCCCATAATCCAGATGAAACATAAACATTAGTTTCAGGATTTGCGAGAATATATGCAGAAGCACGGTTCATCACATCATCTGCATAACCTGCATCAAGCGTACTCCAATTTATTTCTCTGTCAGGATTAGCAGCTTTAAAATCTTCCAGCCATCTTACTTCTCCACCAGTTCTAGCTTCAGACCAATATTGTCCTGGTGCATTTACACCAACTAAAACATTAAGTGGTCCTTCTTGTGGGAAAAATCTTTTATTTAGATCTACCATCAAATCATAACCAGCTTGCTCGAGACTTTGTCCAATAAAAGCTTGTCTATTATTAGGCGTAGTTTCATCGTCAATATTATAACCAATTACGTTAATACCTTGAGCAAGAGCATCATCAATTGGATCATCAAATGAAGTAGCATCATAAACTGTTGTTGCTATACCATCTGCCCCTGCGGCTATAGCTGCATTAAAGTTTGCAACTTCCTCACCAATATTTCCATCTTCACTTTGAAGATAAACCATTTGGCAATCAGCTTCAAATCTTACACATGCATCTTCCATTCCTTTTTTTACCGCTTGCCAAAATACACCACTAGCAGCACCTACAGATGCATGGCTTGTAAATATATACAAGGGCTTAGAAAAAGAAGTAGTAGAAAATGATAATAATACAGCAATAATTGTTGAATAAAGTAATTTCATTAATACCTCCCTGTTTCAATAAACTAAAATAGCTTAACTAAAATCAACAAATAATCAAGATATCATTAAAAATTATTACTTAGTTTAATAATAACTTACCAAAACCTTCAATACTAGATTTGATTTCTACTGATCTAATTGAGTCCCATATAATTGCTTGATTGCTTGATATAACAGTTTTTTTTATTAAATCCTCAGCTTCTTGAAGAACTTCAACTATTCTTAAAGCAGTACAAGAAACAAAAATAGCATCGACGGTAGAGTGGTCAATATCTTTAATTGTTTTGATTAAATGTTGTGGGTCAACTTTGGCAATGTCAGAATCGTATTCTAAATTAAAACCACTAAAATTTTTTATTTCTATTTCTTTAGTAATTAAATAATCAAAAACGGTTTTATTTACTGCCTTTGAGTAGGGAGTTAAAATTGCTATTTTTTTTATTTTAAGCTTTTCAAAGGATCTTAAGGCAGCAGTAATTGGAGTTGTTACATAAACTCCAGGTTTAGATTTATGAATTTGAGATGTTATTTTATCTTCACCTATTGCTACGGTACCAGAAGTACATCCATAGGCAACAGTATTTAATTTTTGTCCAGGCAAGATATTTTCAGTAATTTTTGGTAAATGTTCAACCATCTTAAGATAATTTTCGTGTGTTAAAGGATTTTCAAAAGGTATGCGATTAACAAAAATATCAACGGGTAAATTATGACAAATACGCCTGTAATCTTGCTCTATCGTAAAATCAGTTGAAAGCGTTACCACACCAACTCGAGGATTTGGAACATCAATAAGATGGGGTTTTACATCAATCTGTTCAAAATTGTTCATGATTGATTAGGAAAATAATCTTCACATTCTCCCTTACGGTAAACATCAGTTGTTGCACAATGCAGACTACCGCCAAAAGCATATACGTCACGAAAAGGAACAGATACAACTTCCATACCTAAATTTTCCATTTGTTTAATCATTCTTGTTTCGCTTGCTTCGACACAAATAGTTTTAGGATTTAAAATCAATACATTCATTGATAACCAAATAGAAGAATAACACATTGGTGGAGGTGCGTTATGAATAGAGGGCTCAGCTTCGATAATTTTCCATTTATTATTTTCAAAAATATTTCTTTGCTGATTAGATAATTTGCGGTTAGGATTAATAAGCATAACACCAGGTTTAATTGGAGTAAAACATGCATCAATATGCGTTGGTATTAAATCTCCTGGTAAATTAATTTGATGAACTCGATGATTAGGAAAATGTCTTCTAAGCCAATTCAAACCTTTTAAATTAGAGGTAAAGTTATTATGATAAAATAAATCTTTTCCAAAACGCAAAACTTCTGCGGCATCAAAAAGTGGTTCGTCTTCAGTTAATATGAAATTACCTTTTTCAATTTTTGCATATCTTTCTTCAATAGTTATACCTTTAGGAAGATAATTATGTTTATAGGTGTTTTCAGTCAACCTTGGTTTTGGTGCAGCTTCCCAACGCATATTGGGATCTTCTTCATAGTATTTTTCTAATAAAGGTCTATAGGCTAAATATTCAAACCAGCGACACCGATAAGACATCGGAGCTTCTAACATTTCATTGCCAACAGTAAGAATCACATCTCTTGGCGGCATACAATCAAACATACCTTCATTGTGCCAATCAGGAGTTTCGATAGCTTTTGTAAAATCAATTGCCGTGGGTCTATCAACTTTGATATTAAAGGATTCTAAAATTTTTACAAAATTATTTAATTGTAAATTTGCTTTTTCAATTGATTCAATTGACCTTGCGCCATGAGAACCTTTCATACCACTGTCTTCACTAATTTTTGGTTCTAAAGCTGGTTCCATGGGAGGAATATTCGCTTTATCCGCTGTTCCAACTATTACATGCCTTAACTGGTCCCATTCATTCCAAGAATTAACAACACTCTGATTATTTTGCATATGTTAACATTAAATTAAAAATTATTTAATTTCTAATAAAATTTGATTTGATATATCTTTTATTTCTTCAACTGCTTTTCCCGCTCTCTGCTTTTCAACAGCTGTTTTGCCTATCCCCATAGACGAAATAAAAATCTGTCTATGCCCTATTAATGTATCAGTTGCTCTAACTTTAAGTTGATTAATATATTCAAGTGTTTGAGATATTAGTTTTGAGCGATGATTAGCTCTATTAATTTGTATTAAAATTTTTCTTTTGGCTTTTTTAGCTATATCAATAATTGCTTCAGTTGCCCAAAAATCTACATGAGATGGGGCTACAGGAATTAAAACAAGATCTGCTGCTTCAACTGCAGGCCTTGCATCAGACTCTATCTTAGGTGGTGTATCAATAATAATAATATCATGATCTTGTTTTAAGGATTTTGACTCATATTGTGCCCCCCACAGACTAGCAGTTTTAAATGTTAAATTTTCATTAGATATTTTTTTTTCAGATCTAATCATAAACCATTTTCCTAAGCTACCTTGAGGATCCGTATCAATAATCGCAACTTTCAAATTATGATATTTAATAAAAGCTAACGCCAAATGAACTGCCAAAGTAGTTTTTCCTGTACCTCCTTTTTGTTGAGCAATTGTTATAACTTTTGAAAGCATGAAATCACATTAATGAATTATTAGTGATTCTATAAGATAATGTAAATTATGAGACTAATCGTAGAAAAATAAAGGAGCTTTTTTAAAATTTACCCAAGCATCTGGATCATGACCTGTCACAACCAAAGCATTATTTTCTTTTGCAACTTTTCGTAATTTTTTCACAGATTCTGCTGCTTGAGTCGATGATGTCACTAGACCTGGTAAACATTTATTCTCCCAATGATCCATGGTATACGCTGCATCTATTGTTAAAAGAATATTACCTGATTTTGGAAGTTTAACTAAAATAGATTGATGGCCTGGAGAATGACCAGGTGTAAAAATTATTATTATAGAACCATCACCATACAAATCATAAAAATCAGTTTTTTTATCATTTAAAAATTTCCAATGAATATTTGATTTATCAAAATCTTTTTTTATATAAGCTGGTTTGGCAAACCAATCAGGATTAAAAGCATAATCATATTCTAATCTTTGTATAACATGAACAGCATTAGGAAACCGCCCAACTCCTCCAGAATGATCAAGGTGAAGATGAGATTGTATTAAATATCTTACGTCTAAAGAATTGACACCAACACTTTTTGCCTGTTCAACACAATTTTCAGATTTTGCCATTGTTGGATCATAAGCTTTGATTACTGATCCCCAGTGGGCATGTTTATCAATTGCAACTTCCATAGCATTTCCACCGTCTATAACTATATTGCCTTGAGGATGTTTAATTAGAAACCAAGGAACAGGAATTTCGAAATCTTCGTTACTTTGATTCATCTTAATATACTTCAATTTTGTCTTAAGTGTTCCTGTTTGGAACATATATAATTTTATTTTTGAATTAAATGATGAAGTATTTTCTAACATAATTTTATTCTACCAAGCCGACTTATAAATATTAAATGCATCCTCTTCTTTTACCTCACGAGGATTATTTACCAATAGGCGTGATTGTTTCATTGCTTCATGTGCCATTTTTTTACAAGCATTTTCTGGTATGTCAACTTCTCTTAATTTTTGCGGTAAACCTAATTTACTAGATAGATTTTCTATTCCATCAATAAACTCTGAACAAATAGCTTGTGTACCTTGTTGTAAATTTATTTTAGGAAAAACATAAGGAGCAAGAGTTGCATAATCACTGGCGGCCTGTTGACTTATAGCATTAAATCTAAGAACATAAGGTAATACTAAAGCATTTGATAGACCATGAGGTATATGATAAATGCCGCCAATTGGATATGCCAAAGCATGTACAGCTGCAACTGGAGCATTGGCAAAAGATTTTCCAGCTAGCATAGAACCTATAAGCATATTACTTCTAGCCTCTATATCAGTACCATTTAAAACTGCTTTTTCAATTGAGCCTCCAAGCAATTTAAGAGCTTCAATAGCGAACATTTTAGAAATTGGATTATTATTTGAATTAAATGAAGCATATCCTTCAATTGCATGCACCATGGCATCAATACCTGTTGCAGCAGTAATGCTTGAAGGCAAACCTAGGGTAAGATCAGGATCAAGTATAGCTAAATCTGGCAGGATTAATGGTGACGAAACACCTCTTTTCTCATTATGCTCAACCGTAATAATTGCGATAGGTGTAACTTCAGAACCTGTACCTGCCGTTGTAGGAATTAAAACAAGAGGTAAACGTGGGCCTTTCGCATTAGATACTCCCCAAATTGAATCTAAATCTTCATTTGAACCAAGTATTAATGCAACTAGTTTAGCAACATCCATTGAAGATCCTCCTCCAAAACCAATTACACCAGTTGTTTTGAAATTACGTCCCACTTTGATGGCTGCCTGTAGAGTTTTAAGAGATGGATCTGCTTCAACTTTATCAAAAACTTCAACATAAGCTAAATTTTTAAATTCCTCTAAAGTTGGCTTAGTCAGTCCTAATGACATCAAACCTTCATCCGTTACAAAAAGAATGCGAGGACCAAGCTTTTCAAATATTTCTTTGCAGGAACTTTTCGCTAGACCAGTACCAAAGCGCAATCCTGGCGTTGTATTAAAATGAAAAGTATTCAATTTTAAGCCCTATTTTAAGTATTATAAATTGAGAATACATTTTAATTTTTTTATACAACATAGATATAAAATACTATTGAGAGAATTGCTAAGCCAACAAGAACTAAAATCCAACCATAACCCGTCCCCACATTGTCAGTATAATTAATTGACTCTTCATGACTTCCAACTTCTTCAAAAAGATCATTCGGTTGAATTGGTTTTGTAGGCAAAGTAGACAAATCCATCTTATTTGCTAAGAACCAGACTAATCCAATACCTGCAAACCACCAAATAAGTTGATATCCCCATATTGAAGGAATTTTTAATATCCATGATTCATATCCGCCACCTGGACTTCCAAAAATATCATTACCTAAAACTAAACCTGGTCCAATGCCAAAAAAAAGCCAAATTAAAACAAGGACATAAGCAAAAGATCTTATCTTTCTTTTGCTTGGATGCAAACCCATATGATCACTTAAAAAATCATGGAATTTTTGACGATGAGTTCTATAAACATCGTTTTGTGAGAAAGATGAAAAAGCGGAAATAGAAAAACACACAAAAATATTAAATAACAATCCCCATGCTCCTGAATGGATAGTTAGTGGCCACCTTCCCCAAGGCAATCGATTGCCTGTCATTTGTTGTCCTAAAGTTTCTGTCAATATCACAACAATAAAACCACAAATTACTCCCATAGTTGCTGCCCCTCTTGTTATCCAAGGAAACCACAATGCTCCTAACAAAATAATGGAAAACTGAAATGCAATTGAAATAGCTATTCCTCCAAAAAGAATCATAGCTGGTTTTGCAAATGTAGCTAAATAAAGAGCAGCTAAAAAAATTAACAACATGGATAAACGCGCAACCATGCGTTCTTTTTCCCATTTTATGTCTTTATCAATGTATGTTTTGTATAAATCCCTTGTTATAATACTGCCTGATGTCATTAAAAAAGCGGCAGCTGTTGATTGTAGTGCAGCAATTAAACCTAAAATAAGTAACCCAGTTAACCATATAGCATGCTTATCCATTAAACTAATAATATGATAAATTAATAAAGTATGATCAGTTCTTGGAGTTTCTGGAAGTAAATTATTAATGGATAAACTATCATTATTGATATCTACATTTGCCCCTAACAAATTAGCTCCAATTCCCTGAAATGTAACAAAAATAAATAATAAAATTCCAATGACAACAGCGCATCCCCAAACTTGATAGTAAGAAAAAGCTTTTGGATGTTGTGTAGAAAAACTCCACATAGAGAAAGAGGGAGTTAAAATAATTCCCATAAATGAAATGGTAAAAGTTAAAATCATCATTGCAGTCCAAGGACCGCCTGTTGCTGGTTCTTTTCCTAAACCTGCTACCCATTGAATAACACCAGGGATGGTAAAATAACTATTATAGTCTCCTCCTCCATAACCATTAGTGTTCCCCCACGTGCTAATTGTTGAACTAGCGATTTTAGATAAAGCTATATTAAAAGAATCAAAACCTCCTACAAACACATAGACAATAATCCCTAACACAAATAAACTGATTATAAACAACCAAGATTGCACCACTCCAACACTTACAGTTGCTTTAAAACCTCCTGTTACAACATACAATAGAACAACAGACGAGATGATCCACATACTTAATTCTCTAGAAACATATCCTTCCGTCAACATATTTACTAAAAAACCAGTTGAACCAAATAATATAGCAAGCAAGGGGACGGCTACAAAAAAAGTTACTATTACAGAAATGATACGAATTGTATCGCTTTTGTAATAATCATAATACATTTCGCCAGGTGTAATGTAGCCAAATTTACGACTTAACATCCACTGTCTTTTAAAAAATAATATACTTCCTAAAGGAATGGTTATCGCAATAAATGAAGTAGCCACATACTGAAAACCATCATGAAAAACTAAGCCTGTGTGGCTTAAAGATATTAATCCTGCAAACGTAGCGCCAGTTGCCGCAAAAAAGAAAACCCATGATGAAATATTTCTGTTTGCTAGATAATATTCATTTGGGCTGTTGGAATTTTTTGAACCTCGTATTCCCCAAAAAATACAATAGGATGCGTAGAGTATCAAAAAAATAGAAAACCATAAAACTTTTTCAGTCATGATTTATTTTATTATTTCAATTTCAATAAAAGAATAAGCGAAATCATTATTATTAAAAACATTATGATTCACTCCTTTATCTCTATAATAAACTCCGCCTTTACTTAATTTTGAAATAGTTTCTTTTTTATCCTTATCTATTATTTTTAATTCACCATCTAACATTGGCACAACGACATAATCATATTCATGAATATGTTGGCCAGTGCTATCACCTATTTCAAAAAACCATTCAGTTACCTTAATCTTTTTGTTATCTACAAGAATTGTTGGTTTTGCCATACATTTGCTCCAAAATTATTTATGTGCAACGTCTAGGCGCTGATTCCCCTCGATCTTTTTTTATTTTTTCAGCTTCTACCTGTGCTTCTGCGGCTGACGAGAAAACTTTATCTTCAAATAAAATAAATGGTTTTGATCTATCGGCATTTAATTGAGCTACACACCACTCTTTCCCAGGTTTTGTGCACATTACCATATAAGCTCCTGGTATTGGGCCATATCTTCTATTATTTAAAACAAACAAACATTCAGCAAGATCATTTATTTTATCCATATCTAAATCATTCAATGCATTTTTTTCCAGAGCATTTAATGAACTAACATTGTCTGAAGCCAATATAGCCTTTCCATCAGTCCTCTCGGGCCTACTAAATAATTCTTTTGACATTAGGGTAACGGCCCTTCTTTTAAAAAACCTTTAATAGTGTTTTCCAATATTTTAGAAACATTATTATCATAATTATTATACGAAAGACTTCCACACCAAGAAAGTGAGCCTGGAGCAAAAAGAGCTCCATCATTTGGGGTTTTATAATAAATCATATCTGCTCTAACCATAGGATTTTCTGTACCACCTCCATAATAACCTCTTACAGAAAAATGTATTTCTTCATTTACTTGTAACATTAAATTTGTATGATTTTCTGATCGAGCTAATAAAAAAGCATTATGAGGAGTACCAAATTCTAAATCATATCTATCTAACTCAAGACCAGCGGCACCACCGCCAACGAGACCAAAGTCTCCAATAATTTCATCCTCACCCACTCCTTCAAATATCCATGAACATTCTGGTCTATGACTATCTGATTCTCTTTTATAATATGAAGAAACATCAAAACCATATGCTGTAAAGGTTAGTCCGCAAACTTTTGTAGGTATTCTTCCTCGAGCACGCCACATTCCGCCAAACTTGCCATCAAAAGCATTATTATACTCACCAGGGTTTGCAGTCCAAGCTCTTGTTCCTGCTTCTCCTTTTCTAACTTCAATAATATTTATATTATCTGGGTGATACTCACTTATCCAATAAAAACCATCAGC